>OLOV01000003.1_pt1 | contig 164996 bp, 146 predicted proteins | sample 1672931 | NCBI WGS metagenome assembly OLOV01 (sample SAMEA3136738, study PRJEB25190) | human gut metagenome | biome: human gut; feature: human-associated habitat; material: faeces | place: Austria | collected 2013 | reverse complement strand
TTTGTTCGGGTGTTTTGCAAAATTCTTTACACCTTGTTTACATTTGATTTCACCATAACAAAAAAAGCCTCTATAATACGGAGAAAAATTCAAGTTTTGTTGATGTGTTTTTAGAAAAATTTACAAATTATTTTAACGCAAAAAGAGGTTCGCCCCAAATTGTAGGGCAAACCTCTTTTTGCGTTAGTGATTAACTTATTTCCAATATCTATTGATAAGTCGTTGCATATTTTCTCTGCCGACCGGATTCATTGTATGTAACTTGACGGGATAATATTGCTCAGTTTCTGCAAGATAGTCAAGTAATTTAATTCCGTCACCACCGTCAAAAGCATAGTCACCTAAATCATGATCTAAGTCAAATGATTCAATCGATTCTTTTGTGGTTTTAATTAACTCGATTGCTTCATTAACACTGTGACAATGAACATAGCCGTTTGGAGCAGGTCTTATATCATCCAGCCAAATTTTCATTATACATATCCTCTATCATCTAAATCGCTTAATATTTCTTTTACTTCTAATTCAAGTTTGTCATCATCTAAAACGAAGAAGTTTTCATCATTGTTGAAAATCATAAACCCCTTTAATACACCTAATACGGTTAATTCTTGCCCTTCATTGAAATTACATCTTTTTTCAACTGATTTGTCAATGATTAAAGATTCCAAATCAAATTTCACTTTGTTGTACGATGATTCATTTATGGAAACATTTTTGAAATAGTCTTTAAAGATATTCTGTATTTCGGATTCGTTATTTATAATTTCTTTAACAGAAATAAACAGACCCGTGTTCAATACTCTATCTCTATTTTCGTAAGTGAATGTTTTGTAAAAGTGAGGTTCGCTTTCAAGCGTTGATATAGTGTTTTGTTTTAAACGGATGCATTTATCTTTTATGAACGATTGGCACATGCCAATGTATTTAGTAAAAACCATATATATTCCTTTTCATTTTTGTTATATAGTTCCAAAAAGACTTAATAAATATTCGCTGTCTTTAAATATAAGACCTTTTTCAGGCTTATTCGTTGTCATTATAAAATCAGAAAAGCCGTTGTTCATAAAATAAAGTCCTTCATTGTATAATTTATATATATTTATTAAGTCTATCGGTGCAACCAAATCACCTTTTTCTGTTATGAGGCTCATAAGAATCGGTAAGTTCATTTTAGCATCTTCCTTGAAAATATGAAAGCTAAATATGAAATTTTCATTGCCCGTCTCATTATCCGTTTCTTTCACAACTTGATAATAAACAAATGCATCGGTGTATTTACTGTAAAAATTAGGAAGCGTAATCATACGATTCTTTAAATCAAATTCTATTTTCTGCACATTATCACCTCTTTCACAAATAGCATACAACAAGATGCGAAACTGTAACGAAAGTTGGTGAAATATATCACAGTTGATAATGTTATGCAGCCTGAAATAAAGGATCAGATTCATAAGATTATTTCAAACACAAGAAATAATTAGAATGTTTGCAAAGTACCAAGGTGCTCGATGCAGATCTTGCCGAGAAAAATCGAGCAAGCGAATATTATAAAATGATTAAAAAGCTTAAATAATAAATCATATATAATTACAGCGGCAAGGATGTTAATCATACCTTGCCGCTGCTTTGTAATTATGAATTTTTATATACGGGACAATTTTTATAATTGTCGCCGTATTCGGCATCACAGGTGTATTTCAACTTGGAATCACTTGCATACATGTGCTGATAGCAAAGTTTGCAAATGTATTCACATTCTGAAAAAGGTCCACCTGTTCCGCTCAGGTACTCCAAATAAGGACATCTTGCCATATCAATATTTGCTCCTTTCGTAATGTTTATGGTCGGCTCTCCTTTCTTGAGCCCGTACAAACAATACTACAGAAATATTGTGTGAGTATTTTTTTGGTGAAAAATTTGTAATTATTTATTATGAAAAGCACATGTGCTTTGATTTATGAATCTATGTTTAAATTAGACCACCATTAAATTTTATTTTTTCAATGAATAGTTCGTCCATATTTTCAATTATGGCATTTTTGAAATTACATCCGTATATTGATGTGTTTGACAATAAAGCTTCATAATTGGAATGGTCTTGACTATCTATAAGGTAATGTTCAATTTCATTATCATAACTTACATAATCGAAAAAATTCGGAAATGAAAGTTGAAATAAGTTTTTCTTATATAGCTCTCCATCAACACTTATTAGTAAACAATCATTGTTTAGTATTATATAATCCGTGGCTAAATAATGTATTCTAATTGTATCAAGAATCTCAAATGAATAATCGTCATTTATACTATATATAGTCAGTTTATCATGGCCTTTTGCATTGCAGAACAGTCTTCCATTGGGAGAAAAATGACATAAAGATTTAAGATCAAACAAATCCAGACGTATGTTTAAATTTCTTATTTTTTTGATTCCTTTATTATATCTGTATATTGCAGTTTCCGTTATAAAAAATTCTCTGCTTTCACAAACGATAAAGTTTCTTTCTTGATTGTAGTGGATTTTTATTGATGAAGTGATTTTGTCATTTTCAAATAAATAAATATTGTATAATTTATCTAAAACAAGCATGCGGTTATTTTTTAATTTCTTTATTTTTACTATTCGATTTTTATCATAGAAATTTGTAAAAATAGGCTTTGTATTGAGACACTTGTTGTTAAGATTAATTTGGTAAATTACGCCATGCATATTTGCAATTGTTTCAATATTATTTTTATTGGTTATATCAGAATCTTTGATTAATTTCCAATCATTTTTCACTATATATTTTTGGTCGCTTTTAATAACCGTTAAATCAATTCGATCTCCTCCGATTACAGTAATGTTGTTTTTTATAAAATATTGGCAATAGTTGAGATCGTGTCCGTTTGAAATTTCGGAAAATTTCATAGAATATAGTATTTTATGGTTATCAGTGTCTATGATTTCTAAACTTTCATTTTCGTTTTTAAAATTATATTGAAGTAATACTGTTGAATTATTTGATGCGCTTGCACATAACGCAAAACAACACGCAAAACGATGTTTATAGTCAAAATATGTGTTTTTATAGGCAGAGAGATTGAAGTTGTTAATGTCAAATTTATAAAACTCGATTGAGTTATAATTTTTAAAATATATATTTTTTTCATCAGAAGAAAAATAAATTGTACATATGTTATGTTCGTAATACTCTCCGTTTAAATTAGGCGGCATACTGTCATGAAGAGATCTAATATTTAAATTAGATGAAATTTTAAAATTTGTATTTTCTAACCAATAATCTTCTTCGGTATGATAGTTTTTATAAAATCTACCTTTGAATATTAGTTTGTACTGACTAATATCGTTGTCGTAGTTGTATAAGATGATATGATTATAATTCACACCCAGTATGTATGTACCACTATTAGACACCTTATAGCAACGAATTTTCTTATGTTTAGAAATTTCACATTTCTTTTTCCAGACTCCGTCAGCTAATTCAAATCGACATATTTTATTGTTATCAAATTCAACGATAATAGTGTTTGGGGTGTCGATACAATAAACATTCATAATATTGTTTTTGAGGTTATAGCTAATTACATCTTGTGTTTGAACATTAAATATGTTCAAAAAACATAAATGTACGCCTAAAACATAATTTGCATCCGGAGAAAATTTTGAATAGCTTAACTTGCAGGGTCCATATTCACTTTTGTTTAATATTAATGCAGTATTGTTGAGATAGTTGTATAATATGTGATCATATATATCATCAAAAGAATATCCTATAGACGCTTTTACAAGTATATATCCATCTTTCCCGATATCGATAGGTTGAAAATAATTGTATTTTTTAAATATATCTGTTTCAAAAATTGTATTATAACAAAGGCGTGTATTTGAAAAATCGCTATATTCAACAATAGTGTTTTTTAAATCTGAGGCTATTAAGTTAAGGTTTGAATATTTTCCCACAATCCTATTATTCCTCGAAACTTTCATAATCTCTATCAAATTGCGAGTTACTAACGGAGAGATTGGGTTTTGTTTTTCTTGCTTCAAGTTGTGTTGCTGCATATAATGCTCAATCGGGGATTCGTCCCAATCTTCCAAATTATCTTTTGCTTCAAAATCACATTCGCACATTCTGTCGGATTTTTCAGGCGGAAAATGCTCTTCTTTTGAATAATGAAATTTTTCATCATAAGTATAAATGAGCTGGCCGACAAAACCCCTGATTTCATTGTCAACAGGGGTTTCTAAGTCGTTTTGAATTTGCTCGCTGTAAGTAACATTAAGGCAGTTAATAATGTGTTTTGCGCAAAAATAGTCACGCCAAATTTGGTGCGAAAATGTATACACATCATTATGTGATTCAAGCAATGCAAAATTTTCAACTATATAATTATGGGCTTTTCTGCTGTTCTGTTCAAAGATATCAAGTGCGTTTTCATCATAACAAAAAGCTTCAAAATATTTTGTATTATCACGCAACTTCCTAAAATCCATTATGCTGATAACATGCACGTTATCTTTAACCATTTTAAAAGCAAGAGCAGGCAAAAAGGATTTTACTATAAATTCAAATAATGCAGTATCGGCAGCATTAGTTTCACGCTTTTCATGGAGGATCTTTTGGATATAGCTGTCCAATATATCGGCTTTTCTTACAGTGCTTTCATCATAAATATTCGGCTTGTAATCGCTGCTGTTATATGTGTTTTTAAACACACTTAAATAAAGCGGAATTTGCAAAATTTCCACTAATGAGTCGTTAATATTTTTGGAATTGTCATTTGCTCCGTAATTTTCACCGAGATATTTTAAAATGTTCTTTTTTTCAAGAGGCTTTATTGCTATATTTTTAAATCTTAAACCTAAGTTTTCTTTAATGCGTGAGGATATAATAAATCTGGTGTTTTTTGATTCACTAATTATATGTGTTATCTTTTCGATTAAATAGCCCTTATTGTTTTGTGTAAGTTCGTTTATACCGTCAACGAATATTATATAGGTGTAATTTTTTGCAGAACTTGGTGAGTTATTAGTGAAGAGCTTCCAAATATCGTCTGTTTCTATATCAGAGCCAAGATATTTACAGGCTATAGCACTCATGAGTGGGTCGGCTTTTCTAAAATCGATTTCTTTATCCGCATCTAAAAAAACAGGCACAGTATTAGTGCATTTGGATGAAAAATAATTAAATGCAAGTTGCATTTGCGTTGTTTTTCCTATACCGCCCTCGCCGTAGTAGAGAATATTATCATTGCATTTTTCAATTTCTTTTATAAGCGGTACATCTTTATATTTGATATTTTGATTCTCCATATTATTCACATCCTCGCTTTTATTATACAATATAACTTACATACTGACAAGAATAAATCCATCTGCTTTTTGCAGGTGGATTTTTCGTTTCACCAAAAAATTCAGATGGGTTAAAAGAGGCTTTATGATAGTGATATAGAAGCAAAGAAGGTCATTAATATGTTTAACGAAAAAGAATTTTTGAACACAATTACAAGTATTGAACAGTCAGAAACTTCTGAATTGCTTATTGCAAGAAGTGAAATTATTATTCCTGAGAGAAAAATTCTTTTGCTTGATGACATCCAAATTGAAACAAGCCCTAACATTCTGCTTAGATAGGGATATGGTGCTTTTTCACCAATAAAAAACATCACAATATTTTTAATGTTATTTTACAGTTAGTGGTTGTGCTATCACTACAAAAAGGAGGTTATATCAATGAGAAAAAATATCCCGAAATCACTTTCAAGAAGGCTTTTGCTTTTGCGCCTTTTTCCAAAAATTCATTCAAAAAGTGAACAGCAGGTGGAGCGTAATATCAACAGTATTTATGAAGCCACCGTATCAATTATTCACAATATGTGCGAGCAGTTTATTGTTGCAAACTTTGATTTAATCAAGAGTTATAAAGCTGAACTTGCTAATCCGTCGAAGGCTGAAACGCTGCCACTTCAGGTTGATGTAGACGAATCAATGTCCATCACCAAACGCAAGCGCATTCAGGCCGAAAACGAAAAAGCGGTTGCTAATCGCAATTCGACGATTAAGGCTACCAAGGATAATGTTGTTACACTCCAAACTAATGAGGAAGAATTTGCTCATTCGGTAAACTCAGTACTTCAAGAGGTTAAATCGGGTGTTGAAATTTATCTGTCAAAAATTAGTGCAGACGATACTGCAAATCCGTTTAATGATTTTGTTTTCGATAGGACTTTTATTTATAAATTCGATGAAGGAGGAGCAAGATGAAGATGTTTAAAAAGAACGATACGGCAAAGCGCCAAAACAATACTGTTGGAAATGACCGTATTAAAATTAACGCAGACGTTCAAGATTTTCGCTTCGTTTCACCGCTTGACCCTGATGCAATTGACTTTGCTGCCGTCGAAAACAGTAACCGTGATTTCGTGGCGGAAGCGCAAATCGATGATGCTTCGCCCGATTACAGGGAACCTTTGATCGATGCGACTCTTAATAAGTACTGTACATATCTCGACAGACATAAAGTTGAGTCAATTCATCTCTGGAGCAAAATCATCTCGGGTGCTAAAGCCCAACAGATGTGCTGTTCCGGCGAAGAAGATTTTATAAACACAATTCCGATTGAAGAATTGATTGGTTAAAAGGAGGTCATTTTCATGAAAGACAAAACAAAAAGCAAAGAAGTCTTCAACGACGAAATTAAGGTTCTTAAAAAGCAAGGATTGTGGTATAAACAAAACTTTATGAACAAGAGTTCAACAGTTTTTATCATCGCTTGTATTGCAACCTTGGTCGATGGTTTGACCGTATATTACACTCTTAACCCAATTCTAAAGGGCAATATGGTTATGAATTTGCTTTTAACAATTACAGCAAGTGCTATATTGGACATCTTTCCAAGCTATTGGATTGATTCAATTGAAAAAATCAGAAAGCATCAAGATCTCACTGTGAAGCTAATGATGATTATTTCTGTTGTGGCCTGGATGTTGGTATTTGTATGTTTAAGCGTAGTCCGTATACACGGGTGGCAATTTGTACTGCAAAGCACACTTCAAGAACAGTATTCAATTAAAGAAAGCAATGTTAGTATGTTTATTCCGGTTCTTGATAAAACGCTTGGCATTATCATTATGCTTTTCTTGTGCTTTGTTAATTTTGCCACATCGGCTGCTGTATTGCTTGCAACGGCAATTACTCATGTTTCGGAAGAAACAATGAAGTCAAGACAAAAGTTTTCAATTAAGACAGTTTTAAATCAGATCCATTTCAAGAAGGAAATGGAAAAACAACAGCTGGAAGATGTAATTGCTTTGGATTTTGAAGCCTACGAAAACGCAAAACACGAAAGATTCAAGGCAGAAGCTAAGGCAGAGGCAGACAGGCAGCGCAGAATAGCAGTTGAGGATTTGGCGAGAGAGCTGTCAGATTCCGATGTGTCTACCAAATTATTAAGTAATAACGTTAAAGGAGAATAGACTATAAAAAAGGTAGTTTCAATCATCATTTCTGTTTTTATGATTGCGGCAATGTTTGCAGGCTGTGGAAGTAAGGACGGTGCAACCTTTACTGCCGTCGGAGTTGAAAACACTAAGAACTCATCATCGATTAACTGCAATGGTGCACTCTCGAATGAACTTTCAGAGGCTTTTAAAAAGACCGGTAATACTTTGACAGTTGTCGAAATTGATGGCGATCCATATCCGGTTGGTAATCCTGTAATCGCCGAATATGATGTAGGATCATCAAGCGACAACAAGGCGAGTCGTAATAAAATGTATACCCAAATGGCAGTAAAAACGGTGAATGAGGATGCCATTCCTAAAACACCTGAAATCGATATGCTTAAAGCTTTGACTGTGCTAAGCCGTTCCGTTAATTCACTTGCCCATGGTAGTGAAAAAGCGACTAAAAGAATTGTTCTTTGCGCAAATTTGCTTTCAACTACAGGAAAGATAAATTTTGTTGACAGTACACTTTATTTCGATGCTGAAAACTACATTGAATATCTTGCAAACGAATTACCGGATTTGAATGGTATTAATGTAACATGGATTGTAACGGGTACAGAGGGTGGACAGGAGAGCCTTAACAATTCGGACATTAGTAAGCTCGAAGACTTTTATCGTAATCTTATCGAGAAAGCCGGTGGAATTGTTAAATTCATCGAGGAAAACAACGGCGGTGAGGGTGAGATTGATAAATCAGGTTGGCCCGATGTTACGGCTGTAGATGTACGAAAGGACAGTTACAAAGGAAGTAAAAATCTTGATGTCACACTTGATGATACCACTCTTTTTAAGTCGGACAGTACAGAATGGTTAAATGAAGAAAAAGCCACCGCTAAGCTTGAATCATTGGTCGATGTAATCAATGACGGTGAGTGCAACATTGTAATTGCAGGATCAACGGCTGCTACTGACAGTTCGGAAGAACAGCATGTAACATTTTCCAAAAAACGAGCGGACACAGTTATGAATAAACTAATTTCACTCGGTGCGGATGCTTCTAAGCTTAAGGCTGTCGGAATTGGAAAAAGCTATAGTAGATATAGGGTTAAGGATACCGGTGAGTTCAATACCGAAGAAAATCATAAGCAAAACAGAGTTGTATTCATCGTTTCAGAAGATACGGATAAAGCTCAATATTTCTTGGAAGTGGCTGAAAAATTCCCTAATATAAATAAATAAAGATATGGCACACATTAGTTTTACCAATGTGTGCCGAATATATGCAAATTCACCAAAAAAGTAAGCACTGTTATTATAGATACTAATATAAATACTGACGACAAGTTCGTTGAAAAACATAAAAAGGAGACAAAACAATTATGATTGTACCAAACTTGATCACAACACTTGATGGTAAGGAAGTGATGGTGGACTTCTTCACTGCGGAAGTCACACAAAACAGAACGATTCGTATCATCGGCGAAATTACGGACGATACGGCAGCGTATATCTGCTCAGAGATTCGTTATCTCAGCAGGAATTCTAAAGAACCTTTGACACTTATTTTGAACAGTCCCGGTGGTTCAATTTCAGCAGGTATGGCTATTTACGATACACTTAACGCATCCGGATGTGAAGTGACGACTGTTGTTGAAGGCATGGCAGCTTCTATGGCGGCTTTCTTGGCTACTTGTGCGGCTACTAAAGGCAGAAGATTTTGCCAACCCAATGCCGAAATAATGGTTCATCAGCCACTTGGAGGAGTTCAAGGTCCAGCATCAGATATAATTATTGCTGCTGATCATATCAGTAGTACCAAAAGAAAGATGATAAAGATTTTTGCAGATTCCGTTAATCTTGAAATGTCTAAAATCAAAGCATTAACCGATCGTGACACATGGCTTTCTGCAGAAGATGCATTGAAAATGGGTTTTGTGGATCATATCGGCGATCCTATGGATGATTAAGGAGGTTTAAAATGGAAACTACACTTATTGGAATGCCTGAAATTAAGGCTGTCGCAGAAACAATCTCAACTCACGCAAAAGAATATGAAATTGGACTTAAAAAGAAGCCTACATATATTGTATTGCTTGATAAAGGTCAGGGTCGAACAACGGTTTTGGAATACATTGCCGATATTTACAAAACAACTTTTCCTTCTGGACTTGACCCATATGTTGAGTTTGAAATTGAAGCAACTATGTCGGCCGTTGAAGAGATTGGTGTTCGTCTTTCGGATTCGGCTATTTATAAGCCTTATTATGAAGAAGTGTGCGGTGTTGATATCTGTAAATTCGCACATCACCTGAACGAATTGCAAACAGACCTTGTAATCAAGCTTTTAAAGGAGGCTTCCGAGCATTGCTTTATGCTCTTTTTCTTCCCGCAAGAGCCTAATAAGTCTGAGCAAAGGCTTATTGACAGGCTTTGTGACGCCCTTGATATAAGCAGCACAATCGAGGCAACGCCTTATTCTGCCAAGGATTATGCGGAAATTGTAATCAAGCATTACAAAGAGGTTGCTGATTTTATCGGTGTTGATTTTTCAACCTTTAAAAGACAGCTTTCAGCAAAAATGAAAAATGTCTCATCTTTAAGCGAAGCATTTAAAATCGGTGAGTCTTTCTTTGATAAGAACTTGTCAAAATTAACAACATCATTATATATTGATGAGATTAAAAACGAGGAGGTCAAGAGATAATGAGAGACGAACGTTTTTCAACACCAAAAGAAATAGGCAGAAACTTTAAAACAAAAGAAGAGTCATCTAAAGCCGGTGTAATTGTAGCCACTAAAGGTAAAAAGGTTGCTTACACTGATACCAGTGAGTCACATATACTTGTAACCGGCGGCACCGGTACTGGTAAAACTCAATGCTGTGTAAAAGATTATGTCGCCGAGGTTATTGATAAGGGTGAAAGCGCTCTTGTCCTTGATATTAAAGGCGATGTGTGTAAGACGATTGCAGGGAAAGCAGCTAAAACTCATAGGGTTATTTGTATTGATCTTTCAAGCCCTTTTAAATCGCCTGTTAAATACAATCCGCTTTTGCAAATATATAAAGATTATACTTCAAGAGATTTGGAAAGAGCCGATCAAGCAACCTCGGCTCTGCACGATTTTTCTTATGCTCTTTGCGAAGATCCTCAATCGAAAGAGCAGTATTGGTGTAATTCCGGAGCGGAATTTCTGGATGGCTGTATTTATAGCCTTATGGATATTACAGCCGACCAAAGCGAAGTTAATATTGCCTCGCTTCAAAGTTTTATTGTCAAGGGCGAAGAAAGGCGCGGTGCATCGACTTATTTAAAATCGCTTTATGAATTTCTTTCTGACAATTCGCTTGCCAAGAATAACCTTACCACATATGTTAACGCTCCTAATGATACACGTGACAGTATAGGATCTGTGGCTAAAACCGGTCTTTCTAAACTCACTCGTTCACAGGGACTTGTAGAATTTCTTTCCACTACTGAAAATACACTTGATATCGCTACTCTCAGGCCCGATGAAAAGGTCGCAATATTTATCATTATTCCTGATGAAACATCGGCGAAAGATGTAGTAGGCGGAATGATTGTTAAGCAAATCATTACCCACTATCTTTCGCTTGCCAGAGCCTGCGGCGGCTCACTTCCGATCAGAATGAATGTAGTTCTTGAGGAGTTGGGCTCATTCGGCTTTGCCTTTTCAAACCTTCCGCAATTGCTGTCAGCAGGCAGAGAGCGCAACATTCGCATCATGCTTGTACTTCAAAGTAGTACAGGACAGCTTAATGACCTTTATGGCAAAAGCAAGGCCACCACTATTCTCGATAATATTGGTATTCATATTTGCTTTTCATCAAACGATTTTGCAATGCTTAAACAAATGTCGGAAAGGTGCGGGTATAAAACTGTAAAAAATGGCGGAACTTACAGAGAGGAGCCTATTATCAGTGCACAGCAGCTTGCACAAATGCCAAAACTTACAGCGCTTGTGCTTAACGGCAAATATAAGTACATAAACAAGTTTCCGCTTTTTTATGACTTGTATCCCGAATACAAAAAATTCAAGGCACCTAAATCAAAGATTCAAAAGACAGGGCAGTACAAGATTTTTGAACTTGATAAATATGTTGAAAAGTGCCGAGACGAGCGTAATAAAGCACTTTTTGAAAAGGCAGAGACTAATAAACATGATGAAAGTGAATCGAGTGCTGCAGAGAAAAACGGCGAGATTGATGATTTGTTTAAAAGACTTTTAAACCAAGTGGATAATATGATTGCCGAGAAAGAACTCGAAGAAAACGAAAATTGATAATTCATCCTGCTCTTTTAGAGCAGGATAGCTAAAGAGGTGTTATTATGGATAACGAAAAAAAAGACATTCAAATTCCTATTAAAGGTATTGTAGAAAGGGCTGCAAAAAAGCATGGCTGTGTTTTTGACCTTTACGATATGCTTTATATTCGCAAGTTTTTTATTGCTTGCCTAAATTATGGATATCTTGAACCGGAGGACTTGGAACAAAAATGTGATGTGTTTTGTTCAAGACTTAAGGAATTTGTACCATCTACAAAGGAAAACTTATCACCGATAAATCCGCTTTATAAAATTGACAATGGCGTTCTTTATATTGCTTCCGACAGCAGAGATACATCAGAGGATTATATCACTATCGCTTATTTTAAAGCATTTATGCAAGCACTCTTGGGTTGGGACGGAAAGTGCACTTCCGTTGAGGAAACACTATGTTCTATTGCTGCAGAGCATCTTTATGTTATGGATGTTGATGGTAACCGAATTGTTATGCCAAAATCAGAGCACGAGTATATTGCCGATAAAGAAGGAAGGTCTTTTGAGTTGACACTCAAATCCGGATATAGACAATTTAATTATCCGATATCAATGCTGAAAATGTTTTTTGCTGTAATAGATTGTAATGAAAATATGCTTATAAAAAATATGCTTAATTCAAGTTTTAACGAACAATTTGATGCACTATTTAAGTCAAAGGATGATATGGAAGCGCTTAAACAATTTAATGAGCTTTTTATAATGTATATTTCTCGTATTAACGGGAAGCCGTCAACTGAGGAATTAGAGGCGATCAAAAGATATAGTTTGCTTTTGACAGATACTATTAATGAAGTAGGACCAAACGGTTTTGCGTTCTTTGCATTGATACCGGATGATGAAATTAGAAATTTGGCATTTGCAAAACTTGAATCAAAATTTACTGATGATTGATAAAAAGCGAAGCGGTGCATTGCACCGCTTTAACGAAAGGAGAGAAATTTTTGCACAATAAAATCAGTTATGAAATATATAGTGAAGCCGGCACATACCATAAGCAGCACGGTATAGAAAATCAAGATGCAGTCAGAGTAGGATGCAGTAATGACACAAATTGTTTTTATTGTTGTATGTCGGATGGGGCAAGCTTTTGTCCTAAAGCAGAGAATGTTGCTTGGTGTACTGTAGATAACGCCGAAAAGGTGTTGAGAAAGGAAAGCATTAGTAGCATAAATGAAAATGATGGCAAGCGAATAGCGAAAGAAATAGTGCTTAAAATAAGGTCATCACTTTATCAATATGCAATAAAAAACGATTTGGAATTTGAAAAACTTTGCAGTACACTTATTATATTCTACATCAATTTAGAAACAAAGGAATATATGATTATACATATTGGTGATGGTTTGGTTGGAAATATAGATGAAGAAAACTCTGTGGAAATGTTAAGCTTTCCTCAAAACGGTATTACTCCTCGTTATACTTATTTCTGCAACAATAATAATGTCTTTAAGAAATCACTTCGTATTTATTTTGGAAAAATCAAAAAGAATTCAAGCGTTATTGTTGCTACCGACGGAGTGTATGAGCAATCAAATATATTTAATATTTTACCAAAACAAATTAAACAAACAAAGCATTGTGATGATGCGACTTTTTGCCTGATAAATTTATCAATTTCAACAGATTGATGTTGATTTATATGTGCTTTATGTGTTAAAGTTTAAGTGAAGTATTTTGTTTACGGAGGAAGTATATGAACACTTTAAATGCAAATGAAAATTTGATGGAAATAGTTAAAAATATGGATGTCTTGACAGAAAAAGAGATATTTGAGAAATTAGGAAAATTTGTAAGAAAAGAAACAATCTATCCTATTGATCAAATTTATAAATATGTTCGTGAAAATTATATTCCTGTGTCTGAAAATAATGAAGGCAACACAATAAACGGGTCTTTATCTGATGAAAACTGTAAGGAAATTATTTTTGAATTGGTTGATGAAAATATATTCAAATATATTAATCTTAATGATGAAAAGCAAAGAATGCTTGTAGCATCTCATTTTGCTATATTTGAAACAGCTGGAAATGACGCTATTGAAAGATTTAAGAAAAATAATTCAGCATCAGGTGATATTCCTAAATTAGCCAAAAAAATTTGCTTAGTGACAAACGAAGGTACAAAAAATAAGAGAAATTGCTTGCAAAATATTATATCGGAAGGCAGCACGGTAAAGGATTATGCTGCTAAATATGAAAAATATTTAGAAAAACGCATAGCCAAAAGAAAAGAATTGGAAGAAAATGAGTATGCTGATGTAGTATCCGAAATCGATAAGTACAATCAGTATATTGAAAAACCAAGTTTATTTAGTGAAGAAGAACAGAAAGAAATCAAAGATTCAAAAAAATATAAAATATATATAATAATTCATGAAAAGTATAAATATTGCACATTAGAAGATGAAAAATTTAGAAATGAAATTATCGACAAGATGTTTATGCCTGAAAAGCCTGCCGTTAGAAGTATTTCAAGATATCAAGCCTTACTTTTTGCTTTTATATTTAATATGGATGCAGAAACTGCCGAAACTATTATCTTGAAGAAAGCACTTATGCAGCAAGGCTTTAATATAAAGCATCCTATTGATGCTATGTGCTATATCGCTTTGAGCCAAAGTGCCAATAAATATTTGACTTTTTTAAGGCTTTTTGAATGTTTCAAAAAGCAAACTATCAATAAACCTGATGAAAAAGCGAAAAATTCACAAACCATATATAATAGCGACAGAATGATAATTGATGATTTGTCAACGGCAACAGATGAAAAGATTGGAAGTACTGTTGAAAGAGTAATTGAAAATTTATATTTCAATGTCGATTCGGCTGAAATTCAAAAACTTTTTGCTGAAAAATCTTCAGTTAAAGGTGTTGAACTTCTTGAGTTTTGTCTTAATAAAAACAATTCAAACCGAGTCGATTGCTTATCATCAAATAGTGTGTCATCTTATAAAATCTTCAAGAAAAATTTTGGTATTAAAGATTTTAATAATGAAGATGAACTTTGCGACCTGCTTGCACAGTACGATAACACATTGGAAGATATTGATGTTAAATTGGGTAAATTAAGGAGTTGCAGTTCTCAGGCAAAACATTTGCAAGAATATAATACCATAAGCAAGAGTTTATATAATGAATATGTTGCTATGAATGATAAAAAGGTTAGTGATTTATTAGCAAAAAAAGAAAATGTCTCCGAATTGCGTAGCATGATATCTGAGGAGGGTCTCGATAGACAAGATGAAACAAATCTTGAGAATATTGATTGGAGACTGAATGAAAAAATGAATATAACAAATTATTCTAATTCTAAAGCAAAAGGCCTTTTTGGTGAGCGGGTGCTTAATGCCGAAAGACTTAAAAAAATCTGTGTAGAAAAATCAATCCCTGTTTCAAGAGATGATATTATTACATCCTCTTTTTATAATTTTTCGACTCATAAGACTCAATATAAAGACCTTACTTTTGAAGAACGATTTAAACAGTTCGAAGAACAAACAAATGATGAGTTATTAGATTGTGGATATATGCCGCTTTACTATCCTAATTTTTATGAATTTGTATTAGCTGCATTGGCTGCTACGCCAAGTCCTGATGAATTTTTCAAAAAGCTTGTTGCATCAATTCCAAAAGAAGATTAGGTGGTTTCTATGAAAATCGATGAAGAAAAATCGTTGGCTATAGGTACAGGAGTAATACTTAATAAAATTGACGGAGAATTTTATGAAGATAAAATTAAAGCGTATGCTTTAGTTGAAAATCTTATCAGCAACGGTGCAAGAGGTAATGTTTACAGAGTGAAATACATATCGGAAAATAATAATGTTAAAGACGCAATATTAAAAGAATTTTTTCCGAGTGAAAAATCGGACTATTTACAAAGAGTATATTTTGAAAAACAGGATAACAGTGGGTTTGAAAAAGTCACAATTTGGTATTATGGTGCATTTACTACTGGTCCCGTCGATGAAATCAATGATTCTTTTGACAGATTTGTAAACACTAATACTTCTGATTTTGAGTTTACCGACGAAACTCCCATAGGTGAAATAAAGAAATCACTTGCACCGTTTATTGTTCCAATTGAGCATGTTTCTGGTGACAAATTTGCCAATTATGAACATTTTGAAAAACTGGGTGTATTATTTCGTGGGTTTTATATTACCCAAGACAATTATGTGAATTCGCTTAAATATTATCTTGATAACGACAATTATTCAATTGATGATAAAAATGCGACGAACTTTTTGTCTCGTTTAGAAGTTTTTCGTTGTCTTGTTGAAACGGTAAGAGATTTCTATGTCGGCGGAAAAGGTTATGTTATTACGGATTTAAAACCTGATAATTTCGCTTACTCAAATAAAAAAGGCATAAATGAAAAGGAATTTGTTAAAAATGTATATCTGCTTGATATGGATGCTGCTGTAAAAGCAGATAATCTGAAAAAAGGAAATTTCGGATATACACCGGGCTATTGCAAAGATGCTGAAAATACAAGGAATTTTATAGATGCTCCCGAAAACGCATTGATATATTCTTGTGCTATTATTCTTTTAGAGATAATTTTTAAAAATAAATTTAATCAATATTATGAAAAAGAAATGAGCCTGGGTAAGGAAGTGTTAATCGTTTTTGACATAAACGATGAGAACAGATTTAATAATAATATTCTTGAAAATGCTTTCAATTCAATTGAATTTTTGAGTGGTGAAGAAAAAAAATATATCAAGAGAATACTACAAAATTGCGTTGATAGACGCTTTAAGCAAACCATGTACAAAAACTTGGACAAATTTATCAACGATATTGAAAGATTAATTCGAGTTATCAGTAACAATGGAGTTGACCCAATTATTATGCAAAAAAGAGCTAAAAATATCGCAACCGAATTTAAAAATGAGCTGAAAGACTTTGATGAAGGTTTATTATGCGATTGCGTGGTTGTGGATGATGAAACTGAATAATGTTAAAATAGGCTGTCTCGTTTTAGAGACAGCCTGTGCTGTTGTTTAGAAGATTTTGCTTTCGCATAATGATGATATTTTAACAAAATCGGTTGCTGTATTAAGCAGGTCGTTGTTATATAATGATTTGAATATTGCAGCTGATTTTGCTTGGCAGTTTATACTTTTTTGCGGTGTGAAAATAATATCGGTAAATGCAGAGTATTTTATTATTTCCCCTGTAAGAATAGGATTTTCATTGAGAGCAGAAATATAAATATAATCATAAAAAGTAAAATCGTTTCCAAGCGGATAATCGATGCTTCCAAAGTGAAATCCTATCAATTTGCCACTTGATTTTAATCTGCCGTCTGTTTTTGCCTCTTTAGGTGATTTTAGGTACAAATCTGTATAAGGTCCACCGTTAGAAAACACCTTGCTGCCCTGATAAATACACTCAACCGGTATAGATTTATTTATTGACGGTACATATTTTAAAAGAGAAAACGCACTTAGCTTAGTACCTATTTCTTCCGTTGATTTACTGGAGATTTCTAATATTCCGTAGTCCGGATGATTACTTAAAAACGCTGTGTGAATTGCATTGATGTTTTTCTGTGATTGGCATTTTGCAAAGCCGCCATTCCATTTGAATTCAATATTTACCATTTTGAAATAAGGCGGTTTAGAACTTTCTATAAATACAGGCCTTATTGCCATAAATAATCACTCCTTTTCTTTAATTTAATTCTAACACCGAAATAGGAGCGGTAATTATTGTTGGTGAAATTCCGCTTTGTGAAGCTAATGGTATAAAAAGCATCCTGCGAAGAATTTCCTCGCAGAATACTTAGATTACGCAACATTAGTACGAGTATTTTTCCCAAATAGGACAATGGCGGTAGCTTTCGCCGTCTTTACAGACATGCTCTACATGAGCATCACCCCAGTCCCATCTCTTCTCGCATAAGTCGCAACGATAGCAATTATAATCACCGCCATCATATTGAATGTGCAAACAAGACATAAATCATTTCCTCCTTTCTTTGATAAATTTGTCAGACAAACTTAACTGTCTACAATCATATATTACAATGTTTCTAATAGTTAATATTGTTTTTGGTGAAATTCTTAGTCCGGAATTTCGCCTTTGTTTAATGATTCAAGAATATCTTTTATCATATTTCATTTTTCATCATTTTCAATTACTCTTAAGCGAGGCTCGTCTTCATCAGGATAAAAATATGATGCATATGTATTAACATTTCCCTCATCATCAAGAGTATTATCCGTATAGACTATATATACCAGTCCTTGTTCTGTATCATCATAAGTAAACAGGACTTCCATTCTTATTTGTTTTCCGTTTTCATCGGTGACATGAAAAGCATTGTCTTCAGTATTCATCGTTTTTTACCTCCTCGTATTCTTTTATATTAACTACATCAAACAGCAATGCTCTAAACTTTTTGGTTCTCCCACGCATTGGAACTTTAAGATAATCATCTGTATGCCAATGTCCGAAAAACCAGCACTTAAAATCGACATCATACATAAGATAATCGAAGAAGCCGGTTAGTTCACCGTCGTGAGGATCAGGAATGTGATGCAAGTACATTTTAATTATTTCGGATGGGCAAGTATGTGTAATGATATAATCAACCTTATAATCGGCATTTTTAATTGCTTGAATACCACGCTTGTATTCCTCGTCATTAGGAATTTCGCCACTCCACCAAGAAATGCCCTCTTGCCTCATATATTTATCAATAGAATATGCACCGCCGAAAGTAAAGAATGTTTTGCCCTCAATGGTGTATATCCTGCCTCTCTCAAGATGATAAATGTTTTCTCTGATTTTGTGCACGGTGCTGCCATATTTTTCAACTTTGGGAAACTTTGACAGCCTATCGTGATTTTCGTGATTGCCGTCAACAAACAGAATTGTATATGGCTTGTGCGATAATCTGTCAAGCTCATCATTATCTTGATTAAATCCAACAAGGTTACTCTCATCAAACCAAACAAAGCCAAAATCTCCGCAAATAATGAGGGTGTCATTTTCGGTAAATTTGGTATCGAGTGCACCAACATCAAAAAATCTGTTTATGTCTCCATGCGTGTCACCTGTAATGTAAATCATAACAGCCTCCTGAATAAGTTACTTTTTGAATTCGCATCCCCAATATTTAGTTGCTTGTGGACCAACAAGATTTACTGCAAATGTTTTACAATATTTGCAATTGCCGGGAGATTTGCAAAAGTTCAAATCAGAATATCCGATCATCTTTTTTGTGACGGGGCACACATACATTTCATAAATGTCATCATATTCGCAACATGAATGTTCGTATAATTCTTCTTCCTTTATTACAAATAAACCTTTATCATAATACTGGTTCTTTAATTTATTTAAAGCATTCTTATTGTGATTTGTAATCGTTTTTGTTCTGGCCTCATCAAGAAGAATCGGTAAAAATACAGCAACAGGAAGATTTATAAGACCAAACAAAACTATCGGGAACGAATCAGAAAAATTCAGAAATTTAAGTAAGTCATTTTCATATAAAATAAAGATAATGAAGTATCCAAGTATCATAAAAAGTGGGAAAAAAGCAATTACTGTTAAAATATGATACATTATAGGCTTGTTTTTCATAATCTCTTTTTTCTTTAGTTTCGTATTCCTTTCTCAAGGGATTATTCAAATAGTTTTGTACATATTTTATTCTGTCAGATTGTTTCATAATTTACATCTCCTTTAGTTAATATATCAACTATACTTTATGGTCCGACCTTCGCCGTACATTGTTTTCACGCATGGATCTTCAGCAAGTAAGGAGATAAGCTTGAGCTTCGGGGAGCTACCCCTAACTACTTACCCCAGTTTTAAAAACCACATCTTACACAGGATAGGTTCCCTGCAAATGTCACCGACCATTCAATTAGGTAAAAGTTCATTTATTGCCATTCGGCTACCATTACCGGAGTCTTCCGTTATATCCGATTTCTCGAAGTCAAGGCAAAGTGCATTGATGGCTTTACCTGAGTAATCATCGGCTACCACGCCGATAAGCTTTCAGGTTTATTCTCGCACTGCGAGCGTGTATTATTGCACCCGGAAGTTCCGTGCTTTTCAATACGATCAACTTTGCGCCACCGGTTTACTGTTGAGGATTTTCTTCTTCTCAATCATTATCGCTAATGATTAACAGCCTTTTTGCAAAAGTATCCTTATGCACATTAACTGAGTACTACCCTGCGCCTCGGAGCGGTGGAGCCGCCTTTTTAACCGAGTTGACCATAAAGCATAATTCATATATTAACTTTTCAATGTCCTGTTTTCATTTTCATTATATCATTCATTATGAATGATATTTTATTTTTGGTGAAAAAGAAATTTATATTTAAATTTCCTTTGCAAGTATATTATAACTTGCGTTTATGTGATATATATTTTTCTGGTGAGACATTTTCAAGCGCCTAAAAATTCTTTCACTTGCTGTCTCTATGGTTATTATATATCATATATTTTAGCGTTTTGTTTTCTTGGTGAAGCAACGATTGAACTTTAAAATTGTTTTTCATTTGTTGTTTCTATAGCTATTATATATCAAATAATTAAGTGCTTCGATTTTTTGGTGAAAACACGGATATTGTATTTTTAATTGTGTAATGATAAAATAATATTGATGATTTAAGGAGATAAGAAAATGGGCTTTGATTTGCTTGAATATGTGAAAAAATAAAATTATGAAAATACGGCGCTTATTGCACCGGCAGGATATGGGAAAATTCAATTTCTTTTAAAATGCTTTGAAGCATTAAAGAATGAGAACGGTGTTGTGCCGTGCTATATTGATGCGGCTGCGTTAAATACTAAAGATTTAGATACTGAATTGCAGAAATATTTTTTAAGGACGAAAAAAGTTATTTGGGTTCAATTGAGTTCTTTAAGCGTTTTTATAACATGGTTTCAGCACAATCTGACATTAAGTATGTTTTGCTTATAAATCATTATGAGGACGCTTTTAATAATGAAAGTATTGCCGATGTAACAAATATTATAGGAAATTTTGTTAAAATGGGTTGTTGTGTTATTGTTTCCTCTGCCTTTAATGACGGCAAAGTGTTTGAGAATTTCAAAGTGCTCAAACTTGAACCTCATTCAAAAGAAAAAATAATATCTATTTTAGAGGATAAATTTAAGGATTCACCTAAATTTGATTTCAAAAATCTTAAAGAACAGGTTTATTCAATAATATCAACTCCGTTAATGTTCGGGTGGTATATTGAATTGATCAAGACGAATTCTGCTAACGATGTAATGATAAATTCAGAACATCAGCTTATGGACAGAAGGTTTAATGAGGTCCTTGATAATGATTTTGTTTTAAAAACGTCATATTTTATTGTGCAGAGCATAAAACAAAATATATTACCGAAAAAGAACTTGTTGAACTGCTTTTGGCGCATAATGGTAAAGTGCGTTTAGTATCAAGAATTTTCGGTAAAAAGCATATAAATGATTTTGAAGCCGATGTTTTAATGCTTGAAAAATATGGCATTGCAAAATATGAAAAAAGCAGTCAGAAGCTTGTCTTTTCAAATCAAATATGTGTTGATTATTTTACCGCAAAAAAAAATCGGCAGAGATGTAAACAACAATAACTTTGATGTGTTTGATAAATTTATTTTCAGTGAGCAGATTTGTAAGTTTCTGTCTTATGAAATTGATAAAAGTAGTTTGCTTGCCGAATTAAATTCACTGCGAGCAAAACAAGGCGGTAATGTTAACAGGTGTTTTGAATCCTGTGATGATATTGTTAAAACCACAAATTTGGTTAATACATTATATTTTTACAAAAACAGTTTTAAGGATTGTGATTTGCACAGCCTTGATTTGCGTTTGTGTAATTTTATAGGTAAGAAATGTGTTGACACGGATTTTTCAAATTCATTATGCAATGATGCTTGCTTTGTTCCGTTGGAAAGCGAAACGCCGAATTTCTTTGCAATAAGTGAAAACGGAAAATATTTCGCAACCGGCAATAAAAGTGCGGTTAATATTTGGGATGTTAAGTATTCAACCATTATTCACAGAGTGCTTAGTGATGAATCAAGTTCGTTTACTGATATTGGCTATAAAAAAGATACCGGTTTCGTTATTAGTGCTAATAGTGAGTTGTATTCATCTGTGATAGTGAAAATAAAAAACGGTATCATAAGTCAAAGTTTGAATTATGATAAAAAGGTAGCTCCGTCGTGCATTGCGAAAAGTAAAAAGGATTCTGCCGATAAATTCAATTCATATGGCACGCTTTGTTGTAAACAGGAAAATTTTGAACTGCTTCGCTCCTATGAAAATTCTTATTACGGAAATGCTTATTTGCTGTTTGATGCAGAAAATGAAAAGTTGCTTTCGGTATGCAAAAAGAGCGAACATTTGATAATCAGCAATGTTGTACAAGATGGCAATGAAATTGAATTCCTTACTGGAAGTTACGGCAAACGGTTAAGGTCAATTTGCTTTAATGATTCCACTAAAGAAATATATCGAAAAATTTATCCGTCTTTGGTTGGTAGGTGTTATAGTGGTCAAGATGGTACGACACTATCAATTGATTCAAACAACATTGATGGTTATATAAAATGGCTTTTTTATACTCCAAATTTGCAGTATTATCAAAATCAGTCATTTGATTTTTTGATAAGCAAGACAAATATTCCGGCTTTTATATTTGAAGGCAACCATATTTTCAGTAAGAATTCGGCTTTTCTTTTGAATTATGATAAATGCAGCTATACAATTAATTGTATATTGGACGTCAAAACACGCACGCTTTACCGAGAAGCATCGGTTTTTGATTATTTTTATGTTGTTAAGAATAATAAACTATATGTAAAGAATAAAAAAATGAGGTATTCAGGTATAATGGATATCGCTACTATGCCTAATGCTTTCGGAATTAATTCAGCAAATGTTTTATTGATACAAGACAAACCGTTCTTAGTTTTAGGTAATTCAATATATAGCATCTTGCCAAATGACAGTACTTGTGAATTAAGGTTTAACTTTTTTAAGAGAATTAAACTTCAATTTACTGATGAGTATTTATATATTATTGATAGCTTTCCATGGTCAAGTGTTGTAAGTGAAGTTATGAGTAAAGAACCAGAGCTAGGATATTCAACACTTTTAAAATCCTTTATAAACATGAATTGCTATTTTCCAATAAGAAAAGCAATTTATAAAATGTTAGACGATTGTAACGAACAGATCGATATCCGTAATTTAACTATTAATGGGATAATTTATTCTTTTATGGGATATATAGATATGTATATCGATGGCTGCGGTGATAATCCAATTTTTGATGATCAAATGTTTATTGGCAGTTTTAAAAATTGGTGTACTGTATGTGATGATGGAATAATATATTTTAACGGCGAATCAAGTTGTTATATAGGCATTAATGATAATGATACTCAAAATGATGGAATAAAGTATGTAAATGGGTATGTAATAGCCGCTTGCAGAAATAAAGTACATTATGTCTATTACAAAGATGTATATGGTGCATTTAAGTGTTATCATTTATTTGATATATATAAGTCTAAAGAAAAGAATGAAATAGAAAAGCCCATCATTCCAATTTATGATTTGAATTTATATCAGTCTGATATCACGGATATTTTAGGCTTATCGGCAGGTGTTGAGGATATACTTGAAAAGCAAAAACAAATTTATACTAAGCACTTAACATTTAATGATTAAGTAAAGCCCTCGGCGGTTATCTGCCGAGGGCTTCACTTTAGTAATATTCGTTATTTATTTTGGCTATTTCTTTATCTAATTTATGAGAGAGCACAATTAAGTTATTATGTGCATTTTTTGCAAGTTGTGCTGCATCGTCGGTGTTTTGAGCAGAATTGTTTGTAATCTCTTTTGCTGCACCTTGAGTGTAAAGGTAATATTTTTCGGTTTCAGGGTCTGTGAAATAGTAAATTAAGTTTTTGTTTTCATCCATTTCCGCATAAAAACAATAGCAATCTATTTCTTCATTTTCAGTTTCAAGTGTTTGTGATTTGAAAAACATCAAGGCGGATATGCTGCTCATTTTTGATGATTCATACATAAATACTATGACAAAAAATATTTGTGGTAACAGTATTAAAAACGGAATGATATTTTGACTATTTAAAATCACAACAACGCTTAAAATCAGATACATACTTCCAAAAATATATATCGGCACTTTTGAACATTCGTGATATTCTGTAAGAAGTAAAAACAGATAAAATCCTGCCAACAGTATCGGTAGTGCTATTGCATTTATGTTATTTACCGAAACAAATGCATTTAGTATTGCTTCAAAACTAAAGTTGAAAAAAGCGTGTGCTAATGAGAAAAGTGCTTGTAATAAGAGAATAATTAAGGCGTACTTTTTGGTATCAAGTGTCGATTTGAACATTTTTGCTTTAATCTTCGCAGGCAAAATCGCAGTGAAAAATAACATTATGTTTAAAGCAGAAATTACTACTTCTATAGTTAATAATGTCGTGTATTCTTTTGACATAAAAGAGTAGTCTATGTTCGCAAATAAGATTATATAAGAAACTATGCTTACAATAAAGCACCCAAGTGTCGCTATATATTTTGATTTACTGATTTTTTGTGTATTCTTCATTTTTAATTTCCTCCAAGTGTTCATAAGCTCTTTGTTCTTCATAGTATAATGTCCACATATGCACAAAAAGCTGAAGTGAACAAATCGGCATTAACATAATGAAACTGTCGGCACCCTTGAAACATGCCAAATACATCAATATTGCGGATTCGATAAGACAAGCCGGGATAGTGTATTTTTCATAATCTATTTTACTTGATGTTAACCTGCTGATAAGGAAGATTGTAAAGCATACGAATAAAATACCATAGAATACAGCGTGCAATACTGAAACGGCAATATCATTTATGTTATACGAGAGCAACGGTTTAATTCCGAGTCTGACAAAAAGATAAAGTGATGTAAGTACAGGAATTATTTTTGCAATAAAATTATTTTCTTCATTAAAAATTATGCTATAAAGCAAGGCGAAACTCATAATACAAACGGCTAATGTTTCATTAACAAATTGAACATCATCAATGATAAATCCATTAAAAATTAAAAGTCCCATTGCCGCAATGGTGCTGATGACAGCACCTATAACGGTTTCTATTTTTGTTTTTCTGCTTTTCATTTAATTTCCCTCCTTGAAATATTCATTGTAGTATTTATCAATTACTGTTTTTGCAATTTCTAATTCAGTTTCTGTTTTAAGCTCTTCCAGATAAGTAATATCATTAGCGCTCTTTACTATTCCGGCATAAACATTGAGTTTTTCGCCATTTTCAAAACCGTAAAGCAGATAATCGTTGTCCATAAAGCGATATATGGCTAATACCTTGCATTCAACCTCATCGCCATAAAATGAAATATTTATATATTCATTTTCGTAAGTTTGCACTGTTGGTGTAGTTGTGCTATTCATTTTTACTAACCTCCATATATTTAAAACTTTTAATGATTCCGTTTGAAGAAATCTTAATTGCTTTCTCAATGCTTTCGCACAACATATTCTCGGCAATGTTTTTACTAAGAGAATTAGTAAAAAACAAATATGCTGTGTTTCCGTCAAATTTAACAGTAATTGGTTTGATCCAAAGATTAAATGCCGTTTTGTTATTAGCATTTTCTAAAATTTCAAGGGCATTTTTCCATATTTCATTATTATCATTCATATATAACCTCCAGTTTTAAGTTTGCCGTCAATTTATCAGTAAGTACAAAATCCCTAAAAAGCACAGTGCTTTTATTAGCACACTCAAAAGTGTAATGTTTATTTTACAAATCACATCAACAATTAAGTTGACAATGAGAAAAATAACAAGCATTATTATAATTTTTGCAATCATAAGACATAACCTCACTTTCTATTTTAATAATACAATGAATTTTAATTTTTATAGATTTTTTTGGTGAAAAGAAAAACAGCGCCAATGCTCAATTAAGCATCAGTGCCGTTTTACAAGACTTGTATTTATTTCAGTACAAAACGATATTTGAATTTTGTTTTGCAAGGTTTTGCATTTTTTCCGTGTAGCCGTTAATGCAAAAGAATACAAAGTATTCATTCCTGTTTTGCTTATTCCAGTTTACTTTTTTCGTCTTTTCAAGCAAATCATAATACACATTAACATCAAGTGGCTTTTTGGTATATTTACATTCGCCGAATATGATATTATTAGAATTATCTGTTGCGACAATATCAATTTCTGTATCTTTTCTGTCCCACCACTTACCGATTTTTGTGGGAGTGAAACCGAAAGCGTTTTTAATAATCAACTCAGGAAGATATTGATTTTTGCAAATATCCTCATACACATAAGCAACATGATTTTTTATAAAGCCCTCTTTGATTTTATCAAGAACAAAATCTATGTGCTCGCTTTCAATATATGATTTATAAGGATATACGAACTTAAACCAAAATCTTATATAGTTATCCTTGATTTTATAAAGCCCCATCTTGCTTTTTTCAGGCTTATCTTCCGTTATTGGAACAACCCTTTCTATAATATCAAGGTCAATTAAAACTTTTAAGTATTTCGGCAGATTTGTTGCCTTAATTTCTAACGCATTTGATATATCGCTTAACTGTTCGCAGCCACAGGCTATTGTTTTGATGATTGAATAATAACTTCCGACTTCTTGAACTTCATTTTTTAATAAAAATTCAGGTTCCTCATATAAGTAATTTTGAGAATTCAAAATTGAATTTTTTATGGCAGTATAGATGTCGTCGTTGCTCTCAAACATTTCAATATATTTGGGAACTCCGCCGGTGACGGAATACGCTTCGATTAAAAATTTTTCATCCGTGCTGTCAATAAATTCTTTGTAATATTTAAACGGAATTTGCTTTAATCTGATTTGCTTTGTTCTTCTTCCGTACAGCGGACTGTCGTATGACAGGGTTTGGCTGTACATCATGTTTATCAACGAACCGCATAATACAAGCATTACATTGTTATTTTTAAGCTTCGTGTCCCATATTTTTTGCAGCACGGAGATAAAACTCGGATTCGATTTGCCTATATATTGAAACTCGTCAATGATTATGAGCTTTTTATCGTCTGTATTATAATCTGTTATTAAATCAAACAATTCTTCCCACGAAAGGCTTGCTTTTTTAACAAGCGGATTTGATGTGTATTCGCTTACGATTGATGAAAATGCTTCTCTGTTCATCTTTTCAGACTCTTCCGTTGCAAGAAATCTGATACATTTTTTATCTCTCGAAAACTCATTTAAGAGTTCTGTTTTCCCGATTCTTCTTCTGCCGTAAAGCACAACAAGGGAAGATGAATTGCTATTATATTCATTTTCAAGCGTTTCAAGTTCTTGAAATCTGTCAACAAATTTTTTCATTATATCCGACCTCCCGATATAGTATTTGTATCTCTGCATATAATTATACCACAAAGTATAATTATTTCAAGTATAATTATGAAAGCGTTGAAGATTTTGCTTTCTTCAACGCTTTTTCTAATGGGTATGTAGACCTTTTTTCGTTAATTTTATGTTTTTAATGTGTTTGACCGCCCACTATACATATTTTTCAAGTCTCGAAAGTGGCTTGAATAGGGCGTTTTGAAAAATTTTAATGCAAAAAAACACCAACCTCAGAAGCAACTTCCATCTTAAAACGGTTCAGGGCTTCCTTAGCCTCGGGCACAACACTCTTGTTGCTTGCCATTGCGAATACACTCCTTTTTCGTAAACTTGCGTTTGCACCAATAGTGTATGTGTCGCAAAGACAAATAAAACTGAGAAATTTTTACAGTTGGCTGGCAACGAACCGTTTCGTTTTGCCATCTGTTTTTTCATTTTTGTACAAATGACGCAGTCGCGCATTCGCCGGGAAGCATTTGTAGTAATCCCCCCGGAGAGCGGCCGGAAAGGATAACCCACCGCATTCTCGCTTAAATGCCCGTGGCGCTACGGCAAGTGCACGGTGCTAAAGTTGATGATGTGCTTATGAAATGCACGCGGCGGAGTCAAAAGACTCCGCCGCCATATTGTTCGCATTCTTTTTTCCGTTTATTTGATTACTGCACTTCCTGCACGGTGGTCTCCGGCTTCGTTGTGCTTTCCGGCTCCGTGGTGGTCTGCTCGGCGCCGTACACCTGAAGCACCACCTCGCTGCCCACGGCAGCCGTGCTTTTGGCGTCCGGGGTCATACCGTACACGCTCTTCACGGTGCCCTCTTTATAGCTGCCGTCGTTATAGACAGTCACTGTGGTCACCTTAAAGCCTTTTGCCTCCAACTGTTTTTTGGCCTCTGCCACATCCAGACCGCCTACATCCGGCACTTCCTCTGTCTGAATCCCCTTGCTCACCGTCAGCACAATCTGCGTGCCCTGGGCCACACTCTCGCCCTTCTTCACGCTTTGCGCGATGATCACACCTTCCGCTGCTTTGTCTGAATACTGGGCGTCATAGGTGATGGAAAACTGCTTGTTCCATGCGCCGTTGTTCTTAATGTCACTCTGGGTGTACCCGGCAGACACAAAGTCCGGCACAGTATAATTTACAGAGGAGACAGTCTGCGTGGTATTCTCTCTGCCATCCACCAGGCCGGAAAACTTTACCACATAAATACCCGCTGCCACGGCAGCCACAATCAGCACCACCAAAATAATAATGACGGCCTTATTTTTGCCGCCCTTGGGCTTCTCTGTCGGAGGGGCGCTGTGGCGCACATCCGGCTGGGGTGCAGGTTGAGGCTTTGGCTCCGGCTGGGGCGGCTGGGCTGCTTCCGCCGCTTGAGCCACCACAGAAGGTGCCGCATTCAGCAGCTCCCGCAGACGTGCTGCGCTCTGCGCCCGGTTCTCCGGGTAGATCTGCAACCCGGCGCCAAGGGCACGAATCACATGGGTGGGAATACTCTCTGCGATCTTGTTGGGAATCATCAGCTTGTCATTGGTCTCTCTAGACGGAGCATCCGGCGGATTGCTACCCACCAGTGCCCGATAAATGCAGGCGGAAAAGGCATAAATATCCGTTGCCGGGCACATTTTGCGGTCATTGTCGTACTGCTCAATGGCGGTGTAGCCCTCGTTCAAATTAAATTCCAGATCCGACTGCACCGTATTGCACTGAGCGATACAAAAGCCCTTAAGACGCACCTTGCCGTCCGGGCACAGCAGCAGATTGTCCGGCGTAATGGAACCATGGATCACGCCTCGGTCATGGAGTGCCTCCAAGGTGGTGAGCACCGGCATAAACATAATGCGCGCCTGCTCCCAAGAAATGTAGCCCTCCGGGGTGCGCAGCAAAAATTCCCGCAAGGGCACGCCGTCCACCGGCTGAGACACGGCATACACCGTCTCGTTGGCAGGGAACACATCATACACCGGCAGTGCCGCAGCCAGGGTGCGCAGCTGCATCATGGTCTGCCACAAAGTGGTAAAAGACCGCTTATAGCCGTCAAAATTCTTACGAAAACGCTCCCGCACATGCACATCCCGGTTGCCCTCCAACCGATTGGCAATGCCCTTGGGCAGGAACTCCCGCACCACACAAGGCGCCTGCAAGGTACGATCATAGGCGGCATACACCGCAGCATCGCTCTCCCAAGCCTGCACATGGCCCAGCACATACCGGTCCTGAAGCACCGTGCGCAGGGGCAGAAAGCTGGTGTCGTTCTCCTGATCGTTATCAAACCCGCAGCCGGGGCAAACGCTGCCTGCGGTCAGGGGCGCAAAACAATTCATACACAGTCGATCTGTATTTTCCAAAAAAGATCCCTCCAAATCAAGACCTTATACTATAGCAGTTTTATAATAACAGCCGGTTGATTTTTTGTCAACCGCACTTTCGTAAACAATCGGTAAACATCCCCTACCCCGCCGGTTGAAACTGCGCATCTTTTCGTGTATAATGATGGGTACAGAACAAATGAACCGAAGGAGTTTTTGAATATGAATTTTAAGCAGTTGCCAAACGGCATGTGCGAGGGCTTTGCCCTGCTGAAAAAATGCGATGTAAAAAAGACCAAAAACGGCGCCGCCTACTTAGATCTTGTGCTGGGAGACAAAAGCGATGAGTTGCCTGCCAAGCTGTGGGACTATACGGACAACGGCCTGTTTGCCCCGGATATGGTGGTCAAGGTGCGGGGCACTGTGGAGCAGTATAACGGTCGGGATCAGTTCCGCATTTCTCAGATCCGCCCGGCAGCGGACAGCGACAACTACAACCTGTCCGATCTGGTGCCCGCCAGCGAGGTGGGCGGCGCCCAGATCTATGATATGCTGATGCGCCGGGTAAATGCCTTTCAGGACGCGGATTTTAAGGCCATTGTGTCCGGCATTATGGAGGACCATAAGGAGGCACTGGTGCGCTATCCTGCCGCTCTGCGGCTGCATCACGCCATGGTGGGCGGGTTGATGCTGCACACCGTGTCCATCGTGCGTCTGGCCGAATCTCTGTGCCAGATTTACCCCAATGTGGATAAAGAGCTGCTGCTCTCCGGCGCCATTCTCCACGATGTGGCCAAGACATGGGAACTGGAGGCGAACAACCTGGGGTTGGTCAAGGGCTATACCACCGAGGGTGAACTGATCGGTCACTTGGTCAAGGGCGCTATGTATGTTGATGAAAAGGCACGCGACCTGGGCGTGGCACCGGAAAAGGCGGCACTGCTGGAACACATGCTATTGTCCCACCACGGTCAGCCGGAGTACGGCTCCCCTGTGCGGCCCATGTTCCTGGAGGCGGAGATCCTCTCTCAGCTGGACGCACTGGACGCCACAATTTTTGAAATTCACGCTGCCACCTCCAAGGTGGAGCCGGGCAAATTTACCGACCGGCAGTGGGCGCTGGACAATCGCAAGCTGTTTAACCACGGCCGCACCACCACCGAGCACAAGGTGAACTTAGGAGAATAACACAATGGAAGTAACGCAAGAAAAGTGGACGGAGATCACCGTCACCGTCGATACAAAAGACATTGAGACCGCCGGCAACATTGCCAATATGGTGGTGCCTTACGGCATTTATATTGAGGACTACTCTGCTCTGGAAGAGGAGACCATGGAGATCGCCCATATTGATCTGATTGAGGCGTCTCTGCTGCAAAAGGACCGCACCAAGGGCATTATCCACATTTATATCAGCCCGGAGGAGAACCCGGCAGAGGCCGTTTCTTTCTTAGAGGAGCGGCTGCAAAGCGCCGGTATCGCCTACACCCTGGGCACGGACCTGTGCGCCATGGAGGACTGGGTAAACAACTGGAAAAAATATTTTCACCCTATGCCGGTAGGCGACAAGCTGCTGATCCGCCCCACCTGGGAGGACGCAGACCCCACAGACGGCCGCAAGGTGCTGCACATTGAGCCGGGCCTGGCCTTTGGCACCGGATCGCACCCCACCACCCGCCTGTGTCTGGAAACGCTGGAAAAGGTGGTCACCCCCGGCGCTACGGTACTGGACATCGGCTGTGGCAGCGGTATTCTTTCCATAGCCGCTCTATTGCTGGGTGCGCAAACTGCCTTTGGCGTAGATATTGACAAACTGGCGGTCAAGACTGCCAACGCCAATGCGCTGGAGAACGGCTTTGGCCCGGATCGGTTCACAGCCGTGGAGGGCAATCTGTCCGACAAAGTCAACGGGCAGTACGATATTATTGTAGCCAATATTGTGGCAGACATTATTATGCAGTTCAATCCCCAGGTAGCGCAGTTCCTAAAGCCCGGCGGCACCTACATTACCGGCGGTATTATCGATGTGCGGGAGGACGAGGTGCTGGCCTCTTTCGCCGCCAACGGCTTTACCGTGCAGCAGCGATTTGAGGACAAAGGCTGGCTGGTATTTGTATTAAAACACGAATAAGTCCGGCCTCCACTGACCGAAAAAGCAGCCATCGGCAGTTGCAGACCCTACTGACCCTCTACGCTGTCCGATTACATCACACACAAAAACGCCCTGTACAAGCCGTACAGGGCGTTTGCGTTGCCGTTTTTTATTTAGCCTTGGTGGCGATCTCCTCGGTAATGCGGGCGATAAAGTCCTCAAGGCTGGATGCACCCTCGTCGCCGTCCTTTCTGGAACGAACGGACACGGTGCCGGCCTCAATATCCTTGTCGCCGGCCACCAGCATATAGGGCACCTTCTCCATCTGCGCAGAGCGGATCTTAAAGCCGATCTTCTCGCTGCGGTCATCCACCTCGCAGCGAATACCGGCAGCCTCCAGCTTTGCCTTCACGGTGTTCAAATAGTCAATATGACGGTCCGCGATGGGCAGCAGCTTCACCTGCACCGGCGCCAGCCAGGTGGGGAACGCACCGGCAAAGTGCTCGGTCAAAATACCGATAAACCGCTCAATGCTGCCGAATACCACACGGTGGATCATAATGGGGCGGTGCTTCTCGCCGTCAGCGCCCACATATTCCAGCTCAAACCGCTCCGGCAGCTGGAAGTCCAGCTGAATGGTGCCGCACTGCCAGGTACGACCCAAGCAATCGGTCAGGTGGAAGTCCAGCTTGGGGCCGTAGAATGCGCCGTCGCCCTCGTTGACCTCAAAGTCATAGCCAAGCTCGGTAATGGCGTCCCGCAGGGCCTGGGTAGCAATGTCCCAGTCCTCCTTGGCGCCCATAGAGTCCTCCGGCTGGGTGGACAGTTCAATGTGATACTTAAAGCCAAAGGTGCTGTACACACTGTCGATCAGCTGTACCACGCCCTTGATTTCGTCCTTGATCTGCTCCCGGGTCATAAAGATGTGGGCATCGTCCTGGGTAAAGCAGCGCACCCGCATCAACCCATGCAGTGCGCCGGACAACTCATGCCGGTGCACAATGCCCAGTTCGCCCATACGCAGAGGCAGATCCTTGTAGGAGTGCATTTTGTTCTTATACACCAAAATACCGCCGGGGCAGTTCATAGGCTTAATGGCAAAGTCCTCGTCGTCAATAATGGTGGTGTACATATTCTCTTTATAGTGGTCCCAGTGACCGCTGCGCTCCCACAGCTTGCGGCTGAGGATAATGGGAGTAGAGATCTCCTGATACCCGGCAGCCGTATGAATTTGGCGCCAGTAGTCGATCAACTGGTTCTTGAGGATCATACCCTTGGGCAGGAAGAACGGGAACCCGGGACCTTCCTCCATAATGGTAAACAGCTCCAACTCCTTGCCCAACTTGCGGTGATCCCGCTTCTTGGCTTCCTCCAGCATTTGCAGGTGGGCCTCCAGCATAGACGCTTTGGGGAATGCAGTACCGTACACGCGGCAGAGCATTTTATTCTGGGCGTCGCCCCGCCAGTAAGCGCCGGTGGTGTTGGTCAGCTTAAAGGCCTTTACGGCGGCAATGCTCATCAGATGAGGACCGGCGCACAGCTCGGTAAACTCACCCTGCTTGTAAAAGCTAATGTGCTCGCCCTTGCCGGCGTGCTCGGCGATCAGTTCTACCTTATACGGCTCGCCTTTCTCCTCCATCAGCGCCGTGGCCTCCGCCGGGGGCAGCTCAAAGCGCTCGATCTCCGGATTTTCCTTCACGATCTTCTTCATTTCCGCCTCGATCTTAACCAGATCGTCGGTGGTAAAGGGCGTGTCGCCGCAGTCGAAGTCATAATAAAAGCCGTTCTCAATGGCCGGACCGATGGTCAGCTTCACCTGCGGGTACAGACGCTTAACCGCCTGGGCCATAATATGAGATGCGGTGTGGTTAAAGGTGCGGCGGCCGTCCTCCTCATCAAAGGTCAGCACTTCAAAGGCGCAGTCGTCGCTGACGGTGGTGCGCAAGTCCCGCACCTGGCCGTCGATCCGGCAGCAGCAGGCTGCACGGTACAGACCCATAGAAATGTCCTTGGTAATGTCCGCAGCCGTCATAGGTGCGTCATACACCTTAACGGAGCCGTCCTTTAGTGTAATGTTCATAACAATTCCTCCAAAAAATAAAAAATCACCCTGCATACACAGGGTGAATGAAGATCCACGGTTCCACCTGAATTGCACAGCAAGAAGCTGTACCTCAAGGCCCGGATAACGGCAGGCGACCGGCCGGTATTGGCGGCGCTCCGGGGTGGTAAGCGACAGCTGCACCGTGTGCCCTTGCAGCGTACAGGCACTCTCTGAAAAACGGCAAAAAAGCGGCGCTCTTGTCCCCATCAAAGCTTTCTCTACTTCTTATGGCTTATAGTAGCACCTTTTACCGTCCCTGTCAACCGAAACGGCCGAATTTTTTGCCTTTTCCTCCGCCTCCGGCGCAAACAAAAACTTGACAGATACCATATATAGGTGTATTATTATACAGAAGTTTTACATTTTGTTATGTAAGGCTTCTTTACAGAAATGCGTTAAAATGTAATTAAACTGTACCTTTTCTGATGATATTCGATTCGAGAGTTCCATCTCAAAAACGAGAAATTTATGCAGAAGGAGGTGCTGTTGATTATGAGTAATGTTGTGATTCCGGTGATCGTAGGCGCGGTTTGCGCCGTTGTTTTTGCCGTTTTAGGTTTCGTTTTGGGTGTGGCGCATCGCCGCAAGACCGCAGAGAAAGAAATCGGTTCTGCCACCCAAGAAGCCACCAAGATCATCAATAACGCTTTGGCCGAGGCAGAAGCTTCTAAGAAAGAAAAAGTATTGGAAGCCAAGGACGAAGTGCACAAGCTCCGCTCCGACGCAGACCGGGATATCCGCGAGCGCAGGAACGAAGTGCAAAGACAGGAAAAACGCCTGAACCAGAGAGAAGAATATCTGGACAAAAAAGCGGATTCCCTGGAAGCAAAAAATGATAAAATCAGCGAAAAGCAAAAAGAACTTGAAAACAAATTACTCGAAGTCGATGGCATCAAGAAAAGCCAGTTTGATATGCTGGAGCGTATTTCAGGTCTGACCCAGGAGGAAGCAAAAAATCAACTGCTGGCCTCTTTGGAAGAAGAACTGGACACGGAAAAGAGCAAAAAAATCCTCGAATACGAGCAGATGACCCGGGACCAGAGCGAAGTGCTGGCGCGGGAGATCATCGGCACCGCCATTCAGCGCTGCGCCGCCGATCACACGGCAGAGACCACCGTCTCCGTTGTGGCACTGCCCAATGACGAGATGAAAGGCCGCATCATCGGCCGTGAGGGGCGCAACATCCGCTCCATTGAGTCCATTACCGGCGTTGAATTGATCATTGACGACACGCCGGAAGCCATCACCGTCAGCGCCTTTGACCCGGTGCGCAGAGAGATTGCCCGCCTGACCTTGGAGCGACTGATCCAGGACGGCCGCATTCATCCCACCCGCATTGAGGAGCTGTACGAAAAGGCCAAGCGTGAGGTAAATGCCACCATTAAGCAAGAGGGCGAGAAGGCTGTACTGAAAGCCAACTGCGGCTCCATTCACCCGGAGCTGGTGCGCCTGCTTGGTAAATTGAAATACCGTACTTCCTACGGACAGAGCGTGCTCAAGCACAGCCTGGAAGTGAGTTATATTGCCGGGCTGATGGCTGCGGAACTGGGCGCTGATGAGCGACTGGCCCGCCGCGCAGGTCTGCTGCACGACATCGGCAAGGCTTTGGATCACGAGATGGAAGGCAGCCATATTGCCCTGGGCGTGGAATTTGCCCGCAAGTATAAAGAGAGCGAAGCCGTTGTGCACGCCATTGAGGCGCATCACGGTGATGTAGAGTGCAAGACCGTGGTCGCCTGCCTGGTTCAGGCGGCAGACGCCGTATCTGCCTCCCGTCCCGGCGCCCGCCGTGAGAATGTGGAGAACTACATTAAGCGCCTGCAACAGCTGGAGGAAATCTCTTGCAGCTTTGAGGGCGTGGAGCGCGCTTACGCCATACAGGCCGGCCGTGAGGTCCGCGTGATGGTAAAACCGGAAGTGGTATCCGACAGCCGTATGCCTTTTGTGGCCCACGAGATTGCCAAGAAGATCGAGTCCGAGATGGAATATCCCGGCCAGATCAAGGTCAATATTATTCGTGAGTCCCGTGCTTCCGATGTGGCAAAATAACAACAAAAGGGACGGTCTTTCCGTCCCTTATTTTTTTGGGAGGAATCGCAATGATCAAACATATTGTATGCTTCAAGCTGGCTGACCCCACCCCGGCAAATTGCCAAAAGGCAGCGGAAGTGCTCCGCTCCATGGATGGCAATGTACCGCTGCTGCGTGGGATTGAAGTAGGAGTCGATGAGCTGCGCTCCGGGCGCTCCTACGATGTGATCCTGCAGGTACTGTTGGACGATATGGCCGCTTTGGACGCCTATCAGCAGGACCCGTACCACTGCGGCGTGGTGAAGAAACACATGCACGCCGTGGCAGAAAACAGCATTGCCATGGATTACACGGTGGAATAAAAACAAGATCGCCGCACCGGCAGATAGTCACTATGGGACTATCTGCCATTTTTTTGCCTTTTTTATCGTGGAAATAGACAAAAAATAAGTGCCATTTTTGCCGCTTTGCCGAAAATATGTCGCTGTCCCCGCCTTGCATTGACACGACCCCTCCAAAATGATAAAATGAATGTATCTATATAATATATAAATTTATATATAAAAGAGGAGCAAATTATGGACCAAACCAAGGAAATTGACATTGATCTGAAAAAGATCTTCTTGATGATGCGCAAGAAGGTCGTTTACATTCTGCTGTTCACCCTGCTGGGGGGCATTGTCGCCGGTTGCTTTACCGAGTTCTTTATAGACCAAAAGTACACCGCCAAGATCTCCCTGTATGTGTACAGTGATATGAATCAGCTAAGCACCCAAAGTTCCATCAGTTACAACGACTACACCGCCTCCACCGCTTTGGTGAAAAGCTACCTTGCCGTGCTGGAGAGCGACGCAGTGCTGGACAAGGTAGCGGAAAAAGTGGGGCTGACGGACGGCAGCACCATTAAGAACAGCATTTCCACTTCCCAGGACGAGGACACCAATGTGTTTTATGTGTCCGTCACCACGACCAATCCCAAAACCAGTCAATCCATTGCCAACGCCGTAGCGGAGGTGGCTCCCGGTGAGATTGCCCGGATCATCAAAGCCGGCGGCGCCAACGTGATCGACTATGCCAAGGAGCCAAAGACCCCCTCCTCCCCCAATATAAAGAGAAATATCTTTCTGGGGCTGTTAATTGCCTTTGCCGTCTCCTTCGTTTACTTCTTTGTGCGCGAGGCGTTTAACGCCACCATCACCTCTGTAAAGGATCTGGAGCGTGAATTCCAAATTCCGGTACTGGGCACGATTCCCCGCCTGGTGGCCACCCGCGACAAGCAGGCACCGCCTACAGACAGCGGCCAAATCGCCCCGCCGGAACCCCCTGTATCCATGAAAGGAGATGCGTAACCATGGCACTGAGACGCAATAAGAAAAACCCGGACGAGCGCGGGTTCAGCCGTAACGATCAAAAGAAAATGCTGGCAGCAGACACCCCCTTTGTGATCAAAGAGGCCTACAATACCATCCGTACCAGCCTGCTGTTTACCCAAAAGGGTGAAAGTTGTCCGGTATTCGTGGTCACCAGTCCGGACGCCAACAACGGCAAAACCATCAACACCATTAACCTGGCGATCAGCTTTGCCCAAATGGGCAAGCGCACCCTGATCATTGACTCAGATATGCGCAACCCCACCGTTCATCGTATGTTCAATATTCCGGTGACCAACGGCCTGTCTGAAATATTGGCCGGTCTGACAGACAACATCACTGTATCCAAGACCAATGTGGAAAATTTATCCATTCTCTCCTCCGGCAAAATCCCGCCCAATCCGGCGGAGTTGCTGGCCAGTTCCAGAATGGATCTGCTACTGAGTTTTGTCAAGGGGCATTACGACTGCGTGTTTATCGACACCCCGCCGATTAACCTGGTAACGGACGCCAGCGCCTTTGCAGGCAAGGTCACCGGCTATGTGATGATCGTTAAGGCCGGCAATACGGACATTCCCGAGGTGCGATCCGCCGTTGACGCGTTAGAAAGCATCGGCGCGGAGGTGGTGGGCTTCATCCTCAATGACGCCACCCCGGACCGAAAGAAATACTACTCCTACTACAATAAATATGGCCGAAAGTACAAATACGGCTACGACTACGGTTACAGCTACAACTACAAATAAACACAGGAATGATCAAACTTGAAAAAGTGGCAAAAAGTTCAGCAAACAACTGAATATTTCGTCGATGGGATTGCACTGGTGCTGGCGACCCTGATCACCTATCTGGTATTTGGCAAAGGGCTGCACCGCATTTTGCTCTACACCGCGGACGAGTGGAAATCCTACTGCTTTATGCTGTTTGTGGCCTACTCGGCCATCGCGGTCGGCTTTGCCTCCTCCATTGATCTGGCCAAACGGCAGCGGGTGATGGAGCTGCTCGCTGTATTGCGTAACTGCTCGCTAACCTACATGAGTTTTGCGGTACTGTTGCTGGTGTTTAAGAATCCGATGATCGACTCCCGTTACCTGTTTATCGGTTCCTACCTGTTGTTCTTCCTATTCTCCTGCCTGGGGCGCTATGTGCTCAAGCGCGTGCTGACCAACAACTTCTCCAATTCCCGCAATGCCACGCTGGTGGGTGTGGTCACCACCCCGGACCGGGCAGAGCAGTTTGTGCAATCGCTGCAAGAGGACTGGACCAAACGGGTAGACGGCGTTACGATCCTACATGCTGATGCCTTTGCTGCCACAGCCTCCGCGGGTAACCCGGGCGCATACCGGGCCATGCACAGCCGCACGGTGGAGAAGCGCTGCTGCGGCGTGGCAGTTCTGCCGGATCTGAGCAGCTTTTTAAGCTGGGTGCGCCTGTCCTCCATCGACGAGGTGTACATCAACTTCTCCGGTAAGGAGGCCAACTGGTCTACGGAGAATCTGAATGCCTTTATTGAAGAACTGGAAGATATGGGTGTGCTGGTGCACATCAACATCCCCACCCTGGAGCAGTTTGTAGAAGAAAGTAAGTTTAACCACATGCGCTGCGATATTGTGGCCGGCTACCCAATGGTGGGCGTATCTGCCGCCGTGCAAAATTCCAAGATGCTGGGACTGAAGCGATTTATAGACATTATAGGCGCCATTGTAGGGCTGATCCTCTCTGCTCCCATTATTTTGCTGGTGGCCGTTCCCCTGCTGCTGGAAAGCCGGGGTGGCCTGTTCTTTAAGCAGCAGCGGGTGGGCAGAAACGGCCGTCTGTTCTATATGTATAAGCTGCGGTCCATGTACGCAAACGCAGAGCAACGCAAAAAAGAATTTGAAGAAAAAAACCATATGCAAGGCCTGATGTTCAAGATGGACAATGACCCGCGGATTACCAAAGTGGGCCGCTTTATCCGCAAGTTCAGCATCGACGAGCTACCCCAGTTCTACAATGTACTGCGGGGAGATATGAGCCTGGTTGGCACCCGCCCGCCCACGCTGGACGAATTTGAACAGTACAGCTCTCACCACAAGCGGCGGCTGTCCATGCGACCGGGCATTACTGGGCTGTGGCAGGTTAGCGGCCGATCCCAGATTGAGGACTTTGAAGAAGTGGTGCGCCTGGACTGCCAGTACATAGACAACTGGTCCCCCAGTCTGGATATTAAGATCCTGTTCAAAACCCTGGGCGTGGTGTTTACCGGCCACGGGGCACAGTAAGGAGGGCGATCATGAAAATCGCAATGATCGGTCACAAGCGCATTCCCTCCCGAGAGGGCGGCGTTGAGATTGTGGTAGAAGCCCTGTCCCGCCGTATGGTACAGCGGGGCCACCAGGTCACCGTTTATAATCGCAAAAGCCACCATGTGGCCGGAACCGCCTTTGATGATCACAGCCACTTGCACAACCTGGACGGGGTACAGATCCGCTGGGTGCCCACCCCCAACAGCAAAAAGCTCAATGCCATTGTGTACAGCTTTTTTGCCACAGTGCAGGCGTTGTTTGGTGGGTACGACATCATTCACTTCCATGCAGAGGGTCCGGCGGCTATGGTGCCCTTAGCCAAGTGCTTTGGCAAAAAATGCGTGGTCACCATTCATGGCTTGGACTGGCAGCGAGCCAAGTGGGGCGGCTTTGCCACCCGCTTTCTCCGCTTTGGCGAGCGTATGGCCGCCAAGTATGCAGACGAGATCATCGTGCTGTCTGCCAGTATGCAGCAGTATTTTGCTGACACCTATCACCGCCAGACCGTGCGGATTGAAAACGGCATTGACCCACCGGAGACGGCGGACCTGTCCCTTCTGTCCCGCTTTGGACTGGAAAAGGACAGCTATATCCTGTTTCTGGGTCGCATTGTCCCGGAGAAGGGCATCCACTATTTAATCGACGCCTACCAAAGGCTGCAAACAGATAAAAAGCTGGTGATCGCCGGTGGTGCCAGCCACTCAGAGGAATATTTCAATCAGCTGAAAGCCAAGGCCGCCGGAGATGCGCGTATCATCTTTACGGACTTTGTGCAGGGCGCGCCTCTGGCTGCGCTGTACGCCGGTGCCTATCTCTACTGCCTGCCCTCGGACTTAGAGGGTATGCCCATCAGTCTGCTGGAGGCCATGAGCTACGGCAACTGCTGCGTCACCTCGGACATACCCGAGTGCACGGAAGTATGCGGTGACCACGGCTTTGCCTTCCAAAAAGGCAACACGGCAGACTTAAAACGACTGCTGGAGCAGCTGCTATCTCAGCCGGACTTGGTGAAGTGCTGCAAGGCCACTGCCGCAGACTATATTTTACAAAAATACAACTGGGACCAAGTCACCGAGAGGACGCTGGAACTGTATGAACAGGTTAAAAGCGCAAAATAAAACCCACTTGCAATGGGTAGACCACACCAAGCTGCTGGCCTGCGAGGGAGCCATGAGATGAACATTCTCTTTATTAACAAATTTCTGTACCCCAAAGGAGGAACAGAAACCTATATGATGGGGCTGGGGGCGGAGCTGAGCCACCGAGGCCACCGGGTAGAATACTTTGGTATGGAGCACCGGGGCAATTGCGTGGGCAACCGCGTCGGTGCCTACACCAAAGATACCGACTACCACACCGCCAACCCTATAAGAAAAGTGAGCTACGCTCTGCGCACGATATACTCCACCCACGCCCGGCGGCAGCTGCGCCGGGTGCTGGAGGATCTGCAGCCCCAAGTGGTACACCTGAACAACTTTAACTACCAATTGACCCCTGCGGTGATCTTGGAAATACGCGCCTGGGACAAAGCCACCGGACGACACACCAAGATCCTATACACGGCCCACGACTACCAATTGCTGTGCCCCAACCACATGCTCAATCGGCCGGACACCATGGAGAACTGCACCGCCTGCTTGGGCGGCAAGTACACGCCTTGCGTGCAACACCGATGCATGCACGGCTCACGGGCTAAAAGCCTACTGGGCGCAGCCGAGGCTACCCTGTACCGCAAGGCACATACTTACAAAGAGATCGACCGGGTGATCTGCTGCTCTGCCTTTATGCAAAGCCAGATGGAAAAACACCCGGATCTGGCCGGGCGCACCCGGGTGCTGCACAACTTCTGCACCGTGCCGCCCCGCCCGCAGGTGGAAAAAGAAGACTATGTGCTCTACTTTGGCCGCTATGACAAAGAAAAGGGCATTGATACCCTTTTGGCCGCCGCCAAGGCGCTGCCTCAGCTGCACTTTGTGTTCGCCGGCAGCGGTGCCATGGCAGAGGAAATTCAGCAACTGCCCAATGCCACAGATGTAGGCTTTTGCACCGGGGACGACCTATACCGCCGCATTGCCGCAGCCAAATGCAGCATTTATCCCAGCGTATGGTATGAGAATTGCCCCTACTCCGTGATGGAGAGCATTGCGCTGGGCACGCCGGTGCTGGGCACCAATATCGGCGGCATACCGGAGCTGATCGAGGACGGCAAGACCGGCGTGCTGCTGCCCCCCGGCGACACCAAGGCACTGGGCGCGGCGCTGTGCCGCCTGGACCTGGAGCCGGAGCGACTGGCGGCCATGACCGCCGCCTGCCGGGCAGACGCCTTCCTCTCCGTACAGGATTATACAGACAAGTTACTGTCTGACTATAACGCATAAAAATCGAACTGAAGAAAGAAGATCAGTATGGCTAAACGAACTCTATACGGCACTGTGATTGTTACCTATCGGTGCAACGCCCACTGCAATATGTGCGACTGCTTTAAGGACCCCACCCGCCCGGAGGAAGAGATCACCCTGGATGATATTCGCCTGCTGCCGGAAATGGCCTTTACCAACATCACCGGCGGCGAGCCTTTTATTCGCAAGGACATTGGCGATATTGTGGAGGCGCTGTACAAAAAGAGCAACCGTATTGTGATCTCCACCAATGGGTATTTTACAGACCGTATCTTAGAGCTTTGCCGCCGATTTCCAAAAGTGGGCATTCGCATTTCCATTGAGGGGCTGCAACAGACCAACGATACCATTCGCGGCATTCCGGACGGCTTTAATCGGGGCTACTCCACCTTAAAGAAACTGGTGGAAATGGGGCACCCGGATGTAGGGTTCGGCATGACGGTGCAGGACCTGAACTGTGAGGACCTGGTGCCGCTTTACAAGATCTCCGATGAACTGGGCATGGAATTTGCCACCGCCACCCTGCACAATTCTTTCTACTTCCGCAAGACGGACAATAAAATTGACGACAAATACAAAGTGGCCCAAAATTTTGAAGCGCTCATTAACGAGCTGCTGCACAGCCACAGCCCAAAAAAGTGGTTTCGTGCCTACTTTAATCACGGGCTGATCAACTACATATACGGCAACAAACGACTGCTGCCCTGCGATATGAGCAAGGACGCATTCTTTATCGATCCATTCTGCGATGTGATCCCCTGCAACGGCATGGCAAAGAAGGCCGTCATGGGCAATCTACATGATATTGGCGACTGGGACACCTTGTGGAACAGCGACCAAGCCAAGGCCGTGCGAGCCGCCACCAAGCAGTGCGACCGCAACTGCTGGATGATCGGCTCCGTCTCTCCCGCCATGCACAAGTACATTTGGGTGCCCGCCTGGTGGGTGGTCAAGCACAAGTTCCTAAAAGGCGGCAAATACGCCCTCAGCGAAAACGACTTTATCCCGGAAGCGCAAAAGGAGTGACCGTCATGCAAGTGGTACTCATTCTCGGCGGCGGTATCGGCAAGCGCTTTGGCACCGTCCTGCCCAAACAATATAATCTTATCGACGGCAAGCCGGTGATAGACTATGTGATCGAGGCAGCCCTGCAAGCCCGCCAAACGGATCGAATCGTGGTGGTCTGTGATCCACAATACAGTAACCATTCTCGCTATATGAACCAAGGACAAGTTGAGATCGTGCCCGGCGGTGCCGAGCGTTACGATTCGCTGCAAAATGGGCTGAACTACATTGAACGGCACTACGACTGCCAAAAGCTGTGTATTTTGGACGCAGTAGCGCCCTTTGTATACCCGGAACTGATTGACGATTATTTTGAACGACTGGATGCAGCAGACGCCGTGATCACCTGCCAAAAAATCACCGGCTCCTTGGGGAATTATACCTTTGATCCGCTGGATCGGGAGGACTACTATATTACGCAATCTCCGGAGGCCTTTCGCTTTCCGCTGCTGCTGGCGCATTTTGACCCGCATTTTCCCTCAACGGAACTGGCCTGGCAACTACCGAAGGATAGCAAAAAATATTTAAACTTCAACTTTCCACAAAACACAAAAATCACATACGACTTTGATTTGGAATACGCTGCTCGTATGCTGCCCCATTACCAAAAGCAACGCAACTCCGATGACCAATTGCCACCGGGTGAACGGGTACTACAGGCGGTGCAAGCCCATATTGTGGATAATAGTGCTGCACCGAACGCGGACTGGCTGCAACAACTGCCTCACCTGTATGACAAGTTAGCCAAACAATGGGGGCTACAGTCCTTTGATGTCTATCACATCAGCACCTATGGGCTGGTGCTGGAGACGCAAAGCACAATCTATGGTGATGTGGTACTGAAAATGATACCGCCTTACACTGCGCGCTACCCGCGCGAAAAAGCAGCCTATCAACAACTGGCCGGGGACTATATGTGCCCGTTGTTAGCCACCGATGATGCCTGTTGTGCTCTGTTGCTGCGCCGCATTGCACCGGGCAAATACGCAGACTTTGACGATAATATCTGCCTGACCGACTTTTTCAATCGCGTGGTATGCACGGCCAAAGAAACGGTACGCCATTCGGTGTTTCCCGCTTACCGCGTAGACTTGGAAGCGGCACTGCAGCGCAGCCGGACCGCTCCGTTTTTGACCGAATCACTGGAACAGGAGGTGCGAAGCGCCCTGGCACTTTATGATACGCAGTTCAAAAACAGCAAAACTTATTTGCTCCATGGTGATCTGCACCATTATAATTTGCTGCGCACCGCGGAAGGCTATCGTGCCATTGACCCCATCGGCTGCCTAGCGCCTATTGAATTTGAATTCACCCGCTTTATACGCAACGATATTTTACAACACCCGGGATTTGATCCAAGGGAAAGACTACAGCTTTTGTTGCGGTACTTCTCTCGCTGGGCAGAACCGAAACGGATACAGGCAGCACTGCAAATTGATCTGAGTCTAACCGCCGTAAACGCCACTTATGAGAGCACAGAGCCGGCTGCCGCAGAAACACAGCTGGCACTGTTGCAAATTGCAAAGGCAGGAACAAAATGAAGCCCATTCCAAAAGAAGATATACAGTCCTTAGAGCGTGACATTCTCTTTCAGGTACTGGACTTTTTTGAACAATACCACATTACTTACTTTACCAGCGGTGGTACTACCCTGGGCGCAGTGCGCCACGAGGGGTTTATCCCCTGGGATGATGATATTGACCTGTATATTCCCAGAGCGGATTACAACAGAATGCTGCAACTGGCAGCCAATCGCACCATCGGTAAAAACATCCGTATCTACAAGCCGGGAGACAAAAACTATATTTATCCATTTGCCAAGGCGTGCAATACCAATACGCGCTTAAACGAGCAAAATGTGCGCCACAGAGAGCAGGACATCGGCATATTTATTGATCTGTTTCCGCTGGACAAATTCTATGACGATCCGGTGCGCCGCAATCTGCTGATCTTACATAGCAAGTGGCTGAACAGTCTGCTGGCCTCCGCCTCTGACCAAGTAAATTTAAGCCGCAAGGGCAGCTTACGCCACCTGGCAAAAGATATGCTGCGTACGCTACAAAAGCCCCTTGCAAAAGCCATCGGCATTTCCAGACTGACCCGCCGCATTGACGCCCTGGGGCGGCACACTGCTAAAGCGGACTGCCACCTGGTAGGCGACCTGGTCTGGTGCAACGGCGGACGCGACTTTTACCCGGCAGAACATTTTGCCGCCGGCGTGCCCGGCACCTTTGAGGGACGCACCATTCAAAACCCCATCGGCTACCACTCTTATTTACAAAAACTCTACGGCGACTATATGCAGCTGCCGCCGGAGGATCAGCGGGTCATGCATGGGTTTACCGGCTGGTATCTGGATGAAACAGGAGAAACCGAATGACCAAAATTGCTGTTATCCTTTGCTATTTTGGCAAGCTGCCGGAGAACTTTTCCCTGTTTGCGGAAAGCTGTCGGCGCAATGCTACCATAGATTTTTTGCTGTTTACGGACGACACACCGACCCACCTGCCGGAGAATATGCACCTACACCCCACCACCTTTGCGGCGCTGCAACGCCGCGTGGCCGGGTGCTTTGACTTTGCCATTACCCTGCACACCCCCTATAAGCTGTGTGACTACAAGCCTGCCTACGGCGAAATTTTTGCGCCGGAGCTATCCGGCTATGACTTTTGGGGCTACGGGGATATGGATCTGGTATTCGGCGATCTGCGAGCGTATTTTACAGAGGATAAGCTGCGAAAGTATGACAAGTTCTACGCCTTTGGCCACCTGTCCCTCTACCGCAACACGCCGGAGAATAATGCCGTTTACCGCCAACCGGTAGGTATGGATTACCGCAAGGCATTCACCACAAAAGAAATTGCCGTTTTTGACGAAATCAACGGCATCAGCGCCAAGTATAAGGCACTGGGGCTGCCCTTTTACGACCGGCAGGACTATGCGGACATCACCAAGGCCAGCGACCGACTGGCAATCACCGATGTGGGGATTACGGCAGATAATCAGCTGCACCCCAACTATACGGAGCAGATTTTTTACTACGACCGCGGTCGGGTCTTTCGAGACGCTTACTGCAACGGCCAGTGGCTGACGGACGAATTTGTTTATATTCATATCAGCTCTCGCCGTCTGCCGCTGCATATTGACCCGGCGGCAGACACCTATTTTATCGGCAAAACCGGCTATGAGCCAAAAACCGGGGTCACCACCCGGGCAGACATTGCCCGCTATAACGCTTTGGACCCGGCGGCGGACGAAAAGCAGCGCCGCTATCGGCAGTGGCTGGATCTGCGCCGCAAAATCAAAAAAGGTTTTATCCGTATAAAGGAACGCATTTGCAAATGAACATCTTACACCTGCAACTCAGCGGCGGTCCGGGCGGCATTGTGAGCCTGTGCCGGGATATTAACAAACACTCTGCCCATCACAATTTCTTTTACTTTCTTTTTGAAGGCGGTTCTATTGCCGATGAAATTGCCGCCCAGGGGGGCACAGTACAAGTGGCCACCGGCGCCAAGAACCACCCGCTGAAGGCGGCGACCGACCTGGTGCGCTACTGCAAAGAACAGCAAATGGATGTGATCGTGGATCATTCCGGCTCGCCCTACACCCGCTTTGTGCATATTTACGCCGCGCGGCGGCTGAAAAAAGTGCGTTTTTTGCTATATCTTCACGCCAACGCCTATTACAGCGCAGATAAAGGGATCAAAGAATGGGTCTATGCCCGGCTGCTGCGCAGCGCCGCCCGGCATTCTGCAAAGATCGTAGCCATCTCTCACTCGGTAGCGGAAAGCTATCTGCGTCGCTACCATCTGCCGAAAGACAAAATGCAGGTGGTCTATAACGGCACGGACTTGCACCGCTTTGTCCCCCATCCGGCACATACAGACACACCCCTGCGGCTGATTTATGTGGGGCGCATATTTAGGGACAAAGGCATTGACCTGCTGCTGGAGGCGCTGGCTGCCTGTCCGACAGACACACCCATCACCCTTACGCTGGTAGGCTCCGATCACGGCGGCTATACAGAGCAAATGCAAGCCCTGGCCGCCCGGCTGCACCTGGAAGATAAAGTGCAATTCCTGGGCAGCCGCACCGATGTGCCGCAGCTGCTGCAAGCGGCCGATCTGTTTGTGCACCCGGCCACCTGCCAAGAGGGATTTGGCATTACACTGATCGAGGCTATGGCCAGCGGTGTGCCCTGCCTGGCCTTCCCCAAGGGTGCCATACCGGAAATCATCGGACCGGAGATCGACGGCTTTTTGACCGAAGAAGTCAGTGCCGCCGCCCTGACTGCGGGGATCAACCGGGCGCTGGAACTCTTTACCAAAGCGCCGCACCACTGGCACACCCTGTGCAAAAACGCCCGGCAAAAGGCAGAACTTTTTTCCATCGAACGAACGGTAGCGCAGCTGGAAGCGCTGTACCAAGAACAGTAAAATTATGGACAAAATCGGAATTTTAACCTTTCATCGAAGTGAAAATTACGGCTCCGTGCTCCAAGCCTGGGCACTATGTCAACAGATCAATACCCTGCCCGACTGCCAAGCGGAACTGATCGACTATTCCAACCGCGCGCAGCAGGACCTGTACGCCCTGTTTCTGCCGCCTAAATCCGTTAAAAATATCGCCAAAAACCTGCGAGCCTGTTTGCTGCTGCCCTATCTGCTACGGCGCAAGGCGGCCTTTCGGGACTTTATCGGTGCTCTGCCCAAGAGCGCGCCCATACAAACCGAGGCAGATTTTGCCGCCCATCGGGCGGACTACCGGGCTGTGGTCTGCGGCTCCGACCAGATTTGGAACCCCGGATCTCTGGATTTTTCCACCCACTTTTTTGCCCCGGACTTTGCGGCACAAAAAATCAGCTACGCCCCTAGCCTGCGCAGCGCCACTGCTGCCGAATTTGCCAATATAGACTTAAAAGGTCTGCTGGCGGACTTTGCCGCTCTGTCTGTGCGGGAGCAGGAAAGCGTAGCGGTGATTGAACAGTTGACCGGCCGCACCCCAAAGGTGGTGCTGGACCCTACCCTGCTGCCTGCGACGCAGGACTTTGCCCCCATTCTGGGCACGGCACCCCAGGGCGATTACCTGTTTTTCTATTCCATTGATTACCCGCCGGAGGTGTGCCGCACCGTGCAGCAGACCGCCCGACGGCTGCACCTGCCGGTGTACATCCTCTTTACCGGCAACAAAACCTACCGTGCCCTGCCCTACGGCTTTCGCCTGGCGCGGCACCAAACTCCCGGCGACTTTTTGGCGCTGGTCAAAGGGGCCAAGCTGGTGCTAAGCACCTCTTTCCACGGCACCGTATTTGCCCTGCGCTTTGACACCCCTTTTTACGCCATGAAGGCCAAGCGAAGCGCCGCCTATTACACAGACCCCCGCATTGCCACCTTACTGCAAACGGCAGGTGTGGCAGAGCGTTACCTGCCCTGTGATCGGGCAGGAGAGATTCACACCGCGCCCCTGCACCGGGATCCGGCCCTCCTGGACCGTGCCGTGGCAGAGAGCCGCGCATTCTTACAGGAAGGACTGACTGCCCGATGACCATCTGCCCGGAAGAGCGCTGCACCGGCTGCGGCGCCTGCCAAAGCGCCTGCCCGGCAGACTGCATTACCCTGGCGCTGAACCGTGCCGGTGACCGGGTGGCGGTGATCGACGAGAGCCGCTGCACCCGCTGCGGCAAGTGCAGCCGCATTTGCCCGGTGCTTCACCCGCCCGTGCTACGCGAAAGCCGCACGGCGCTGGCTGCATACGCAGTAGAAGCGCAGGTGCGCCAAAGCTCCGCCTCCGGCGGTGCGGCAGCTGTGCTGGCACGGCAAGTGGTGGAAAGCGGCGGCTGTGCCTACGGTGCGGCCTTTACCGCCCCCACCACGGTAAAACTGGTGCGGGTAGATGCACCGGCACAGCTGTCCCGACTGCAAGGCAGCAAATATGTGCACGCTGCCACCGGCAGCGCCTACCGCAAGGTGCAATCAGACCTGAAAGCCGGGCGGCAAGTGCTCTTTACCGGCACCCCCTGCCAGGTGGCAGGGCTGTACGCCTACCTGGGCAGCGACCCACCGGGGCTGACCACCTGTGATCTGGTGTGCCACGGCGTACCGGAGGCAGATACCTTAAATGCCTACCTGCAAACAGAGCTAAACCCGGCAGCCATCGCCCGCCTGACTTTCCGTGACGGAGACGGCTGGGTAATGAAAGCCTATGGCCGGGACGGCGGCGTGCTGCGCCGCATGGATTTGAAAAACAGCCTGTACTATAACGGCTTTATGGAGGGCTATCTATACCGCAGCGGCTGCTACACCTGCCCCTACGCCACGGAAAAGCGGGTGGCCGACCTGACTCTGGGCGACTTTTGGGGCATTGGGGAGGAAACGCCCTATCCAAATGCCGCCGCAGAGCTGAAAAAGGGTCTGTCCCTGATCTTAGTCCATACAGATAAAGGACAAGCACTGCTGAACGCCTGCGCCCCGGCGCTGGCAACGACCCTGCGCACCCCGGCGGAAGCAGTCAAAAAAAATCATCAGTTGCGCCACCCCACTCCAAACAGTCCCGCGGCCCGACGGTTCCACAACTTGTACAGCAAAAAGGGCGCAGCCTATGCCATTGCCCACTGCAATGAGAAAAAGCGGCGCACCCTGCGTCTGCGGCGTGCCATCCGGCATTGTCCGCCACTGCTGGCCCTGTGCCGCAAAATTCCCAAACTGCGAGATAAGCTATGATCGGTATTCTCATTCTCAATTACAAAAAATACCAGGTTACCGCCGACTGTATTCGCTCTGTGCTGGATACCGGAGACGGTCTGGACTACCATATCTATGTGCTGGATAACGGCTCCGGCAATGACTCTGTTGCCTGCCTACAAGCCCAATTTCCAAACAATCCCCGCATCACCTGGATGGAAAGTGTGGAAAACACCGGCTACGCTCGGGGCAACAACCAAATGCTTTCCCGCGCCCGCAAAGACGGCTGCACCGCTGCGGTGATCACCAACAGCGATATTGTCTTTTTGCCCGGCACCTTGCAGCAGCTGGCTGCGGACATTGCCGAAGGGCACCCCATTGTAGGTCCTCGGCTGCAATACCCCAACGGACAGCGGCAAAACAGCGTCAAGCTGCGCCCCTACACCTACCGGGAATACCTGTGGACGGAAACTTATTTTCGCAATCTGGTGCCCAAGGCCAAATTGCAGGCGCTGCGCCGCCAGCCCGCTGCCCCGGGAGAGGTCTACTGGCTCTCCGGCGCGGTCTTTGCCGTAGACACAGCGGTCTTTCACCGGCTGGGTGATTTTGACCCTTATACCTTTTTATATTATGAGGAGTACATACTCTCTGCGCGGTGCAAGGCACAGAACATTGCCCTGTGGTTTGATCCTACGGTCACGGCGCTCCACTGCCACGGCGCCTCTGCCGGTGGTGCTGCAAACCTATTTACCCGATTGGAGAACCTGCGCTCCGAGTTATACTTCCTCCACCGCTACCGGCACTGGAGCCGACACCGACTGGCCACCGTACGCCGGGTGCGTTGTCTGGAAGTGCTGTTTACCTTTGGCAAGGCGCACAAATGGGCGGATGCCCGCACCTACCTGCGCAAAAGCAAAATCCTGCTGAAAAAGGAACGAACGAATGAAACTTAAAGTCTCCACCAGTCCTTATACTTACTTTCTGTTGCTGATGACCATCATGGACACCGGCTACTTTGTGTTGCTGAATATTCCCGGCCTGCGAGACACCGGCTATATGCGTATCGGTTTTTTGCTCATCGCTACGTTGCTGGCCATGAACTGCTATATCAACAAAAACATCTACCGCACCCTACAACCCTACTACAACTACCTAAATGTCTTTATCCTGTATTTGGTCGTATTTTATTTAGCCCATTTTATCTACGGTATGGTGCATTATACCCAACAGATCACATCCATTATCAATGTGTCCAACTACCTGGGTATGTTCCTGCTGATCTATCTGTTCCTCTATGTGTTCCAAATGGACGGCGGATATGATCGGCTGATAAAATCCCTGAGCTGGATCACCTACCCCTATATGCTGGTCATCACCCTGCGTGCGGCGATCTATAACTTTACCGGTCGGGATCTGATGCCCTATCTGGGTCACATCACGCGCTCCGGGCGCCTGCGTTACGGCATTCCTGCCCTGTGCGGTGTGCTATTCCTCTATTATTTTTACAAACTGCTGCAAAAAGACACCCTGATGAAACACAAGATGATCTATACAGGGCTGTTGCTTTTTACCGCTTTTTACCTTTACTATATCTGTATGACCCGTATGTATGTGATTGCCTTTTTTCTGTCGGCACTGGTGATCTTCCTGTGCAAAAAGCGACCGAAAAACAAGCAGATCGTGATGGTCTGCGTGGCGATCATCTTGCTGGCAGTGCTGTACTTCTCCGGTTTGATTCCTCGGTTCCTGGCCACATTTACAGAGACGTCCGGAGAATATGGCGGCTCCACTCTGGCGCGGCAGTACTCATCCAAATACTTCTCCGGCTTGGCAAAGAACCAGCCAATCTTTGGTCTGGGCTTTCTCTCACCCAAGCGGTATGAAAACTTCTTGATCTACTTTGGGCCCTCCGGCACCGCTTATCTGGACGATCTGGGCATTCGCAATATGTTCTACCACTACGGGGTACTGGGCATCGGTCTGGTGGCGCTGTCTCTGGGGCGTATGGTATACCTGGTGCTGCGACTGCTCATCTGCCGAAACTATCCTCGCAAGGCGCTGATGCTGGGTCTGACGGCGTTTTTTGGCTGTCTGTGCGTATCCCTGTGTCCTTTTGATACGGTGCGCCTGCTGGGGCTGATCTTCACCTGGTCCATGGCGGAGTACGACGCCCGCCTTTACTGCTACCGACCCCGCAAAGCGGCGAAAGAGACGGGGGGCGATACGCGGTGAAGGCCCTGTCCGACAATAAACAAACCACCATCAACCTGATTACCAGCCTGGCAGCCTTTGTGATCAATGCCGGGATCAGCTTTGTACTGACTCCGTATATACTGGAGAAGCTGGGCAACGAAGCTTACGGTTTTATCGGTCTTGCCTACGACTTTGTCAATTATGCCGGCATCCTTACTCTGGCACTGAACAGTATGTCCTGCCGGTTCGTCAGCTACGAGTACCACCGGGGCAATAAAGAAAAGGCAGATATTTATGTAAACTCCATTTTGGGTGCCAATCTGATCCTGGCCGGTGCCATCACGCTTTGCGCCGTGTTTATGGTTTGGAAGCTGGAGTACATACTCACCATTCCCAAAGCGTTGATGTTCGATGTAAAGCTGACCTTTGCCATCGTCTTTATCAACTACATTTTTGGCATCTGCTTCTCTGTCTTTAACAGCGGCACCTTTGTAAAGAACCGGATGGATCTGTACTACCTGCGCAACCTGTTCTCCTATGTGCTCAAGCTGGTGCTGACCATTCTGATCTTCACCTTGTTTGATGTGCGCATCTTCTTCATTGCGCTGACCACCCTCATTTGCAACGCTTATATGAATGTGGCCACTTATATTTTAATGCGCAAGCTGCTGCCGGACTTAAAGCTGAATCTGCGCAAATTCAAGTGGAAAACCCTGTCCGAAGTGCTGCGCTCCGGGGTATGGAATTCCGTGCAGAGCCTGTCTGATCTGATGATCTCCGGGCTAAATTCCCTGCTGACCAACCGATTTATCGGCACCGCTGCCGGCGGGTATCTGCAATCCTCCAAGACCATTCCCAATTACATATTACAACTGGGGCAGCAACTGGCCCAAGTGTTCTCGCCGAAATTCACCATTCTGTACGCCCAGGGCGACTATGATCGACTGGTCAAGGAGGCCAAGCGCTCCATGCGACTGGTGGGCTTTATCATCTCCACCCCGGTGGCCGGGTTTATCGTCTTTGGCTACCAGTTCTATGCCCTGTGGCTGCAAAACTATTCCCCGGCGGAATTGCAGATCGTACAGACTGTGTCCGTGATTACCACCATACCGTACCTGTTTAGCTGCGTGGCGTTCCCGCTGATTCAGATCAACACCGCCTGCAACAAGGTGCGTACCCCGGTTCTGGTGGCGCTGGCCGCCGGTATTGCCAATATCTTAGTGGTGTTCCCCCTGGGCAAAGCCGACGCCCTGACCCTGAATGTGCTGGCCTGCTGCACCGCCGCTTTTACCATTTTGCGCTACGGCGTATTCCAGCCCTACTATGCGGCCAAAATACTGGCCCGCAACCGTCTGTTCTTCTACGGCACGCTGCTGCGCAATGTGCTGGCCACCGTCGTCATCGGCGTGGTGCTGTATGCTGCCAAGGGGCTGTTCACCTACGGCAGCTGGGGTCACTTTTTCATCGCCATTGCCCTGTGCGGAGCAGTGGGATATGTGCTGGCTTTCTTCCTGTTGTTCAACCCCGGAGAGTACAAAGAGATTGTCCACATGTTTCTATCAAAAATGAAGAAAAAAAACGTATAAATGCAAACAGTGCCTGAGCCAAAGCTCAGGCACTCAGACTGTCGATAAAGCGGCTAAACCGCGCCAGTTATAAAGAATATAATAAATGTTTCGTAGGGCAGGGGCTTGCTCCTGCCGCGAGTATTTGGTATCGCTATTGATTTGAAAAAGCGGCTTGAACTGGGTGTTCAAGCCGCTTTTGGCGCTTTTCGTCTTTTACTCGGGAACAGTACCGCTATACGGCACCCGCTCGCAAAAAACGAAATTTATCTCGCTTTCTCTCGGTCTGTCAGCGTGTTGATAACTAGACTTCTCTACACACTGAGCGTTTATCTGTTTTGAATGTAGGCGTCAATGGACTTGGCGGCGATTTTGCCGGCGCCCATGGCCTTAATCACGGTGGCGGCACCGGTAACCGTATCGCCCCCGGCGAATACGCCGTCCCGAGAGGTGCAGCCGTTTTCATCTGCCACAATTCCGCCCCGGGCATTTACCTCCAGCCCACCGGTGGTGGACTTGATCAGCGGGTTGGGGGAAGTACCAATGGCCATAATCACGCAGTCCGCGTCGATCACAAAATCTGAGTCCGGCACCGGCACCGGGCGGCGTCTGCCGGTGGCGTCCGGCTCGCCCAGCTCCATCCGGATGCACCGCACGCCGGTTACATTGCCATCGTCGCTGCCCAAAATCTCAACCGGGTTGGTCAGGGTTTGGAACCGGATTTGCTCCTCCTGGGCGTGCTGCACTTCCTCCTGCCGGGCAGGGATCTCCTCAAAGGAGCGACGGTAAAGCACATACACTTCCTCCGCACCCAGCCGAATGGCAGAGCGAGCCGCATCCATGGCCACATTGCCGCCGCCTACCACGGCCACCTTGCGGGCGTGGTAAATGGGGGTGGTGCTGCCGGGCTGATACGCTTTCATCAGGTTTACCCGCGTCAGGTACTCATTGGCAGAGTACACCTCTTTCAGGCTCTCGCCGGGAATACCCATAAACCGGGGCAAACCGGCACCGGAGCCGATATACACCGCCTCAAAGCCATCGTCAAACAGATCGTCAATGCTCATGGAGCGACCGATCACCACATTGGTAACAATCTTCACACCCAGCGCCTTTAAGCCGTTCACTTCCAGCTCCACGATCTTCTTGGGCAGACGGAACTCCGGAATGCCGTACACCAGCACACCGCCGGCAATATGCAGCGCCTCAAACACCGTTACATCATAACCCAACCGGGCCAGATCGCCGGCGCAGGTCAATCCGCTGGGTCCACTGCCGATCACGGCAACTTTGTGCCCGTTTTTTTCCGGTACGGCGGGCCATACTTTGCAGTGGCTGTTGTGCCAGTCTGCCACAAAGCGCTCCAAACGACCGATGCTCACCGCGTCGCCCTTAATGCCCCGCACGCACTTACTCTCGCACTGGCGCTCCTGAGGACACACCCGGCCGCAGACTGCCGGCAGGGAGCTGCTTTCGCTGATGATCTGATAAGCGGCCTCAAAGTCGCCCTCTGCCACCTTGGCGATAAAATCCGGAATATGAATCTGCACCGGGCAGCCGGAAATGCAGGGCTTGTGCTTGCAGTGCAGGCAGCGCAGCGCCTCGTCCATGGCTGTCTGCGCATCGTAACCGGTGGCTACCTCTAAAAAGTTCTTGTTGCGCACCAGTGGCTCCTGGTGCGGCATTTCATTGGCCTTTAAGGGATTCATCAGTCCTGCACCTCCTGTCGCAGCAGGTTGCAGTCCGCTTCCCGCTCAAAGTCTTTATACAGCGCAGCCCGTTCCATAGCCGCGTCAAAATCCACCAAATGGCCGTCAAACTCCGGCCCGTCCACACAGGCGAACTTGGTCTCACCGCCCACCAGCAGACGGCAGCCGCCGCACATACCGGTGCCGTCGATCATAATGGGGTTCATAGACACAACGGTGTGGATCCCGTACTTCTCCGTGGTCTTGCACACAAACTTCATCATCACCAGCGGGCCGATAGCAATCACCAAATCATATTGCTCACCGCTTTGAATCAGGCTTTCCAGGGCATTGGTCACCAGCCCCTTTTCACCTACGGAGCCGTCGTCGCTCATGAGCACATACCGGTCGCTGACCTTCTCAAACTCCTGCTGCAAGATCACCAGATCCTTGGTACGGAAGCCCACAATGCTGTGCACCTGGGCGCCGTTCTCGTGCAGCGCCTTGGCCACCGGGTACGCAATGGCGCAGCCCACGCCGCCGCCAACCACAGCCACCTTGCGGTAGCCGGTCACCTTGGTGGGATTGCCCAGAGGGCCTACAAAGTCCTGCAAGCTGTCGCCCACCTCCAGCCGTGCCAACTGCTTGGTGGTCGCGCCCACCAGCTGGAAGATAATGGTCACCGTACCGGCGGTGCGGTTATAGTCCGCCACCGTTAGGGGGATCCGCTCGCCCCGGTCGTCCACCCGCAGGATCACAAACTGACCGGCCTGGGCTTTCTTTGCCACATAAGGCGCCTGAATTTCCATACGCACAACAGTCGGGTTCAGCACCTGCTTGGCAACGATTTTATACATAGAATCACCTACTTGAAATTAGACATTTTTCAGAAAAAACGCCGCATAACCCGTATGCAGCGTTTTTGATATTATACCAATTCCCGCTTATAAGTCAACATTTATCAGCCGGAAATCGGAATTTTTAAGAATTGTTAATAAATCTGCATTATTTTGGATGGGTTTTTTGGTGATAATTCCGCCCCTTGCCAAATGCTCCGGGGTGTGAAAGTCGGAGCCGGAGACCATCAGCTTGCCGTTCTCTTTGGCCCACGCCAGCGCCTGGGCGTTGCGCCGATCGTCCGTCTTGCCGTTATACACCTCTACCCCGTCAATATTCTTCGGGTCCGTACGGCGAATACCCACACGGAAAGGGTGCGCCTGGTAAATGAGAAAGCCGTTTTGCTCGCACAGGGCTTTGACCCCCGGCTCCCACACATTCATCAGATTGCCGGCGTTCTTGATAAAGGCCTCCGTCACGCCGTAGATCAGGTAGTCGTTGGCGGTCCAGTAGTGGCGCAGCTCCATACCCAGCAGCACAGTAAAGCCCGCCGGGGCCGCCGCCTTCATCCGCCGATAACCGGACAGGTAAAAATCCGCCGCCTTTTGGGGGCACGCCAGCCGGTGAATAGGAAAGGTCATGGGGCTGTAATGGTCCGTAACCACAATGCCGTTGTACCCGGCCTCCACATACATCTCCACGATCTTTTCCGGCTCCACCCGCCCGCAGCGGCTGACGGCGCCGGTGTGGCAGTGAAGCTCATATTTGTATTCCATAGCCGTGCCTCCCCTCCATATCTAAAAAATATTATATGCCCTTTTGCCTCTGCCGTCAATCGTGCCGACTTTACAAAAATAAAAAAATATGTTATACTTTTTTTGACTATTTGGTGAAAAAAGGAGTAAAAATGGGAAAGACAAGTGCCAAACTGGAACCATATCTTACCGAACTGGAACCGTATCTAATAGAAGCAGAAAATCAATATAAAGCCAGCCCCTACTTTGCTATAAGAGCGGACTATTACGAAGCACGGCAAAGTTGTGAGATTGACGATCACATGATTTTGTATGAAGCGTTTTACGGCAGAGGGATCACCTGCAATCCGGGTGCATTATTCCGCTATCTGCTAAGCGACGCTCGCTTTTCCGATTACACACATGTGTGGGTCTTGGAAGAAAGTGCGGATCGGGACAGAATCATTGCAGAGTTCGCAGACAAAGCAAATGTTCGCTTTGTTGAGCCGTTTACAAACGACTACTTAAAATATCTTTCCACCGCCAAGTATCTGATCAACAATAGCACATGGCCCAATTACTTTTCTAAAAAAGAAGGTCAGGTCGTCATCAACACCTGGCACGGTATTCCGCTAAAAAGCCTGTATTATGATATTCCGGGTGCAAATATAAATAATGCCAATGTGGTCCGCAACTTTTTGTTGACGGACTACTTACTGAGTCCTGTTCCCTTTACCACAGAAAACTATAAAACCGCAGGTAAACTGGATGGTATTTTTCCCGGTAAAATTATTGAGACCGGCTATCCCCGCATTGATCGCACTTTGAATGTAGATCGTGCACAAATCCAAAAAAACTTGCTGGACAGCGGTGTAAACTATGACCCAAACAAGAAATTGATTCTATGGGCACCTACCTGGAGAGGCGAAAAGTTCGGCACACCGGATGTAAATCCGGAGGAATATGTGGAATTCGCAGAAACACTGTACAAATATATTGATAAAGACCGCTATCAAGTGCTCTTCAAGCCGCATCAGATCGTTTACAAAACATTGCGTGAAAAAGGACTGCTGCAAGACACCTTTGTTCCCGCTACGATAGATACAAACGCCCTTTTAGGCATTACCGATATACTCGTTTCTGACTATTCCAGCATTTTCTTCGACTTTTTGGCCACCGATCGGCCGCTGCTCTTCTACATTCCCGATTTAGATATTTACACTGAGGAACGCGGGCTCTATCTGCCGGTAGATACCCTACCGGGCCCCATCAGCCAAGATGCAGACCAAATCGGGCGTTGGTGCGCACACATTGATCAATATAACACATTTTTTGATTCTCAAAAATACACCGCAGCAAAGAAAAAATTTGTTTGTAACGATGATGGGCATGTATGCGAGCGCGTGGTGAATACCGTATTTTTTGGTGACAACACGCATTGTTTAACACTACCGACCAAAAAGAAGAAGCTGTTGTTCCATACAGACGGCATCTTGGCAAATGGCATTAGCTTTTCCATGCAAAACCTGCTCAACCAAATTGACTGCGATAAGTACGATGTTACTTTTTACGCCATAGGGAAAGCCAAAGACATCGGCGAATATTTAGACGCAATTCCAAAGGGCGTTCGGGTCCTGTACAGGATCGGAAGTATGATCATCGACCGAGAAACCTATGCCCGCAAGGAATACTGCATGGATCATGCGATCATCGAAACGGATGACAATCCGATCTTTCCAAAAGCGTTTTATAATGCCGAATTTCATCGCGCATTTGGGGACGCCCAGTTTGACTGTATCATCAATTTTTCCGGGTTCAACGCATTTTGGGCTACTGTCTATTTTTCTCAGCGTCATATTCGCCAAGTCATTTGGATGCACAATGTGATGCAATCCGAATATGACCGCTGTGTCAATGGCCATTACACATTTCGGCGTCACTTAGATACAATTTATCGTCTGTATCCTTACTTGGATAAATACATGAGTTGCTCTCATGCTGTTATGGAAGTCAACCGGGCAGATCTCGCAACACCGGAAACATACAGCCGATTTGGTTATGCCAAAAATTTGACTAATAGCGCCCGTGTCTATAAAGGTGTGGCGCAACGGCAGATCGTCCACATGGACGGAGCGCCTTATCTTCTTATTTCCAACGCAGCAAACACATCAAGTTATACATTGGTTCCTGCACCCAAAAAGGAGCAAACTTGTTTTGCGACCATGGGTCGATTGGCAGATGCGAAAAATCAGGCGCGACTGATCGACGCCTTTGCTTTGCTGTGTAAAAAAACAAAAAGGGAAGATTTGCGGCTTTATATCATCGGCGACGGTCCGCTGCGCAACAAACTGCGCAAGCAGATCACAAAGCTGAAGCTCACCGGGAAAGTCATCCTCACCGGCAATATCAGCAATCCGTTTGCACTGCTGGCCGATTGCGATTGCTTTGTTCTGCCCTCTTTTTACGAAGGTCAGCCCATGGTATTGTTGGAGGCGCGCACGCTGCATCTGCCTATTATCGTATCTGATTTTTCCAGCGTGAAGGATAGTCTATATCCAAACGGACAACTCTGTATCGGCATGGAGACCGAAGACATTCTGAACGCATTACAAGCCTTTTTAGACGGCCAAGTCCCCAACGACTATACCTTTGACCCGGACCAATATAACCGCGAAGCTATGGCAGAGTTTGAAGTCTGCTTGGAAGATTAAGGAGGAAAAACAAAATGGAAGAATATCCTGTCTCTTTCCAAGACTATACCGTGTTCCACTTTGATGAACCTTTTGAGCAGACCGAATATTGCAAACAACTGGATCAACCGCTTAATTCCAAATCGATTTTGATCCTCACGAAATCCAAAGCCGGTCTGCCGCGCGTAAAGAGGCTGGTAAAAGCCGCACGCATTGCCGGACTGGAGGTATATGTTCGTGAATACTTTGCAAAGGCCTTTGCCGGCAACAAACATGTGCACCCGGTAGAAAAAAACACACCGGCGTACTACAATGCCATGGCTACCGCCAAATGGGTCTATACCGATACGGTGCTATATACGGATTTTGCCAAACAGCCGGGGCAAGTGCTTATTGAGCAGGTAGAACTCCAGCCCACCAACTGCAAAAATCGCATACATTTAACATCACTGGAGAACAAAGCAGACTATCATGTGCACACCAAAAGCCGCAAGGGAAACATTTCCGAGTCGGCGCTTCTATGCAAATTGGCATTACGACAGCTGCCCCCTAAAGCCCAGACAACAAATAAAACCAATTTGCTGTTTGTGATCAATTTCAAGTATTATAATCCTTTCTTTTCATTTTTCACCAGACTTACGGAGCGACTGGATTACAGTCGGTACGATATTACATTATTATTGGAAGGGAAATACGCAGACCAGTACGCAACTCAATTAGAAGCGCTGGACCCTCGCGTGCATTTGGCTGTCAAAAGAGGTAAAATGCTCTGCGATGCAGAAACCAATCGTCGACTGGCTTATTTAAAGTACGAACACCACTTTATTGAGGAACCGGCCGATATATCTGCTTTCATATCCGATGGACTTTTTGTTCGTGAGCAAAGGCGCTTACTGGGAGACAAGTCTTTTGATTGTATTTTCAATTTAAAGTATGATGTCTTTTATTGGCGCTGGTTGCTGCGTTCTTATAACGGCACGAAAATAATCGCCAATCTGAATAATTATCGATCCACCAATGTGGACGCCTTACAGAAAAAGACAGGTCACATTAAGGAACACGAATTTAGCTTGTTCCTTAATCAAGATGCCGCAAATGCGGCAGCCGAATTTGACAATGAAAATCTCTGTACGGCCTTTGATTTGTTGCCATATATTCCTCTAAAGCGCAACAAAGACAAAGAACAAGCAACCGCTCCAATTCTTGAAATGCCCAACAAACAGCAAGTGCTGGTGGTAGATAAGCAGTACAAAAGCGGACTGGATACCCTGAGCATTATCACTATACCGGTATTTGATGCGCCCCCGGATTACATAGTGCTTGACAATCACACGCCCGCCGCTACTGCGCTACATCAGGTTCAGATGCTCGCTGAACAAGTCAAACAATTAGTTGTCTTTGACTTTTTCTCTGTTTTTACTTATGCTGAACGCAGTGCCATTCGGCACACGGACAATATCTGCTATTTAAGTTCGCCTAATGTCTACCTGTCTCTACAAAACAAATTAGGCAACTGTTGGCTCCCTGCTGTGCAGTATCTGCCCGGTGTGCAAATGGAAGCACAAGAATACGGTCACACGATCCGTTATTTTGATGAAAATAACAAAGTAACAGAAAAAGATCAAATATTTGACATAAACGAGTGGCTTTACAAGATACAAAATGTTTAAAAAGAGTAAGTCCCGCAGAATAAACTGCGGGACTTACTTTTTTTGTATTAGTAGTTTTTAGACTTTAAGAATTTGTAGATTCGTTGGCTGTTGTGGTGGTCACGGAACATAAAATACTGCTTGGCCATTTTGCGGTACTTGAGCTTCATCTCAAAGCCCGCTGCCGCGTAGCTGTCCAGGCAGGGCACCAGGTCCTCCACCTGTGTAAACCGGTCGCCGGGCAGTTGGGTGGTCATATCCAAATACGAGCCGTGCACTTCGTTGTACAAATCATAGTCAAACTGGTAATACACCACCGGCTTATTTTGGTACAGCACATCCCAGCACACACTGGAATAGTCCGTCACCAGCAGCTTGCAGCGCATCATCAGTTCATTCAGCGGCTGCCGGCCAAAAGGAATACAGGTGACCCGGGGACTGATCTTGTCCTTAAAATTATTCATATACCCGGCAAATTTGGGGTGCAGATAAAACACCAGGCGGGTATGATTGCGCCGGAGCATCTCGTCCAACGCCGGGTCCGTCAACAAAGCGGAATAATTTTTGTAGTAATCGCTTTGCAGGAAGGTGTCGTTATCTACTTCTTCCAGCCAAGAGCGCCAAGTGGGCATCATCAGAATAAACGGATCGTCCGGTGTGGACTTGTCCTCCAGCACATCCCAGCGGGCAAAGCCGGTAATGGGCACATTCTCCGGTTCGTAGTCAAACTCCCGCACCACAATATCGTGCTCCGGCCGGGAGCAGGTAACAAAGTAGGTCATGGGGCTGCTGCCATTTTTGCCAAACAGCTGGTCCACCCGCTTCATAGCGGTAACGCCATGCTGCAAAAACAGCTCTTCCTTTTGCTTAATGGCTCGGCGCACAATGCTGGGCTTAGAGCGCCACACATACAGATGGGAGGTAGAGTCCGAAGAAATGCAAATCTTCATAGACAGGCTCAGCAGCATGTGCTTGAGACTCATAAAGGGCACCACCTGGCGGCCGTAACCGGCCACATTCTTGTAGTCCGGCTCCCGAGGGTCCATAATATAATAGATATGCCGCCGCTCTGTCTCCGGCAGGTGCTCCATACAGTATTTGAAGAAATAGTAGCTGTTGTCCTGGGCGGTCTTGCAGAACTTCTCATACACCACCCAGTTCTTTTGCCGCTGCCAAAGAGGACGGAACAACATATACAGTGTATAGGCAGTAATCTCCCGCAGGCGCACCGCCGCCGTGTCGTACTCGCACAAGGGGCGATAACAGTAGCACAACTGGCCGCCCTTTCTGTAGTAGGGGAACAAAATATGGGTATCGTCCACCAACGCCTGGCAGTTGGTAAAGAACAGCTGCCACCGCTGTAAAGGCTTGGCAGACACGATCTTCACCGGATACACGGCGCCAAACTGGCGGATCTGCACATAAGCGTCCCAATACAGCTCCTTCAGCGGCAAGTGCGCGTCCAGCTGCAGATCCAGACGCACTGCACTGCCGCCGCGGCAGCGCTTGACCCGTGTGTCAAACGGCACGGCGATCTCTTCCGTCTTGGAACGGAACTGCAACACGCCGCCCACCACCTGGTCCGGTTCGATTCCCTTAAGCGCCAGGTGCATGGTGCACCGGTGGCCCTTGCAATGCAGCCTCTGCAAGGCCGCACCACGCTGCAATCGGTTCATTGCCAACTCCGGTGTGGTCAGCCAAACAGTCAGGCACCGAGAGGCATTTTTCTTATTCTCCAAGAACGGCAACAGCACCAGGGGCTGGGGCTGCCGCTCCGCAGAAAAGACGGCCAAAGCCGCCTGCCGATCCGGCAGCAGTCCATTCTCCGCCGCACGGCGAAAGGCCGGGGAAAAATAGTCTTTAGAAACCGCATAAATACTCTGATCCACACCGTAGTAATATGGTGCCTTGTTCCAGGCATTGGCTTTCACCTGTGCCCGGCGGCGCTTTTGGGGATCGTCAAAGGTCAAGAGTACCCGGCGACCGGTTTTGCCACTGCGGACGATCAACGCCGGCACGCACCCTCTGCGGATATACAGCTGCACATCCTCTACCACCGCACGCAGGTCATACCGTGCGCCAGTGGTGGCATCCTCCGGTGCGTCCCACACCGCCAGCACACAGCCCTTTTGGCTCAGCACCGCCTGTTGCAAAACGGTATAATCGGCCGAAATGGCGCCATACTGCAACTGCACCACGCCGTCCCGAACAGTGCACTGCTCCAGGGGCACACGCACGGCCTTTCCCAGGTCCGCCGTATAACCGGGTGCAAACACACTGCTGTGACGCCGATACTTGCCGTCGATCTTCAAATTGGGGAAGATCCGCTGCTGATCCCGCCGCAGCAGTCGCTCTTGCACCCGCCGCACGCCAAAGGACGCCAGCAGCGCCTCAATATAGGTGCGCGGCACGGTCATGGTGGTGATCACATAAGGAAACGCGTCATCAAACTGATCGTGGAGCACCGGGCTCAAATCCCCTTTGAACCACTTTTTCTCCATCAGAACCAGCGTGTGATCGTCTGCCTTTTTCGCCAGTGTACGCAAATCAGACAGCTGGGTAATCGGCTGGGGGTACAGCACCCGCCAGGTTTTCTCTTTATTCTTGCCGTAGTCGATCACTTTCAGATCGCCGGGGTCGCCGGTAAATGCCAGCTTTAACAGCTTTTCGCTTACATCCGGTCTATCGTACTTAGAGAATGTATGATAATACTCCGTATTGCTGTAATCATCTTGCAAGCAAGCGCCGCTGCGCAGGCACTCCACCAGTTCGTCCGTCTTGTAGATCTGGCGAAACGGCAGGGAGCGCACATCCATATACAAACCACGGTCTGCCAAATAGGTATCGTAGTCATACATAAACAAGATAATGGGCTTCTTGGTTAAGGAAAAGTCAAAGAACACACTGGAATAATCGGTGATCAGTGCGTCGGCACAATTCAAAAATTCGTAGTTGCTAACCTCTGTAGGAAACGGCAGAATATGCTGATACGCATCCAACTGCACCGCCCCGTGCAAAATCGGATGAAAATTCACATACAGCACCTGGTCGTCCTTTAAGCCGCTGTCCAGCTGCTGCATAATTTTTTTGACCTGTGCCGCATATTCCAGCACATCCACACTGTGGTTGCTTTGGCCCCGCCAGGTGGGCATATAGGCATAAACGGTCTTGTCCTCCAAGCCCAGTTTACGGCGCAGGGCAACGCCCTTCTCCGGCTCCATAAACACCTTGTTGCGGGGATAACCGGCCATCACCACCTTGCCGGTATACAACGGCTCCAAATTGTAATCCCGTAGGATCACATCCCGGGTAAAGGCGTTGGGCTGGGTCAGATAATCCGCTTGCAGAAAATTGTGCTGCACATTGTACATGGACTCAATGCCCATGCGCATTTGCTTACCCAGGGTTTTCAGCGGAGTGCCATGCCAAGTCTGCATATACACCTGTCCGGGTCGCTTAATGAAGTAAATGGGCAGCGACGCATTGGAAAAAATATGCTGGGCGCAAGCCAAAATGTGGGTGTAGCGGAAGGTGGTCACATCCACCAATTCCACTTGCAGTCCCGCCGCGTCCACAAAGGCTTGGTGCTTCTTTTTATCCTCTGTGGCATAGAACACCCGGTACTGCCCCGGGTAAAGCCGTGCGATCTCTTGCGCCAGCACCAGCCCGGAGTCGGACACCGTTTGGCCGTGGAAGGATTCGATGAGCACCCACTTGGGACGCAGACGGCAGTATTTTGAAAAAAAGCCGTAATAAAACTTGCGCTTGGGGGTCTTGCTGACCAAACGACATAGCCGCTTCTTGATCGCTTTTAATTTTTTTCGAATTCCAGCCATAATTTCTCCTGTTTTCTACCACTTCTAAAAGCCACAAAACCCCGCCGAAAATCGGCAGGGCATATAATCAAGTCTGTTATTCTTTTTGGTCCCGACCGGGGGCGCCATCCGGCTCGTCCGGCAGCTGATCTACGCCACCCACCGCCTCTTGCAGGCCCAGGTCCTCTTTGATCTGAGAAGTGGAAATACCCGGTGTGCGATCCAAAAACACCAGCTCACAGTAGTCCTTCAAATAATCGAACTTATCGCTGCCTTTCCAGTCGCCGCCCATGACCACCGTATCAATATGGTATTCCTGCACATCGTGGATCTTTTGCTCCCAGCTGTTCTCCGGGATCACCAGGTCCACATAGCGAATGGCCTCCAGCATCTTCTTGCGGGTCTCATAGGTGTGGTAAGCCTTTTTGCCCTTTTCGGCGTTAAATTCATCTGTAGAAAGCGCCACCACCAGGTAATCGCCCATAGCCTTTGCCCGCTGCAACAGCCGAATATGGCCGTAATGGAGCAAATCAAAAGTGCCGTATGTTAAAATCCGTTTCATCTGATTCTCCCGTCTTTTCTAAAAAATAATCTTTTTTGTTATTTGTTATTAAACCACATTTGCACCGTCTCTGTCAAGCACCACACGCTCCACCACACGCTGTGCGGCGTGGCCGTCGTCCAAATAATTAAAGCGGGCGTTAAAGGCAGCATATTTCTCCGCATACCGGGACTTGTCCGCCTCTACGGCGTGCAGCGCCCGATGCAGATCCGCCTGCGTTTCCACAATCGGGCCTGGCAAACAATCCAAATCAATATAAAATCCACGAATTTCACCTGCATAACTGGCCAGATCGTACATATAAAATAGCATAGGCCGGTGCAGATTCGCATAGTCAAAAAACACGGAGCTGTAATCGGTAATGAGCACATCTGCCACCACATACAGCCGGTTAATATCCGTCACACCGCAGGCGTCGTATACAAAGCCCTTGTATTTCTTAAAATCAAAAGAATTGGCCACCAAATAGTGGGCACGGAACAAGATCACATAATCGTCACCGAATTCCCGGCGCAGGGCGTCAAAATCCATGTGGGTGCGGTACACATAACCCAACTTGGCGTCATGCTGATTGTCCCGCCATGTGGGCGCATAGAGAATGACTTTTTTATCCATCGGCAGTCCCAATTCCCTTTTGATTTGCGCCTCATCCTCCGGCGTATGGTTAATCAAAAAGTCATTGCGCGGATAGCCCGCCTCCAGCACCGTGTCCGCCTTGCCCACCGCCTGCAAATTCCAGGCGGAAATGAACTTCTCCGCCGCAAAGGCAGAGGGTGCCAAAATATACTTAAACTTCTCTGCATCCACCTTGTATTTTTGGCGAATTTCCTCTTTGGAATTCATGGCATTGTCAGAAATGGAAATATCGTATCCTAAGCGCTTTAAGGGCGTACCGTGCCAAAGCTGCACATACACCTGGTCCTCCTTGGGATAAATATGGTCTGCAATCCGATAGTTAAAGAACCAATACTTTGCCCGGGCGCAAGCTTCCTCATAAGCCGGGGTGTTTACGGTAACCATATAGGTATTGGGGTGATCCAGCACATACGTGAATTTCTTCGGTTCCCGAAAAGCCCACACAAAAGTGTAATCCGCAAAGCGAGGATCGCTGCACATATATTCATAAATGGCCTTGGGACTGTCGCTGTACCCCCTGCCGTCAAAGGTAGAAAAAAGCACCACCTTGGGATCCGTTGCAATATGTGCCGTGCGCTTTTGGTAACCGCCCATACGCTCATCCAGCAAAATTCGACGGCTGGCCTTGCGAAAAACAGCGCTGCGCTTGGCCACGTCAATGGCCACTTTTTTGATTTTTTTGAACGCTTCTGCACGCCAATCACGCTTATGGGGCGCATACAGCAGTTCTAAATTGTCCGTGTTATACCAAGCCATGGCTTCCTCTTCACTTTCACAGAGTCTATATACAATATTATAAATAGATAGCGGATAATGTCAATATTCTTTCTGAAAAAGGCAAATCCTGCGCCGACGAATATAGACAAATTATGCAGTTTATGCTACTATAAAGAGCAGAGATTTTTTTGCAACTTCCACATAGGCGGAGAAAAATATGACCAAACCCACTGTTACAATTGAACGCTGCCAACAGATCGGCCATCAGCTGAATCTGCAAGTGACCCTCACCTGTCCGGTGCCCCCGGTGTACCCCAAACTCAGCGTCGTCTTTACCTGCGGCGAACGCACCCGAATCATTCCCATGGCATTTACCGACAGCGACGGTACCGCTCTGCACGCCCAAAAAACCGTGGAGCTGGCCTATGTGTTTTACGAGCCGCCGGTGGGGCAGCCCATGGGCATCACTTTTCTTTATACCGACGGCGTTCACGGCTATCAGCCGGTGGAACCGGACCAACCGTACCAAGTGACCTGTCCGCCCCGCCGGGCGCTGCGCCACTTTATCCGCAGTAGCAAAAAAGAGAAGTTGAAGCAGTTGGCGGGGGCTTGCTTCTCGCTGCTGGCTCTGCCCTATCGACACTGCAAGGTGCAGCCTAAGCAAGTGACATTCCTTTCCAACCGCTCCAATCGATTGTCCGGCAATATTAAATCCGTCTTTTTGGAGATGACCAAGGTACCGGGCGTGGAGATCACCGTCCTGTGCCACAAGGGCAACCTGCTTCACAGCCTGCCGGTGCTGCGCCAATTTCTGCGCTTGTATGCCACGTCGCAGGTGGTGTTTGTAGACGACTATTATCACCTGCTGTCTTATGTAAAGAAAAAACCGGAGGTGCAGCTGGTGCAATTGTGGCACGCCTGCGGTGCCTTTAAGACCTTTGGCTACTCCCGCCAGGGTGAGCAGGCACTGCCCCAAGGCTCGCCCAATCACCGGCAGTACAACTACGCTATTGTCAGCTCTCAACAGGTGTGCCCCTGCTATGCAGAAGGCTTTGGCATTGATTTGCAAAAGGTATTACCCCTGGGCTCACCTCGGTGCGACCGCTTTGCCGATGACCGATACAAGGCAGCCTTTACCAAGCGCTTTTATGCAGAAAATCCCCAATTAGCAGACAAAAAGATCGTGTTGTTCGCGCCCACCTTTCGAGGCGGCGGTCAAGGCAACTGCTACTATCCGCTGGAGAAATTCCGCCCGGACGATCTGCTGGATGCCCTGCCGGAGGACACGGTGCTGGCAACGAAAATGCACCCTTATCTAACCGAACGCCCCACCTGCCAAAGGGCGGAGCACGCCAACCGGTTTATTGATCTGACAGATCGGTACGATGTGAACGACCTGCTGTTTGTCAGCAGCGTACTCATCACCGACTATTCCAGCGTGGTGTACGAGGCGTCTATTTTGAACCTACCCATGTTGTTCTATGCCTTCGATTTGGAAAGCTATTGCAAGGAGCGGGACTTTTACTGCGACTACGCCTCCTTTGTGCCCGGACGCATTGTGTGCACCATGGAGGAACTGACCCACGCCCTGCAAACGGAGGATTACCAGCAAGAAAAGGTAGCACCCTTCTACACCCGCAATTTTGACGATACCGCCGGAAAAGCCACCCAAAATGTGGTGCACTTTGCCAAAGAGCTGCTGCATATTCCCACGGATCACCTACCCCTATAAATTCCCAGTAACGGAGACTGTTCATGTTTAACTGCAAAATGATTATCAACCGCCTGCATATTGAGGACGATCGTATGGAGATCGGGGTGGCCATCAACTGCCCCTTTGATGTGGATGTTTCCTCTCCCAAAGCGCGAATCCTGTTTGAATGTGACGGACAGACCCGCCGCCTGCCCCTGCGGGTGGTCAACTACTTTCGCCAAAAGCAGGAGGGGAGCTGCATTGTGGTATGCAACTATACCTATCTGCTGGACCAGATCTTTTACCACTTCCAGCCGGAAAGCCCGGTGACCGTCACCATTGACTTTGAGTACGGCCGCCACACGGTGCAAGCGCTGCCCTTTACCGTGTCTACCAATGTGCTCCACGAGAACCCGGGTTTGGAACTGCCGGAGGAATACATGGAGTACGAGTGCTTTGACGGTGCAACGGTATTTGACGCACCGGACAATGAGTATGTCCCTCCGGCGCAAACCGGAAACCGCACCTACACCTTCGACTTTGACTGCGAAAACAGCGCCATTCTCCTTTTCTCGAAAAAAAAGAAAAACGGAGATCGACCCTTTGTGCAGCGCAGCCGTGTGCTGGTGCCCCTGTTGCGTTTTATTGACTTTGCCCTGCGGTGCCTGCTCGCCCTGCTTTTGCTGCCGCTGTTTCTGTTTGACGGCATTTTGGCCGGGCTGGATATTGTGCCCCGGCGCAAAACCGCACCCATTGAGGGCGTGGGCAAAAACATTTTTGTACAGTTTAAGATCAATGTGTCTTCCTTTATTAAAACCAGCTTTAAGCGTGCCAATTTTGTGGAGAACATTCGCCGCCCGGTGTATGCCATCTACAACGCCTACTATAAGCTGCTGTGCAAAAAGGAAGTCGTGCCCAATCGGGTCACCTTTATGTCCGGCCGACGGGACACTCTGGGCGGCAATCCGGAGTTCGTCTATAACCAAATCAAAGACGACCCGAATATTGATTTTCAGTTTTTGCTGTTCTCCGACCCCAACGGCCACTATAAAGCGAAAAACATGTTCCGCTTTGTCAAGCTGTACGCCTCCTCCAAGGTGGTGATTGTGGACGATTACTTCCGCCTGCTGAATATGGTGGACAAGCGCCCGGAAGTGAAGCTGATGCAGCTGTGGCACGCCTGCGGCGCCTTTAAGACCTTTGGCTTTACCCGCCTGGGCAAGGCAGGCGGCCCCAAGCAAACGGACCCCAACCACCGCATGTACGATGTGGCCATTGTCTCCTCTGCTGAGATCGCCAAGCATTATGCCGAGGGCTTCGGCCTGTCCGATGACAAGGTGTTGGCCACCGGCATTCCCAGAACAGATATATTTATGGACCCACAATATGCCCAAACGGTGCAGGATGGGTTCTATGCCAAGTATCCCCAGCTGCGGGACAAGCGCATCATCCTCTTTGCCCCCACCTTTCGAGGCAACGGCCAAATGAGCGCCTACTACCCGGCAGACGCCTTCCATGTGGACGAGTTTATGGAAGCTTTGCCGGCAGATACGGCACTGCTGATCAAGTACCACCCCTTCTGCCCGGAGCGCCCGGTGATCCCGGAAGGCTACAAGGATCGGGTGCTGGATCTGTCCGACGAGGACGAGCTCAACGACCTGCTGTTCGTCACCGATCTGCTCATCACCGACTACTCCAGCGTGGTGTTTGAGGCGTCGCTGCTGGATATTCCCATGCTGTTTTATGCCTTCGATCTGTTTGACTACATCAGCAAGCGGGATTTCTATTATGATTTTGAGAGCTTTGTGCCCGGCAAAATCGTCTTTTCTCAGCGGGAATTGACAGAGGCCATCGTCGCCGGTGACTTTGAGAGCGAGAAAGTACCGCCCTTTAAGACCAAGTTCTTTGACCACCTGGACGGCTGCTCCAGCCGCCGAGTGGCAGACCTGATCCTGCGCTTCATCGGTGAGAAAGCGTAAAAAGCATACACCTTTACCCCCGGCTGTATAGCCGGGGATTTTTTTTGCCGTAAATTGGAAAAAAAGGTGGTACAAAACTTGGGTATTGCACGGCAAAACAAGTACAGAATAATAGGGAGATATTAACAACAAAGGAGATTAAAATATGAAAGCAACCGGTATCGTAAGAAGAATTGACGACTTGGGGCGCATTGTGATCCCCAAGGAGATCCGCCGCTCGTTCCGCATTAAGGAGGGCGACCCACTGGAGATCTTTACCAACGCCGACGGCGAGGTGATCTTTAAGAAATACTCCCCCATCGGAGAGCTGTCCCAATTTGCCGGGCAATACGCCGAGGTGCTCCACAAGAACGGCTGCTCTCCAGTGGTGATCACGGACAACGACCATGTGGTGGCCGCTGCCGGGGTCAGCAAGCGAGAAGTGATGGAGCGCCGGGTGACCAAGGCGTTGGAGGATGTGATGGACGCCCGTACCCCACGGATCGCCAAAGCACCCGGCGAATGCCTGCAAGCCATTGAGGGATACGACCGCCCCGCAGAGGTAGCCTACCCCATTGTGTACGGCGGCGATGTGTCCGGCACAGTACTGCTGCTGCAAGGGGAGGACGGCAACCTGCCGGACGAAGCACAAATCCGGCTGATCCAGGTAGGTGCCGCCTTTTTGGGGCGGCAAATGGAGTAAATCGAATTGTGCAATTTGCACAAAAAGTAAGTGCGTTTTTAGTGCATAGTAGCCAATACGCAGAAATGGCAAAAAAAGCCTTGCATTTTTGAAAATCGGGTCTATAATGTGTCACGAAAAGAGAAAAACGGACCCGAGGTAAAAGCAATGAAGAAACTTAGAAACAACGCACGCGGTTATATCCTGGATATGTTTGCACAGCACCATATGGTGAAGCGCACCGTACTGTCTTTTCTGAGCATTGTGATTATGGGGTTTGGTACGGCTCTTTTCAACGTTTCCGGTTTCGGCGTAGACCCGTTCACCTCTATGAATATGAGCGTGGCCGCCGTTTTGGGGGTCAGCTTTGGTACCTACCAGCTGATCATCAACGCAGTGATCCTGCTGTATGTAGTTATCGTTGCGCACCGGGGACTGGTCGGTGTAGGCACCGTGTTCAACATGGCCGGCGTCGGTTACAGCTGTGAGTTATTCAGCAGCCTGCTGATGCCGATGGTAAAGCAGAACGACACTCTGTCAATTAGAATCCCCCTTCTCCTTGCCGGTATCCTCGTTCTCTGCTTTGCCTGTAGCCTGTTCTTCACGGCCAACATCGGCGTCGGTCCTTATGACGCCCTGGGCTTTATGCTCAGCCGCTTCGCCAAGCTGCCGTACAAATGGGTGCGGGTGCTGACGGATGTGACCGTGGTGTCCATCGGACTGCTGGTCAGCGGCGGCTTTACCGCCATTGCCCACGGCGATTTTGCCAGTATTCAAAATATCGGCATCGGCACCGTCATTACGGCCTTTTGTATGGGCCCGCTGATCAACTTCTTTAACAAGACCCTTTCCGCAAAAATCTTCAATGTAGACTATGCCCAGATCAGCAAGGATGTGGCGTTCTTTATGATTAAAGGCGCGATGCGGAAAAATTCTCTGGGTGCCGTTCCCGGCAACAACACCCAGTTATACAGTCAGGCTTACAGTCTGACTGATAAGTAAGATGCCAAGAAGGTTGCCTTCTCTCCCCCTTTCCGGGCAGCCTTTTGACATATATAATTTATGGCTTTTGCATAAATTTTTACCCCCCTTAAAAGAAGCGACACCGAATGCTATGTTCGGCGTCGCTTCTTTTATCTGCAAAAACAAAAGTGGCAGCCTGCTCAAAACAGAGCGGACTGCCGTATTTTTATTTATGATATTTAGAATGGTTGTTGATGGCGCAGGCCCGGTAGATCTGCTCCAGAAGCACCAGGCGGGCCAACTGGTGCGGCAAAGTCATTTTACCAAAGGACAGCTGCAAGTCGCCTGCGGCCTTTACACGAGGCGACAGGCCATACGAACCGCCGATGACAAATACCAGGTGGGAGCTTTGCTGGCTAAAGTCCGCCACCCGGGCCGCCAACTGCGCGCTGGACAGCTCTCGCCCCTCGATACAAAGGGGGATCACCCGAGCGCCTTTGGGGATTTTTGCCAATATGCTGTCGCCCTCCTGCTCCAGCACCCGTTGGATCTCTGCCGGAGACGGATCTGCCGGGCAGCGGCTCTCCGGCAATTCCACCACCTGCACCTTGGAAAAGGCGGACAGCCGCTTTAAGTATTCGTCGCAGCCCTCGCGAAGATATTTTTCTTTTAGCTTGCCCACTGTCAGAACGGTTATGCGGATCATAACACCAGGCACCCGCCTTCCTGCTCCGGTGCAGCCACCTGCAAGCGATAGTCTACCTCCGGCCGGGCACCCAACGCCGTCAGAGCCGCCACGGTGGTCTGGTATGCCAAAGAAGGCATATTGTTCTCCCGGCTCAGGTGAGACAGCACAAAGCGGGTGGTGCCGCTGCGCAGCAACTCCCCGGCAAAGGCGGCGCAGTCCGTATTGGACAAATGGCCGGTATCGGACAAAATGCGCTGTTGCAGCGGATAGGGATACGACCCGGCGCGCACCATAGACGGCTCGTGATTGCTCTCCAGAAACACCAAATCTGTGCCCGGCAAAGCTGCTTTCGCCGCCGAGGTTATGTAGCCGGTATCCGTGCACACGGCAATGTGCCGCCCGTCCGGCATCGTAAACTTATATCCCTGGCACGCCACGCTGTCATGGCTCAAGGCAAAAGGCAACACTTGCAGATCCATAAAATCCCCAACCTCTGCAAAGGGGCGGGCGTCCACCTTCTCATTCAAATTGCCCTGGCGCGCCATCTGCTCCAGCACCGCCGGATGGGCAAACACCGGAATATGATACCGCGCAGCAAACACCCGCACACCGGCCGCATGGTCTGCATGCTCATGGGTAACAAAAATGCCCTTGATCTCCGCCGGATCCGCACCCACCTGGCGCAGCTTTTGCTCGCACCGCCTGGCAGACACACCGATGTCCACTAAAATTTGATTGTCGCCGCAGCCCACATAAATACTGTTGCCGCTGCTGCCGGAAAAAAGAGAACACGCCTTGCTCATTTTGTCTCCTAATCTGCTTTTATTTTATCCAAAAAAGAAAGGGTGGAACCCGGTCCACCCGTACTTTGTTTTTTTATCCTGCGTTTGCCGTGGCAGCACCGTCGTCGCCGTCGTCACAGGGCACCCGCCGAATATCGGCACCCAGGGCAGAGAACTTCTCTACCACATCCTCGTACCCACGGTCCACATACTGGATATTGGTCACCCGAGTTTCGCCTCGCGCCACCATACCGGCAATGATCATGGCCGCACCGGCGCGCAGGTCCGTAGCCTTTACGGTAACGCCGGTCAGCGCCGGTACACCCTCGATGACAGCCACCTTGCCGTCCACCTGGATATTGGCGCCCATACGGCTCAACTCGCCTACATACTGGAAGCGATTGTCCCACACGCCCTCGGTGAGAATACTGGTACCCTCTGCCACAGACAGAAGCACCGCCATCTGGGGCTGCATATCCGTGGGGAAGCCCGGGTGGGGCATGGTCTTTACATTGCAGCGGGTCAAGGGCTTAAAGCGGGTGATCCGCACCGCGTCGTCATACTCAATGATCTCCGCACCGGCCTCCTCCAGCTTAGCGCTGATAGACTCCAAATGCTTGGGAATCACATTCTTCACCAGCACATCGCCGCCGCAGGCAGCAGCCGCCACCATATAGGTGCCCGCCTCGATCTGGTCCGGGATAATGGAGTAGGTGCAGCCGTGCATCTTCTCCACCCCGCGAATTTTAATTACATCTGTGCCGGCGCCGCGCACATCGGCACCCATAGAGTTTAAAAAGTTGGCCAGATCTACGATATGCGGCTCCTTGGCTGCATTCTCAATCACCGTCAAACCGCGAGCCAGTACAGCTGCCAGCATCACATTGATGGTAGCGCCAACGGACACTTGGTCCATATAAATAGAAGCGCCGATCAGCTTGTCCGCCCGGGCGCAAACCATACCCTCAACGGTATTCACCTGGGCACCCAGCAGCTCAAAGCCCTTAATATGCAGGTCAATGGGCCGCACGCCGAAGTTGCAGCCGCCGGGCATAGCCACCTGCGCCTGCTTAAACCGACCCAACATAGCGCCGATCAGGTAATAACTGGCGCGAAAACAGGAGGTCAACTCATAGGGCACGCTCTGACATTTTAAGGAGCGGGAGTCCACCTCAATGGTGTTTTTATTGATCATTTTGATCCCGGCGCCCATACTGTCCAAAATCTTAATGATCAGGCTAACATCACTAATGGCGGGAATGTTCTCAATCCGCACCACGTCGTCCGCTAAAATAGCCGCGGGAATAATGGCCACAGCTGCGTTCTTGGCGCCGCTGATATTCACCTCGCCAAACAGCTCGTGACCGCCTTCAATTATAAAATTATCCAAAAGGTGTCCACCTCTTTATATCTCTATCCAAAAGTAATGTTTGCAAAAACTAAAATCTTTATAAGTTCCAATTCATTGCAGATATTATAACAAAATCCGTAAAGAATAGAAACAAAAAGCACCGTATTTTATCCAAAATGTAACTTTTACGAAAAGGCCATATCTGTAACGCCTGTAAAAATCATCTACCACATCTTGTTGAAACGGCAAAATTCGTTGAAACAACGCAAAATCTTGCGTCCTCATTAGGTAACAAAAGGGTAACATAAAGGCCGCCGCTTGTCAAGGGGGCAAGTGGTCGTTTTCCGCTTCAGCAAGACAAAAAAGCGCCCTGCCGCGGTAAAAAACGGCAGAGCGCCAAAGGCACTTATAAAATCGACTGCTGGTGATCGCCGACGCCACCGGTTAAAATAGCATCACAGGCAAAGATCAGCTTTTTCATATCCATATTGCCCGGCAGCAAATGGGCGGGAATCTCTATGACAGACAGCACCAGCCGATAAACGGCGCTATCCCTGCCCACCGGATGGGCAGAGCCGTCCATAAATTGCAGCAGGATCCACTCCAAATAGGGCAGAATCGGCCGATCCGCCAGTTCTGCCGCTGCCCGGGCGTCCACATACCGACCCAACCCCAAACGCCGCAGCGTTCGTTGCAAGTCCCTCACCGTGCCGGTGCGCAGCAAACGAAACAACGGCTTTACCAATGGATACAGAGGCAGCAACTTGCGCCCGGGCAGCTGCAAGGCGTCCAGCTTCTGGGCAAAATCCGCCGGGGACCCGGCAGACAGCAGCCGCCGCAGCAAATTGCAAGCATGGTCCCGGGTGTAAGCCACCGCGTCCACCGGGCGGCCGTACCAGTCAAAAGTCGTCAGGTGCTCCACCTGCATCTGCACCTGCAAATCATCCGTCACCGTCACCTGTACCATAGGCACCGGGTAACCGGACAGGGCGCCGACATTCACCTCGGTCAATTCGTTTCCAGCCGGAGAGCGGTAGCGATCCGTACGCTGCAAATGGCTGTGACCCACAAACATATAGCGCAGCCCTGCATCTGCCAGCCGGGCGGTCACCGCCTCCCGGTCCCCTACGCAGCAGCCGCCGGTAAGCAGCGGATGCACGTGAGGCAGCAGCAAATGATGCTGCATACCCAGCACCAAACAGCCCTGTTCCTTGGCGCGGCGCAGCTGATCCTCAATCCACTGAAAATGCGGTTCCGTATAACCGGCCTTGCCACGACCGTTTTGGTCGTCACACAGCGCCAGCAGCCAAATTTTCTCAGCCAACGGAATCACATAAGAGCTGATTCCCAAATGGGTGCGGTACTCGGCAATGGCCTGCCGCCCACCGAAATCGTAATAAAAATCGTGAATTCCCGTGTGGGGCATGGTGGGCACATCATGGGTGACTCGGGCACCGGTAAAGCGCCGCGGGTTGCCGTCACAGCACCAGTCGTGGGTGTTGGTGATCAGGTACACCGGCTTTTTCTCTGCCAAGGCATACAGCTTCTCCCGCAGCTCCCGGTGGCACACCATTTCACCGTCATTGGTCAAATCTCCCGCCAGCAGCACCGCCTGGGTGTCCGACCGGGCCAAATGGTCAAAAGCGGCGTCAATGATGGCGCCGCTCTCTGCCAGGCACTTTTGGTCCGAGCCGCTGCGCAGTTCATACGCCCGGCCGGAAGTGCCCAAAGTCTTGGAATAATAATGTAAATCTGCAAGAAAGGTGAATTTGTACATCTGACTTCCCCGTCTGTTTAGCCCTCTTTGGCCTCTGCCGCCACAGCCTCCTGGGCTGCTGCCTCGCCTGCCTGGGCGCGACGAGCCATAATATCCTTAATCATCCGGCGGTGGCTGTCGCCGGTAATGTTATAAAAGTGCATGGGAATGAGCATCAACGCATAGCCCACCATGGGGAACACGGTGGTCATCAGGAACAGCCCCAGCAGAGTGGAATGGTTCTGTAAGGTGGACACATCGGTGGTGTGCTCCACATAGCCGGTGCGGGCCAGTACCTGCAAGCAGATAAAGGAGGACAGCGTACCCTCCAGCTTGCCGGTAAAGCTCATAATGGACAGCATGGTGCCCTCTACCCGCTTGCCGGTTTTCCACTCCACATAGTCCACCGTCTCCGCTTCCATTTCTTTTTGCATCAGGTTCTTAAACTCCAGCGGGAAAGTAACCACGGCAGAAAAGACAATGACCATCAATCCGGTAAGCAGGGACACGGACTGACCGGCACCCTTGTTCATAATGCCGTTATAGGTGCACAGGGCAAACAGACCGTTGAGCACAATACCCATCACGCAGCACACCTGGTAAAACTTCTTAGAGTCCGCCTTGCGGCCCAGCCGCTCAATAATAATGGGTACAAAGATACCTGCCAAAAACGAGCCGGGTGCCTTGGCAATGTCTAAAAAGCCGTTATATTTGGCGTTAAACAACGCGTCATAGGCAAAGTAGAAGGACGCCTGCTCAGACACCTTGATGATCACAAAGAAAATATTGCCCAGAAAGAGCATCAGCAGCGGCCGGTTGGTTACCAGCAGGTGCAAGCATTCTTTTAAGCTGGGAGCCTCCTCGTGGTGCTCCAACCGCTCTGTAGTGTTCTTAAAGGTAAAACGGGTAAAAAGAATAATAAAGAACGCGGAAAAGACAGCGGCTGCCAGATACGCCTTGTCCAAATTCTGGTTAAAGTACGGCAGCCAGGCGGCAAAGGCCACCAGCCCGGCAGGAATGGCCCCCAGGATCATACGCCCGATGGAGGCAACACCGTAAAGCTTTGTGCGTTCCGTGCCGTTTGGCGTCATACTGAACGCCAACGCCCCCATAGGCACATCAAAAGCGGTGTAGGTCACATCCAGCCCTACAAAGGCAAACACCGTCAGGGCAATCTTTGCCCCATAAGACAGGCTGTCGTTGCCAATAAAAAACAGCAGCATAAACAGCGACACGAAGTACGGCGCAAACTTGATATACGGCCGCATTTTGCCGTACTTGGTGCGGGTCTTATCTACAATCACGCCCATGATCGGGTCATTGATGGCGTCAAAAATACCGCAGTACAGGCGAATATTAGAGGCATGGCGCGCCTTAATATGCAACACATCGGTAATAAAGAAGTTTACATACTTTGAGGCGGTCATGGAGGTGCTCATACCCTGGGCGCCACGACCCATGGCATAGGACAGCGCCTCTCGCCAGGTAATGTAGGTTTCCTCCCCCACATCTTTGGTCACGATCTTTCGATCGAGGAATGATTTGATCTTGTTCATTTTTACAGGCAGACGCCACGGCGCCGCCCCATCACCTCCGTTCCCGGCAAATACCGAGGATTATTTAATTTGTTCGATTTTATCGCCTCGCACAAAGAATACATGATCGGCAAGGTCCATCATAGGTTTATCATTCATGGAGTCGGTATAGAAGTTGTCAATATGCGCCCCCGGGTACAACTCACGAAAAATCTTCACCTTGTTGTCCAAAAAACACAGGCGAATGAACTTGCCGGTGTTTTTATCAATAGAGGAGCCCACATAGTGCTTGACCCCCAGCCGGCGCATCACCTCGTCCAGCAAAAAGTCCGTGGTGCCGCTGACAATAATATCGTCCTCCCGCTGCACCTTGGCGTACCAGGGCTTAATCTTGTGCATGTGACTGTCCCAAAACTTCACCACATCTTCCTCAATGTGCTCTACCTTAACATAATATCCTTCCAGGAAGGAAGCATACGCCTCCAGCGCTTGGGCCACGGTAAACAGGTGAAAGGCATCCTTAAAGGCGATCACCAGCAGTTTTGGCACATAGCGCCAAATCCGTGGGTCTGTGCGCACATAGTAGAGGATAAAGTCTACCAGCGTCTCGCCGTCGTAGATGGTATTATCAAAATCGTACACATTCATAAGCATATACCCTTTTGGTAAAGAACAGATACCGTTTTTGTTAAAGATGTGTAAAATAGGTGACAGGTGTCAACATGGGTTACATCTGTATTTTATCACAGATGAAAAGCAAGTTCAATCTTGACAAATGGCGCTATTCGTTATATATTGGAATAAGTATAGCTAAAAAAAGAAAACAGTTATACAAATTCCGGAAAGAAGGCGCCGCTGGCAACGAAAAAGCGGCAAAAATCACTATGAAAAACAGAAGTTACATTCACACAGACATTGTGATCGTCGGCAGCGGCGTGGCGGGCCTGTTTGCAGCCCTCTGCCTGCCGGAAAGCAAGAAGATTTTAATGATCACCAAAGAGGATCTGAAAGAGTGCGACTCTTACCTGGCCCAGGGCGGCGTATGCGTGCTGAAGAGCCTGGACGACTTTAAGTGCTTTTATGAAGACACCATGAAGGCTGGTCATTATGAGAACAACCCGGAGTCTGTGCGGGTCATGATCGAAAGTTCGCCGGATGTGATCGGCACGCTGATTAAACTGGGTGCGGACTTTGACACCAAAAAAGACGGCGACTTTGACTACACTCGTGAGGGCGCCCACCGCAACAACCGCATTCTCCATCACAAGGACGAGACCGGCAAGGAGATCACCACCACCCTGCTGTCCATTGCCAAGAACCGGCGCAACATAACTTTTATTCCGCAAACCACTATGATCGACCTGATCGAGAGGGACAACACTTGCTACGGCATTGTGTGCGAGGACGAGTTTGGCGAGCGGGGCTGCATTTTGGCCCAGGACATTATCCTGGCAACCGGCGGCATCGGCGGGCTGTTTAAGAGCTCTACCAACTATCCCCACATTACCGGCGACAGCTTTGCACTGGCTATCAAGCACGGTGTCGCCTTGCAGGATATGAGCTATATTCAGATCCACCCCACCACCCTGTACAGTAAAAAGAGCGGGCGCCGCTTTCTCATCAGCGAATCCGTGCGAGGCGAGGGCGCTATTCTGCTTAACGAGAACGGCGAGCGCTTTACCGACGAGCTACAGCCCCGGGATGTGGTGACCGAGGCCATTGTCAAAGAAGAAAAGAAATTCGGCACCGACCATGTGTACCTGACCCTGCCCAATATGACCAGCGAGGAGGCCCACAAGCGCTTTCCCAACATTTTTGAGGCCTGCATGGACGAGGGTTACGATATGACCAAAGACAAGGTCCCTGTGACCCCGGCCCAGCACTACATGATGGGCGGGATTCAGACGGATATTAATGGCTGCACCTCCATGCGCCACTTGTACGCCGCCGGCGAAACCGCCTGCAACGGGGTACACGGCAAGAACCGACTGGCCAGCAACAGCCTGCTGGAGAGCATGGTCTTTGCCAAGCGGGCAGCGGATTTGATCGCCAAGGACAAGGAGGAGAAGCCCGCCTTTGATCCCCAGATCGACCTGGCGTCTTATCCGGACAAGGCCGGACGGCAAAAGGAATTCAAAGACCTGATTTTAGGTGAAATTAAGCGAAAGGACAAGGCTTTCTATGATAAATGGTGTAACGATGAAAATATGCGTGGATGATTACATTCTGCGCACCTTAAAAGAGGATATTAACGATGAGGATGTGTCCACCAACGCGGTGATGCCGGTGAACAAGCAGGGCAGCGCGCAGCTGATCTGTAAGGACGACGGCGTGATCTGCGGGCTGGATGTGTTCTTCCGCACCTTCCGTCTGTTGGACGATACCGCCCGCTTTGACTGCGCGGTGCAGGACGGCGACCGGGTGCAAAAGGGCCAGCTGCTGGGCACTCTGTACGGCGACATTAAGGCCATTCTCTCCGGCGAGCGCACGGCGCTGAACTACCTCCAGCGCATGAGCGGCATTGCCACCATCACCAGAGAATATATGGACGAGCTGGCAGGCTACGATACCGTGCTGCTGGACACCCGCAAGACCACACCCAATATGCGCCCCTTTGAGAAGTACGCCGTTAAGGTAGGCGGCGCTACCAACCACCGTTACAATTTGTCCGACGGGGTACTGCTCAAGGACAACCACATCGGCGCCGCCGGCAGCGTCACCAAAGCCATTCAAATGGCTAAGGCCTACGCCCCCTTTGTGCGCAAGATCGAGATTGAGACGGAGACATTAGATCAAGTGCAAGAGGCAGTAGACGCCGGCGCGGATATTATTATGCTGGACAATATGGACACCGCCACCATGAAGCAGGCGCTCCAAATCATTGACGGCCGTGCCCAGACCGAGTGCAGCGGCAATGTGACCAAGGCCCGGCTTAAAGAGATCGCCGAAACCGGCGTAGACTTTGTCTCCTGCGGTGCTCTCACCCACTCCGCTCCCATTCTGGACCTGAGCCTGAAAAACCTGGCCCCAATCGAATAAACCGATATTCCCCCCAAGGCCCCGGCTTTGAGGGGATTTTTTATACCTTGTGGCAATCTGCTGCCCCAGTACATACAAAAAAGGCGTGGCCCGAAATGGGTCACGCCTTTTGATATGGGCAGGGATCAATAATTCTCCGCCTTCAGTTCAAAATAGGCCTTGGGATGGGCACAAACCGGGCACACCTCCGGTGCGGACTTACCCACCACGATATGGCCGCAATTGGAACACTTCCAAATCCGGTCGCCATCCCGGCTGAACACCAAGCCCTGCTCCACATTCTCCAGCAACTTCAAATACCGCTGCTCGTGCTCCTGCTCGATCTTAGCCACGGCTTCAAACAGGCGGGCAATCTCCTCAAAGCCCTCCTCCCGTGCCTCACGGGCAAACTGAGGATACATCTCCGTCCACTCGTAGTTCTCTCCGGTGGCAGCGTCCTGCAAATTGGTGGCTGTGTCCGGCACAGAACCGTTATGCAGCAGCTTAAACCAAATCTTGGCGTGTTCCTTCTCGTTGTTGGCCGTCTCGGTAAACAACTGCGAGATCTGCACAAAGCCGTCTTTCTTGGCCTTAGAAGCATAATACGTGTACTTGTTGCGGGCCTCGCTCTCGCCGGCAAATGCCGCCATCAGGTTGGCCTGCGTCTTGGTGCCTTCTAAATTCATAACTGTATTCCTCCTAAAAATGTTTAAATATCCAGCCGCTTGAGTCGCGTGATCAGCAACACAAACAGGCTCCATACCCCTTGGAAAATCAAAATATTCAGTGTAGTCAGCTGACTGTAACCGCCAATCACCGCCAAAAGCGCTACCACGGCAAAGCCGATGACGCAGCCAAAGGAGATCAGCACGGCCAGGACGGTCTGCATATCCTCTAAAGTCTCCGCTCCGCGCATCACGCTGATAAAGCCCAGGGCAGAGCCGTCGTGCACCGCGTCTGCCGGCGACTTCTCCACATGCAGGTCGCTGTACTTCTCAAACACCCGACCGCTGGCGGAATTCATCACCCGCACATACCCGGCCGGCAAGTGGAACAGCTCTGCCACGCTGTCCTCATTGATATACGGATCGCAGCTGTGGAGTAAAATGGTCATGCCGCTTTTTTCAAGTTTCTTCAGTGCGTGCTCCATCTTAGTATTGCCGGAATAGCTGACGATAAACATGGCCATGATTTTGCCGGCCACTGCCAAATACAGCGCCTTGCGCCCTTTGCGGGTGTATTTCTCCTCATACGCCTGCTTGGGCACCGCAATATCGTGATTGATCAGCAAATCTCGATTGCCTACCAAAATTTTCTTTTTATAAATCCAGGCGGAGGTGCCCATTTTGTCCTCATACAGCACCCCGTCCACCTCCGGCAAAATGGACTGCTTGCCTACGATCGCGTCGTCAAACACATACGCCAGCGGACTTTTCGTCTTAATGATCACCGCGGCGGTCTGCAAAATCACATCGTCGATCTTGGCACCGTTAAACAGCTTTACTCCATGAAGGGAGCAGCTTTTGGGTCCAAACAGGTCGTTGGCCTCCATTACCAACGCCCCGGCGTCATTCACCGTACCGGCACCGGCAAAGCCGTTGACCATGGCCTTGCGCTTAGCCAGCGCCCGGGATACGCCCTGCACCGTTGTATTACTGGCCAGCAACGACACCGCCGGCAGGGAAATACAAAGGGCGCAGGCACCGGCGTTCACGCCCATGCCCCAATTCTTGGTCAGCAGGGACACCGCCACCAGCAACGCGCCGCTAAGCCCCAGCATAATGCAGCCGGTCGTAGCGGCGATCCGATCCGCCGGGTCCTTGCTGCACCCGATCTCTAAATAATCCGTGGGAAAGTCCGTGCGCACGCTGCTCTTGAGCACCGGGTCGCCCTGAAGCAGTCCGCGGCTGATAATGGTGGCGTCCACCACATTGCGAATGGTCTCTACCGTGTACTTCTCCTGCCCGTCCGTGATAAACTCAAAATTCTCGATCAACCGGATCAGCAGCGCCCGGCGACCCATACCGCTGAGAAACAACGACAAGGTCACCGCACTGGGCAGGATCGCACCGCCGTCTACCAGCAGATCCGGGTTCAAATACAGCAGTACCGTATGGGCGGCAACCAGAATGGCCGCCACGGCAATGGGAAAGTCGTAGCGCACGCCGTTCTTAAAAGAAAAGCCCTGTATCAAATTGGGAATATTGGCCGCCAGCACCACACCGTACAACACCAGCACCGCAATAAAGTATGCGGTATTGGACGCCAAAAAGGACGGCAGGTACGCCGTATCCCGCAGCAGGGTCACTAAGAGCAACAGCCCCCCGGACAGCACGGTAAATACAATGCCGGTCTGCACAGCGGTCTTTTGGGCAAACAGGCGCTCCAAAATGGCGGTGCGCTCGTCCGCATTGCGAAAATCGCTTTTGACAATACGCCGCGGCCCCTCCTGGGCCTGCCCCTCCTCCGGGGCAAACAGGCGGAATTTGTTGACCTTGTCCCGGCGGCGCTCCTCTAAGATCCGTTCCGCCACATTCTCATCAATATTGGGCACATTCTCGATCTGGTCATCAAAGCCCTCCAGGCGAATTTGGGCGCTCTCCTCCACTGCTTCCGTCTCCGGCTCCTCTTGCCGGGGCGTAGGCGGATTTTGGCCCAAAATACGGGTGTGCTCCAGTTCCTCCACCGCCAAAATGGTGGGGATCTCCTGCAGATCGGAGGTTTTGTCAAACTTGGATCGGCTTTTGATGGTGGCCGGTTTTTCTATGATCTCCGGCGGCTCTTTGGAATACACCCGCTCGTTGCCGGTGGTGCCGAAGAAGCTGCGCTTGCTGCCCAGGTTAGGCACCACGCCGGTCTTTTCCGTCAGGCGTACCGGGCGGGTCTTGTCTCCCACCGGGGGCACCGCCGTAGTTTTGGCGGTAGCCGAAGGCGCTGCCGGGATCACCGGGGTGCCTACCCGGGTCTTGTCGTCCACAGCCGGGCGCACTTGCGTTTTGTCCGTCACCGGCGCTGTCACCCGGGTCTTATCGTCTACGCCGGGTGCCGCCGTAACCGTCGGTTCTTTCGGCTGCGGCTCCAGCGGCGTTTGGGTAGCGTGGATCTTGTCGATGGCCGCCTCCGCCTTGCGTGCGGTTTTTTTGCGTATCTCTTCCGCCTGGCGCAGGATCTCATCTATGGTTAAATTCTCGCTCATACGCTCACTTTCCAATCAGCCCCAGGCGCTGCCGGGTCACTTCATATATCAAAATGCCTGCCGCCACAGAGGCGTTCAGAGAGTTGACCTTGCCCTGCATGGGCAGACTGACCACTGCGTCGCAATTCTTCTTCACCAAAGCGCTGACGCCGCTGCCTTCGCTGCCGATCACCAGCGCCACACCGCCGTCAAAATTCGTTTGGCACCAGGGCGTGCCGTCCATATCCGCCGCATACACCCAAATGCCCCGCTTTTTCAGCAGTTCAATGGTTTGATTCAGGTTACTGACCCGAGCCACCGGCAGGTACTCCAGTGCACCGCAGGCGGTCTTAGCCACCGTGTAGTTCAGCCCCACGCTGCGCCGCTTGGGGATCACCACCCCGTGCGCGCCGCCGGCCTCTGCGGAGCGGATAATGGCTCCCAAATTATGACCGTCCTCAATTCCATCGCACAGCACCAAAAAAGGCGCCTCGCCCTTTTCTTCCGCCCGGTCCAGAATGGTCTCCAGCGGTACATAATCGTGGGCAGACGCCACTGCCACAATGCCCTGATGATTGGCGTGGTCACACATGGCGTCCAGCTTTCGCCGGTCCACATACTTGACCACCACGCCCTGCTTTTTGCACTTAGCTACCAGTGGCACAATAGAGCCGGTGCGCTCGCCGTTTGCCACCAGCACATGCTCAATCTCGCGGCCACCGGCCAGCAGCTCTGCCACTGCGTTGCGCCCGATCACCAGGCCGTCTGTTGTCTGTTCTGTCTCCATTGCCATTTTGTCTCTCCGTTCTCGCTGTTTTTCTACAAACATTGTACCATTTTTGCGCCCGGGGCGCAACAGGCAAAAAGCGGGCGTGCACTTTGCAAAAGCGCACGCCCGGACTGTATCTTCTTTATAACCGCACCGGCACGCCCCTGGCGTTCAAATACGCTTTCAACTCCGGGATCGGCAGTTCGTTAAAGTGAAACAGGCTGGCGGCCAGCACCGCGTCTGCCTTACCGTCGGTAAAGGCGTCTAAAAAGTGCTCCGCCTTGCCTGCGCCGCCGCTGGCGATCACCGGCACGCCCACGGCCTCACTGACCGCCCGAGTCAGCTCCAAGTCGTAGCCGGTCTTTTGACCGTCGCAGTCCATAGAGGTCAGGAGAATTTCGCCCGCACCGCGGCGCTCCGCTTCTTGGGCCCAAGCCACAGCATCCAGCCCGGTGGGAATACGCCCGCCGTTTAAGTACACTTCCCATCCTTGATCCCGGCGCTTGGCGTCAATAGCGCATACCACACACTGGGCGCCGAACTTTGCCGAGGCCTTACTGATCAGCTCCGGATCCCGCACCGCCGCGGAATTGACAGAAATTTTGTCCGCCCCGGCACGCAGCAGCCGGGTAAAATCCTCCACGCTGGCAATGCCGCCGCCAACGGTGAAGGGAATGAACACGGTTTCCGCCACCCGGCGCACGATCTCTGTCATAGTGCCCCGCCCCTCGTGAGTGGCGGTAATATCCAGCAACACCAGCTCGTCCGCCCCCTGGGCGTCATAAGCCGCCGCGCAGGCCACCGGATCCCCGGCATCTACCAGATCTACAAAAGAAACACCCTTGACCACTCGGCCGTTCTTTACATCCAGGCAGGGAATAATTCGCTTTGCATACATCTTATTCTTCCTCCCCGCTGATAAAATTCTTCAGCAGCTGCAAGCCCGCTGCACCGCTCTTTTCCGGGTGGAACTGCGTGGCAGCCACCTTACCCCGCTGCACCGCGCACTGAATGGGTACACCGTACCGGGTCACACCGGCCACTTCTTCCGGCTTAGCACCGTCCAAATAAAAGGAATGAACAAAGTAGAAGTAGCTATTCTGGGCAACACCGCGAAAAATACCGTTTGTTTGCGTCAGTTGCACATCGTTCCAGCCGATGTGGGGCACCTTCAGTCCCGGCCCACCGGGAATACGGCGAATGCGCCCGTCAAAGATACCCAGACCCGCAACGCCGGGGCTTTCTTCGCTCTCGGCAAACAGCAGTTGCAGCCCCAGGCAAATACCCAAAAACGGTCGGCTGCCATCTGCCGCCGCCCGCACCGTGTCTACCAACCCGCGACTGCGCATGGCAGCCATAGCGTCGCCAAAGGCGCCTACCCCGGGCAGGATCACCCGATCTGCCGCCAGAATCTCTGCCGGATCGGCAGTAATGCGATTGTCTGCGCCCAGAAAGTTCAGCGCCTTTTGCACGCTGGACAAATTCCCGGCGCCGTAGTCAATAATTGCAATCATACCTTGCGCTCCCATCTAAAACTACTTTTATTTTACCATACCCGCGCCCCCGGTGCAACCGCTCCCCGGTGCCGCCGACCCGATTGCCGCCAAAATTCCGCCGCCAAATTCGCAAAAATGCGCCTATTTTGCACAAAAGAGAATTGACAAATCCGCCCCGGAATGCTACTATTGTACAGCAAAACAAAATACGGAGTGGTACCGAAGAGGTCATAACGGCATGGACTCGAAATCCATCGTGCGATTCGTTCGCCCGTGGGTTCAAATCCCACCCACTCCGCCAAAAGCCCGGCAGCCCCCAAGCTTTCCGGGCTTTCTTTTTGCTGCGGGAAGTCTCGTTCAAATCAACAAAATGTACATTCCTGACGCACACGGTCTTTTATGAAAGAGGATTTGAAAAACACTTTCAGCCGTTGTATAATTCAAATCGGTATAATCGCGGATGGAAACATTCGGATAAGAAACGAAAAAAATATTTAAGCACTTACTCAACTCGATCTATTGCTTGGTAACGCATAACGGCAAATCATACGGTGAAGTTATGGAATTTATGAACGCATACAAACGGCTGGAAAAACTGTGCAGTGATATGTATGGCACAGCGCACGGCATTTCCGCCTATATTGACGATATGGTCAACTGTCCCTGCGGGGCACGCATTGTGCCCGACTGGGCGCATGACTTAAAGCAACTAAAACACTATCGCTGGATCAGAAATCAGATCGTACACGAACCGGACTGCACGGAAGAAGAATTATGCACACCGGCTGATACCCAGTGGCTGGATGCTTTTTATGACCGGATCTTACGCCGAAAGGATCCGCTGGCCGTGTATAGAGAACGAACCGGCGCACGCAAGCCCGTAAGCTCGGCGCAAAGCGGCACGCCGTCTAAACGGAAAAGCCGCCCCGCTGGGTCATCCCATCTCTCTCAAATCATACTGTACGGTGGAATCATCATCGGCCTTATTCTCATTATGCTTGCCATTCTGCTGTTTATATTTCAAGGCAGTTTGACCGGATTTTGATCTGTTTAGCCCCTGCTTTGCCCGGTGCAAGGCGGGGGGTTTGTTCGTTATTTCAAATAAAGAAGATCGGAATGACCGCTTGTGCCAAAAGCGTTGATTGGCCGCAAAAAGAGCAAGTCAAACAGACTTGCTCTTTTTCATTTCTATATTGTTGAATTGGCTTTTACCCCTCTCGGCGCAGCGCTTTCAGCTCCGTGCGCAGATCGTAAGGCGCGTCATAGCAGCCAAAGGTCTCCGTAGACTTGCCACCGGCAATATTGGCCAGCTGAATGCACTCTGCCACAGAGCAGCCGTGGTACACGCCAAACACCAGCCCGGCCAGGAAATTATCCCCTGCCCCAGTCTTATCCACCGGCGTGGCCTCCCCTGCCGGGAAGTGCTCCGTCTTGCCGTGAATGCGGGTAATACAGCCGTCCTTACCCACCTTAACAATGGGCTGGGCGGTGTAGTTGCACAAGGCGTCCAGCGCCGCCTGGGGGCTGTCCGTGCCGGTTAGGAGCATGGCCTCTTTGTCATTGGGGGTAAAGAAATCCGCCAAGCGCAAAATGGGCAGGTGGTCCTCCAGGGTCTGTCCCTCCTCCCAGTGGGTATCGTACACAATCTTGGTGCCCTCCCGGGCCAATTTTTTCACTACATCCGGCCGCCGAGGCGCAAAGCACACATCCGCTCCGTGGAGAAAGTCATACACCTGGGCGTCCGTAAGCAAATTCTCGCCCAGCCCAGCGTCAAAGGTCATAATGGACCGATCGGAGGGAAAAGAGAACACGGAACTGAAGATCACTGGCTCCCCGTCGCCGTCATAAAAATTGTGCAGGTTCTGCACCTTGTACTTTTGCAGCAGGGTCTCCGCCGTTTTGCTGAGCAAGCCCTGCCCCAAAAAGGTGCCGTACCGCACCGGGACGCCCATATTCCCCAGCCGCACCGGGGTCACGCAGGCACCCCCGCCCAGAGTCATGGAGAACCGATCCGTATAAAGCTCCTCCCCCGCTCCCGGGAACCCGGCCATGCCGGAGAAAATACAGTCAATAGTCACCCGGTCAATGACAGCCACACCGTTCATTTCAAACACTCCTTTACGCACTTTTCTCTATTATACCGAACCCCAGGCCGGATTGCAAGCGCCGCCCATCCGGCGGCACAAAATCCAATGCAGTGGCACCAAAAGGCACAGAATGGGCGCCTTGCCCCCTCTAAGCATACAAAAAGGCACACGCCGATCAGCGTGTGCCTTTGCAATTTTGATTTGGCTTACTCAGCCTTGGCCTCTGCCTTATTGTCCTTAGTGGACTTTACATCCGCAACGGACTGCTTGGAGAAGTCGTAGTCCTTACCGGGGAAGATGGCGTTCAGGATAATACCGGCCAGCGCAGCCACAGCCAGCGCAGACAGGTTAATGTCGAACTGCCCGATATGGAAGCTTACACCGTCGCCCAAGCCCAGTGCGCACACCAGGATTACAGCGGCGATGATGGTGTTTCTCGGCTTGGAGAAGTCCACCTTATTCTCTACCACATTACGGATACCGATGGCGGAGATCATGCCGTACAGCACAAAGGAGATACCGCCAACGATGGCTGCGGGCATAGAGTCAATCAGCGCAGCAAACTTGGGAGAGAAGGAGAACAGAATGGCGAAGTACGCAGCGATACGAATGACTCTGGGGTCATACACTTTAGACAGCGCCAGCACGCCGGTGTTCTCACCGTAAGTGGTATTGGCGGGACCGCCGAACAACGCAGACATGGTGGTGGCCAAGCCGTCACCGGCCAAAGAACGGTGCAGACCGGGATCGGCAATATAATTCTTGCCGCAGGTGGCGCCGATGGCGGAAATATCACCGATGTGCTCCATCATGGTTGCCAGTGCGATAGGCATAATGGCGATGATGGCAGTTACGGCCTTACCGGTATCATGCACACCGCCGAACACAGTAGAGCTCCAGTGAATGGGCAGACCCACCCAGGCCGCTTCCTTAACAGAAGAAAAGTCAATAGCAAAGCTTTCTACGCCAAAGCCGTTACCGACGATACCGGCCACTGCATAGGCGCCGAGAATACCAATGAGAATGGGAATGATCTTGGCCATGCCCTTACCGAACACATTCACCACGATCACAATACCCAAAGCAATCAGCGCCAGCCACCAGTTATTTTTGCAGTTGGAAATAGCGGTGGGTGCCAGGCCCAAACCGATAGCCACAATGATGGGGCCGGTTACAACCGGCGGGAAGAAACGCATCACCTTATTGATACCGATAATCTTGATGATGGTGGCCAACACCAGATACAGCAAACCGGCGCAAGCCACGCCCACGCAGGCATAGGGCAGCATTTCCGTGTTGGCAATGGTCAGCTCGCCGTTGGCGTCCGGCAGTTTGGGTGCTACCGTGGCATAACCGCCCAAGAATGCAAAGGAGCTGCCCAGGAAAGCAGGCACCTTAAATTTGGTGAACACATGGAACAGCAGGGTACCCAGACCGGCCATCAGCAAGGTGGTGGCAATATCCAACCCGGTAATCAACGGCACCAGCACGGTGGCGCCGAACATAGCAAACATGTGCTGGAAGCCCAGCAGCAGCATCCGCGGCGTACCCAGCTGGCGTGCATCGTAAATGCCCTTAGAAAAATCGACTTTATTTTTTGACATAGAAATTAAATTCCCTTCTTTTCAACAGATCACTTCTTATTTGGTGCCGAAGATACGGTCGCCGGCATCGCCCAAACCGGGAACAATGTAGCCGTTCTCGTTCAGATGATCGTCCATACCTGCGCAGAAAATATCCACATCCGGATGCGCCTTCTTCAGGGCCTCCAGACCTTCCGGCGCAGCGATAATGCACAGAAACTTTACACTGCGAGGGTGACGCTTTTTGATCTGGCCGATGGCATCAATGGCGCTGCCGCCGGTTGCCAGCATGGGATCCAGTACAAACACATCTCGCTGACCGATGTCGCCCGGCAGCTTGCAGTAATACTCTACCGGCTCCAGAGTCTCCTCGTTACGATACAGACCGATGTGACCCACACGAGCGGCGGGCACCAGGCGCAAAGCACCGTCTACCATACCCAGACCGGCACGGAGAATGGGCACAAACGCCAGCTTACGACCGGCAAGCACCTTACAGTCGGCCACGCCGCAGGGGGTGGTCACCTGCTTGTCCTCCAGAGGCAGGTCACGGGTGGCGTCATACATCATCAGCATGGCGATCTCGTTGACCAGCTCACGGAACTCCATAGTGCTGGTGTCCACATCACGCAGAATGCTCAACTTGTGCTGGATCAGCGGGTGATCCATAATGACTACTTTTCTGTCCATTGCGGTTCCTCCTAAAAATATAATAAATTATTTTTCGTAAACAGAGCGTTTCAACTGACCGATATACGGCAAGTTGCGGTAGCGCTGGTCAAAATCCAGGCCGTAGCCCACCACAAACTCGTCCGGCACACTGGTGCCCACATAATCCGCCTTTAAGTCTACCACGCGGCGCTCCGGTTTATCCAGCAAAGTAGCCACGCGAATGCTGGCCGGGTGGCGGGTACGCAGCATATCGCAAACATAGGAGAGGGTGCGCCCGCTGTCCAGAATATCCTCCACCAGCAGCACATCGTAGTCCTCCAGCTCAATATCAATGTCCTTCACGATCTTTACCACGCCGCTGGAGCGGGTGTCGCCGCCGTAGCTGGACACGGCCAAAAAGTCCAGCTTACAGGGCAGCTGTATCTCACGGATCAGGTCCGCCATAAACAGCACGGAGCCTTTCAAAATACCCACCACCAACAGATTTTTGCCGGCGTAGTCCGCAGTAATCTGGGCGCCCAGACGGGCATTGATTTGGTGCAGCTCTTCTTCAGACACCAGCACCCGTTCAATATTCTCGTGCATCAGCGTTCCTCCCGGAAATAGGACAGACCAAGGGCGGCCGGTCCCTGATTTTCTTTCTTCTTGCGCATAGAGGTAACGATCAATACCAGAATCGTCACCACATAGGGCAGCATCTTAAACAGCTCCTGCTTGCTCAGATCCAGGCCGGGGATAAACAGATACACAATATACAGGAACCCGAACAGGATAGAGCCGAAGATAGCCAGGTTGGGTCGCCAAATGGCGAAAATCACCAAAGCGATGGCCAGCCAGCCACGGTCACCGAAACCGTCGTTGGACCACACGCCGCAGGCGTAGTCCATTACATAATACAGACCGCCCAGCCCGGCGATCATACTGCCGATGCAGGTAGCCATATACTTGGAGCGCTCCACATTGATACCCGCAGCGTCTGCGGTGGCCGGGTTTTCGCCCACGGCACGCAGGTGCAGGCCGCCCCGGGTGCGCTTTAAGAACACGGCGCACACGATGGCGATCACAATGGAAACATAGGCGAGAAAGCCGTAGCTCAAGAACATCTCGCCAAAGGCACCCATTTTCTCTGCAATAGGCAGATGGGCGCGAAAGTAGGTGCTGGTGCGGGTCAGGGCAACAGACGGGATATCACTGCCGGTGAGCTGCACCATAGAGGCACCGAAAAAGTTACCGAATCCAACGCCAAAGGTGGTGATGGCCAAACCGGTTACATTCTGGTTGGCCCGCAGGGTCACGGTCAAGAAACAATACAGCAGCCCCATCAACAGGGAACCGAAGAGTGTGCAAATCAACGGGATCAGCACAGCCAAAAACGGATTAAGCTCCGTTACATGCTGCTCATACAGAAACGAGCCAATCACGCCGCTGATACCGCCCACATACATAATACCGGGAATACCCAGGTTCAGGTTGCCGGATTTCTCCGTCAAGATCTCGCCGGTGGCGCCGAACAGAATCGGCACGCCCTGCATTACGGCACGCTGGAACAGCGTGACCCAAGTCGCTAAACTAAACATCAGGCGGCCTCCTTCCGATTGCGGCGGAACTTCAGCTCATAATTGATAAAGAACTCGCTGCCGATAATAAAGAACAGGATAATACCCGTAATAATTTCTGAGAACGATTGGTCCAGCATAAAAACGGTAGAGATCTCGTCTGCGCCCTTTTGCAGGAACACCAGCAGGAACGAGGTGAGGATCATATACGCCGGGCTGAACTTGGCCAGCCAAGACACCATAATGGCAGTAAAGCCCCGGTTGTCTGCGGTAGTGGTGGTAATGGTGTGATCCGTGCCGCCCACCAGCAGCAGGCCGGCAATGCCGCACACGGCGCCGGACAGGGCCATGGTGCGCAGAATCACTTTCTTAACATTGATACCGATATAGCGGGCGGTGTTTACACTCTCGCCCACCACGGAGATCTCATAGCCGTGCTTGCTGTACTTTAAGTAAATGGACATAAAGACGGTCAGCGCCAGCACAATGAGAATATTCAGCAAATAGTCGTGCTCGCCGAGCACCGGCAACCACCCGGCGCGGGTGGTCTGGTTGATAATACCGATCTTGCCGGAGCCCTTGGGCACCTCCCAGCGAATGACGAAATACGCCACCAGCTGAATGGCCACATAGTTCATCATCAGGGTGAATAAGGTCTCGTTGGTATTATACTGCGCCTTAAAAAATGCGGGAATCAGCGCCCAAATGGCACCGGCCAGCATACTGGCTACGATCATCGTCAATATCAGCAGCGCATTGGGGATCTTGCCACCCAGGCAGATCATACACGCCGCCGTTGCCAAACCGCCGATCAGCACCTGACCCTCGCCGCCGATGTTCCAAAACCGCATTTTGAACGCAGGGGTCAATGCCAGGGACACGCACAGCAGCATAGCCAAACTTTGCAGCAGGTTCCATATCCGGCGAGGGGTGCTAAAGGCACCACGGAACATGGTGGCATACACCTGGAACGGATTTTCATGGGTCAAAAACACGGTCAGCGCCGCACATGCCACCAGCGCCAGTACAATGGCACCGATGCGAATGGCCCAGGACAGATACCAGGGCAGTGCCGCCCGCTTGGCAATGTGAAAGAGCGGCTCTTTGGTCTTGTTCTTATGCATGGGTCTCGCCCTCCTCCTTCACACGCTTGGTCATCAGGATACCCAGCTCCTCCTTGGTGGCGGACGGACCGTCCACAATACCGGTAATCCGGCCGGAGTTCAGTACCATAATGCGGTCACACAGTTCCACCAGCACATCCAGATCCTCGCCCACGAAGATCACGGACACACCGCTTTCCTTCTGCTTTTGCAGCAGATTATAGATCATATAAGAGGAGTTGATGTCCAACCCGCGCACGGGATAGGCCACCATCAGCACCGTGGGGTGCTGGGCGATCTCTCGGCCCACCAACACCTTTTGCACATTACCGCCGGACAGGCGGCGCACCGGGGTGTTGGCATCCGGGGTGACAATCTCCAGACTTTTAATGATATTCTCCGCCAGGTCCTTAGGACGCTTGCGCTCCAGAAAAGCCGTATGGCCGCGCTTGTAGCTGCGCAGCATCATGTTGTCCACAATATCCATATTGCCCACCAGGCCCATACCCAGTCGGTCCTCCGGCACAAAGGACAAAGCGATACCCAAACTGCGAATGGCCTTGGGGCTCTTGCCTACCAGGTTCACCGCCTGGCCGTCTGACGGCTTATACACAATGCTGGAGCCTTTTTCACTGGCTTGTAAACCGGCAATGGCCTCCAGCAGCTCCTTTTGGCCGCAGCCGGAGATACCGGCTATGCCCAGGATCTCGCCGCCGTTAGCGGTAAAGTTCACATCCTCCAGCACATGGGCACCCTCTTTGTTGCGCACGGTCAGGTGCTCCACTCGCAGCCGCTCCTGTGGGTCCTTGGGCGCGGTGCGCTCAATGTGCAAATCGATTTTTTCGCCCACCATCATTTCGGTCAGGGACTGCTCCGTGGCGTCCTTGGTGGCTACATTGCCCACATTCTTGCCCTTGCGCAAAATCACCACTCGGTCGGAAATTTCCAATACCTCGTGAAGTTTATGGGTGATGATGATAATGGACTTGCCGTCCTCCCGCATACGCCGCAACACATCAAACAGTCGCCGGGTCTCCTGCGGGGTCAATACAGCGGTGGGCTCGTCCAAAATCAGAATATTGGCGCCGCGATACAGCACCTTTATAATCTCGACCGTCTGCTTCTCAGAAACAGACATCTCGTATATTTTCTTTTTCAAATCCACGGCAAAGCCGTAACGCTCGGTGATCTGCCGCACTTTTTTCTCAGCCTCAGCCAAGTTAAATTTTTCTTCATCGTGCATGCCCAGCACGATATTTTCCGTGGCCGTAAACACATCCACAAGCTTAAAATGCTGGTGGATCATACCAATATTGTACTTAAATGCGTCTTTGGGAGAGCGGATCACCACTTCTTCCCCGTTGACAAAGATCTGCCCGGCATCCGGAAAATAAATACCGGCCAGCATATTCATTAAGGTGGTCTTGCCGCTGCCGTTCTCACCCAGGACAGAGAGGATCTCGCCCTTCTCTACCGTCAGGGAGCAGTCGGAATTGGCAACGATGGAGCCGAATGTTTTGGTAATTCCCTTCAGCTCAACAGCAGGTACGCCCATGGTCTACCTCCGCAAAATAAAGTTCCTATATACAACACTACCGTGACCGCAAAAATTGCGGTCACGGGTGTTTGTAAACTGTGCTGTTTTAGATTACTGCTTCTTGTCCAGCAGCTTGATGCCGTCGATCTGCACATCAAAGTAGGGGGCAGAACGAGCAGTAGACTCAGCGAAGTAGCCGTCCTTAACAACCTCGGTGTCCGGGGTATACTTGGCATCGGTGTCTACATCCGCCTTATAGGAATTCAGCTTCTTGCCGTTTACGGTGAAGGCAGAGGTGTCAAACACATGAAGAGAACCGTCTTCCAGCTTCTTCTTGGCGGCGTCAATGGCCTCCTGGGTGCCGGCAGCGGCAGCCTTGGTGTTTACATCGGTCAGTTCCACAGAGCCGGTGGACAGAGTACCGGTCCAGTCTGCGTCAATGGTCTTGCCCTCAGCCACGCATTTGATGGCATACTCATAGTACGGCTCCCAGTTGATACGGGAAGATACGATGAAGGTGTTGGGGCAAGCGGAGATGGTGCTGCCGTTGTAAGACACATTGGGAACACCGGCGGACTCACAAGCAGTGGGTGCGCCCATAGAGTCGGCGTGCTGGCTGATCAGCTTGCAGCCGTCCTTAATCAGCTTGTTGGCAGCTTCCTTCTCAGCAGCCTCGTCATACCAAGAACCGGTAAAGGTGACTTCCATGGTAACGGAGGGGCATACGGAGCGTGCGCCCAGGAAGAAGGAGGTGTAGCCGGAGATCACTTCAGCATAGGTGAAGGCGCCTACATAGCCCATCTTAGCCTCGTCCTTTTTGAACTCGCCCTTCTCGATCATCTCGTTGAGCTTCATACCGGCGGCAATACCTGCCAGGTAACGGCCCTCATAGATGGAGGCAAAAGCGTTGTGGTAGTTGGCCAGACCCTCGGTGTGAGCTCTGGTGCCGGTGGAGTGGCAGAACTGCACATTGGGGTACTTCTTGGCAGCCTCAATGATGTAAGGCTCGTGACCGAAGCTGTCTGCAAAGATAATGTTGCAGCCCTGCTCCGCCAGGTCTACTGCTGCGTCATAAGCTTCCTGACCCTCCGGGATCTGGGTCTTGTACAGCTTCTGCGCGCCGGTGATGCCCAGCTTCTCGCAGGCAGCGTCCGCAGCCTTAATAAAGTTCAGGTCATAGGTAGAGTTCTTGTCGTGCAGGAAGATGAAGCCAACCTTCAATTTGCTGGTTGCAGAATTGGTGGTGTCTTCTTTCTTCTTGGTGTCGCCGCTGTTAGAAGAGCAGGCGGTGAATACGCCTACAACGAACAGGACACTGAGAAGAACTGCAAGTACTTTTTTTGCCATTTTCATTCTCGATTCCTCCGAAAAAAATATTTATTATCAGAGCGCACGCTCAAATAACCGCTTTAATCCCGAAAACAGATCTGCCCGGTGGTGTGGTCCATGGACTCCACGATGGCCAGGGACTCCACCCGAACGCCCTCGGCACGCAGCTGATCGCCGCCGTGCTGGTAGCCCTTCTCGATCACGGTGCCGCAGCCCACCAGGGTGGCGCCGCTTTGGTGCACCAGGTCGATGAGCCCCCGCAGGGCGTTGCCCACCGCCAGGAAGTCATCTACGATCAGCACCCGATCCTCCGGGGTCAAAAACCGCTTGGACACCATCACATCATAGGTGGTGCCGTGGGTAAAGGACGCCACCTGGGTCTTATACACATCGCCGGCAATGTTCTTGGTCTTGCTCTTTTTGGCAAAGACCAAGGGGCAGGCGAACTCCAGCGCTACCACGCTGCCCACGGCAATGCCGGAGGCCTCAATGGTGAGAATTTTGTTCACCCCGGCGTCCTTATAAAGACGGTGGAACTCCCGCCCCACCTCTTTCATAAACGGAAAGTCAATCTGGTGGTTCAAAAAGCAATCCACCTTAAGAATATTACCTTCATAGACCTCGCCCTCGGCGAGAATTTTCTTTTTTAATGCTTCCATCCTAAAATCCTTGTCGAAACAGAAATAAAATGATAGAATTATGATAATACGAAAGCCCCCGATTTGCAAGGTCGATTTGTATGTTGACACCAAATTTTAACTTTTTTTGCAAATCGGCGAATTTATGCTATAATTATTTAGTAAATTTCAACAAGGGAATAGGCGTGAGCCTGCAAATTTATGAGAAAAAAAGAAAAATCTACCTTTCGCAAAATCGAACATCACCGCACAGAGACCTTCTTTCTCATTGTGCGCGGGCTGGAAGTGGGCGTGGTTGCCGGTTTGGTGTCCGCTCTCTACCGCTTCCTGCTGAGCAAAGCGGAAAGTGCCAACCATACGGTACTCACCGCCATTGCCGGCAAGCCGCTGTACATTGCGCTGTTCTTAGCGGCACTGGCGGGGATCGGCTACCTGGTCTCTCAGCTGGTGCGATGGCAGCCTCTGTCGTCCTCCAGCGGTATTCCCCAAATCACCGGGGAAATTCGCGGTCACCTGGACGCCCCCTGGTGGCAAGTGCTGTTGGCAAAGATCGCCGGCGGCACCCTGTCCATTCTCAGCGGACTGAGCCTGGGGCGCGAAGGTCCCAGTATTCAGCTGGGTGGTATGGCAGCCAAAGGGATTGCCAAGATTACCAAGGCGGACAAAACCACGCAGCTGCGCATGATCAGCTGCGGCGGCGGTGCCGGACTGGCAGCGGCATTTAACGCCCCGCTGGCAGGCATGATGTTCACCCTGGAGGAGATCCACAAAACCCTGGACGGCAACATTCTGTGCATGGGCATTGTGTCTACCATTACGGCAGACTATATCTCCAAGCTGTTTTTCGGTCAAAACACGGTGTTCCACTACACCACCGCCGACATTCCGTTAAAGAGCTACTGGATCCTGTTGCTATTAGGGATCGTGCTGGGGCTGGCCGGCGTGGGCTACAATGCCCTCATGTTGCTGGGCCAAAAATGGATCGGCAAGATCAAAGCACCGGTGCGTATGATGCTGGTTTTCGTTTGCAGCGGCGTGCTGGGGCTGTTCGTGCCCCAACTGCTGGGCGGCGGCCACACCATGGTGACCCTGCTGCTGCAAGAGCACCCCACCATTAAAATTCTGATTTTACTGCTGCTGGGCAAATTTCTATTTTCCCTGCTGTCCTTTGCCTCCGGCGCACCGGGCGGCATCTTCTTCCCGCTGCTGATTCTGGGGACTTACCTGGGCGCCATCTATGCCGAGGCGGCCATTGCCTGGTTTGGGCTGGCGCCGGAGCTGTGGCAGGAGCTGGTGGTGGTGTCCATGGCCGGGTTCTTTGCCGCCATTGTGCGGGCACCCATGACCGGCATTATCCTGGTATTTGAAATGACCGGCAACCTGGACAGCCTGCTGCCGCTGGCAGTGGTGAGCCTGACCAGCTACACGCTGGCAGATCTGCTGGGCAGCACGCCCATTTACACTGCGCTGCTGGAAAATCTGCTGCGCCCGGAGGACAAGGCGGCAGCCCGCCGCAACCGTCCCGGCGAAAAGGTGCTCAAGACCTATGTGCTCCCCCTGGGCAGTGCCCTGGACGGCAAGTGCATTAAAGACATTGACTGGGGCCGCCACTGCCTGATCGTCAGCATTGAGCGGGGTGACACTGCCGTGACCCCTAAGGGCGACACCACCCTCCACGCCGGCGACACGCTGGTGGTGATGGTGAGCCAGCGGCGCTTTGCCCGGGACAATGACCGGCTGGAAGCGCTGATCGATCCCAAATCGTAACCCCATCGGCCGGTGCCGACAGATAAATTGCATCTAAGAACGCATACAGGAGTGAACATTATGGAAAACCGCATTTGGCTCAAAGGCGACACCCACCTGCACACCTGCAACAGCGATGGCAAGCTGACCCCCGGTCAGCTGGTAGAAGCGTGCCAGCAGGCAGGACTGGACTACGCCATTATCACCGACCACAACTACAACACCGTAAAGGCCAGCTATACGGACAAAAATTTGCTGGTCATGCAAGGGCAGGAGATCACCGACGACCTGGGCCACATCAATGTTTGGGGCAAAAAGGTGCCCCAGGATCCGCCGTATATCTTAAAAACCACAGAGGACTATGACGCGGTGCTGGCGCCTTGCCGGGAGGCAGGGGCCACCATCTCCGTCAATCACCCGTTTTGCTCTATGTGCGGGTTCCACATGGATTTGGAGCACTTCCACTTTGACTGCGTGGAAGTGTGGAACACCATTCAGCACTCGGATAATATTAAAAATATGAACTGGTGGCACAACCAGCTGCTGCAAGGCAACCACATTGCAGCGGTGGGCGGCTCCGACTTTCACAAGGACATTGGCCCGCTGAAGCTGCTGGCCAACCCCACCACCATTGTGCACACCACAGCCAAAACAGAGGAAGCTGTTTTGCAGGCACTGCGAGAGGGGCGCTCCGTGGTAACCAACAAACCGAGCACCAGTATGATCTACCTGACCGTAGGGGACGCCAATGTGGGCGACACGGTGTCCTACGCGCCCGGCCTAACCGGCAAGGTGGCGGTAACAAAGTTCAAAAAAGGCCACACCATCAAGGTATTTAACAACAACGATGTGATCCTGGAACACACCGCCGCACAAAACAGCGACCGGATGGAACTGGATTTTGAAATTCGGCAGCCGGGCTTTATTCGGGCAGAAATCGACTACACCTTCCGCCCGGTCATGCGGGCACTGTACCACACGGTGGAGGAAAAATATCTCCACGCGGATGTGGCCGATCTGCCGCCATTTTTCTGGGCGTTCACCAACCCCATTTGGATCCGCTGATGGAGGGCGTGCATATTACCCGCTCCCGGCGCAAAAGCATAGAGCTGTCCATTGACGATAATCTGCAAATCGCCGTCAAAGCGCCCCTGTGGGTCACTGATCGAGCCATTGATCACTTTATCGTCCAAAAGGCGGACTGGATCAGACGACAAAAAGCCGCCAAGGCTGCCTACTTACAGGCACATCCGCCCTTAACGGAAGCGGAAGTGGAAGCGCTGCGCCGCCGAGCCAAGGCGGAACTGCCGCCTCGGGCGGCCTATTACAGCCAAATTCTGGGCGTAGCCCCCACCGGGATCAAGATAACAAGTGCAAAAAAGCGCTTTGGCTCCTGCAACGGGAAGAACAGCATCTGCTTTTCCCTCTACCTGATGCAGTACCCACAGGCAGCCATAGACTATGTGGTGGTGCACGAGTTGTGTCACATTCGCCACCACGACCACTCCCCTGCCTTTTACCGGCTGGTGGAAAGCGTGCTGCCGGACTACAAAGAGCGGGAGCGCCTGCTGCGCCGCTAAAAGCAAAGAAGCACCGTAACGAAAGCCGTTACGGCGCCTTTTTATTCTGTATAAATGGGAGAAGTGATGGCCAGGGGCTGCTTTTCGCCCCCAACGGTCCCCCACAACTCGCAAATGTACCAGTGTCCCGGCTCCAGGGTCAGCCGGGCGTGGCGCTCGGTGACCGCCGTCTCCAGCACACACTTGTTGCCGTTCGTAATAATGCGAATGGTGTCGTAGCTTATCGGCTCGTCGCTCTCGTCCTTACGCCGGGCGTGCAGATCCGTAAAAAAGCTGAAGATTACCCGTCCCCGCTTTAGGGTGTCGCCAATGCCGTAAGTTTCGCCCCAACGGTGCACCCGAAAGAAGAATTTGGCGCCGAAGCTAACCACCGTGCGCCCGGCGCGGATAGCCTCCAACGCACAGGCTGCCGTGGGTTCTTCCATATTCAAATAGGTGACCCCAAAGTGCCGGTCCGACTGGCGGTGCCAGTCCCGACCGTAGGTGATGGGCAGATGATAGCCCCTGTCCAGCAGGGACTTCCACAGCTCCGTTGCCGGGACGTTTTCGCCGTTGTCCGGGCCAAAAGCATCGTGCCATACCTCCAGGTAATCCACCCGGTTCCAGTCCTGCACATCAAAGGCCCAGCGCCCGCCGGTACAGATAGGCGAGCCCAACTGAAACGGATGAGCCACGCCGCACAGGCCGCCGGCCGCGTGCACCTGATCGATCTTGTCGTCTATATTGGTAGGCACTGCGTCCCGCCAGTCCACAAAGTCCCTGGCGCCCAGCACCAGCATGTGACCAAAAAAGGTGGTCCACTCAATGCCCGGCACAGCAGGGGTAATGCTGTCATCCAGCTCCCCGTGGCCGGAGACAGTGTTGTGGTCGGTCAAAGCGATCAACGCCAGGTGATCATCATACGCACGGCGCAGCAGTTCCGCCACAGAAAAGCTCCCATCGGAATGGACGCTGTGGCAGTGAAGTTCGCAAGGCAAATAACTCATTCCGTTTCCTCCCCGATCACACGCACACGGCAAGTCACCGGACACAGCACACAATGGGCGCTGAGTACCGCCTGCCACTGCCCCGGGCGCAATTCGCCGGGCAAAAAGCCGGGCGACGCACTCTCTGCCGTCAGTCGATGGCACTGCTCGGTGGCTCGCCGATGGGCAGCGCCTCGATAGCCCGCCGGGTCATCCAAAGACAAGGTGACTAAATTATATACCGGCAAATAGGCATACGGATCCTTTTGCACCACCGCCCGAGCATACCGGGCCAGCGCAGCCTTTACCGCCTCTACCGCCACCGGCTCCGGCGGGGTGGGCGGATCGTAAGTAAATTCCACCTGCAAGACCGTCAGCCCGGGCGGAACGGCAAAAGACAAAGCCACATTGGTCTTGTCCGCCTGCGGGTTCAGCACCCGCGTCTCATCAAAAAGCACCATATACAGCGCCCCCTCTTCCTCTTGATTATAACCGATACCGCAGAAATTTGCAATTCCTGTCAAAAGATGTTAAAATAAAGGTGGTGATAACAATGGGAATTGATCTAAAAAATTGGATGCAGAACCTGCCGGACGGCAGCGATCTACTGGCGCTGAACCTGTGCGGCACCCACGACTGCGTGACCCAGCACATTCGACTGCCCCACTTCTTTTGCTGCCAAGACCTAACCATCTATGAGCAGCTGCTTCTGGGGGTGCGGGCGCTGGATATCCGCGTGCGGGCGGACGGCAAGTGCCTAACCATGGTGCACGGCATATTCCCCGCCTACAACCACTCCTGCCACCGGGCCAACCTGATGGATATGGGCGATGTGCTGTCCCAGTGCTACCGCTTTTTAGACGAATGCCCGGGCGAGGCAGTGGTGTTCCAGTTTAAAAACGACAACGGCAAAGAGAACGAGCAGTGCTTCGACAACCTGTTTTATACCTATATCAAGGGCAAAGAGCCTTATTGGTACTTAGAGGATCGGGTACCCACCTTGGGCGCCGCCCGAGGCAAGCTGGTGCTGATCCGTCGGTGCAAAATGGAGCCTAAGCCGGACTTTACCCGCCACAACACCGGCATTGACTTTTCCACCTGGGTGGAACAGCCGGAGGTGGTTCCCACGGCACTGCCCCTGTGTACCGGCACGGCAGACTTTATTATACAGGATCGGTTCAAATACAAGCCCAAACCCCGCTGGGCCCAGGTGATCCGGCCGTTCCTAGAGCAGCGCACGGCCTTTGGCGGGCAGTATGTGATCAACTACCTGTCCACCGCCGGTGGGCTGAAAGGACCACGGCGCAATGCCAAATATATCAACGCCAAATTTATGGACTATCCGCTGAAAAAGGGCGTGTACTACGGCACCACCTATGTGGACTTTCCCTCCCGGGAGCAGGTGCTGAAGATCGTAGAAACCAATTTTGAATAAGCGCACACAAAAGCGCACGACCATACAGGGTCGTGCGCTTTTTCATTTTATGTTCTCTTTTATTTCTCCGTAGGCAGGGGCAGGTTTTGCAGCTTTTGCACCTCGCTGTCCGTTTTGCCCTCCGGGGTGTCCCGATAATACTGGGTAAAGGGCCGGAAGCGGCTTTTCTCCTCCCAAATGCGCTTGGCGGTAGGCGCCCAGGCGGCAGCGTAAGCATCGCACTTGGCGCACAGCGCCTCGGCGCTCTCCGGAGCCAGGAAGTTGGTGGACTTGGCGCCGGTTTGGCTGACGATCCGCCGCAGAGCCGCCGGGTTTTCCAGCATGGGACAGGGCCGCAGCATATTGTTATTAAATGGCTGGCCCTTGTAATATTCGTAAAACAGCGGCGACTGCAAGCATTCTTTAATGCTCTTTTGCCGAATGTTGGAGTCGCTGTAATGGATAAACACACAAGGCTCCGCGTCGCCCTCGGAATTGATGTGAAAGTAGTTGCGCCCACCGGCAATACAGCCACCTACAAACTCCGCGTCGTTTTGGAAATCCACGGTAAAGATCGGCTTGCCGTTCTTGCCGTCCCGCTTCTCTCGAATGGTACGGTACACATGCTCCCGCTGCTCCGGGGAGAGCAGCAAATTCTGATCTGCGTCGCTGCCCACCGGCATATAGTGGAAATACCAGGCATAGCGGGCACCGGCCTCAATCAGGGTGTCATAAAAGGCGTCGGAAGTGACTGCTTCACAGTTTTGCGATGTGTAGCAGACGGACACGCCAAACAGGCAGCCGTGCTTTTTGAGCAGTGCCATGGCCGCCATCGTGTCCCGATAGGAGCCTGCGCCCCGGCGGGCATCCGTGGTCTCTTCGCTGCCCTCTACGGACAGAGCCAGTGCCAAATTGCCGCAGGTCTTCATATCCTCACAAAAGGCATCATCCACCAGCGTGCCGTTGGTGAAGGTCAAAAACAGGCAGTCCGGGTTCTCCTTTGCTACCGTTATAATATCCGCCTTGCGGATCAGCGGCTCGCCGCCGGTATACATAAAGAAATGGGTACCCAGTGCCTTGCACTCCCGCACAATGCGACGCATTTCGTCCAAGGTCAGGTTGGACTTATGGCCGTATTCCGCCGCCCAGCAGCCTTTGCAATGGCGATTGCAGGCACTGGTGGGATCCATCAGCACCACCCAGGGAATGTTGCAGTGCTCCTTCTCCCGGTTGGCACGCAGAGCCTTGGTGCCAAAGTAGCCCAGATCAATGGCAAAGGTCAGCGCAATGCGGCGAAACAGAGCCGGGTCCACCTCGTCCAGCCCGCGAAACAGGAATTGGTGCCACACATTGTCCTCATCCTCAATAATCTCAATGGGCTTGGTAAAAGTGCTGGGGGGGAACATTTTGCCGGCCACCAGCTTGCCAACCTTCACCAGCTTCACCAAATTGCGGCGGGGGTTCTTGTACACATAGCGCAGCAGACGGTCGCCCACTGCGTACAAAATTCTTCTGTTCATAGCTTCACCTCAAGCCGCTTACATACGCTCCGGCACGCTGATCTTCAGCATAGTAAGTACATTGCGAATGGTATTCTTTACTGCGGTGCACAGATACAGCCGCGCCTGCATCAGTCCCTCATCCTCTACCATGACCCGCTGGGCATTGTAGAATTTGTGGAACAGGGTAGCCAGGTCGATCACATAGTGGGTGATCTTGGCCGGGTCATAGGTCTTGGCTGCCGTGACCACATCGTCGGTGAGGGCGGCCAAGTGGCGGATCAGCTCCCGCTCCTCCGGCGCCGTCAGCTGCTCCAGCTCCGCGGTAGTGGGGGTGCGCAGGGTTACGCCTTCCTCTGCCGCCTTGCGCAAAATAGAGCAAATGCGGGCATGGGCGTACTGCACATAGTACACCGGGTTCTCATTAGAGGTGCTGGCTGCCAGCTCCAGGTCAAAATCGAAGTGGGAGTTTGGCTCCCGCAGGTTAAAGAAGAAGCGTGCCGCGTCAATGGGCACTTCCTCCAGCAAGGTATTCAAAGTAATCGCCTTGCCGGAACGCTTAGACAGCTTAATGGTCTCGCCGTCCCGCACCAGACGCACCATCTGCATAATCACACAATCCAAACGGTCTGCGTCCAGCCCCAGGGCGGTGAGTGCCGCCTTCATCCGCGGCACATAGCCATGGTGATCCGCACCCAGCACATCCACGGCCTTATCATAGCCGCGGGTCACCAGCTTATTATAATGATAAGCAATATCCGGCACAATATAAGTGGGAATGCCGTTGGCACGCACCAGCACAATGTCCTTGTCGTTGCCGAATGCACTGGCCTTGAACCACAAGGCGCCGTCCTGCTCATAGGTAACGCCCTTTTCTTTCAATGCATCAATCACCCGCTGCACAGAGCCGTCCTCATGGAGGGAGGACTCCTTGAACCAGCGGTCATACTGAATGCGGTAGGCGCCCAGGTCCCGCTCCAGCCCGGCAATGTTCTTAGGCAGCGCGTAATCCACCAGCGCCTTGCGCCGTTCCTCTGCGGGCGCGCTCACATACCGGTCGCCGTATTCCTTGATGAAATTCTCGGCGTGCTCCACAATATCCACGCCCTTGTAGGCGTCCTCCGGCAGCTCCACCGCCGGGTCATAATGCTGCAAATAGCGCACTTCCAGGGAAGTGGCGAACTTCTCAATCTGATTGCCGGCGTCGTTCACATAAAACTCCCGCTGCACATCATATCCGGCCCAATCCAGCACCGCTGCCAGGCAGTCGCCGATCGCGCCGCCCCGGGCGTTGCCGATGTGCATAGGCCCGGTGGGATTGGCAGAGACGAACTCCACCAGCACACGCTTGCCCTTGCCGTAATCCGAGCGGCCGTAATTCTCGCCCTGCGCCATCAAATCCTCCAGCACAGCGGCATAAAACCGGTTGCCCAGGAAGAAATTGATAAAGCCGGGACCGGCAATCTCTGCCCGGTCAAACACAGTGTCTTCCAGATCCAGTCGATCCACAATGGCCTGGGCGATCACCCGGGGCGCCTTGTGGAATGCCTTGGCACCGGCCATGGCCACATTGGTGGAGTAGTCGCCGTTCTGGCGCTCCTTGGGCACTTCGATAATAAAGGCAGGCAGGGGTGCCTCGTCCAACACACCGTCCGCCACGGCACGACCCAAAGCGTCCATAATTTTCTCTTTTAATTCCAATTCCGTTTGCTTAACCAATTTAGACATGGCTCATTCTCCTTGCGAACCGGTGATCCGGTAGTCAATTTTCAGTAGGTTTTTAGAGGCCAAAGTGCCGTTAATGTCAATTTCATAACGCAGCTGCACCCGGCCGTCGGCGGCATTCTCCTGAATTTCCACCGCCTTGCCGTAAATGCCCATGAGCACATCGCCGTAAGGCGTGCCGTAGCGGCACAAATTCCGCTGCCCTCTGGCAATGGTCAGACAAGAGCCATAGGCGCCGGTACGCAGAATCTCCGCCTCCGTTTGATCCCGGCGCAGGCGCACCTGCACATAAATAGGCTCCTCCGGCGGCTCCTGCTGCTCCGTGTAGCGAAACACCAGTGTATCCGGCTCCGTTTGCAGCGTACCCACGGTGGTCAGCTCGATCTTATCGCTGTCGCCGTTCAGCCGCTGGGTGCCCACGATCTCCAGCACCACATCCCGGGTGTCCGTCTGCTTCTCCGTCATACGGCACCCCGTTCCAGCGCGTAGGCCACCAGCCGATCAATCAGCTCGCTGTACGGCACACCCACCGCCTCAAACAGCTTGGGGTACATACTGATAGGGGTTTGACCGGGAATGGTGTTGATCTCATTGAGCAGCACCTGCTCCCCGTCGTAAGTAACAAAGAAATCCACACGGCTCAGGCCCTCACAGCCCATGGCTCCGTAGGCACGCAAAGCAGCCGCACGCACTTCTTCCAGCTTTTCCGGACTTAGATCCGCCGGAATGTGCAGCTCACTTTGGGGATTATTATACTTGGCGTCAAAATCATAAAAGTCCGCAGCTGCCACGATCTCGCCTACCTGGGCGGCAATGGGGGTATCGTTGCCCATGACGGCACACTCTACCTCGTGGCCTATAATACACGCTTCCAGCACTGCTTTTTTATCCTCAGCAAAGGCCACTTCCATACCACGCACCAGGCTCTCCCGATCCGTAGCCTTGGTAATGCCCACAGAGGAACCGGCGTTGGCAGGCTTTACAAAAATCGGATAGCCCAGTTTCTCCTCCGCCGCTTGCAGGCAGCCCTCTCGGTCGCTGTCGTAAGCAAAGCGGGTGTAGGCGCACCACTTGGCCTGGGCAATGCCCACCGCGTCTGCCACGGCGTTGGTCACCGCCTTATCCATGCACACACCGGATGCGGTCGCATCGCACCCTACAAAGGGAATGCCCGCCAGTTGCAGCAGTCCCTGAACGGTGCCGTCCTCGCCGTTCTTGCCGTGGAGCACCGGGAACACTGCGTCCAAACGAATGGTATCGCCCTTAGCGGTCACCACACCGTGCACGCTTCGATCCGGGCTGATCCAGGCAGGCACCAAGCTGGGGGAAGTGAGCCACCGGTCCTCCGGCAGCAAGTCAATATCATCATCAAACAGGAACCAACGCCCCTCTTTGGTGATCCCCAGCAAAACCAGATTATATTTTTCTTTATCAATGGCAGAGAGAATGCCCTTTGCCGATACGGTGCTGATGTCGTGCTCGGAGGATACGCCGCCGAACAACACACCCAATGTGATTTTATTCATGCAAAACTGCTCCTAAGTCAAAATTGATTATAATATTGTACCACAGAAGATACGCCGGCGCAACCGTCATCTTCTATTAAAATCTATGCCTTTTTAGAAAAAATATCGGCAAAACCAACCACCCTCTACCCAACTTCATAAAAAAGCGTGACAAAGGGGGCAAAAAATGCTATAATACTTTGCACCAAGTAAAAATGACCGAGTAAGGAGTGCCCATATGGAACTGAACCAGGCTTTTGCAACGCTGGAAAAGCAGCTTGCCGCCATCAATACCGAATTGCACTTTAACCGCGAGGCAGGCGCGGAAGACGCCCTGACCTTTGCCGGTGATAACGGGCTGTACCGCCTGCATTATGTAGCAGACAAGCAGCTGCTGGAATTTGACTGCGCCTATGAGAAAGAAAACCCCCAGTGGAGCACCGTCTCCCGTTCGCTGTTTGAGCTGGACGCATTGGACGACCGCGATGTAAAGTCCGTAGCCAACGAGGTAAGTGAGGAAGTGCGCTCCCTCTTTGCTAAGAAGAAAAAGGCAGACCTGGACAAGATCAAAATGCCCAAGGCCGTGTCCCGCTCCAAGGCCAAGAATGGTGTTGTCAGCTACGATGTGGACTCCCTGGCCAACCGCTTTGGCGTGCTGTACCCGGATATGAAAGACGAAATCAAGCGCAATATTGCCACCTACGGCGAGTTTCTGCCGGAGACCTTCTTTACCGAATACGGTACGCCCCGGGTGCTGGAAGTGATGCGCTCCGGCCGGGAGGCAGATATTAAGAAGCTGTTTAAGGCGCTGGGTGAGATCTACGAGGACGGTACCAACGAGGTGCAGGACATTATCGGCGTAACCATTTTGGGCGAGATGAAGAATGATCCGCAACTGATGGAGATCGCCGACCGGTATATGACCGAGTATATGGCCGGCCCGGTGCACGAGATCAACAAGCTCACCGCCAAAAACAACCGCTGGACCAAGAAGCTGAAGAACCCGCCCCCCTATAAGCCGAAAAAGCAGAACAATATGCTGCAAAACGCCCTGAACCAGCAGCAGAAATAAAGAATCATTCATGAGAGCACCTGCATGGTGCTCTTTTTTTGTTACGGTACGGCGGGAGCAAGCCCCCGCCCTACGAATTTATCACAGATCCGCCACAGGCAATATGGAGTCAGCGTCAACGATGTAGGGGCCGATGCCCATATCGGACCGCACACTTTTATCTGCCCGCATTTTAGAATACACCTGCCAAATACTGCACACCTGTCCTGCAGTTCCGCCAACATTGGCTGCAATTTGTACAATATTGTTAGTGAATTATCAATCTATCGGCTTTTTTTACAAAAATCAGCGGTTTTGCTTGACAAAAAGATGAACAGCCGTATAATGGTATGTACACGATTTGAAATCCAAAGGAGATATTGACTATGGCAAGAGTATGGAATTTTAGCGCAGGACCGTCCACCCTGCCGGAGCAGGTGTTACAAACCGCAGCCGCCGAAATGATGGACTACCGGGGCAGCGGCCAATCCGTTATGGAGATGAGCCACCGCTCCAAGACCTTTGATAAAATTATCAAAGACGCTGAGGCACTGATGCGGGAGCTGTACCAGGTGCCGGACAACTACAAGGTGCTCTTTTTGCAGGGCGGCGCTTCCGCCCAATTCTCTGCCATTCCGCTGAACTTTATGAACGGCAGCGGCAAGGCGGACTATATCATCACCGGCCAGTGGGCTAAGAAAGCCTATCAGGAGGCCCAGAAGTACGGCGATGTGCAGGCCGTAGCCTCCTCTGCAGACAAAACCTTTAGCTATATTCCCAAGACCGCAGCCGCCGACTTCCGAGACGATGCGGACTATGTGTATATTTGTATGAACAACACCATTTACGGCACGGTATATAAGGAACTGCCGCCGGTGGGTGACAAGGTGCTTATCGCCGATGTGTCCTCCTGTGCGCTGTCCCAACCGCTGGACATCAGCAAATTCGGCATGGTGTACTTCGGCGCTCAAAAGAATGTGGCGCCTGCCGGACTGGTGGTGGCCATTATCCGGGAGGATCTGCTGGGCAACGCACGCCCCACCACCCCGGTGATGATGAACTATAAAGTCCAGGCAGACGCGGACTCCCTTTACAACACGCCCCCCTGCTGGTGCATTTATATCTGCAAACTGGTACTGGAGTGGATCAAAGCGCTGGGCGGCCTGGAAGCGATGGAAAAGCGCAACCAGGAAAAGGCAAAGCTGCTGTATGACTTTTTGGATAACTCCAAACTGTTCCACGGCACCGTGGTGCCGGAGGACCGCTCCCTGATGAATGTACCCTTTGTCACCGGCAACGCCGATCTGGACGCCAAATTTGTTAAAGAAGCGGAAGCCGCCGGGCTGGTAAATCTGAAAGGCCACCGTACCGTGGGCGGTATGCGCGCCTCTATCTATAACGCCATGCCTTTAAAGGGCGTACAGGCACTGGTGACCTTTATGCAAAAATTTGAGGAGGAGAACTGCTGATGTTTCATATTCAGACCTTAAATAAAATTTCGCCGGTGGGGCTGAACAAATTTGACCCTGCCAACTACACCGTGGACGCACCGGAAACGACGCCGGACGCCATTATGGTGCGCTCCGCCTCCATGCACGATATGGAAATGCCGGAAAGCCTGCTGGCCATCGCCAGAGCCGGTGCCGGAGTCAACAACATTCCTGTGGCCGACTGCGCCCAAAAGGGCATTGTGGTGTTCAACACCCCCGGCGCCAACGCCAACGCGGTAAAAGAACTGGTGCTGTGCGGTATGCTCCTGGCCAGCCGCAAGGTAACCCGCGCCATCGACTGGTGCAAGACCATTAAGGACGAGGGCGACAATGTGCCCAAAACGGTGGAAAAAGGCAAGTCCGCCTTTGCCGGTCCGGAACTGAAGGGCAAGACCTTGGCAGTGATCGGTCTGGGCGCCATCGGCCGTCTGGTGGCCAACGCCGCCGTGGATCTGGGTATGCAGGTGATCGGCTACGACCCGTTCTTAAAGGACGCCTCTGTACTCAAGCCGGGCGTAACCGTCAACAATGATCTGGATCAGGTGTTCCCCCTGGCAGACTATATCACCGTGCATGTGCCGCTGACCCCGGACACCAAAGAGCTGATTTGTGCCGAAAGCATTGCCAAAATGAAAGATACGGTGCGCGTGATGAACTTTGCCCGTGGCGACCTGGCCAATGCAGACGATGTGGTGGAGGCTTTGGAAGAGGGCAAAATGGCCGCGTATGTGACCGACTTCCCCAGCGCTAAGCTGATTGATGTGGACGGCGTGATCGCCATTCCCCACCTGGGTGCTTCCACCCCGGAGAGCGAGGAGAACTGCGCCTCTATGGGTGCTGAAGAGCTGATTGACTTTTTGGAGCACGGCAATATTCAAAACAGCGTAAATCTGCCCACAGTGCGTATGGATCCCAACGGCGCTGCACGCATGACCGTGGTGCACAAGAACCAGCCAAACATGATCGCCACCATTACGGACACCATCAGCAAGGACGGTATGAACATTGCCGCCTTTACCGATAAGAACCGGGGCGAGATCGCTTACAGTATTATTGATACAGACACCGCTTACAGCGCCAGCGTGGTGGCGGATATTGAAAAGATCGACGGTGTGATCCGGGTGCGCGTGATCCAGGATTGACAAAGACCCGCCGCCGCCGTATAATAGAGTTGTTCAAATCAATAAGTCAGGGGTGCCGCAAGGCTGAGATCATACCCTTTGAACCGTACGCTAGCACGCACGGCAGAGACGATTGCTTAGATATTGCAACTGTGCCCCATTCTGCGTGAATGGGGCTTTTCTTTTGACTTATTGCCACCCACCCCGGCGGGCAACCGCCAAAACACTTGGAAGGAGAGTATTTTTTATGAAAGCAAGTGTTGCCATTCAGGTTCTGCCAAAGGCAGACAACGACCAGGAACTGGTGCGTATCGTAGACGAAGTGATCGCCTACATCAAGAGCACGGGCCTGCACTGCTCCGTAGGTCCCTTTGAGACCACCATTGAGGGCGAAAGCTACGATCAGCTGATGGAGATCGTAACGCAGTGCCAAAAAGTGGCCATTAAAGCCGGTGCGCCCAGCGTATCCGCTTATGTCAAGATCGTGTACAACCCGGAAGGGGAGGTTTTGACCATTGACCAAAAAATTACAAAGCACCACCAATAAGCTGGCGCCCATTTTGGCGCTGGCGGTGATCTTAGGTATTTGGTACGCCTGCGCCGGGTTTGAAGTGGTGCCCGCCTACATGCTGCCCTCCCCTACGGATGTGTGGCTGGCGTTTGTGCACAACTTCTCCGTGATGATGTCCCAGGCCAAGGTGACCCTGCAAGAGGCGCTGTACGGACTGGCGATCGGCGTGGCACTGGCATTTATTCTGTCGGCGCTGATGGATCGCTTCCACTTTTTGTATCAAGCCATCTATCCCATTCTCATCATTACCCAGACCATACCCACCATTGCCATTGCGCCGCTGCTGGTGCTGTGGATGGGCTTCGGTATGGCGCCAAAGATCACACTGGTGGTGATCACCACCTTCTTCCCCATCTCCATTGGGCTCTTAGACGGCTACCGCAGTGCGGACCCGGACGAGGTCAACCTGCTGCGGGCAATGGGTGCCAATCGACTGCAAGTGTTTTGGCACATCAAGCTGCCCTCCGCCACCGGCTCCTTTTTCTCCGGGCTGCGCATCTCCGCCTCCTATGCGGTGGTGGGCGCGGTGATCTCCGAGTGGTTAGGCGGTTTTGAGGGACTTGGGGTCTATATGACCCGGGTAAAGAAAGCTTATGCCTTTGACAAAATGTTTGCTGTCATTGTGTTCATCTCCGTCATCAGCCTGCTGCTGATGGCACTGGTGGCACTGGCGCAGCGGCTGGCAATGCCCTGGGCAAACAAAGGAACAACGAAAGGAAAAGAATAAAATGAATAAAGCAAAAAAGATTTTTGCCGGTATGCTGGCCGGCGTAATGGCGCTGTCCTTTGCCGCCTGCTCCGGCGGTAAAACAGCGGACAAAACGGACACCACCGCCGCACCGGCACAGAAGACGGACATTACCGTCTGCCTGGACTGGACCCCCAACACCAACCACACCGGTATGTTCGTAGCCAAGGAAAAAGGCTACTACGAGGCCGCCGGGCTGAATGTGAGCATTGTGCAGCCGCCGGACAACAGCACCGCCACCCAGCTGTGCAGCTCCAACAAAGCGCAATTTGCCGTTGACGCACAGGACACCCTGGCGCCTGCCTTTACTTCTGACACCCCCATGGATGTGACTGCCGTGGCTGCGCTGCTGCAGCACAACTCCTCCGGCATTATTTCCAAGGCCGGCCAGGGTATGGATCGTCCCAAGGGCCTGACAGGCAACACCTATCTGACCTGGGACTCCCCCATTGATAAGGCTATGATGGAAAATATTGTCAACAAGGACGGCGGCGATTGGAGCAAGGTTAAGCAGATTCCCAACACGGTGACCGCCGAGGCCCAGGATGTGCAGCAGAACCCGGACCACGCCATTTGGGTATTCTACGGCTGGGCCGGTATCAACGCCAAGGTCAACAAAATCGATGTAGACTTCTTCTACATCAAGGACCAGAACGCCACCTTTGACTACTACACCCCGGTGCTCATCGCCAACAACACTTTCTTAAAGGAAAATCCGCAGGCTGCCAAGGCATTCCTGGCTGCCACTGCCAAGGGCTATCAGTACGCCATTGACCACCCGGAGGAGGCTGCGGACATTCTCATTAAGAGCGACGATACCGGCTCTCTGAACGGCAGCGAGGAACTGGTTAAGGAAAGCCAAAAGTGGATGGCCGATCAGTACATCAGCGACGCCAAAAAATGGGGCTACATTGACCCGGCCCGTTGGAACAACTTCTACAAGTGGCTGACGGACAACAAGCTGGTGGAAAAAGACATCAGCAGCAATGTAGGCTTTACCAACGATTACCTGGCATAAGAGATGGACATTTTATCCGCAGAAAACATTAAAAAAAGCTTTGACGAAAAGGTGATTTTGGACGGCGTAAACCTGACTTTGCAGCAGGGAGAGTTAATCTCCCTGCTGGGGGTCAGCGGCGCCGGCAAGACCACCCTGTTCAACTGCATCAGCGGCATTGACCGGCCGGACAGCGGCCGGGTGGTGCTGGACGGGCAGGACATTACCGGCCAGCCGGGCCATATCAGCTATATGCTGCAAAAGGACCTGCTGCTGCCCTACAAAAAGATTATTGACAATGTGTCCCTACCGCTGCTGCTCTCCGGCAAATCCAAAAAGGAAGCCCGGACAGAAGCCGGCAGTCACTTTGCCCAGTTCGGTCTGGAGGGCACCCAGCAGCAGTACCCGGCGGAATTGTCCGGCGGTATGCGCCAGCGGGCAGCCCTGCTGCGCACCTACCTGGCCGGTGACCGCGTAGCGCTGCTGGACGAACCGTTCAGCGCCCTGGACACCATCACCAAATCCGCCATGCACCGGTGGTATCTGTCTGTGATGGAGGAGATCAAGCTGTCCACCATCTTTATCACCCATGATATTGACGAGGCGGTGCTGCTCAGCGACCGCATTCTCATTCTCAGCGGGCGACCGGGCAAGATCACCCACCAGATCACCATTGCGGAGCCGAAGCCCCGGCGGCGGGACTTTAACCTGACCCCGGAATTTTTGGATTACAAAAAGCAGGTGATTGACGCCTTGGGTGTGGTGTTATAATGCGGCAAAAGCAACCACTTGGATAAACGGAATCAATCTATAAAAAAGGAAAACGGCATTGCAACCAAAATTGCAATGCCGTTTGTTTTATTTTGCGATCCCCAGGATGGTCTCCGCCTGCTGCACCTGCTCCGGTGTGGGCACAGGTACGCCCTCCAGCGGGTACTCGATCCCCAGGTTTTGCCACTTAAAGAGCCCCAGCGTATGGTACGGCAGGATCTCCACCTTCTCCACAGAAGAAAGGCTGTCGATAAAGTCTTTCAACTGCTGCAACTCTGCCGGGTCATCGGTCAGACCGGGCACCAGCACGCGCCGGATCCACATAGGCTTGCCGATCTCCGACAAGTAGCGAGCCATATCCAAAATATTGGCGTTGTCCCGCCCGGTGAGTTCCTTGTGCTTTTCGCTGTCCGTCTGCTTTAAGTCCAGCATCACCAGGTCCGTCACTTCCATCAGCTTTTGGAACTTAGAGAAGAACGGCTCCTTGCGGCTGAATGCGGAACCGCAGCTGTCCAGCGTGGTATGCACCCCGTGGGCCTTGGCAATGGAGAAGAACTCCGTTACAAAGTCGATCTGGAGCAGCGGCTCACCCCCGCTGACGGTGATACCGCCGTTGGGCTGGCCTTTCTTGGTCCAGTAATTGCGATAACGATAAGCCTTATCAAACATCTGCTGTGGGGACAGGCTCATCTTTTCCGCCGCCGGATCCCAAGTCTCCGGGTTGTGGCAATATTTGCAGCGCATATTGCAGCCCTGCAAAAAGAGCACATAGCGCACCCCCGGGCCGTCTACCAGCCCGAAGGTCTCTATGGAATGAATTTTACCGATCATAAGCGATCAGCCGCTTACATTCTGTCGTGGCAGGTACGGGCAATAACATCCATCTGCTGCTCACGGGTCAGGTCAATAAACTTCACGGCGTAACCGGATACACGGATGGTGAAGTTTGCATACTCTTCCTTCTCCGGGTGCTCCATGGCGTCGATCAGCTTCTCTTTACCGAACACATTCACATTCAGGTGATGTGCGCCCTGATCGAAGTAGCCATCCATCACCTGTACCAGGTTGTTGATGCGCTCCTGCTCGTCATGGCCGATAGCGTCCGGGTTGATGGTCTGGGTGTTGGAGATACCGTCCAGTGCCCACTCATAAGGCAGTTTAGCAACGGAGTTCAGAGAGGCCAGCAGGCCGTTCTGCTCTGCGCCGTAAGCCGGGTTTGCACCGGGAGACAGCGGCTCGCCGGCCTTACGGCCGTCAGGCATAGCACCGGTTGCCTTACCATATACCACATTGGAGGTAATGGTCAGGATAGAGGTGGTGGGCTCGGAGTTACGATAGGTGTGGTGCTTCTTGATCTTAGTCAGGAAGGTCTTCAGCAGCCATACAGCGATCTCGTCTGCACGGTCGTCATCGTTGCCGTAGCGGGGGAAGTCGCCGGTGGTCTCGTAGTCAACCACAATGCCGTCCTCGTTGCGGATGGTCTTAACCTTAGCGTACTTGATGGCGCTCAGGGAGTCTACCACGTGGGAGAAGCCGGCAATACCGGTGGCAAAGGTTCTGCGTACATCGGTATCGATCAGAGCCATCTCGGCAGCTTCGTAGTAATACTTATCATGCATGTACTGGATCAGGTTCAGCACATTCACATACAGATCAGCCAGCCAGTCCATCATGCGGTCATACTTCTCAATGACCTCATCATAGTCCAGGTACTCGGAAGTGATCGGCTTGTACTCGGGACCAACCTGCTGGCCGGTCTTTACATCCACACCGCCGTTGATAGCGTACAGCAGGCACTTAGCCAGGTTGGCTCTTGCGCCGAAGAACTGCATCTCTTTACCGGTCTGGGTAGCGGATACGCAGCAGCAGATGCTGTAATCGTCGCCCCATACCGGCTTCATCACATCGTCGTTCTCATACTGGATGGAGCTGGTGCGGATAGAAATGTCTGCCGCGTACTTCTTAAAGTTCTCAGGCAGAGCGGAGGAATACAGAACAGTCAGGTTCGGCTCCGGAGAGGGACCCATATTCTCCAAAGTGTGCAGGAAACGGTAGTCGTTCTTGGTAACCATAGAACGGCCGTCTACGCCGATACCGCCAACTTCCAGGGTAGCCCATACCGGGTCGCCGGAAAACAGCTGGTTGTAAGAGGGAATACGAGCGAACTTCACCATACGGAACTTCATAACCAAGTGGTCGATCAATTCCTGTGCCTCGCTCTCGGTCAAAGTGCCGGCTTCCAGATCTCTCTCAATGTAGATATCCAGGAAAGTGGACACACGACCAACGCTCATCGCAGCACCGTTCTGGGTCTTGATGGCAGCCAGGTAGCCGAAGTACAGCCACTGCACAGCCTCTTTTGCATTCTTTGCGGGCTGAGAAATATCAAAGCCATACTTCTCGGCCATAACTTTCATCTCGCCCAGAGCCTTGATCTGCATAGCCAGCTCTTCTCTCTGACGGATGATGTCGTCAGTCATAGAACCGCTGCCGCAGTTGGCAAAGTCTTCCTTCTTCTGCTCGATCAGGAAGTCGATACCGTACAGAGCCACACGGCGATAATCGCCGACGATACGGCCACGGCCGTAAGTATCCGGCAGACCGGTAATGATCTTGTTGTGGCGCGCCTTCTTCATCTCGGGCGTATATGCGTCAAACACGCCCTGGTTATGCGTCTTGCAATACTCGGTGAAGATCTTGTGCAGCTCCGGGTCCGGCTCATAGCCGTAAGTGGAGCAAGCCTGCTCCGCCATCTTGATACCGCCATAGGGCATAAAGGCACGCTTCAGGGGCTTGTCGGTCTGCAAACCAACCACAGCCTCCAGATCCTTCAGATCCTCACTGATATAGCCCGGCTCATGGGCAGTAATGCCGGACACGATCTTCGTGTCCATATCCAAAACGCCGCCCTTGGCGCGCTCTTCTTTTTGCAGACCCTGCAACACGCCCCACAGCTTGTTGGTAGCGTCCGTGGGTCCTGCCAGGAAATGCTCATCACCATCATAGGGCTTGTAGTTCTTCTGGATGAAGTCTCTTACATTGACTTCCTCTTTCCAGAGGGAACCGTCAAAGCCATTCCATTGTTCAAAATTGACCATCGTATTACCTCCTACAGTATTTGTTTGCTAAATATGAAAACTAATGACTGGCATAGTTGAAATTGCGAAAACAGACGCAATTTGACGCACCTGTCCGCAAATCGCTAATAATATACAACAAATCGTCTTGAATTTCAACCCAAATTGTATAAGTATTTTGCCCATTCCGGCTAAAGTTTTTGGGAATTTTGACCATTTGCTGTAATCATTACCAACTTGTACTCATTACAATTTGAATTATAAACGGAAAACGACCTTTTGTCAAGGGGTTTTTTCTGTTTTTTGCAGAACATACCTTGCGGTGGCGCGCGCCTTTTTCTGATACTATTTTAACACAATTTGCTATATTTTCCAAAATTTTTGCACGCTGTTGCGCAATTCTGCACATAGTGTAAATTATTTATGAATTCCGCCGCTGTCAGATTGACAATAAATTGTCAATTCGCTATACTGAACTTGCAAGCGGCGAAAAAAAGCCGCCGAAATTTCAATGAAAAGAGGTAATTTGTTATGGTAAACAGATTTGTATTGAATGAGACCAGTTACCACGGCCCCGGTGCGATCCAGGAGATCGCCGGCGAAGTGAAAGGCCGCGGGTTCAAAAAGTGCTTTGTGTGCTCTGACCCGGACCTGATTAAATTTAATGTAACGAAGAAAGTGACCGATGTGCTGGAGAATGCCGGCATTGACTACGAGATCTACAGCAAAATCAAGGCCAACCCCACGGTGGAGAATGTGCAGACCGGCGTGGCCGCCTTTAAGGCCAGCGGCGCAGACTGCATCATCGCCATTGGCGGCGGCTCCTCTATGGACACCGCCAAAGCCATCGGTATTATCATTGAGAACCCAGAATTCAGCGATGTAATCTCCCTGGAGGGCGTGGCGCCCACCGCCAAGAAGGCCGTGCCGATCATCGCCGTTCCCACCACTGCCGGTACAGCCGCCGAGGTCACCATCAACTATGTGATCACCGACACGGAGAAAAACCGCAAAATGGTGTGCGTAGATGTGCACGACATTCCCGTAGTGGCCGTTGTGGACCCGGAAATGATGGCATCCATGCCCAAGGGGCTGACCGCCGCCACCGGTATGGACGCACTGACCCACGCCATTGAGGGCTACATTACCAAGGCCGCCTGGGAAATGAGCGATATGTTCCACCTGAAAGCCATTGAGATCATCAGCAAGAACCTGCGCGGTGCCGTAGCCAACACCCCGGAGGGCCGCGAGGGCATGGCACTGGGCCAGTACATTGCCGGTATGGGCTTTTCCAATGTAGGCCTGGGCATTGTGCACTCCATGGCGCACCCGCTGGGCGCTGTGTATGACACCCCCCACGGCGTAGCCAACGCCATTATCCTGCCCACCGTGATGGCCTACAACGCACCTGCCACCGGTGAGAAATACCGGGATATTGCCAAGGCCATGGGCGTTAAGGGCGTGGACGATATGACTTTGGACCAGGCGCGTGCCGCTGCCGTGGACGCTGTAAAGCAGCTGTCCCAGGATGTGGGTATCCCCGCCGACCTGAAAGACATTGTAAAGCCGGAGGATGTGGACTTCCTGGCGCAGAGCGCTTATGACGACGCCTGCCGTCCCGGCAATCCCAGAGACACCAGCGTAGAGGAGATCAAACAGTTGTATCTCTCCCTGATGTAAATCTTTTTTGCAAGACAGCCGCACCGCTTCACCATGAGCAGTGCGGCTTTTTTGCGCCCCGGCATTGTATTTCCTGATCATTTATGCTATGCTAAAGGCAATGTGAGGAAGAAAGGTGATCTACATTGACCATTTCCGACGCAATTCGCTGTGTTGGCGTCAACGATACAGACATTGATTTGTTTGAAAGCCAGTACCCGGTGCCCCAGGGCGTGTCCTACAACAGCTATCTGCTGCTGGACGACAAGATTGCCCTGCTGGACACGGTGGACAAACGCAAATATGACGACTGGACCGCAAAGGTGGACGCTGTTCTGGATGGGCGCACCCCGGACTACATTGTGGTGCACCACTTAGAGCCGGACCACGCCGGCAGTCTGCAAATGACCATAGAGAAGTATCCCGAAGCCACCCTGGTGCTCAGCGCCAAGGCGCTGGCTATGTTGCCCCAGTTTTTTGACCTGCCGGCAGGCACCAAGACCCTGTCGGTGAAAGAGGGCAACACGCTGGAGCTGGGTCACCACACCTTGACCTTTGTGATGGCACCCATGGTGCACTGGCCGGAGGTGATGGTCAGCTACGAACAAACGGAAAAGGTGCTCTTTAGCGCAGACGCCTTTGGCAAATTCGGCGCCGTAGGCACGGACGAGCCTTGGCCGGAGGAAGCCCGCCGCTACTTTATCAATATCGTTGGCAAATACGGTGCGCCGGTACAGACCCTGCTGAAGAAAGCCGCCGCCCTGGATATTGCCACCATTTGCCCGCTGCACGGCCCGGTACTGCAAGGGGACCTGACCCCCTATCTGCACCTGTATAACACTTGGAGCAGCTATCAGCCGGAAACCCGGGGTGTGTTCATTGCCTATACCTCCATTTACGGCAACACGAAGACGGCTGCTCTGCTGCTGGCGGAGGAACTGAAAAGCCGTGGCGTAACGGTGGAAATTACGGACTTAAGCCGCACGGATTTGGCTCAGGCAGTAGCAAAAGCATTTCAGTACAGCCAAATGGTATGCGCCGCCCCCAGCTATGACGGCGGGGTGTTCCCGGTAATGGCGGACTTCTTGCACCACTTAAAGAGCAAGAGTTACCAAAACCGCACCGTGGCCTTGATTGAAAACGGCAGCTGGGCGCCCAGCGCCGCCCGCACCATGACCGCCCAGTTGGAGGAAATGAAAGCCATCACCCTGCTGTCGGGCACCGTCACCGTGCGCGCCACCTTAAAGGACGCAGACCGCACCGCACTGGCCGCACTGGCAGACGCGCTGGCGCAGTAAGGAGCAGACCATGGTTGTATATACAAACGCAGATTTTATCTCCCTGAATGAGGAGAATCTCACTTACAGTGTGCTGGTAGAGGACAAGGGCAAGATTGCCTATATCGGCTACAATACGCCCCTGTGTTACCGAGACGCCAAGGTGGTAGACCTGGAGGGCAAGGCGGTACTGCCGGCAGTAAACGACCTGATCCCGGTGGACTGCAAGGACGCCGGCTGCGCCGTACTGGCTGTGGGCGAAAGTGCCGACTTTGCCGTCTTGGACAAAAACATTCTCAAGGACCCTACCGCCTCGGTGGAAGCCGTGTACCTGAAAGGCCGCGACACCAGCAAAAGCCGCTTTCCGTTTTTTCATATCTAAAGTGTTACAGTAAAAGGCGCACACCAAAACCGGTGTGCGCCTTTTGTTTTCCATATTTGGCTATTTGCCCCCTTTACAAGGGAGCCTTATTTTTTTGTCTTTTTACCGCTTTTGCTTATTATTTCCCCTGCTTTTTCTTCTTATAGTGTATCAGCAGCACTACGGCCGCAAACACAGCGGCAGTGCCGAAAACCGCGCCAAAAGCAATGCCCGCAGTAGCCGGAGGCAGATACAACTTACCACCGTCCGACAAAGTGGGGGTCGCCTTTTCCGGCAATTTATACAAATCCGCACCGCTGTTTTTGCCATAGGCCACCTGCACCACGCTCACCTGGTACTTGCTCAGCTCCACCTGAAGGTCCGTGCCGGGGGTCAACTCCGTTTGGGTGGGCGCAGTGGTATTGCTGTCCAGTTCATTGCAGGCGGACTTAAATTTGCCTTGCAGGCTTTGGACGGAAACCGCATTCGGTTTGTAGCCGTCCAGCTGCACATTCACCGTCCGATCCTTACCGGAGGTATTCACCAGCTTAATATACAGCACCTGGTTCTCCGGGTCGCAGGTAACGGACTGGTACACCCCGTCCTGTACGGTACTGCCGCCGTCAAAAGTGGCGTGCACATACTGCGTACCCACATTGTTGGCAAAAAGCATTTGCACATAATAGGAGGGAGTGAGCACCGTTTGGCGGCTGTCAAACCAAATGAGATTCACATTCCAACTTTGGGCATTGACCTTGGCAAAGGTGGGGGCGTAGGATGCCATATCCACCACATCGCCGTTGCGTTCCAAGCCGGTCAGGTAGCTGGCTTCTTCCACCGCTTCCCAAATGTTGCTCTTGGTCTCTATGGTGCCGATCCCGGCAGAAGTGGCGGCGTACTCGCCCACAAACACATGGGCACCGGAGCGGTCAAAGCTGTCGTAGCGATCGTTGTGGTCAAACAGGTAGCCGTCATAGGTATAATAATGCTCGTCCACCACCGTGTCCTTAAATTCCCGGTCAATCCACGCCATATTGCCGTCGTAAGCGTCCCCCTCCAAGTAAGTACCGGCAGAGGAGATCACAGTGATCTGCGGGTATTTCTCTTTTACCGCCTTGTAAAGCGCCTTGAAATTGCGTTCATACACGGCGCCCCAGTTCTCATTTCCCAGACCGATATATTGCAGATTAAAGGGCTTGGCGTGGCCGTTGGCCGCCCGCAGTGCGCCCCAGTAGCTGGTGGTGGCGTCACCGTTGGCGTACTCAATCAGATCCAGTACATCCTGCACATAATTGTCCCACGCATCCGTGCCCGGGCGCAGAGCGATGGTGTCCAAATACGCCTCCCAGTCGGCGGCGCTGTTGATGTTCAGCTTTTTGATTTTGTCCGTATATTCCGTGCGGGCGTCGGTATCCTTTTCGTCCAGGCCCACCTTTTCCGTCAAATACGCCTCCCACTGCGCGTCGGTCATACTCAGTTTGGCATACGCTGCCGCGTGGTCATCATAGGCAGCCCGCGGCTGGCAGCTGAGCCCCACATTCACAATGGGCAGCGCCAATGCGTTCAGATCCGCGCACAGCTGGAAATACTCGTGGTAACCCATGGCGTTGGTGTTGTTATAGTCCCGGCCGTTGTCGTCCTTCCACAGGTTCTCACTTTGCTTGCGCTCCTCCAAGGGGCCGATGGTATCTTTCCAATTGTACAGCTGATCCAGGCTGCCGCCCTCTGCCAGGCATCCGCCGGGAAAGCGGATAAACCGCGGGTGCAGATTTTGCAGCGCTGCAAACAGGTCGCTGCGCAGGGTGGTATATTTCCAGCTGTCGCTGCCGTAACCGTAGCTGCCTTGGGGCACCAGGGTGACGAAATCCAGGTATAAAGTCCCCTCACCCTCCAGCTGAAATACTAAGGCGCCATCCTTGCTGGCACTGGCGGTCAGCGGTACGGTCAGCTTGTTCCAGGCGCCGCCGGTTTTGCTCAAGTCCAGCTGCACCGCCGTCTGCTTGCCGTCGCCGCAGTCCAAATACACCTGCGCGGTGCCGGTAAAGCCGCCGGAGCGCACATAGCAGCTGAAATCATACACCTGATCCGCCACAAAGCCCATATCCGCCGTGTTGGCTTTCTTTTTATCATATTTATCCGTCTTGTATTTATAAATCTCCGTAAAGCCCAGGTTCGTCAGGCTGCCCTTGCCGTCCACGGTCACCTTGGCGTAGGTGGGATTGTTCTTATTTAGAGGCAGGTTGCCCTCGGTGGTCAGCTCCAACCCATCCGCCACCCAGCCGGTGGTAGGCGCAGAGGCGTACTCAAAGCTGTCGTTATTCACCAAATTGGACACCAAGCCCCCGTCGCAGGCGTAGCTGATGTCCTCGATAAACGCACCGTACAAATGATCCGAGATGGCGGTTTGCTGGGCGTCTGCCGCCACACGCAGCACTGCCTGATCCGCTGCCTGCACCGGCAAGGCGGCGCCCAAGGTCAGTGCACCAGCCAGCAGTGCGCAAAAAATCCGTTTCATATATAGAACCCCCTCTATTTTATACCTTTATTATAACATACTGCCCTGCCCCGGCGCAACTAAAAAAGGCCGTGCCTGCACGCAGCGTGCAATATTTTTTGTTAAAGTTTTGTAGAACTTTTTAATGCACTTTGTCAGTATCGGCATATTAAGATTTTGCCTATTTTTCAAGCCGGTTGACAGCGCCGAACCCTTGCCGTATAATAAATCTATTAAAAAGGTAGGTATTCGCTATGGAACAGGCATTTTCCAGAACAGAATTACTCTTGGGCAGCAGCGCTCTGGAGCGGCTGGCCGCCTCGCGGGTGGCGGTATTCGGCATTGGCGGCGTAGGTGGCTATGTGTGCGAGGCTTTGGCCCGTACCGGCGTGGGGCACCTGGATCTGATCGACAGCGACACAGTGGCCGTGTCTAACATCAACCGCCAGATCATCGCCACCACCAAAACCGTGGGGCAGTACAAGACGGACGCCATGGAGGCTCGAATCTTAGACATCAATCCGGCGGCCAAGATCACCAAGCACAACTGCTTCTTTTTGCCGGAAACGGCGGCGGATTTCCCCTTTAACCAATACGATTATGTGGTGGACGCAGTAGACACCATGAGCGCCAAGCTGGCGCTGGTGACCCATTGCCACGCCGCCGGCGTGCCCATCATCTGCGCCATGGGCGCCGGAAATAAGCTGGACCCCACCGGCTTTCAGGTGGCAGACCTGGCTAAAACGAAAATGGATCCGCTGGCCCGGGTCATGCGCCGGGAGCTAAAAAGGCGGGGCATTCACCACCTAAAGGTGGTCTACTCCGAGGAACCGCCTATACCCACCGCCTGCGCCGGACAGGGGGATCCGGATCACCCCGGCCGCCGCAGCACACCCGGCAGCGTGGCCTTTGTGCCCTCCGTGATGGGCCTGATCCTAGCCGGCGAAGTAATCAAGGATCTGATTCAAGCGGAAAAATAAGCAAGCAAAAAGCCAACCGAGCAAGACGCCCGATTGGCTTTTTTCTGTTTTGGAAACACGCCATTTATGCAGGGATTGTCGGTCACTGGCGCACCCGAGTCTTGATGTTCCTTACGGTCAGAACCAAGCTGGCAATGGACGCAGCCACAGCAGACAAGAGCAGCGGCCGGCGCAGTTTTTCCGGTGCGAAAGCAAAAGCCGCCACCTGCAAACTGCCGGATAAACAAGTCAAAAATGCTGAAACGGTTCTCATTTCTGCGCCGCCATTTGATCCACAAGGTTTTGCAATTTCCGGGTCACCTGCTGCATAAGTACCATTTTCTGCACATCGGCATCGCCGATCAACTGTACCTTGCAGGTGTTGTCCCCATCTGCATACACCCGGATTTTGTCCGCCCAAGCCAGGAAAGTCAGTTCCTCATCATCATAAATACGCAGCCAACCGCTGCCGCTCAGCACCAGCTGGTCCTCGGGCAATGCCGTCTGTTCCCCCACCAGCTGGGCTTCATACGGTCCGTCTGCAGTGAAGTTCAGCAGCGCTACCTGCTCCGGCGTGCGCAGCACCAACTGCCGACAGGCGCTGGTGCCAAGGTTTGCTTTTCTCTGTGTGTTGTTCATGATCTTTCTCCTTTTCGATTTCTTTTGATTTTGCACGGCTCTTCTCTTCTCGATTATGCCGCCGCTGGCACCGGCAGTCAACAAAGAACTTCACTTTCACTACTCACAGGGTCATTTTTGGTACAGTGAAACGACCCGGAACAGATTTTCATTGCACTTTACCGTGGAGCGTGGTACAGTAGGCTTGTAAGGCGGGTGGCCGTCTTGCATATAGGCTTATCATTATACATTTTGTACTCCTATTTTCATTTTTTACTTCCTTGTGTTATTTTCCTTTCTGCAGCTCGGGCAGCCACCTACCCGGGCAGCCCACACCCATGGCGGGCGGCCACCCGCCATCTACTTTTTTATCTTAGAAGCGCAAAACCTCTAAGATGTTGATTGCGTCGTCCGGTGTTTTGCATTTCTTCAAGGCACCGGACACAAATTCAATCTACCTAACCCACAGGCCTGACCGAGCAGATCAAAACTGCCCGGCTTTTTTATACCTCGCAGTACCAAGTACTGCAACACCGGAGAAAAAGTGCTGCTCTGCTGGAGAAAAAAGACAACCGATCACAGAGATATAAGGCACTCGCTGCGAAACAGTCCCCCGGACTGTTTCTGCCAAATGCTTCGCATTTGGAGCCTCGTGTCGCAAGTTCAAATCTTGCAAATAAACAAAAAAAGGAAGCAGGACATTCTAAAGAATGTCCTGCTTCCTTTTGGTCGAGGTGACAAGATTTGAACTTGCGACCCCCACGTCCCGAACGTGGTGCTCTACCAAACTGAGCCACACCTCGATTTATTGCTACAATAGGATAACACAAAATGCGCTCGGTTGCAAGTGTTTTTTACAGAAATTTGTTTTGCGACGGGTCATAGGTCATGCCGATGGCAGCCAACTGGGCCTCCAGCGCCGCCCGGTCCACCTGCAAGTCTGCACACAGAGCGTCCAGGCTGGGATAAAAATCCCGCAATTTGGTATTGATTACGCTAAACAAAATAAACGGGTCTTTGGGTAATGCAGCCACCTTTTTTTGCCTCCCGGTGCAGATTTGATTTTAATTTACCATAAAAAGCGGGAGAATTCAAGAAAAATCCCGCCTTTTATATTGATTATTTTCTATTTATATGTCATAATAGGCTGTAATTTTATATCCGGCGCAAAACGGCGCTATCGCCCGTTGGCCGGAACAGTAGGTGAAATCATGACGGAAAATGAAAAAATCGCAGCGCTGCTCTTTCCCCATATTACCATGACCCCGGCGGATTACGAAGCCAAATACCCGCCCCGGCAGCTGAAAGAGGGCGCCAGAGTCAGCCGCTTTTCGCCCAGCCCAACAGGCTTTTTGCACTTTGGCAATCTGTTTTCCTGCGCGGCGGCATACCGCACTGCCCGCTGCACCGACGGCGTGTTCTATGTGCGGGTGGAAGATACGGATCAAAAGCGCAAGGTAGAGGGCGCGGTGGAGACCATGCTCTCTGCGCTGCAAATCTACGGCATTACACCGGACGAAGGCGTGATGGGCGACGGAAGCGAAAGCGGTGCCTACGGCCCTTACACCCAAAGCCTGCGCAAAGACATTTACCAGTGCTACGGCAAATTTCTGGTGGAGGAAGGGCTGGCTTACCCCTGCTTTTGCACCCCGGAGGAGCTGGAAGACCTGCACGCCCGGCAGGAGAACGAGGACATTAAAGGCTACTGGGGCCCCTACGCCCACTGTCGGGATCTGACCTATGACCAAATCAAGGCCAATATAGACGCCGGCAAGCCCTGGACCCTGCGCCTGCGCTCCCCCGGCAAGCCGGAGGGCAAGGTACGCTTTGACGATCTGATCAAAGGCAAAATCGAAATGCAGGAGAATGTGATTGATGTGGTGCTGCTGAAAACCGACGGCATTCCCACCTATCACTTTGCCCACGCGGTGGACGACCACCTGATGCGAACCACCCATGTGGTGCGAGGTGACGAATGGATCGCCTCTGTGCCCCTGCACCTGCAGCTGTTCAAGCTCTTAGGCTTCCGCCCGGTGAAATACGCCCATATTGCCCCCATTCTTAAGGAAGAAAACGGCGGCAAGCGCAAGCTCTCTAAGCGCAAGGACCCGGAAGCGGCCGTTACCTACTACGACCAAATGGGTATTCCGGCGGCAGCGGTCAACGAATATATGATGACCATTGCCAACTCCAACTTTGAGGACTGGCGGCGTGCCAACCCCACAGCAGACCTGGCAGACTTCCCCTTTAACTTAAAGAAAATGAGCGTGTCCGGCGCCCTGTTTGATATGGCCAAGCTGACGGATGTGTCCAAGACCGTCATCAGCAAAATGACTGCACAGGAAGTGTTTGACCTGGCCCACGCCTGGGCCGATCGGCACCAGCCGGAACTGGCCGCGCTGTTTGACAGCGATCCGGCCTACGCGGTGGCAGTGCTCAGCATTGACCGAGGCGGCAAAAAGCCTCGCAAGGACATTGCCAAATGGAGCGATCTGGCGGACTACATCAGCTATTTCTACGACCAAACCTTTACCCCCTGCTACGACCTGACCGGCAATGCGAATCCGGCACTGGCAGTACAGGTGCTGGAGCAGTACAAAGACCTGGTGGACACCGCAGACGACAAAGACACCTGGTTTGCCAAGATCAAGGCGTTGTGCCCGCAGGTGGGCTGCACCCCCAATGTGAAAGAATACAAGCAGGACCCCACAGCGTTCAAGGGCCATGTAGGCGATGTGTCTACCGTGATCCGGGTGGCGCTCACCGGGCGCACCAACACCCCGGACCTGCACGCTATACTGGCTTTGCTGGGGCAAGAGACCGCACAAGCCAGACTAAACGCCGCACTGGCGCACTACAAGGAGGAGTATCATGGCTGAGGAGATCAGAGAAAACTCTAATTTCATTCACGATTTTATTGATAAAGACCTGGAGGACGGGGTGTATAGCAGCATACAGACCCGCTTTCCCCCGGAGCCCAACGGCTACCTGCACATTGGCCACGCCAAGGCCATTTGCATCAATTTTGGGGTAAAGGAAAAGTACAAAGGCGTGTGCAATCTGCGTCTGGACGACACCAACCCCACCAAAGAGGACACCGAGTATGTAGACGCCATCAAAGAGGACATTCAATGGCTGGGCTTTCAGTGGGACAACCTGTACTACGCCTCCGACTACTTTGACTTTCTCTTTGACTGCGCCATCAAGTTGATCAAGAAAGGCAAGGCCTTTGTTTGCGAGCTGACGCCGGAGGAAATGCGCGCCTACCGTGGCACCCTCACTGAGCCGGGCAAAGAGAGCCCCTACCGCAACCGCTCCGTGGAGGAAAACCTGGACCTGTTTATGCGTATGAGCAAGGGCGAGTTCCCGGAGGGCAGCAAGGTGCTGCGTGCCAAAATCGATATGAGCTCCCCCAACCTGAATATGCGGGACCCGATCATTTATCGTATTATGTACGCCCACCATCACCGCACCGGCGACAAATGGTGCGTGTATCCCATGTATGACTTTGCCCATCCCCTGTCGGACGCCAGAGAGGGCGTGACCCACTCTCTGTGTTCTCTGGAATTTGAAAACCACCGCCCGCTGTACAACTGGTTTGTGGACGAGCTGATCGAGGGGCAAAAGCCCCGCCAGATCGAGTTTGCCCGGCTGAACCTGAACTACACCCTCACCAGCAAGCGCAAGTGCTTAAAGCTGGTGCAGGACGGCATTGTCAGCGGCTGGGATGATCCCCGTATGGCCACCCTCAGCGGTATGCGCCGCCGGGGCTATCCGCCGGAGGCGGTACGGGACTTCTGCGAGCGCATCGGCGTGTCCAAGGCGTACAGCGTGGTGGACTTTGCCCTGCTGGAGGCCTGCGTACGGGAGCACCTGAACACCTCCGCTCCCCGAGCCATGGCGGTGCTGGATCCCATTAAGCTGGTGATCGACAACTACCCGGAGGACAAGACCGAGGCCCTGGAAGTGGAGTACCACCCGGACCACCCGGAATACGGCAAGCGCACCGTGCCCTTTGGCCGGGAGCTGTACATTGAGCGGGACGACTTTATGGCCGAGCCCATCAAGAAATACCGCCGTCTGTACCCGGGCAACGAGGTACGGCTGTACAAGGCCTACCTGGTGACCTGCACCGGTTATGACACAGACGAAAATGGCAATGTGACCTGCGTGCACGCCACCTACGACCCGGCCACCTTTGGCGGCGACGCCCCGGATGGGCGCAAGGTACGAGGCACCATTCACTGGGTCAGCGCCAAAGAGAACACCCCCCTGACCGCCCGGATCTATGACCGGCTGTTTAATGTGGAGAACCCCAGCGACGACAGCGGCGTCAACTCCTTTGAGGAGAACCTAAACCCGGACAGTCTGACCGAGAAGCAAGGCTACGGCGAGGTGGCACTGGCCACGGCCAAGGCCGGCGATCGGTTCCAGTTTATGCGGGACGGCTACTTTTGTATGGACAAGGACTCTGCCCCCGGCGCACCGGTGTTTAACCGCACCGTTGCTCTGCGAGACAGCTTTAATATCAAAAAGAATAAATAAGAATTCGGGTGAGCACTTTGAGTACAAGAAAAGATATAAAAAACATTGCAATCATTGCCCATGTTGACCACGGCAAAACCACTCTGGTGGACGAAATGCTGCGCCAAAGCGGCACCTTCCGCCAAAATGAAGTGGTAGAAGAGCGGGTCATGGACAGCAACGACCTGGAGCGTGAGCGGGGCATTACCATTATGTCCAAGAACACCTCCATTCACTATAACAACACCAAGATCAACATTGTAGACACGCCCGGTCATGCGGACTTTGGCGGCGAGGTAGAGCGTATTCTTACCATGGTAGACGGCGTTCTGCTGCTGGTAGACGCTTTTGAGGGCTGTATGCCCCAGACCCGCTTTGTGCTGAAAAAGGCGCTGGGTCTGCACAAGACGCCGCTGGTAGTGGTCAACAAAATTGACCGGGACGGCGCCCGCCCTGCCGAGGTGGTAGACGAGGTGCTGGACCTGTTTATTGAACTGGGCGCAGATGATGACCAAATCGACTTCCCGGTGATCTACGCCTCCGCCAAGGACGGCTACGCAGGCACAGAGCCGGAGGTGCGCAGCGGCGATATGCGCCCGCTGCTGGACGCCATCTTAAAGTACATTCCATCGCCCCAGGGCGACCCGGAGGGTCCCACCCAGGTACTGTTCTCCTCTTTGGAGTATGACGACTATGTGGGCCGTATCGGCGTGGGCCGTGTGGAGCGAGGCAGCGTAAAAGTCAACGCACCCTATGTGCTGTGCCGCCGGGATGATACCCGGGAAAATATCCGGGTCACCAAGCTGTACCAATTTGAGGGGCTGAAGCGGGTGCCGGTAGAGGAAGCGGTCATGGGCGACCTGATCTGCGTGGCCGGTATTGCGGACCTGAACATCGGCGAGACCTTGTGCGCCCCGGAGTGCGTGGAGCCGCTGCCCTTTGTAAAGATTGATGAGCCCACCATCAGCATGAACTTTATGGTCAACGATTCTCCCTTTGCCGGGCGTGAGGGCAAGTATGTCACCTCCCGCAACCTGCGGGACCGCCTGTTTAAGGAAGTGGAGACCAACGTGTCCATGCGGGTGGAAGAAACGGACAGTATGGACACCTTTAAGGTATCCGGCCGAGGTGAGCTGCACCTGTCCATTCTCATTGAGACCATGCGGCGAGAGAACTATGAATTCGCCGTCAGCCGTCCCCAGGTCATTCTGAAAAAGGATCCCCAGACCGGCAAGACCCTGGAGCCTATGGAGCTGGCCATCATTGAAGTGCCGGAGGCGTATGTAGGCGCCGTGATGGAGAAGCTGTGCTCCCGCAAAGGCGAGATTGAGAACATGGACACCCGCTCCACCGGCATGACCCACCTGGAGATCAAGATCCCCGCCCGCGGGCTGATCGGCTACCGCAGCGAGTTCTTGACGGACACCAACGGCAACGGCATTATGAACCAGCTGTTTGGCGGGTATGAACCCTACAAGGGTGAGATTGCCACCCGCACCCACGGCTCCATCGTGGTGCACGAGACCGGCACCACCAGCGGCTACGGCCTGTGGAACACCCAGGACCGGGGGCGGCTGTTCGTTGGTCCCGGTGTAGAGGTGTACGAGGGTATGATCGTGGGCGAATGCGCCAAGGACGAGGACATTGTGTGCAATGTGTGCAAGAAGAAGCATGTAACCAACACCCGAGCCAGCGGCTCCGACGAGGCGCTGAAACTGGTGCCCCCCACCACTCTGTCTCTGGAACAGAGCATGGAATTCCTGGCAGACGATGAGCTGCTGGAAGTGACCCCCAAGAGCATTCGTCTGCGCAAGATGATCTTGGACAAATCCCTGCGACTGAAAGCGGAAAGCCGCAGAAAATAAATCAAAAATGAACGCAAAAAGGAGTGTGAAGTATGGCCGCAGGTCTTTATATTCATATTCCTTTTTGTTTTTCCAAGTGCCCGTACTGCGATTTTTACAGCACCAAGTACACCCCGACAGCCGCCGACGCTTTTGCCGAGAAGCTGGGAGGGCAAATGCAAGACTATACCGGCAGTTTTGACACCGTGTACTTTGGCGGCGGCACCCCCTCCATCCTGGAGCCACAGGTGCTCACCGGCATTTTGCAGGCGGTGCGGGATCACTTTGCCATTGACCCAGCGGCGGAGATCACCGTAGAGTGCAACCCCTCCAAGGACCTGACCGGGGATATGGAGCAGTACGCAGCGGCGGGGATCAACCGGGTAAGCATCGGTATGCAAAGCGCCGTGGATCGGGAACGGTTCGCCCTGGGGCGCCGTGCCGGCAGCGGGGAAGTGGCCCGCACCGTAGCGGCAGCCAAGGCGGCAGGCATTACCAATATTAGCCTGGATGTGATGCTGGGCACCCCCAAACAGACCCCGGACAGCTTGGAGGAAACCTTTGCCTTTATTGCGCGTATGCAGGTGACCCACATCAGCGCCTATCTGCTGAAGATCGAACCGGGCACCCCCTTTGACCGCCTGCAAGCCAAGCTGGCGCTGCCGGAGGAGGACACCGTGTGCCAAATGTACCTGCAAACGGTGGAGCGGCTGGGACAACTGGGCTTTGCCCAGTACGAGATCAGCAACTTTGCCCGCCCGGGGTACGAGAGCCGCCACAACTTGAAATACTGGCTGCTGGAACCGTACTTGGGGCTGGGACCCAGCGCCCACTCCCTGTGGAACGGTAGGCGCTTTTACTTTGACCGGGACTGGATCTGGCAGGACGAAGGCCCCGGCGGCGACCGAGAGGAGCAAATTCTCTTAGGCTTGCGACTGAACCGGGGCATACCGGAGGACTGGCTCACCCACGATCCGGCGCCGTACATTGCCGGGGGATTTATGCGCCGCGCCAACGGTTGCATTTCCCTAACCCCCCGAGGTATGCTGGTATCCAACACCATTTTGGCAGAATTACTGGACTAAGGAGGAGCCTATGTTAACCGGACTGGCAGGCGGCGCCCTTTGGGCGCTGGACACGGTCATACTGGGCATGGCTCTGGCGCTGCCGGTGTTTACCGGCGACCCCAGAGCAGCAATACTGGCGCCCTTTGCCAGCACCTTTTTGCACGATCTGTGCTCTTCCCTGTGGATGCTGGGCTATACCGGACTGCGCCGCCAATACAAGGCAGTATGGCAAGCGCTGCGCACCCGGGGCGGCCGCTTTGTGGCGCTGGGCGCACTGCTGGGCGGCCCGGTGGGTATGACCGGCTATGTGCTGGCCATCAACGCCATCGGCCCGGCGTATACCGCCATCATCTCCGCACTGTACCCGGCACTGGGCACGGTGCTGGCACACTTTTTCTTAAAGGAAAAATTGCGCCCTACCGGCCTGATCGGTCTGGCGCTGAGTATTGGCGGGGTGATCGCTCTGGGCTATACCCCCGGCACGGCGCTGCCAAAGGGACAGTTACTGGGCTTTGGCTGCGCGCTGCTGTGCTGTATCGGCTGGGCAGCAGAGGGGGTCATCTGCACCTACGGACTGCAAAGCAGCACCGTCACCAACGCCCAGGCGCTGCAAATCCGCCAGCCGGTGTCGGCGCTGACCTATGCTATTGTTTTGCTGCCGGCCTGCAAGGGCTGGGGCTTTACCGCCGGGCTGTTCGGCACACGGGCACTGTGGATCATCGCCCTGTCCGCTCTGTGCGGCACCGCCTCTTATCTGTGCTACTACAAGGCGCTGGGCAAGCTGGGCACCGGCAAGGCCATGCCCCTGAACATTACTTACGCCGCCTGGTCGCTGCCGTTCTCTTACCTGCTTTTGCACCAGGTACCCGGCACCAAGGACATCATTTGCGCCCTGGTAGTGCTCCTTGGTGCGCTGCTGGCCGCTTACGAAAAGCCACAAAAATTGGAAAAATCAAACAACCAATGAGCGCAAAAAACGGGCATACTAAAACCGAAGGAGGTTTTCAGTATGCCCGATTTATTTCATTTAACGCCGGAGATGAACCAATACTTTAACGCCCTGCCGGAGAGCGTAAAAGAGAATATCATTCAATCCGGCGCCAAGATCAATTCCCTGGAGGACTTAAAGGCCGTGGCGGCACAGCTGTGCAACCATGCAGAATAACCGCCACTTTCCCCAAACGGAAAACAGCCTGAATAACTGGGACGCGCCGGTGCGCCACGCACCCGGCCGTTACCGGGATTATCGCGAGAAGTACGCCCTGACCACCGGCGAGGTCACCGCCCGCTACTGCGAAAATATTACCAACCCCACCGTCCAGCCGGACGGCAAAACAGAAATGCACACCCCCATTCCGGATGTGGCCCATGTGGAGCAAAGCAAAGCCTATCAAGAAGAAAATCAGTTGTAACCAAATCAGCGGACGGCAGTTTTCTGCCGTCTATTTTTATACCTTTTCATCGGATTTTGTAAATTTTTGCCGCTATTTTGGCGTATTTTCCCATTTTGCCACACTATATTATAGAAGGAACTTTTCAATTTGCATGGAAAGGACGGATCCCATGAAAAAATGCTTGCGCTATCAAATGCGGCTGCTGGTGCGGTCGCCGGGATTTTGGGTCGCTATGGCCTTTGGGGTGTTGTATGCCGTGGGCTACTTTGTGGCCATGTGCCTACGCAACATTCACTTGGACGCCATTGCCCAGCCCACGCCGTACAGTGCGTATTCTACTCACGGATTAAGTTTTACCACACCGTACTTTATGTATCTGTTCCCGATTTTGGCCTGCATTTCTTTTTCTGACAGTTCTCTGTATGAGCGCAACAATCACCTACTGGCGCCGCTGCTGGGCAAAATGGGCATTGGCCGTTACTATCGCTCCAAACTGGTCGCCGTCTTTTGCGGCGGCTTTTTACCTATATTTGCCACCCAGGCGCTGAATATGGGACTGTGCCTGATCGCCTTTCCCTTAAACGGCACCCAGCGCTACGGCTGGGATCTGTTTCAAGACTATACATACTGGTATCATGTCAGTGATCCGCACTTCTTTTTCCAGCATCTGTATCTGTACTCGCCTTATCTGTACTATCTGCTTTATATGCTGCTGTCCGCCCTGGTCGCCGGGTTGTTTGCGGTGGCAGCCTGGCAATTTTCCTTTTTCGTTCGCAACCGCATTTTTACCTATACCATCATGTTTTTGGTGGTACAGGGCATTGAATATCTGCTGATCTTAACGCCGGATTGGCCGCTGAATATTCTCAGCTATCTATACGGGATGAACCCCACCGTCCCGACCCCTGGCGGTTTTGCCATCTGTATGGCCTTTTACCTGGCGCTGGCATTCCTACCGGCGCTGATCGTACCAAAGAAATTGAGGAACTGCTTATGAAGCGCACCCTTGCCTACAACCGATACCCGCTGGTCATCTGTACACTGGGGTTGCTGCTGGGCGGATTGCACAGTCTGTTCCAGCTGCACCAGACCCCTGCGGATACCTGGACTGCGGCCTATCTGACCGCCCGGGAGGGAACGGAGCTGATGCTGACGGAGAACAGCACCGATCCCCAAGTGCTGCGCAGTCTGCTGCACCTGCTCATCGGCGTACCTCTGCTGGGTGGACTGTTCAGTCGGGGCTACGCAGTTAAAGGGATCTTTGCCGCCACCCGTCGCGGGCGTTATCTGCGCTTTTACCGGGCAGAAATGGGGCGACTGCTGACAGTGACTCTGCTGTACAACCTGCTGTATTGCGGTGCCCAGGCGCTGTGTGCCACGGTGGCCGTCCACGCCCTGCCTACCGGTGCCGCAGTTCGACTAATAGGGATCAGCCTGTTTAGCGACACGCTGGTGCTCTTTGGCTTTGCGGTGCTGTGCGCCGGTCTGTGCGTGACCCGGGGCGAAAAAGCAGGCATACTGCTGGGCGCCGCCACCTTTTTGCTGGCGGTGATGGCGCTGTTTTTGCTGCCGGTACCGCTGCGCCAATACAATCCGGTGCTTTGGTGCCTGTGCAGTGCATTTCCCACGGACGAAACGCTCTTTGCCTATCCCCTGTGGGGCTACTACGCCGCAGGCAGCGCACTGCTGGCGGTGTGGGTGCTGCTTTGGGGGCGGGTGCTAAAGACAAAAGATATTTTGTGAGGTAGACTATGCCAAAAATCATATTGCAAGACTATACCAAGACTCTGCGGGGCAAAACCGTGCTGGATCACATAGACCTGACGCTGGAAAGCGGCGGCATTTACGGCCTGGCCGGGCAAAACGGCTGTGGCAAGACCATGCTGCTGCGGGCCATTGCCGGGCTGATGACCCCCACCACCGGCACAGCCACCGTAGGCGGCACCCGGGTGGGCAACGGGGTCTATGCGCCTCATGTGGGGCTGGTGATCGAGAATGTATTTCTCTACGAATACCTAAGCGGCCGCCAAAACCTGCAAATGCTCAACGACCTGTCCGATCACAAGATCAGTGACGGCGAACTGGACGGCTGGCTCACCCGCTTTGGGCTGGACCCGGCGGACCGGCGCCCCATGAAAAAATACTCCCTGGGTATGTGCCAAAAGGTCAGCCTGATCCAGGCGCTGATGAACCAACCGGAATTAGTGCTGCTGGACGAACCCACAAACGCGCTGGACGATGACAGCGTACAGGTGCTGGAAGAAGAAATTCTTCGTATGAACCGGAAGGCAGGCACCACCTTTGTGATCGCCAGCCACGACCGAGCCAGTCTGGAGCACCTGTGCACCAAAATACTGCGAATGGAGGCGGGGCACCTTGCGTAAAAAACAACTGACCATGCAGCAGGGACTGGCGCTGGGCTGCCTGATTCTGCTGGTGTGCGCCGTACTGTTCGGCATTGTGCTGCGGGCCACCCGCTCCCACGATTTGGAGGACCCGGAAAAAGTGGCAGCGGCTGTTTGCGACTTGCCCACAGACAACCGGGCTGATTATGATGCGGCGGCCGAAATGTTAGACATAAGCACAGCGGTGGAGCAGCTGCAAGACCGGATCCCCCTGCAAGTGGAAATCACCGGTATGCAGCCCACCTACAACAATCTGCACTACACCGCCAAGGTGCTAAAGACCACCGATCGGGAGCAGGCAGGCAACACGGTGGTGCTGTATCTACTCATGTCCATGGAAAAAATGAGTGACGGCAAGCTGCACTGCGACGCCGGCATCGCTCTGCCGTTGGCTGTAGGGCACAAATACCTGCTGTTTGTCCGTCCTATGGAATACATGGACCTGTACCAACGCACCCTACCCTGCCGAGAATACCAGGCCACCACCAACGCCACGGACGCCACGCTGTACAGCTTTTGCCTGGATCGCACACAAACCCGCCCACTGCCAACCACGCCGCTGACCTTTCAGCAGGTTACAGAATACGATTACCTGGTCTATTCCCAAGAGGCGCTGGACCACGCCAAAAAATTCACCGCCGACATACGGAAGCACTACGGCGTAACTGCAAAATAACATAAAAAACCCCATTGCCAAGGGTTGGCAATGGGGTTTTTTCATTCCCTTTACAGGTGGAAGATCAGCTTGTCGCTACACTTATTAAAGACGAACAGCCCGACAGCCAGGGTGACCAGCGACACCACCGAAGCATACAGCAGCAAATTCCAGGTCATCATTTGGCCGTACAGAATACACTGGCGGAACAGTTCGATCATCGAATAAAGTGGGTTGATCTTAATAAGCACCACGATCCAGTCGGAGGTAATGCGGTGCAGAGGATAAATGATGGGCACCATATAAAACAGCAGGTGACACAGCACATCCCAAATATACTCCACATCCCGGAAGTAAACGGACAGCACGGACAGGATCATACCCACGCCGGTGCAGAACACCAACAGAATGAACATGGGTACAAAGAACAGCACCGCGTAGCCGTTTAGGTGCAGGGCGTGGCCGTTGCTGATTCCGGTGAGCTTAAAGAAGATCCATACGCTCACCAGGCAAAGCAGCGAGATGGCGAAGGTTACATAGCAAGAGAGAATGGAGCTAAGCGGGTACATATACTTGGGCACATAGACCTTCTTGATGATCCCCGCATTGCGGCGGAAGGAGGTCATCGCCTGTTTGGTGGAAGATGTAAAGAAATCAAACATCAACCGGCCGGTAAACAGGAATACCGGGTAGCAGATCACGCCCTTGTTGCTGCGGCCAAAGATTCCGCTGAACACCACGGAAAGCACGATCATGTTCAGCAGCGGCTGCAAAAAGCTCCACAAAATACCGATCCAGGAGTCCCGGTACTTTAACTTAATATTCTTACGGGTCAGCTCCATTAGCAGGTTCCGATACTTTTGGAACACCCGTGTATCGTGCGCAAGCGCGCGCTTTAATTTTTTTACCTTCGGCATAGATACACCTCGATCCGCGCAGGGCGGCAATAATTTTGCGCTGCCTAACGCAGCCAAACACCGGATATAACTAAGGCATTATAACACACGCCGCCGCATTTTTCAACTTAAAGTGCGAATTTGGTACAAAATGTACCCTTTAGCGAAACAGATCAGCAATGGTCAGCGCTGTTTTGCGGGCAGAGGCATCGCCGTCCACTGCATAATCTGCCGCTGCACGATACTTGGCCTGGCGGGCGTCATACAGCGCCTTGGCCTGTACCGGATCCTGAAATAAAGGGCGGTTGGCGCCGTTGCCCACCCGCTGACAGATCACATCAAAAGACGCGTCCAGCAGCACGATCTTGCCGGTGGTGCGCAGGGTCCGTACATTCTCGTCAAAGGTCAGTGCCCCGCCGCCGGTGGAGATCACGCAGTTGGGAATCTCTGCCGCCTCTGCGCAGGCTGCACGCTCCAGCTCTCGAAAATAGTCTTCCCCGTGCACCTGAAAAATAGCCGGAATAGACACACCGCTGCGCGCCTCCACCAGCTGATCCGTATCCACAAACCGGCGACCCATAATTTTGGCCAGCTCTTTGCCCACCACAGTCTTGCCGCTGCCCATAAAGCCGCAAAGCACAATATTCATTACAGCAGTTCCTCCATTTGCTCGATCACCCGCTGCACCTGGGCAGGGGTGTAGGTCACATCATTCCAAATCTCCTGGGCTACCGCTGCCTGCCACACCAGCATGGGCAGACCGTTTACCACCTTGGCGCCGTTTTGCCGAGCCAGGCGCAGCAGCTGGGTTTCCATTGGATTATAAATGGCGTCAAATACCGCAGCCGTGTGGGCCAGCACACCCGGCTCCAGCGGGCAAGCGTCCACCTTGGGGAACATACCCACCGGAGTGCCGTTGACGATCAGATTCCAGTCACCGGTCACGCTGTTAAAATCCGTCACCGTCACCGCGCGGCCGCATTTTTCGGCAATTTCCGCCGCCAAGGCACAACCTTTCGACGGTGTGCGGGCAGCCAGGGTCACCGCCGCACCTGCCAGCATCGCCTCAAAGGCAAACATACGAGCCACGCCGCCGGTGCCCAGCACCAGCACCCGCCCGGCCAGCGGAATGCCCGCTGCGGACAGAGAGCGCAAAAAGCCGTAGCAGTCCGTATTGTAGCCGTAGAATTTGCCGTCCCGCACTGCCACCGTATTCACCGCCCCAAAGAGCGCCGCTTTTTCGTCCAGTTCTGCCATAGCCGACAGCACCGCTTGCTTGTGGGGAATAGTAACATTAAATCCATGCAGCGTTTGCAGTTCCGGCAGCCGGTTCGCTAGATCCTCCGGTGCAATATCCAACAACCGGTAGTCCCCCTCCAGGTGGGCGGCAGCCAGCAGCGCCCGGTGAATTTGGGGAGAGAGAGAATGACCCAGCGGGTGACCGATCAGTGCATAGTGCGTCATGATTTTGCCCTTTCCGCTCCCGGCCCAAAAAAATATTGCCGAAAGCATTGACTTTTTTATAGGAATTATATAATATGATAGCATATAAGACTTGTATTAACAACAGTTTTTTGGAGATGAGCAGTTATGGTACTGGATAAAATGAAGGACATTTTGGTGGAGCAGCTGGAGTGCAACCCGGAGGACATCACCATGGAGAGCCTGCTGGTAGACGACCTGGGGGCCGACAGTCTGGACGCCATCGACATCGTGATGAGTGTGGAAGATATGTTCAAGGTTGAAGTACCGGACGAAATCATTGAGAAGATCGAGACTGTGGGCGACATTGTCAACTACATTGAGGATCACATCTGATTTGCATTTTTCACCATTTGTCAATTCCTGTCAAAAATTGCGGCAAAAAGTGTGGATTTTTTATCAAAGTTGCCCTGTTTGAATTGACAATTCACTTAAATTCAAGTAAAATAGAAAGGCAGATGATCGTGCATCTGCCTTTCCGCTTTTTTAGGGGAAAAAGCGCCGGCGATGCATGGTCTTACCGACATGGAGAGGGGAATCTTTATGGCAAAGAAGTATATCTTGGCCCTGGACCAGGGAACCACAAGTTCCAGAGCCATCATTTTCAACAAAAAGGGTGAGATCGTCGCCAAGGCGCAAAACGAATTCACCCAGCACTATCCGGAGAACGGCTGGGTAGAGCACGACCCGATGGAAATTCTGTTTAGCCAGATCAGCGCCATACTGACCGTGCTGCGCAAGGAAGCGGTGGATCCCAAGGAGATCGCCGCCATCGGCATTACCAATCAGAGAGAGACCACCGTGGTGTGGGAGAAAGAGACCGGTCGTCCCATTTATAACGCCATCGTGTGGCAGTGCCGCCGCACAGCGGACCTGTGCGAGGAATTGAAGGCGCAGGGACTGAACGATTATGTAAAGAGCACCACTGGTCTGCTGATCGACGCCTACTTCAGCGGCACCAAGATCAAATGGATCCTGGACCATGTGGAGGGCGCCCGGGAGCAGGCGAAGCGGGGCGAGCTGCTGTTTGGCACCATTGACAGCTGGCTGATCTGGAACCTGACCAACGGCAAAGTGCATGTGACCGATTACTCCAATGCCTGCCGCACCATGCTCTTTGACATTGACAAGCTGTGTTGGGACCCGTTTTTATGTGAAAAGCTGGGCATTCCCATGTCCATGCTGCCGGAGGTAAAGCCGTCCAGCTGCATTTACGGCGAAGTGGCTAAGATCACCGGCATTGAGGACATTGCCGGTGTGCCCATTGCAGGCGCCATCGGCGACCAGCCGGGTGCACTCTTCGGCCAGGGCTGCTTTGAGTCCGGCCAGGCCAAGAATACATACGGCACCGGCTGCTTTTTGCTGATGAACACCGGCGAAAAGCGGGTAGACTCTCGCTCCAACCTGCTCTCCGGCATTGCCTGGGGACTGGACGGCAAGATCACCTATGCACTGGAAGGCTCCGCCTTTAACGCCGGCAGTGTGATCAAGTGGCTGCGCGATGAGCTGGGGCTGATTGAGAACGCGCCCCAGTGCGACAAATTCGCCGCCATGGTTCCGGATTCCGGCGGACTGTACTTTGTGCCGGCCTTTACCGGGCTGGGCGCTCCCTACTGGGATATGTATGCCCGCGGGGTCATGATCGGTCTGTCCCGTGGGATCAACAAATTCCATGTATGCCGCGCGGTACTGGAAAGCATTACCTACCAAATGACCGACCTGCTGGAAGCCATGATGAAGGATTCCGACATTATCCTCAAGGACCTTCGGGTGGACGGTGGCGCTTCCGTCAGCGATATTATGATGCAGATGCAGGCGGATATGACCGGCGTAAATGTGAATCGACCCAAGAATGTGGAGACCACAGCCCTGGGCGCTGCCTACTGTGCCGGGCTGGCTACCGGCGTGTGGAAAGACACGGCGGAGATCGAGGCCAACCGCCAAGTAGACAAGATTTTTGTACCCTCCATGGAAGAGGGGCTACGCAACCGGAAGTACACCGACTGGAAGCGGGCGGTAGAGCGCTCCAGAAACTGGGAACGCTAAACATACCGATTTATACATAAGTTAATCAGGGGGGACAAAGCGCGCGGCAACGGGTGCTTTGTTCCTCTTTTTATTTTGCGGCAAAACCGCACCCAAATTCTATTTCACAACAAGGAGAACCCATTATGTCAAAAGTCATTGTACCCTGGGATCTGATCACCAATTTTGTGACAGACGCTTTCATCGGCTACGGCATTCCCGCAGAGGACGCTAAGATCTGCACGGATGTTTTGCTGGAGTCCGACCGCCGCGGGATTGAAAGCCACGGCTGCAACCGGTTTAAGCCCATTTACCTGGATCGGATCAAAGCCGGGATCCAAAATCCGGTGACCCGGTTTGAGATCTTAAAAGGAACCCCCACCACCGCCGTGGTAGACGGCCACAACGGCATGGGTCAGGTGATCGGCCATCGGGCCATGCAGATGGCCATTGATAAGGCCAAGGAATACGGTATGGGCATGGTGGCCGTGCGCAACAGCTGTCACTACGGTATTGCCGGTTACTACGCCACCATGGCCACCAAGGCCGGCTGCATCGGCATCACCGGCACCAACGCCCGCCCCTCCGTGGCGCCCACCTTTGGTGTGGAGGGTATGTTCGGCACCAATCCGCTGACCGTAGGCATTCCAACCGACGAGGACTTTGACTTTCTCATCGACTGTGCCACCTCCATCACCCAGAACGGCAAGATCGAATATTACGCCCGCATTGGCGAGGACGTGCATCCGGGCACGATAATCGGTCGAGACGGCCAGCCCATCTCCGGCGACAGCGGCGAGGCGCTGAAGAAGATTCGCAGCGGCGACGCGGCACTGACCACCCTGGGCGGCATTGGCGAAGCCCTGGGCGGCTACAAAGGCTACGGCTACGCCATGGTGATCGAGCTGCTCTCTGCCGTGCTGCAAGACGGTGCCTACGGCAAAGATCTGGACGGCAAGGACGAGAACGGCAACATTCGCCCCTATCACCTGGGCCACTTCTTCATTGCCATTGACACCGATCACTTCCTGGGTCAGGAGCTGACCCGCAAAAAAGCCGGCGAAATCCTCCGCAGTGTGCGTGCCTCTCAAAAAGCACCCGGCGCCGACCGCATTTTCACCGCCGGTGAAAAAGAGTGGGAGATCTGGCAGCAGCGCAAGGACAGCGGCGTGCCCATCAACGACTCTGTGCAGAAAGAAATTTTGGAAGTTCGGGACGAACTGGGTCTGACCCAGTACAAGTTCCCCTGGGAATAAGCGAGGTAACTATGGATTACAGAAAAGAATCATTAAGACTCCACGGTGAGTGGAAAGGCAAAGTTGAAGTGGTGGCACGGGCCAAGGTGGACAACAAGGACGCCCTGTCCCTGGCCTACACCCCCGGTGTGGCCGAGCCCTGTCTGGCGATTCAGGCAGATTACAACAAAAGCTGGGAGCTGACCCGCCGCTGGAATATGGTGGCGGTGATCACCGACGGCTCTGCGGTACTGGGTCTGGGCGACATTGGCCCGGAGGCCGGTATGCCCGTTATGGAGGGCAAATGCGTGCTGTTTAAGGAATTCGGCGGCGTAGACGCCTTCCCCCTGTGTGTGCGCACCAAGGATGTGGACGAATTTGTAGAGACGGTGTATAATATCAGCGGTTCCTTTGGCGGGATCAACCTGGAGGATATTGCTGCGCCCCGCTGCTTTGAGATCGAGCAGAAGCTGAAAGAACGCTGCGATATTCCGATTTTCCACGACGACCAGCACGGCACCGCCGTTGTGGTCTCTGCCGCATTGATCAATGCCACAAAAATCACCGGCAAGCCCCTGGATCAGTGCAAGGCCGTGATCAACGGCAGCGGCGCCGCAGGCATTGCCATTGCCAAGCTGCTGCTGACCCTGGGACTGGGCGATGTGATCCTGTGTGACCGCACCGGCGCCATCTACGAAGGCCGCGATAAGTTAAACGCCAGCAAGGCAGAGATCGCCGCCGTGTCCAATAAAGGCAAGGTACAGGGCACCCTGGCAGAAGCGGTAAAGGGCACGGACATCTTCATCGGCGTGTCTGCACCCGGTGTGCTGACCCAGGAGATGATCCGCACCATGAACCCGGATCCCATTGTGCTGGCCATGGCCAACCCCACGCCGGAGATTCTGCCGGATGAGGCAGCCGCTGCCGGTGCTAAAATTGTAGGCACCGGGCGCTCCGACTTCCCCAACCAGATCAACAATGTGGTCGCATTCCCCGGTATCTTCCGCGGGGCGCTGGATGTACGCGCCGCTGCCATTACGGAGAATATGAAAATTGCCGCCGCGTATGCCATCGCCTCCCTGGTCAGCGATGCAGAGTTAAAACCGGAGTATATTCTGCCCCACGCCTTTGATCCCCGGATCAAGGACACCGTGGCTGCCGCTGTGGCAGAAGCAGCACGGAAGGACGGCGTAGCCCGCATTTAACGGCCAAGCCTATTATAATGTTATAAGTTATATATTATAATAAAGCAAAACGAACGCACAGGCGCTCTCCCCCTGCCGCTCCCCGGCGGCAGAACGGAGGGCGCCGGTTTTTTGTCCTATTTTATGCAACTTAAGAACAGTATTAGACAAGTGTTGCGATACTAAGGCGGTTTTGTCAAGGGAAAAGGGCCAAGTTTGTGGAAGTTGCTTAATTATTACAGAATGGTTACAAATTCGTTGTATAGATTTACCATAGATTAAAAAGTTACAAATGTGTTACAATCCTCACCGTTGTTGCGGCATAGGCCCAACAAAGGGAGGTTTTTGATGAAAAAGGCAATCATAGCCCTTATTTCTCTGCTTATTTTTTGCATAGTATTCCCGTCTACCGTGTCGGCAGAGTCCGCAAGGAGCCATTACAAGCCCCGGCTGACCGCCCCCACCTCAGACAACGCCTATTATAACAGCAAGCTGAACCGTTACAGCCAGACCGGCTACGGTATGCCCAACTGCGTGGCCTACGCCTACGGCCGGGTGTACGAGATGAACGGCAAGGCCCCCAAGATCACCCACGGCAACGCCGGCGAGTGGTGGAGCATTAACAAGCAGGGCGGCTATTACAAGTACGGCAGCAAGCCCAAGGTGGGCGCAGTGGTGGTTTGGAGCAACCATGTGGCCGTGGTGGAGCAGATCCACAAGAACGGCAGCATTACCATTTCCGAGTCCCACTACGGCGGCACCTATTTTGACACAAAGACCGTCACCGACTACACCTACCATTACGGCCAGACTTTTTACGGCTTCATCTACACCTATCAGGGCAGTGCCAAGAAAAAGAGCAAGCCCAAGCCCAAGCAGTACACCGCCGCCAAAACCGCAGTAACCGCACCGGAAGAGCAGGAACAGGTATTCCGTATACTGGAGATCGACGACAGCAAGGCAGCCACGCAGGAGATCGTGCAAAACGATAAACTGCTGCAAGCTTCCGCCGCCAGCCACTCCACCAAGAAGGCAGATACGGAAAAACGCGCCGCTGCGCAAAAAGCGGCCATGCAAACTGCGGAAAAGTCCGTTGCTGCATAACACTGAAAGAGAATCTGCACAAGGAGCACCCTATGGGTGCTCTTTTTTTATACCAATAAGAATAAAAAGACGGCAGACGGATCTTACCCATAAACAAAAAATGAAAAAGCCGTGAATTTTTTGAGATTTTGCAAAAAAGGTGTTGACAAAACGACAAAATGGATATAATATAAAGACAGTTAGCACTCAGGCGCATAGAGTGCTAACACAGTAAAGGACGGTGAAAGGAATGCTTGGTGAACGCAGAGCCGCCATACTCCGCCTGATTATTGAGTATTACATCAAGACAGGCGAGCCGATCGGTTCTAAGACCCTGTGCAACCTTTTGCCTTATGCTGTGTCCAGCGCCACCATTCGCAACGAAATGGCGCACCTGAGCAACCTGGGCTACCTGGAGCAGCGCCACACCAGCGGCGGCCGTGTGCCGGGCAAGAATGCCTACCGCTTTTATGTGGATCACCTCATGGAGCCTAAGGCGCTGTCCCCTTATGAGACAGCCAAGATCGACGAACGCCTGTCCGTCAACGCCGGAGACGCCCAGCGCCTGTTGGCTGATGCGGCGGATCTGCTGGCAGACGCCACCCACTGCGCCGCCTTTAGCTGCGCACTGGCAGACGCCGGCGATGTGATTCAGGGCGTGCAGTTGATCCCTGCCGGAGGCGGCCGCGCCATGTTGGTCATGCTTACCGCCGGTGGGCGTATCAAATCTTCGATTTGCCGACTCAGTTGCCCGGCGGACGACGGATTTATGGCCGCCTTTTACGATGTGATGCACAGCACATTCATCGGCACCCGGCTCAGCGATGTAAGCATCGCCACAGTGCAAAGCACAGCCGTGACCCTGGGCAGCCGCATTTTTGATATGCTGCCGGTGCTCAGCAGTCTGTGCGCCCTGTGCGCGGAAACGCGGCAGGACAGCCTGCTCTTTGCCGGCGAGACCAATTTGCTCTCTCACGAGGAACTGGGCAACGAGGTATATAAGCTGCTGACCTTTCTCACCAACCGGCCACGCTTTTTGACCCTGGCGAAGCAATTTGCCGACGCCCCGGCGCGCAGTGCTCTGTTTATCGGTGAGGAGAACCCGTACTTTGAGCTGAAAAACACAGCCACCATGCTGTGCAGTCTGCACTACAACAGCCAACAGCGCGCGGTCCTGGGCGTGATCGGCTCCACCCGCATGGACTACGCCACCATTGTGCCCCGAGCACAATATATTATGAATAAAACCACAGATCTTCTTGCTGAAGGAGGTATAACCAATGGCTAAAAAGAAGCAGGCAGAGGAAAAGCCAAACACCCAGGCTGCCGCTGCCGAAACAGAAACCGAAACCACACCGCCACAGGCGGAAGAAAACAACCAGACCCAAACAGACGACCCTACGGCGGCGCTGGAAAAGGAGCTGGCAGACACAAAAGATCAGCTGCTGCGGCTGACGGCGGAATACGCCAACTTCCGCAAGCGCAGCGATAAAGAAAAGGGCGACACTTACGCCTACGCCACCGGCAAGACCGTGGAGGCATTTCTCCCGGTGTTTGACAATCTGGAGCGGGCGCTGGGCGCCACCCAGCAGGACTTTGAGGGCCTGCAAAAGGGCGTGCAAATGACCTTTGACGGTCTGACTGCCACCCTGGAGAAGCTGGGCGTCACCGCTTACGGTGCCCCGGGCGAAACCTTTGACCCCAACCTGCACCATGCAGTGATGCATGTGGAGGATGAGAACCTGGATGAAAATGTCATTACCGATGTTTTTCAACGGGGATATAAAATGGATGATCGGATCATCCGACCGGCAATGGTCAAAACAGCAAATTAACAATAAGCAGGAGGTATTCCATTATGTCTAAGATTATTGGTATTGATTTAGGTACAACAAACAGCTGCGTCAGCGTGATCGAGGGCGGCGAAGCCGTAGTGATCCCCAACGCAGAAGGTGCCCGCACCACCCCGTCCGTGGTGGCGTTCAGCAAGGACGGCGAGCGCATGGTGGGCAATGTGGCAAAGCGCCAGGCCATCACCAATCCGGAGCGTACCATCGCTTCCATCAAGCGCCACATGGGCTCCGACTACAAAGTCAACATTGACGGCAAGGCCTACACCCCCCAGGAGATCAGCGCTATCATTCTGCAAAAGCTGAAGAGCGACGCAGAGAGCTACCTGGGCGACAAGGTAACGGAAGCGGTCATCACCGTGCCCGCTTACTTTACGGACGCACAGCGCCAGGCCACCAAGGACGCCGGCAAGATCGCCGGTATGGAAGTAAAGCGAATCATCAACGAGCCCACCGCTGCGGCGCTGGCCTTTGGTATCGACCAGGAAAACGACCAGAAAGTGATGGTCTATGACCTGGGCGGCGGTACATTCGATGTATCCATCATTGAGATGGGCGACGGCGTGCAGGAAGTACTGGCAACAGCCGGTAACAACCACCTGGGCGGCGATGACTTTGATAAGAAGATCATGGACTGGCTGGTTGCCGAGTTTAAGAAAGAACAGGGCATTGACCTGTCCGGCGACAAAATGGCTATGCAGCGCATTAAGGAAGCTGCAGAGAAAGCCAAGATCAACCTGTCCGGTATGACCACGGCGCAGATCTCTCTGCCCTTCATCACCGCAGACGCTACCGGCCCCAAGCACATGGAGACCACCCTGTCCAGAGCCAAGTTTAACGAAATGACCGCAGACCTGGTAGAGGCTACCATGGGCCCGGTTCGCCAGGCCATGAGCGACTCCGGCCTGACCATGAACGACATTGACAAGATCCTGCTGGTAGGCGGTTCCACCCGTATTCCCGCCGTACAGGAAGCCATTAAGAAGTTCAGCGGCAAAGAGCCGTTTAAGGGCATTAACCCGGATGAGTGCGTAGCTATGGGTGCTGCCCTGCAAGGCGGCGTACTGGGCGGCGATGTAAAGGGTCTGCTGTTGCTGGATGTAACACCCCTGTCCCTGGGCATTGAGACCATGGGCGGCGTGAACACCGTGATCATTGAGCGCAACACCACCATCCCCACCAAGAAGAGCCAGATCTTCTCCACCGCAGCCGACAACCAGACCTCCGTGGAGGTGCACGTGCTGCAAGGTGAGCGTGAGTTTGCCAAGGACAACAAGACCCTGGGTATGTTCCACCTGGACGGCATTATGCCCGCCCGCCGCGGTGTGCCCCAGATCGAAGTGACCTTTGATATTGACTCCAACGGCATTGTGCATGTAAGCGCCAAGGACCTGGGCACCGGCAAGGAGCAGCACATCAGCATTACCGCCTCCTCCAACATGAGCAAGGACGACATCGACAAGGCAGTGAAAGAAGCAGAGCAGTTCGCCGCCGAGGATAAGAAGAAGAGAGAGGCCGTAGACCTGCGCAACAATGCAGACCAGATGGTTTACCAGACCGAGAAGCTGCTCAGCGAGAACGGTGACAAGTTCAGTGATGACGACAAGAGCGCGCTGAACACCAAGCTGGACGCGCTGAAGGAAGCACTGAAGGGCGACAATACAGATGCCATTAAGAGCGCCGAAGAGGACCTGACCAACAAGTTCTACGAAGTGTCTCAAAAGATCTATGAAGCCACCCAGGGCGCGCAGGGTCCCCAGCCCGGCGCAGCACCCGGTGCAGATGCAGCACAGGGCGGCAATGACGCCGGTTACACCGACGCAGACTACACCGAGGTGGACGATAACTAATCCCCTCTCAGGAACGGCGGCAGGCGGTAATACACCAGTATTGCCGCCTATACCGTTATCTATACTGAAATCTAAACGACGGAGGCTACTATGCCTGAAGAAAAACGAGATTACTACGAGGTGCTGGGCATAAGCAAAGGCGCCTCGGAGGATGAGATCAAAAAAGCATACCGCAAAACCGCCAAGAAGTACCACCCGGACCTGCACCCGGACGACCCGGTGGCCGAGGCCAAATTCAAGGAATGTAACGAGGCCTACGAGGTGCTGGGCGATCCCCAAAAGAAAGCCCGATACGACCAATTCGGCTTTGCCGGGGTTGACCCCAACTACGGCGCCGGACAGGGCGGCTACGGCGGCGGTGGCTTTGGCTTTGACGGCGGCGACATTGACCTGGGCGATATCTTCTCCTCCATCTTTGGCGGTGGAGGCGGCGGCTTCGGCTTTGGCGGGCGCAACCCCAATGCGCCGGCGCGCGGTCGGGATGTGCGGGCGTCTGTGACCCTGACCTTTGAAGAAGCAGCCAAGGGCTGCAAAAAGACCGTCAGTACCCAGCGAGTCGAGGATTGCTCTGCGTGCGGCGGCACCGGTGCGGCGAAAGGCACCAGTCCCAAGACCTGCCCGGACTGCCAAGGACGCGGCGTAGTCAATGTGCAGCAGCGCACCGCCTTCGGTGTAATGAACAGCCAGCACACCTGTTCCCGCTGCGGCGGCCGGGGCAAAATCGTAGACGACCCCTGCAAAAAGTGCGGCGGCAAGGGCAAGGTGCGTGCCGCGCGGCAAATTGAAATCAACATTCCCGCCGGGATTGATAACGGCCAGGTTGTGACCGTGCGCGGTAACGGCGACGCCGGTATGAACGGCGGCCCTGCCGGTGATCTGCACATTGAAGTGCGGATCAAGAAACACAAGGACTTTACCCGGGACGGCTATAATGTGTGGTACAACAAACATGTGAGCATTACCGAAGCCACCCTGGGCGCAGAATTACAGGTGCCCACCCTGGACGGCAATGTGAAGTACAATATGCCTGCCGGTACACAGCCGGGCGCCGTGTTTAAGCTGAAGGGTAAAGGGATTCAGCGGCTGAACAGTGTGGGCAAAGGCGACGAATATGTACAGATCATTGTAGATATTCCCACCGGTCTGACTCACGAGCAAAAGGAACTGCTGCGTACCTTTGATAAAAGCTACACGCCCCCCAAGAACCCGCCTAAAGAAGGCTTTTTTGACAAATTCAAGAAGAAATAAGTAAAAAGAGAAAAGCGCATTGCAAGGCTTGCAATGCGCTTTTTTGCACTTTACAGATCGTCCGCATCCTGCACCGGCTCTGCGGGAATGTCCTCATAATACGTTTCCCGAGGCACGCCGGTGTAGCTGCCGTCCACATCTGCCTGCAACATCTCCGGGCTGATATAGGAGGTCAGGTCAATGACTTCCTTGCCCTTTCTCTGCCGTTTTTCCTTTTTGTTCTTCTTCGCCATAAAAAATCACCCCTGTGCAATCGGTGCCGCGGCACCGGTAATAGTTTGCACAGGGGTGCTGTATTTACTCACAGCTTGGCCACATCCACGGCGGCAATTTTTTCCATAAAATCCTTAGGCGAAATCACCGTTCCCATATCCAAGAACTCGTCCATATTCATATTAAAATTATTCACATACACCGGCACTTGCTTGTATTCAATATCAATATGCAATCGGGCAGCGTCCGCCTTCACCACAGCCGGGTCATAGCCGTTTGCATCATAATACCGGCTGACGATTACCTCATTGTTCTTTACATACAGCAGCGCCAGATTGCGCCCGGATTTGGAGATGCTCACATAGCTTTCGTCTGTCTTGGAGAGGGCTTGTCCCATTTTCATCTGCGCCACTGCCTTACAGGCGTCGGAATTCAGAAACAGCTCGTTGATAAAAATAGACTCCAGCGCGGTGGTATCATCCGGCACCAGGATTGCCAAAATGTTTTTGGACAGCTTTTTGCCGTACATACTCTTGATGAATTCCTTAAAATAATGCTGGGTCTCGCTGATCTTAGCGGCATAATGATGATAAAAAGGAATATTGGCCACCACCGGCGTGCCCGGCAGGGAGAAGGTCTTAAAATCGTCCGTGTCCCGATTCTTCACCAAAATGTCCGAATTCGTAATGATCATAGGGATTGTTTTTGCCATAAAAATGTCCCTCCGTGGCTCCTATTTTACTATAATGCCCGTGCCAAATCAATAAAAATCAAAAAATATAGTGAAATCCGACGGCAGTTATGGTAAAATAAGGTGACAACATTGTTGTGAGAGGAGGAGTTTTATGCATGATTCCGATGAGCTGGATGATATTCTGAACGAAATTCGGAACCGCCAAAACCCGCAGACAGAGGATGCGCCCCCAGAGCCGGAGCCGCCTCAGCCCGTAGATATGCCGCTGTTTGACCAGGCAGACGCCCCCACGCCTGCGCCGAAGGATTTGCCGGAGAATCCCACCCTGCCCACAGAGGCAGCAGAGGAAACACCGGCCGCCCCCGCTATGCCGGAGGACACGCCCACCGCAGACGGCAGAGAAGATGTATATACCAATGTATTTTCCGGCACGGAGGAGACCCGGGCAGAGGCAACCTACACGCCCCCGACCCGACCCCTTGGTGACGATGAATATCCGGAGGAAGAAATGAAGAAGAACGATAAGCAAAAGAAAATCATTATTGCCGTTGTGGCTGTTGTGGTTGTGATTGCCGTGGCCCTGGGCATTTACTTTGGCGTGGTGCGCGGCAAAAACGAGGAGCCAACCTCCGGCGTGACCAATGCCGCTACCGAAGCCGCCACCCAGGCACCGGTGGCCGTGGCAAACCCCTTTACCGGTGAGAGCGACTATAATGAGAACGCGGTAGGCAAACGCCCGGTGGCCCTGGTGGTAGAGAATGCCCAGGCTGCCCGTCCCCAGTGGGGGATCAATTCCCCGGACATTATCGTAGAGGGCGAAGTGGAAGGCGGCGAGACCCGTATGCTGTGGCTCTTTGCCGACTACACCTCTGTGCCGGACAAGATCGGCCCTATGCGCAGCGCCCGCCCGCCGTACATTCGCTTTTCCGAGATGTTTGACGCCGTCTTTATCCACTGGGGTCAGAGCAAGAGCAAAGGCAGCTATGTAGGCGCCAACACCGTGTTTGACCAGGACAATGTGGACCACATTAACCAGATGACTTACAGTGGCAAGGTGGATCTGTTTACCAGAGACCAAACCCGCAATGTAGCCAGCGAGCACACCGGTGTGCTGCGCGGCAAAAAAATTGCCTCTGCCCTGAAAGAGCAGAAGATCCGCACCAAGGTCAACGAGACCAAGTTTACCACCTTCGACTTTAACAAAAAGGCAACTGCCGTGGGTGATGATCCCTGCAACGCACTGGCGCTGACCTTCTCTAATCGCACCCGCACCCGCGACTGGACCTATAAAAGCGATGACCAAATGTACCACAGCACCGATTATGAAACGGATGTAAAGATGAAGAACCTGATCGTGCTGTTTGACAACACCTCTTACACCACTAAGGCCAATTACAAAGGCAGCGGTAAGGGCGAGACCTACTGCAACTACGATCTGGCCGGCGGCAAGGGTGTGCTGGCTTCTCAGGGCACCTACACCGAGATCAAGTGGAGCAAAAAGGACGGCAAGCTGTCCCTGACCACCACCGACGGTCAGCCCTTAAAGCTGAACCCCGGTCGCAGCTGGATCGGCTACGCCTCTGCCAACAACGGCGGTAAAGTCGTGGAAAAGTAAAAATTGAAATCCATAAAAGACCGTCTCGGAGCATCCGGGGCGGTCTTTTGTATGTGGACGTGCATAAATACCGGCGGGAGCAAGTCCCCACCCGACAGGAATTTTATAACCGATGTAATACTATAAAACACCGCAAGCACATAAAAAAGGACCGATACACCATGTATCGGTCCTTTGATTTACCAAACGATTACAGCAGGCCGGCCACCAAGTCGCCCATTTGGGCGGTGGTCACCGGACGGAAGCCCTCCTCGTAAATATCCGGGGTGCGGGCCTGGGTCAGTGCCTGATCCACCGCGTCCTCAATGGCCTGGGCAGCCTCCATCTCGCCAAAGGTGTAGCGCAGCATCATGGCGCCGGACAAAATGGTTGCCAGCGGATTGGCCTTGCCCTGACCGGCAATATCCGGTGCGGAACCGTGGATAGGCTCGTACAAGCCAAAGGTGCCCTCTGCCAGAGAAGCAGACGCCAGCATACCGATGGAGCCGGAGATCATAGACGCCTCGTCAGACAGAATATCGCCAAAGATGTTGGAAGTGACAATCACATCAAACTGGTTGGGATTGCGCACCAGCTGCATAGCGCAGTTGTCCACATACATATAGGACACCTCCACCTGGGGGTAATCCGCCTTGGTCTCTTCTACGATCTTACGCCACAGGCGGGAGCTGTCCAGCACATTGGCTTTGTCCACGCAGGTCAGCCGCTTGTCCCGCTTCATCGCGTACTCAAAACCGGCCTTGACAATGCGCTTGATCTCCGGGTAAGTGTAGCGCTCCGTATCATACGCGCCCACCACGCCGTTCTCCTCATAAGTGCCGCGGTCGCCGAAGTAAATGCCGCCGGTCAGCTCGCGTACAATGAGAATGTCCAACCCGTCGCCGATGATCTCCTCCTTAATGGGAGAAGCGCTTTTCAGCGGGGCAAAGATCTTGGCCGGGCGCAGGTTGGCAAACAAACCCAGGTCCTCACGAATGGCTAGCAGACCCTTTTCCGGTCGATTGTTGCCCGGCTGGTCGTCCCACTTAGGGCCGCCCACAGCGCCCAGCAGCACCGCGTCAGATGCTTTGCAGGCTGCCGCCGTTTCTGCCGGATAGGGCACGCCGGTGGCATCAATGGCGCAGCCACCCAGCAGCTGGTCATTGTAGTCAAAAGAGAAGCCAAACTTCTCCCCTGCCTTGTCCAGCACCTTGATACATTCGTTCACGATCTCCGGCCCAATGCCGTCGCCGCGCAACACGGTGATTTTGTAATTTTTCATGTTCTTGCCCTTTCTGTCTTAGCAAACCTCAAAAATGCCGGGCATGGTATCGTCCCGCATAGTGTCTGCCTGGTCCCGGTTGATGGCGCAGATAATGCCCTTCATAGACGCATAACCGATATTATGGCTGACGCCGATACCGAAAATGTCCTTCCCCTGTGGATTCTTTAAGTGAATATAGCTGATGGCCTTGGAGTCGGAGCCCACGGAGATGGCGTGCTCACTGTAATCCACAAACTGGTAGCTGGCCACCTCGGTTTGGTTCATAGCGTCGCAGAACGCAGCCACCGGGCCGTTGCCGTTGCCCTCAATCTGCACCGGCGCATTGTCCTTGTATTTCAGCTCGCCGGAGAAATGCACATGGGTCAGATCGTCCTGCTCGTTCTTCTCCTCGCTGATCTTGTAATTCACCAGGCGGTAGGGGCCGCACACATTGCGATACTCCTGCTGGAACAGGTCAAAGACCTCCTCCGCTTTCAGTTCCTTACCCTTCTCGTCGCAGGCTTTTTGTACCACGGCGCTAAACTCCGGGTGCATGGACTTAGGCATCTTGATGCCATAGTTGTTGGCCAAAATAAAGGCAGTGCCGCCCTTGCCGGACTGAGAATTGATCCGAATGATGGGCTCATACTCTCGGCCCACATCTGCCGGGTCGATAGGCAGGTACGGGATCTCCCAATAAGGGGTACCACTTTCTTCCATATAGATCTTGCCCTTGTTGATGGCATCCTGATGAGAGCCGGAGAATGCGGTAAACACCAACTCGCCGGCATAAGGCTGGCGGGGCGGCACCTGCATTTTGGTGCAGCGCTCATACACTTCCTTGATTGCATTGATGTTGTGGAAATCCAGCTTAGGATCTACCCCCTGGGTCCACATATTCAGCGCCAAGGTCACCACATCCACATTGCCGGTACGCTCGCCGTTGCCAAACAGGGTGCCCTCTACACGATCGGCACCGGCCATCAGCGCCAGCTCCGTAGCAGCCACTCCCTCGCCCCGGTCATTGTGGGGGTGCAGGGAGATAATGGCCGCGTCCCGGTTGGGCAGGTGACGGCAGAAATACTCGATCTGGTCTGCATAACCGTTGGGAGAGGAACCCTCCACCGTGGAGGGCAGGTTCAGGATAATGGGGTTCTCCTTGGTAATATGCAGCTCCTCCATCACCCGACGGCAGATCTCTACCGCATTGTCCATCTCCGTACCGGTAAAGGACTCCGGCGAATACTCAAAGCGAATGTTCATCTCCGGGTGGCGCTTTTTCTCCTCCTCGGTAAGTGCATAGATCAGACGGGCGCCGTCCACGGCGATCTGAATCACGCCGTCCATATCCGTCTTAAACACCACCTTGCGCTGCAAAGTGGAAGTGGAATTGTAAAAATGCACGATCACATTCTTGGCGCCGTCAATGGCCTCAAAGGTCTTTTTGATCAGGTGAGGGCGCGCCTGCACCAGCACCTGAATGGTCACATCGTCCGGGATATAATGGCCGTCGATCAGGGTGCGCAGGATCTCATACTCCGTCTCGCTGGCAGAGGGAAAGCCCACCTCGATCTCCTTAAACCCAACCGCAATCAGGGTCTTAAAATATTCCAGCTTTTCCTCCAAATTCATCGGGTCCACCAGCGCCTGGTTGCCGTCACGCAGATCTACTGAGCACCAAATGGGCGCGTGGTCGATCACGCGATTGGGCCACTGGCGGTCCGGCAGATCAATGGGGGTAAAGGGCTTATACTTCTTGTAGCCTTGGTTCATCATCACAGTTTCTCCTTTCTCTGTTGGGGAGGCACAAACAAAAACTGCGCCCCCAATGGATAGGGACGCAGTATCTATGCGTGGTACCACCCTACTTCAGCAGAAAAAATCTGCCCTTTGGCATCAAGCAATGCCTCAACCGATAACGAGGTTAAACGACTCTTCCTATTGATTTCTATTCAGAAGAGCAACTCCGCAGAGAGCTATGCACCTATGTTCCCTGTGCGGCTTGCACCGTCCGCCGCCTCTCTGTGCAGGAAAACGCAGGTCTTTTTCTGCTTCACAGTCTTTTGTGGGTACTGTATATTCAGTAAGATTATTATAACACGCGCGCCGATTTTGTCAACCCAAATTTTACAGTTTGGAGTAGCCGTAGCCGTTCATAATGGCGTCTACCGGCTGACCGGCCTTGCACATGGGGCAGTCCTTGGCGGCTGTATAAGAATAATTGGGCAGATCCTCCGGGGTAAACAGGGTGTTGACCTCCAGCCCGCACAGTTCCTTGGCTGCGCTGAACACGGAAGAAATGCCAATCACATTGCCGCCGTAATATCGGGCGCTCTGTACCGCCCGCTCCACCGTGCGGCCGCTGGTGATACAGGAGATGAGCACCACCACATTCTTGCCCTGGATCATCCGGCGCAAATTGTCCCGAAAGATCATATTACCCTGGGTGTCATACTCCGGACCCAGCACATAAACCTGCAAGTCCGGGTTGGGCGCCAGCATACTGGGGCTTGCCAGTTCCTGGGCCATATAAGCGCCCAGCGCCTGGGTCTCATACAGGCACAGCACCGTGTCCACATCCATATTCCGCACGCTGTAATACTCGGCCAGCAGCTTGGCAGCCTCCACAGACACCACCCGATTATGCTTAATATCCGAGGTGCCCACATAGTAATTCAGGTGGGCAGAAGCGGTTACATAATGGCCGGGAATCGCGTGGATAAACACATCTTCATTTCTGTTACAAGGTATTGTATAAATCTGGCTCATTGGCACACATCCTTTCTATCCTTATTGTATCTGATTTTGCCCCGCCTTGCAATAAAAAAATTAAAATCCGGGGAAGATTACACCACAAATGGTCAAATGGGCCGACATTTTATTTTTTCGTCAATTCAGTCAGCGCCGCATAATGAGTCACGGTAAACTGTGGCGGTGCGATCCGTTCCAGCAGCGCCCGGTGCTCTTGCTCCCAGGACTGTAAATCACCCGGAGTCAGGGATGCCCCTACGCCGCGGCAGGCCCGCATACGGCCGTGCCAGCTCTCCCGCGTAAAAGGCACTTGTAGCCGCCAAGTACGCTGACAGGTACAAGTGAAATCCGTATTGTATGCTGGATTCGGCACAATGGGCTGCTCTTGCTCCCCGGCGCCACTCCAAGAAGGGTTGTACCGCAGCACCAGTTGCTCACTGGCATTGGCGATGGAGTCCTCAAAGGGCAGCCAGTTCATCACCAACAGCAACACCTTGCCCCCCGTAGGAAGAAGCCGGGCAAACTGCCGCGCCGCCCGAGGCGGATCCAAATACCAATAGCATTGGCAGGCGGTAATAGCGTTAAAGCTGCCGTCCGGCGCGTCCACCGCCTCTGCGGCACATACCCGGTAGTCTATATTCATACCGGTTGACAGTCGCCGTGCCTCTGCAATCTGCTGCGGGGACGGATCCACCCCCAACCAATGAGCGCCGTGCTTATACAAATGGCGGGGCAGTACCCCGGTGCCGGTGCCAATATCCAGCACCTGCTGCCCGGCCAATCCTACGCCGCGATCCAAGATCGCACGGTAAAATTCCGGGGGATAAATATCTCGATACCGGGCGTAATCCGCTGCCGTGCGCCCCCAGTCAAAGGGATTGCCGCCGTCTATACGGGCGTCCTTGATCTCCATCGTATCACCTCTTGCCTAAAGTATAACATAAACGCGGTGGCGGTGGCAAGGGTGCGGAGATTTTGCAACCGATTTGGCTCCGTTGCAAAGAGCAACTCTAATCTGTAGGCTCCGATACCTACATCAGGCCGACATTTTTACAAATAAAACAAACGGCAAGGACTCCCCTGCCGTTTTGTGTGCTATTGATAAATTTGATCTTACCAAACCTGCCGGGCGATGGTGCGCACCAGGTTCAGCTTGGCCCACTGCTCATCATCCGTCAGCTTGTTGCCGATCTCGCAAGAGGCAAAGCCGCACTGGGGGCTTAGGCACAAGTTTTCCAGGGGCACCAGCTCCGCTGCCTGGGCGATCCGCGCTTTTACCGCCTCCGGATCCTCCAGCACCGGGGACTTGGTGGTCACCAGGCCCAGCACCACTTTTTTGCCCGATGCAACAAACTGCAACGGTGCAAAATCGCCGGAACGGGCGTCATCAAACTCCAGATAAAAGCCGTCCACATGCGCCTTAGCAAACAGAATGGGCGCAATAGGCGCATAGCCGCCGGAGCTGGCCCAGGTGGAGTGATAATTGCCGCGGCACACATGGGTGGTCACCACCAGGTCCGCCGGCTTGCCCTCCAGGGCAGCATTGTTGAGTTGCAGGTACTTCTCTGCCTGGTCCTCCAGCTTAGCGCCGGTACTTGCCAGGAACTGCTGATACCCGGCGTCGCAGAACATACCCCAGGTGCAGTCGTCCAGCTGCACATTGCGGCAACCGGCGGCATACAGATCGGCGATCACCTGGCGATAAGCAGCGGCAATATCGGAAAGCAGTGCGTCATCGTCCGGATAAACCGCGCGGGTGGCCTTGCCGTTATCCTCCCGGAACAGCTCTGCATACAGCTGAGCCGGTGCGGGAATGGTCTGGCGGGCAACGGTGTTGTCATCTTCAAACTGCTTTACAAATTTAAAATGCTCCACAAAGGGGTGATTCTCGCCGCTGATCTTGCCCACCACCTGCACAGAGCCGGGGGTTGTCTCCTCCCCATGGAAAATATAGCCGTGGTCCAGGGTGATCTCCTGCAGTCCTTGCAATCCCCACATAAAGTCCAGGTGCCAATAGCTGCGACGGAACTCGCCATCAGTAATGGTGTGATACCCGGCGGCTTTTTGGCGAGAGATCAGCTTGCGGATCTCCCGGTCCTCCACTTCTTTCAGCCCGGCAGCGTCCAGCTCACCGGCGGCGAAAGCGGCGCGGGCGGCCTTAATGGGCGCCGGGCGCAAAAAGCTGCCTACAAAATCATAGCGAAAAGGTGCGTTCTTGCTGTACATATTTTTGTCCTCCGTTTGGTTGTTGTTGCTTGTTGCTTATAGTATAACGGAGGTTTTCGCTATTGTAAAATACGGATATTCAGTTGTTTGCCATAGCTTTAGTCTATAGGCACATATTGCTTCAAATTTTCAATATACGCCCGGCACAGGCTGCCCGGCTGCACGCCGGCAGGCAAAATATAGCCGATCTCCATGGGCGCCACGCCGGTGAGGGGCACGGCTACAATATTCTCGCCGTTCAGCTTGCTGTCGATCACGCCGCTGCACACGGTGTAACCCTGCAAGCCAATCAGCAGATTAAACAGGGTGGCGCGGTCCCGCACCCGGATATTTTTGCTGCGCACTGCCGGGCTGAAGATCTCTTCCGAAAAATAAAAGGAATTGTGATCCCCCTGCTCAAAGGACAAATAAGGATACGGCGCCAAATCGTCAAAAGACACTGACCGGGCACCGGAGAGCGGGTGATCGCTGCTGAGAAACACATGGGCATGGGCGGTAAACAGGGGTGTAAAATCCAAATCGGCTCCCCGCAGCAGCTTTTGCAGCGCCGTGCGATTAAAGTCATTGAGATACAACAGGCCGATCTCGCTTTTGCGCTGTGCCACATCCTCAATGATCTCGTAGGTTTGCGTCTCTCGCAAAGAGAAGTCGTAGCGGTCGCCGCCCCGCTCCCGGATCAGGTCCACAAAAGCGTTCACCGCAAAGGAATAGTGCTGGGTAGACACACAAAAGGCCTGCTTGCGCACCGGGTCGCCCTTGTAGCGGCTTTCCAGCAGCGCCGTCTGCTCCAAAATTTGGCGAGCGTAAGACAGGAACACCTCGCCCTCTTTGGTCACGATCACGCCCTTATTGGTGCGGTGGAACAGGGTCAAGTGCATTTCGCTCTCCAACTCCTGAATGGCGGCACTCAGGCTGGGCTGGGCCACAAACAGCGCCTTGGCCGCCCCACTGACGGTACCGCACTCCGCCACCTTGACCACATATTCCAGTTGTTTTAATGTCATAGCCATCTCCCCTTTGCCATTATTATACGCCATTCGGCACCCGGGTGTAAAGGTTTAATCTATGGCAAAGCGATTCAATGTTCCCGGTTGCAGCAACCCTCCGTCGCTAACCATTTATAAAACGAAAAAGCGGCGGTGCAAGTGCACCGCCGCCAAAGGGACTTAAAATTACTCTACGATAGAGGTACCGGTCATTTCTGCCGGCTGGGGCAGACCCATCACCTTGAGCATGGTGGGAGCAATGTCGCACAGCTTGCCGCCCTCACGCAGGGTGCAGGGGTAGTTCACCACGATAAAGGGCACCGGGTTGGTGGTGTGGGCCGTGAACGGCTCGTCGTTCTCGTCCAGCATCTTGTCTGCATTGCCGTGATCGGCAGTCACAAACAGCACGCCGTCCATATCCTTGACCGCCTGAACCAAGCTGCCAACGCAGGCGTCCACCGTCTCCACAGCTTTTACAGCGGCGGGGATAATGCCGGTGTGACCCACCATATCACAGTTGGCGAAGTTGACAATCACCACATCGTACTTGCCGCTGCGCACGGCCTCGTTCAGCTTTTCAGACACCTGGGGCGCGCTCATCTCCGGCATCAGGTCAAAGGTTGAGATCTTGGGAGAGGGCACCAAAATGCGATCCTCGCCCGGGTACGGCTCCTCTTCGCCGCCGTTGAAGAAGAAGGTCACATGGGCGTACTTCTGGGTCTCGGCGATTCGCAGCTGGGTCTTGCCCTGCTTGGACAGGTACTCGCCAAAGGTGTTCTCCAGGCTCTCCGGACCAAAGGCCACATGCACGCAAGGCATCTCCGCATCATACTGGGTCATGCACACAAAATAGGGGTTCAAGGCGCCACCCTTGCGGTCAAAGCCGGTGAATGCCGGATCCACAAAGGCGCGGGTAATCTCCCGGGCACGGTCCGGCCGGAAGTTAAAGAAGATCACGCTTTCGCCGCTCTGCACACGGCCTTCGTTGCCAACAACGGTGGGCAGCACAAACTCATCGGTCAGGTGCTTGCCGTCCTCGTCCACCGTCTCATAAGACGCACGCACGGCCGCCACTGCGTCCGTAGCCTGCACGCCCTCGCCGTACACCATAGCGGCATAGGCTTTCTCCACACGGTCCCAAATATTATCACGGTCCATGGCGTAGAAACGACCCATCACAGAGGCGATCTTACCAACGCCCAGCTCGTTCATCTTGGCCTGGAGCTGTTCCAAATCTTCCGCTGCAGAAGCGGGGGGCACATCACGGCCGTCCAGAAAAGCATGCACATACACCTTGGAAACGCCCTGTTCCTTGGCCATCTCCAGCAGATTGTACAGGTGGGTCATATGGCTGTGTACGCCACCGGGAGACACAAGACCCATCAGGTGCAGAGCCTTGTCCTTGGCATTCTCCATAGCGCCAACCAGCACTTCATTCTTATAGGCCTTGCCGTCGGCAAACGCCTTGGAAATGCGGGTCAAATCCTGGTACACCACGCGGCCGGCGCCCATATTGGTGTGGCCCACCTCGCTGTTGCCCATCTGGCCGTCCGGCAGGCCCACATCCATACCGGAGGCACCGATATAGGTATAAGGGCACTCGGCCATCAGCTTATCCAAATTGGGCTTCTTGGCCATGGCAATGGCATTGCCATGCTGGGACGGGTTCTTGCCGAAGCCGTCCATAATGCAAAGCACATAAGGTTTCTTAGACATAGTAATAACTTCCTTTCACGGATAAAGTGACAAAGCAAGAGGGAGCAGCGACTGTCGCCGCAACTCCCCCCAGCCATTGATTTTTTATTTAGAAGCAGCCTTCACGATCACGGAGAAGTCCTTGGCCTTCAAAGAAGCGCCGCCGATCAGTCCGCCGTCTACATGCTCCTGCGCCAGCAGCTCCTCTGCGTTGCCGGCATTCATAGAACCGCCGTACTGCACCACAAAAGCATCTGCAGCAGCCTGGCCGTACAGCTGAGCGATAACGGAACGGATGTAACCGTTCACCTCGTTAGCCTGATCCGCCGTAGCGGTCTTGCCGGTGCCGATGGCCCATACCGGCTCATAAGCGATGATCACATTCTTCAGCTCTTCCTCGCTGACGCCCTGCAAAGCGATCTTGGTCTGCATGCCGACCACCTCAAAGGTGACACCCTGCTCGCGCTCCTCCAGCACCTCACCAACGCAAAGGATCACTTTCAGCCCATTGTCCAGGGCAGCGCGCACACGCTTGTTCACGGTCTCGTTGGTCTCGCCAAAATACTGGCGGCGCTCACTGTGGCCGATGATCACATAGGGCACGCCCATGGCCTTCAGCATGGGAGCGGACACCTCAGCAGTGAAAGCACCTTTCTCTGCCCAGTGGCAGTTCTCAGCGCCCACCTGAATGTTGGAGCCTTTGGTGGCGTCCAGGGCAGCCTGCAGATCCACAAAGGGTGCACAGATGATTACATCGCAATCCGCGTCTGCCACCAGGGGTTTCATCTCCTCCAGCAGAGCAGTGGTCTCTGCGGGGGTGTTGTTCATTTTCCAGTTGCCGGCAATGACGGCCTTACGAAGTGCTTTGTTCATAATTCACTTACCTCTTTTATAGAAAAAATAGATTTAGCAATTAGTCCTTATCCTGCAATGCAGCGATACCGGGCAGCTCCTTGCCCTCCAGGAATTCCAAAGAAGCGCCGCCGCCGGTAGAAATGTGGCTCATCTGATCGGCAAAGCCCAGCTTGGTCACAGCAGCCACAGAATCGCCGCCGCCGATAATGGAGATGGCGCCGCTGTCTGCAATAGCCTTAGCCACAGCGATGGTGCCGCTGGCAAAATTGTCCCACTCGGACACACCCATGGGGCCGTTCCAAATCACAGTGCCTGCGCCGTCAATGGCGTCAGCAAACAGCTTCTCGGTCTTGGGACCGATGTCCAGGCCCATCCAGCCGTCCGGAATATCGTCGGACTTGCAAACCAAAACCTCGGTATCCTCTTTATACTCTTTGCCGCAGCGATTGTCTATGGGGATCAGGAACTTCACGCCCTTATCCTTGGCAGTCTGCATCATCTCGCCGGCCTTGTCCACCCAGTCAGCCTCCAGCAGAGAGGTGCCGATGTTGTGGCCCAGGTACTTCATAAAGGTATAAGCCATACCGCCGCCGATGATGATGGTATCGCACTTGTCGATCAAATTAGAAATCACACCAATCTTGTCAGACACCTTAGCGCCGCCCAGAATGGCAACCAGTGGGCGCTTGGGATCTGCCAGTGCGCCACCCATAAACCGGATCTCCTTTTGGATCAAATAACCGCAGGCAGCCGGCAGGTAAGAAGCCACACCGGTGGTGGAGCAATGGGCACGGTGTGCGGTGCCGAATGCGTCGTTCACAAACAGGTCTGCCAAAGAAGCCAGCTCCTTGGAGAAGTTCTCCTCGTTCTTGGTCTCCTCTGCACGGTAACGCACATTCTCCAGCAGCATCACCTGGCCGTCCTGCAAGTCGGCAGCCATCTTCTTCGCATTGTCACCAACCACGTTCTCGTCCTCAGCCAGCGGCACATCCACGCCCAGGTACTCGCTCAGTCTCTTAGCCACGGGAGCCAGGCTGAACTCAGGCTTATACTCGCCCTTGGGTCTGCCCAGGTGGGAGCACAAAATCACCTTGGCGCCCTGCTCCATCAGGTACTTAATGGTGGGCAGTGCAGCCACAATACGCTTGTCATTGGTGATCTCGCCGTCTTTCAGCGGAACATTAAAGTCGCAGCGTACCAGTACGCGCTTACCTTTAACATCCAAATCTTCAACGGATTTTTTGTTCAGTGCGTTCATAAAATAACAACTCCTTCAAGTTAATCTGTCTTCTTAGAAAAGTCTGATATTTTTACCGATACAATTATAGCCGATTTGCCCCTATATTGCAAGAAAAAATTGGTCTCTGTCTGCAGATTTGTTATATTATTCACAACTTGCCCGCCGCTATGCAAAATCTTGTGCAAGGTGCAACAGACCGGCGGAGAAAATCCGCCGGTTTTTCTTATTTCTTGGTTACGATATAAGAATCAACCGGAATGGTCTCGGGTGTTGCGTTTGCATCAATCTTTTCAGCATCCTTCACAGCCTTGATCATTCTGCGCAGGGAGGTTGCGCCGATCTCTGCGGAGTTTTGTGCCACGGTCGCATTCAGCTCGCCCTCTTCCACGCTGGTCAGAGCCTCTGCGGCGCCGTCCGTACCGACAACGATAATTTCACCGAGCTTGCCCGCGTTCTTCACGGCCTGCAATGCGCCCAGCGCCATGGTGTCGTTGCAGCAGTAAATCGCCTTGAGGTCGGGGTTTGCCTGCAGCATGCTTGCTGCAGTGTCAAGCGCTTTTTGTCTGTCCCAGTCAGCCGGCTGAGAAGCCACCAAAGTCACATTCGAGGCCTCGGTAAAGACCTTGGTCGCACCCGTCTTGCGGGATTCGCCGGAAGCGTTGCCCGCTTTGCCCTCAATGATAGCGACCTGGCCGCCGTCCTTTAAGTTCTCCAGGATATACTGCGCGCCCTTTTCGCCGACCTTTTCGTTATCGGTCGTTGCAAAAGCGATCACGCTGCCGCCGGCAGCCTTGAGGGAATCCATATCGATCTTTTCGTCGATATTCATCACATAAATGCCTTTTTTGTTTGCTTCAACGATGCCGTTGATCAGATTCGTGGGGGAAAGAGGTGCAACGCCGATTGCCTTATAGCCCTTGGTGATGCAGTTTTCCAAAATCTTGAGCTGGCCCTCGGTATCTTCCTCGGTGTTTGCTGCAAAAACGTCGACCTTGACGCCCTGCTTTGCAGCTTCTTCCTCAATCCCCTTCTTCATGGTTGCCCAGAAGTCGTTGGAAAGGGGCTTAAGAATAATTGCGTATTCGGCGCTGTCGCCGCCGTCTTTGTTGCCGTCGGTGGTATTGTTGCAGGCAACGAGAATTGAGGTGATCATTGCCAATGCCAAAACGATGCAAATCAGTCTGATCTTTTTCATGACAAATGTCCTTTCTTTTTTGAAAACTTTTTGTTTGTTCATTTGAGCTGTGCGTGTGCATACATGCCGCTGCCGTAAATTCCGCTTTGCTGTGTATGCTCGGCAAAGAGGAGCTCCAGGTTTTCCTCGGGGTAAGGCTTGCGCGCCATGCGATGAATTGCGCGCAGAAGAACATCCTTTGGGAAATGATCCATAAAGACAACACCGCCGGCAATCACGGAGTAGTCCGGATCGAGTATATTGATTTCCGTTGCGATGACCAGCGCCAAATCCTCTACGAATTTAACGATGATCGGGTCGTCGGCGTGGTATTTGAAAACATCGCGGATTTCGGTATCCGGGAAGTGCCGTGCCGTCAGCTGTTCGAGGTATTTGCCGGAGCAGCGCGTTTCCGAGCAGCCGACATTGCCGCAGGTGCAGACATCCTCAACGCCGTAAAGCGGAATATGCCCCAGTTCTCCCGCAGCACCATTTTTCCCCGCATAGAGCGATCCATTCAGATACAGCGCATTCCCGAATCCCGTGCCGACATAAAAGCCGAGCACCGTGGAATCGCGGTCAAGTCCGAGCTTATCAATATCGTTCATCAAAAGGAAATTGACATCCCGATCCAAAAAGACCGGCATCCCCAGCAGCGCGCCGAGACGGTCGCTGAACGGAAGATTGTCAAACCCTTTCAGATTCGGCGCGGAAAGAATCGTGCGCTTGTCCTTGCTCACGATCGACGGAATCCCGACGGCTGCCGCCGCGACCCGCTCGCGGATTCCGTAGCGCTCCGTGTAGGCATTGATCTGCCCGCAAAGCGTCTGCACCACATCTCCCCGGTCGAAAATACGGCTTGACATTTTTTCGAAATGCAGCACCCGCCCCCCCGGC
>OLOV01000002.1_pt1 | contig 166885 bp, 156 predicted proteins | sample 1672931 | NCBI WGS metagenome assembly OLOV01 (sample SAMEA3136738, study PRJEB25190) | human gut metagenome | biome: human gut; feature: human-associated habitat; material: faeces | place: Austria | collected 2013 | reverse complement strand
GTTTCGAGGAAGTGCCCCGATTGGCGGCCACGACAGTGGACGGGAATCGGTTGGCGCGACGGTGGGCAATCGCCGCCCCCTACGGGGGCATAACAAATGGTGCGGCAGTTATCGGCGGCGGGGTGAGGGCACCCCGCCCTGCGGAGGCTACTCTGCCTGACGATGGACGCCGCATTTTCATAAAAATGTCATTCCGAGGAGCGAAGCGACGTGGGAATCCGTATTCCTCATACGACAAGAAGCGCGGCGCGTGGGGGGATACGGATCGTCACACCGGTGACATCGGTCACTGGCTCGCAATGACAGGGTTTGAGGTGCGGCGGTTGAATGCGGCGGCACACATGGGTGCCGCCCTACGGATATTTATATCATTTTTGCAATAAAAACCCCCGCGGGCGGGCTGCGCCGGCGGGGGAGGCTTTGTTTTGTTTGCAGCCGTTACGGGCGGAAGATCTGGTCGCGGCCGATCTCGTCCAGACTGTGGACGCCGCACATCTGCATGGCGTCCTGCAGCTCGCTTTGCAGCTTGTCCACATACACCTGCACGCCATCGGCGCCGCCGCCATAGACCATGGTGACGAAGGGACGGCCGATGAGCACGCCGTCCGCGCCCAGCGCCAGCGCCTTGAACACGTCCAGACCCGTGCGCAGGCCGCCGTCCACGAAGACTTTGATGCGGCCGCCCACAGCGTCGGCAATGGCCGGCAGCACCTCCGCCGTGGCTGGGCACTGATCCAGCACGCGGCCGCCGTGGTTGGACACCACAATGCCGGCGGCGCCGGCCTCCATGGCCTTGCGGGCGCCGTTTACGGTCATGATGCCCTTGAGGATAAAGGGCTTTTGGGCAAACTCGATGATCTCCCGCAGCTCCGCTACGGTCTTGCTGCCGGCGGGAGGCGTGCGGTGCTGCAGGAAGGGCAGACCTGCGCCGTCAATGTCCATGGCGATGGCCACGGGGTCGGCCTTGCGCACGGCCTCCAGCTTCTGAAACACGGTGTCCCTGTCCCAAGGCTTCACCGTGGGCACGCCGCAGCCGCCGATGTGCCCGATGGCGCGGAGAGCGCCGTCCATGACGCCGGCGTCGATACCGTCGCCGGTGCAGGCCAGAATGCCGGCCTTGCGGCAGGCGGACACCAGCAGGTCGTTATAGGTGGCATCATCGTACTTGTCGCCATAGTGCATCTTCATGGCGCCCACGGGGGCGGCCAGCACCGGCAGGCGCAGCTTCACGCCGAAAAAGTCAAAGGACGTGTCGGCAGGGCGATTTTCGCAGATGGTGTCCATCTGCACGCAGATCTCCTGCCATTTCTGATAGTTGCGCTGGAAGGTCACGCCCAGTCCCTTGGAGCCGGGGCCAGGGACGGTGTTGCGGCAGGCCATGCCGTTGCACACGGGGCAGGCCTTGCAGTAGGGTCCCATACAGGTGCGAGCCGCCTGCAAAACTTCATTGTAATCCATAATATCGCTCCTTTGCCGAATGATATGGCCTATTGTAACGCTGCCGCAGACAAAATGCAATGAAAATCGCACCGTATGAAATGCATTTTATTTGCGTAAAATAGGACAAAACGCAAAGGAGGCAACGGGCATGAAGGACACACACTGGCGCAGATGGGAGATCGTGGGGCTGCTGTGGACGCTGGCGGCGGGAAACCTGCTGCATTTCGTATATGATTGGACGGGGCAGAGCGTGGCGGCGGGGCTTTTTTCGGCGGTGAACGAATCCACATGGGAGCACATGAAGCTGCTGGCGGTGCCGTGGATCCTGTTTTCCTTGGTGGAGTATATCGCCGTGCGTTCCGGCGGCGTCGCGGCGCCCCGTGCGGCGGGTCTGCTGGTGGGACTGGCGGCCATTCCGCTGCTGTTTTACGGCTATCAGGGCATCGTAGGCCGGGACAGCATGATCGTGGACATTCTGATCTTTCAGGTGGCCGTGCTGCTGGGCTTCTGGGTGAGCTGGACGCTGCAGAGACGGCGGCAGCTCAGCGGCGCGGGCTGGACGGTGCTGGGGCTGCTGGTGCTGCTGGGGGTGTGGGCGCTGTTTTTGCTGTTCACGTTCCGAGCGCCGGATCTGCCGCTGTTCATCGACCCGCTGACGGGTCTGCGGGGCATTGCCTAAAAAATCGGGCGGTCATCGGCCGGCTCTGCATGTTTTCTCGTGCGGAGCAGGCTCTGACCGCCTGTTTTTTCTTGACCCTGCCATTTGAATACTGTATAATAGGGGAAACAAACTCCGAACGGAGGAGGCAAAGCCATGAAGAAAGTGATCGTGCATAAGTCCGCCGCGCCCATCTACATTGCGGCGGGGGTCTGGGCGGTGTACGCGCTGGTGTTCCCGCTGTTTAAGGTGGGGCATTTTGCCATAGCGGCGGCGGTGGCCGCGGCGGCGTACTTCGTTTCCCGCTGCTTCTTTAAGGACGTGCGGGAGGAGATCGAGGTGGAGCCGGAGCCGGTGCGCACGGGCAACGAGGCGCTGGACAAGATGATCGCCGACGGGCAGCTGGCCATGAAGGAGATGCGGCGGCTGGACGACAACATAAAAGACGAGGTCATCAGCGGCCAGATCCGCAAGCTGGAGGAGCTGAGCGGCAAAATTTTCGAGCAGGTGAAGCTGAAGCCGGAGAAGCTGCCCCAGATCCGCAAGTTTATGGACTACTACCTGCCCACCACCCTGAAGCTGCTGAACGCCTACGACCGCATGGGGGCGCAGGGCGTGTCCGGCGGCAACATCAGCGCCACTATGGAGCGGGTGGAGAATATCATGGGCACCATCGTCACGGCTTTTGAAAAGCAGCTGGACGCCCTGTTTGGCGCGGAGGCGCTGGACATCTCCACGGACATCACCGTGTTGGAGAATATGATGGCGCGGGAGGGGCTGAAGGAGGACGCCGTGCACCGCACCGTGCAGCAGGAAACACCGGAAGACAAAGAGGAGCCGTCCGACGGCGGCATCCAACTGGAATTATAATTTAAAAATAAGAAAGAGAGGAACACACTATGAGCGAGAATATGACTCCCGAACTGACCCTGAATCCCACCGAGGCCGACGTGGCCGTGCCGGAGCTGACCCTGGATCCCACGGCAGTGGCCGAGGCTCCGCAGGAAAAGCAGGTGGAGCCGGTGGCACTGGACGACAAGCTCCTCACCGAGCAGGAGAAGAAGGCTGTGGAGGAGTTTGCCAAGAAGATCGACATCACCGACACCAATCTGGTGCTGCAGTACGGCGCCGCCGCCCAGAAGAGCGTGGCGGGCTTCTCCGAGAACGCCCTCAGCAATGTCCGCAGCAAGGATCTGGGCGAGGTGGGCGCTGACCTCAGCGAGCTGGTGGTGCAGCTCAAGGGCTTCGGCTCCGGCGAGGAGAAGAAGGGTCTGGCGGGTCTGTTCCGCAAGGCCGGCAACAAGATCGAGAGCATGAAGGCGCAGTATGGCAAGGTGGAGGCCAATGTGGATCGCATTGCCCAGTCCTTGGAAAAGCATCAGATCACGCTGATGAAGGACATTGCCATGTTCGACCAGATGTATGAGCTGAATCTGAAGTATTACAAGGAACTGACCATGTACATTCTGGCCGGCAAGAAGCGGCTGGAGGAGGTGCGCGCCGGTCAGCTGGAGGAGCTGCGGGTGAAGGCGGAGCAGACCGGCCTTGCCGAGGACGCCCAGGCCTACAACGACATGGTGAACCTGTGCAACCGCTTTGAAAAGAAGCTCCACGATCTGGAGCTGACGCGGATGATCTCCGTGCAGATGGGTCCCCAGACCCGCCTGCTGCAGAACAACGACACGCAGATGGTGGAGAAGATTCAGTCCTCTCTGGTGAACACCATCCCCCTGTGGAAGAGCCAGATGGTGCTGGCGCTGGGCATGGAGCACGGCCGTCAGGCTACCGCCGCTCAGAACGCCGTCACCGAGATGACCAACGACCTGCTCAAGAAGAACGCCGACACCCTGAAGATGGGCACCATCGCCACGGCCAAGGAGTCCGAGCGCTCCATTGTGGACATTGAGACCCTGCAGCACACCAACCAGCAGCTCATTTCCACCCTGGACGAGGTGCTGGCCATCCAGCAGGAGGGCGCTGCCAAGCGTAAGGCCGCCGAGGCCGAGCTGGGCCGCATCGAGGGCGAGCTGAAGCAGAAGCTTATGGAGCTGCACAAGTAAGACTCTCCGTGAAAGGAGCGGAAACATGAAGGCACTAAAAAGCCGTGGCTTTGCCCTGGCGGTTCTGGTGGTCGTGGTGGTGGCCGGCGCCCTGTACGGGCTGAGCCGCAAGCCCATTTCGGTGGAATACGCCAAGTGGATCGCCGACGACGCCGGACTGCTGACGGCGGAAACGCAGCAGAGCCTGAAAGACTATAACGAGAACTGGACGGACAAGTACCACGCCGTGGTGGCCGTGGCCACCGTGGACAGCACCCACCGCTGGTCGGCGGAGCGATACGCCGCCATGCTGGGCAAGGCGTGGGGCTTGGGGCAGAACGACATGCTGCTGCTGGAGGTGAAGGGCGACCACTACTATATCCGTTTTGGGGACAGCGTGAAACAGACCGCCACCGACACCCAGCTCGCCAAGCTGAAGACCGCCATCGAAAAGGACTATTATGACGGCGACTATGACGGGGCGACGCTGCAGTTTTTCCGGACGGCGGACGTGGTATATGCCCAGATGAGCCAAATGAGCCAAAGATAAACGTACATCAAAAAATCTCCCGCACGGTTGGGCGGGGGACATAGGAAAGAAATATCGCATTTTCTCAGGAACGGCGTGGCTTCGGTCACGCCGTTTCTTTCTTGATTTTGGGGAATAAAAGTCCGCTGGCTTTGCCCATGCGGCATAGCCCAGCGGACGGATCGTATACTATTTGGCTCAACAAGTAAGCGCACAAATGGAAATTTATCTAACGCAGGGATCTATTGGATCATTACATCTTTTTTGATTTCAATGGCTGCATTTAATGTCATAAAAAATACTTCAATAAAATCTCGCCCATCACAGGTGATGAAATAATTTCCTAAACTCGAAATTTCTTCACTGATATTGTCTCCCCATGGGGGCTGCTTCGACAAATCTTCAATATCCCATATTACTTTATTTGGTGAAAGCTTCGTCAAAGCTTTTTTGATTTGCGTTAATTCCTCTTTAGCAGCCGGCACATTTTCAAAAGATAGTTTTCCTTGATACAGCTCATTCATGATGACAGGAAATTTGCTTCCCCACCGATTATTTTCCAATCTATATGCCACTGTCGAGAAAAAAGAATGCAAAAAAGATGCGGTGCCTATTTCGTACATCATACAGCCCACTCTAAAGCTAACCATACTTTTACCTCCTCAAGCCGGAACTAATTTGCCAGATCCCGTTTTTCTCCAGGAACTTTTCCATCAGATCAATGTAGTACGCTGACTGAACGATGAACCCCACATGCCCGCCTGGAACGTGGAGAATTTCCGCATCCAGTTTTCCAAACAGATCCGCCAGACGCTCCTGATCCTCTTTTTTGAAATCTCTGGTGTCATTCATGAGCGTTATCCTCCACAAGTTCCGGTCTGCAAACTTCTTCGTTTCAATAATTATAGCATATAAGGCAACTTACATCAACGCATCCTTCAGGGGAATTCTCCACGGTGCGGTTCGCCCGGCGCGCGTCGATCATCTGTTTTTCGTGACAAAAAATAACGGGTATCCGACTTTCACCGGATACCCGTTATTTTACTGCCGACCCTGCCCGACAGATGCCATAATCGCAATTTTTCAAATTACTGTTATGAGCGCCCATGCGGCCGTGCGGGAGTTTTTGCGTTTTCAGCTTTCCATGTGCTTGCCTAAAAAGGACGAAACGGTCTGCGCCAGCTTGTATTCGCTTTCGCCGGGGTACTGCCCCTCGCCGGCGGCGAACAGCACCAGCCCCAGCACGTCGCCCTGACAGAGAATGGGCGCTGCGGTGGCGGCAATGAGATGGTCATTGCCCTGACACACGGGGAGGGCGGCGTCGCCTCGGCTGCGCTGGTAGATGCTGCGCCCGTCCATGAGCTGCTCCATCTCCGAAGTGAGGGGGCGGCCGATGAGGTCGCGCTTGTCGGGGCCGGCGGTGGCGATGACGCTGTCGCGGTCGGTGATGACGGCGGTGAACTCGGAGGAACGGGCGAGGGTGTCGCAGAACTGAGCGGCAAAGTCCTCCAGCCCGCCGATGAGAGAATACTTCTTAAAAATGACCTCACCGTCCCGCGTGGTGAAGATCTCCAAGGGGTCGCCGTTGCTGACAACATGGACACGGAAAACCTTGTCCTCCCGATTTTTGGAGGACTGGATCAGGGAGGGTTCTCCTTCTGCCGGAATTTCGACGGTCTGGGCATCGGAGCCGCACCGGAGGAGGGTGTCAATGTCCGAATGAAGGCATATCTCCAGATGATCCTCATAGACAAGGATACGGTCTATGAGCAGATCCAGGTCGCTGCGCTCCAGATGATCCTTTTCCAAAATATCCTGAAACACATCCAGAACGGTCTTGGCGGTGTGGTTGGTCTGGATGATGGTGTTGCGCTTGTCGGTGAGCAGGTCGAGCTGGTGGTTCAGGCCGTCGATGCGCTTTTGCAGGTCGGCCTCCATTTCGTCGTAGAGTTGATCCAGCTCAGTCTCCCTGTCCGGATGCTTCATGATGTCGCGGATGTGCTGGCGCTTGGTGGCCTTCAGCTCCTCCGCCAGATCCAGAAGGACTTCGCCCAGATTGTCGGCGGACTGCTCCGTTTCCGCCACCTGATCGGTTTCCTTTTGCAGCTCGGCCTCCAGCTCTGCCAGCATGCCGGCGCAGTTTTCAGACAGACGGCGCACATAGCGTTTGAGAAGCTCGTCCAGCTTGTCCACGCGGATATGGTGGCGGGTGCAGCCCTTGAGACCGCGGCGGTGGTAGGTGCCGCAGGTGTAGGCCGGAGCCAGATCGCTGCGGCTGGTGGCAAACATGGGGCTGCCGCAGTCACCGCACTGCAAAAAGCCGGAGTATACATTGTCATGGATCTTCACGCCGCGATAGTTGCTGCGGCTGCGCTGCCGGCGCAGGGCACAGGTGCGGGCGAAGGTGCGGTAGTCGATGATGGGCTGGTGGTGATTCTCAATGACAATATGCTCGCTGTCGTCTCGCTTGACCTCTTTTCCGTTGATTTTGGCGCGGGTATACTTGGCCTGCCGCAGCGTGCCGATATAAAAATCATTATCCAGGATGCCCTGCACGGTGACGATGGCCCAGTCGGACTTGACCCTCCGCTTGCAGGGCTTGCCCTCCTGCTCCTTACGCATCTGCTCGGACATGCGGGGGGTGGGGATGCCCTCGTCGGTGAGATAGTTGGCAATTTTCTTGTAGCCCCAGCCGTGGTCGTTGTATAGCTCAAAAATTTTGCGGACGATCTCGGCCTCGGTGGGGACGACCTCAAACTGCTTTTGGGGGGTAATGCGGTAGCCGTAGGGGGCGGCGCAGAGCCACTGGCCGTCGGCCTGACGGCGCTTGATGACGCCCCGCACCTTGCGGGAGGTGTCCGTGACAGGCATTTCGTTGATGAGGAACTGAAACTGGATCTTCAGCCAGTCATCGTCATTGGGGAAGTCGATGCCATCGCCCACGGAGATGATGCGCACGCCTGCGTCCCGCAGATCCTCCAGCTCCACCAGCCCCCGACTGTTGCGGCGGGAGAAGCGGGAAAAGTCCTTGATGAGAAGGATGTCATATTTGTGGGACATAAGGCCGCGGCGCATGGCCTGATAGCCCTCCCGCTGGCTGAAGGTGTAGCCGGAGCGGTCACGATCCTCGAAAAAAGTCAGACTGCTGTCGGGGAAATGGGCCTTTACATAGTCGGAGAGGATGGCTTTCTGGTTCTCGATGGAAATATTCTTCTGATCCAGCTCGTCGTCCACGGAGATGCGGCAGTAGCCCGCGATGTCGAAGGTTTCGGTCATGGTGATGCTCCCTTGGTGAAGTGTTTTGGCGTCTGATAATATCTGCGATAAATTTCGTTTTTACAGATATTATTGTACAGCATCATTTGGCGGTTGGCAAGAGGGGGACGAAAACTTTTGCAGTAAAATTCCGGAAGCGCAATTTGGGACTCTTGCTGAGGCGGATATGGATTTGAAAATAATATTAATATATACTATATATGCAGCGAAAAAACACAAAACTATATTATATAATGGATATAAACTGGCGTTTTTAACAAAAATACATTGACAGGATTCGCGTATAAATGTATAATTTTATTGTAATCACTTGGCATATTTTGAAAACTGAAAAAGGAGAGAAAGAAAATAAAAACACCAAGACGGCAAAAGTTCCTGGCATTTTTTCTGGCGATAGCACTCTCCCTGACCCTTATTCCGGCACAGGTGCTGGCGCTGGAGATAGACCAGCGAAAAGGATCTCTGCAGATAGAATGTGCCGAAGCGGCATCTGCGGAGCCTGCGCAGGATGCAGAAATAGTAAGTGAGATCCCTTCCGGTCGCGATGCGTACCAGAAGGAATTTTTATTGTCTAACGGCCAGCGGATGCTGGCGGTCTACCCCACGGCGATCCATTATCAAGAGAACGGCCAGTGGGAGGAGATCGACAACACTCTGCGCTTGACAACGCAAAACGGCAGCGCCGTCTACCGCAACACCGCCGGCATTTGGAACGTGACCCTTCCGGCACAGATAGATGCGCAGCAGGCGGTTTCCGTGGAGCAGGACGGATGTCGCCTGTCTTTCTGCCTCGTGGGAAAGCTTCGGCGCACGGCGGGACTATCGCCCCAAGCCGCAGCCGATGCGACAGCAGGAGCGGCCATGCAAGAAGCTCTCGCAGACCTGTTTGCGCCGGCCGAAGGAGAGCAACTGATGCTGCAGGCAACGCAAACAACGGCAGCTGCGGTGACCGCGGTGCAGGCGGAACCGGACGGGAATGCCCGACAGCTGCGGCCGGCCGGCATGCACGCCGTGGCGGAGTATGCGTCTATCTATGAAAATACGGATCTGAAATACGACCTTACGGCGGAAAAACTGAAGGAGTCCGTCATTATCCGGCAGCGGGAGAACGCCCTACTGGGGTATCGCTATCATTTGAGCGCCGAGGGGCTGACTCTTTCTCTACAGTCCGATGGATCGATGCTCGCCTTCAAAAACGGAGAGGATGTCCCTGTTTACTGTATGCCCGCTCCGTTTTTGCTGGATGCGGCTGGAGCATACTGCGACGAGGTGCAGGTGCGGCTGCTGGAAACGGCAGAGGGCTATGACCTGTATTATCTGCTGCCTATTGATTGGATGGCGGACAGCAGCCGTTCTTACCCTGTGGTGCTGGACCCCGTGCTGCAGCCGGTGGCCAACACCAGCACCATCCGCGACCAGAGCGTCTTTGAGCGGCTGCAGAACAGCCATTACTGGGGCATGGTGGAGTGCGGCTACTCGGCGCGCCACGGCAGGGAACGGGTGTTCATGAAGTTCAGCAACCTACCGAAGCTGACTTCCGCCGATGTCATCGTGAATGCGACGGTGTCCATGCTCAAGTATAAGGCCTGCACCCCTGTGGACATCGAGGTGCATCAGGTAAACGGCGACTGGGATTCGGCCACCGTCACATGGGACAACCAGCCTGCGCACAACTCCAACATAGAGGACTATCAGACGGTGGACTCCCGCAGCTGGTACACCTGGAACATCACTAACATCGCCCAGAGCTGGTACGAGGACGGCCGCAACACCGGCGTAATGTTCAAGCTGCCCGACTGGGTGGAGGCCGGCAGCGAAAACTGGCATGAATTCTATTCATCGGACTATAGCCCCGCCTACTCGCCCTATTTGACCATTTCCTACATAAACAACTGCGGGCTGGAGAGCGTTTGGGACTATACCGCCCAGTCGGCCGGAACGGCGGGCGTCGGGCAGATCAACAATTACACAGGCAATCTGGTGTGGACCACCAACAGCTTCGGCTTTGCCGGAAATCGAATGCCGGTGGCCATTACCCACACCTATAACGCCAACGACAAGGACAGCAATGCGGCAAACGCCGGCTACGGCTGGCGCACCAATTTCAACCAGCGGGTCTATCCCTTCACGCAGGACAGCTCCTACTATGTGTGGGAGGACGGGGACGGCACACGGCACTATTTGAAATATAAATCGACTGGAGTTTATGAGGACGAGCTTATCTCCGGACTGACCCTCACCACCACCGGCAGCGGCCTGACAAAATACTGCCTGACCGATAAGAGCGGCAGCAAAAGCTACTTTACAGAAAGCGGCTATCTCGTGCAGATATCCAACAACCAGGCCACTGCCAGCAATATCATCGTCCGCTATTCCGGTGCAACGCTGTCCTATGTCAAAGACGGCGTCGGACGAACTTATACCTTTTCCTATAACAGCGATGGCCTGCTCAGCAAGATCGCCTATCTGGGTACCGGCACCACGGAGCTGGCCTCGGAGACCTTCTCTTACAGCGGCGGCAACCTGGTATCCATCCAGTCCACCTTGTCCGGCGCAGCCACGTTCGGCTACACCAGCAACCATCTGCTCAGCAGCGCTGCCGATGCCGCAGGCTATTAGGTACACTATACCTACAACACCGTCGGCGCCAACCAGCCCAACCGCATTATCCGTGTGACGGAGAAAAGCATTGTTTCAAATGGCGGCGCGGAGGGCATCGCAAGCGGCACGCTGGACATTGAGTACGCCCACAACCAGACCGTTTTTCAGGATCACAACGGGAACAAAGAGATCCATCAGTTCAACAACTTCGGCAGCACCGTTTCCGTGCAGGACGGCCAGGGCAACGCACGGTTTTACCAGTACGGCGGCGAGACCAATAGCAAAAGCGCCAGCCAGATGACTCTGTCCTCCAAGCTGCAGAACACCGTGGTGGATCTGGTGCGCAACGGCAGCTTTGAGTGGTCTGCTTTTTGGACAGGCGACAGCGGCAATGCCGCCACGGGGTCGTGGAGCTACACAAGCAGCCCTGCCTATCTGGAGGCCAAGGCGTTGCAGATCACCCGCACAGGGGGAGGCACGCCCTACAGCGTCCGTTCCACCGACGACGCCGTGTGCGTCGTGCAGCCGGGGCAGGCCTACACCCTCTCCGCCTATGTGAAGACCACCGGCATGTCCGGCTCCGGCGAGGGCGCACAGCTCTTGCTCAAGCGCACCGATGGCACCACCGTGGCTGCCAGCCGCTCCGTTGCCGCCGACTCCGACTGGACCCGTCTGGAGGTCACCTATACCCACCCCACCGACGCCGCAGCAGAGAGCCTTGCGGTGCATCTGTCCAACCGATCGGTGGGTACGGCATATTTTGACTGCGTACAGTTGGAGATGAGCGCCGGAGCCAGCCGCTACAATCTTTTGGAAAACGGCGATTTCCGCACCGGCGCATGGGGCGGCCAGTCGGTGTTCGGCTGGAATTTCAGCTCCAATTGCACCTCCAGCGAAGTTAGGACGGCGGCGCCCGACGGCAGCGCTGCGCCCCAAATGGACGCCAATGCCCTGCGTATGGTGGGCAGCAGCACGCTGGCTAAGAGCATATACCAAAATGTTGCGATCTCCGGTGCGGCCGGGGATGTGTATACCGTAGGCGGCTGGGCCAAGGGGGATTCCGTGCCGCTCGCCTCCGGCACAGGCCGCCGCTTCGGCCTTCTGCTGCGGTTTTACTATACAGACGGCACGGACAGCGACGTGACGGCCAGCTTCAACCCCGACTGCAGCAGCCAGAATGACTGGCAGTATCTGGCGCTGCGAGCTGTGGCAAAAAAGGCCTATACCTCCCTGCGTATTCATGTGCTTTACGACTGCAATGCAAATGTGGTATACTATGATGGGATGCAGCTATTCAAGGAGGAGTTCGGCCACAGCTATGTCTATGATGCTAATGGCAACATCACCAGCGTCACGGATTTGCAGAAGAAGAACACCACCTATGAATACGCCAACAATAACCTCACCAAGATCACCCTGCCCAGCGGCGCCAGCCAGACCTACAGCTACGACAGCTACCACAATGTCCTCACGGCCACAAGCCCCGAGGGCGTGGTGTCCGGCTTCACCTATGACGCCTACGGCAACAACACCAAGGTGACGGTGAGCGGCAGCGGCCAGACGCAGACCATTTCCGCCACGGCCGCCTATACCGCCGACGGAAACCAGCTTGCCTCCGTGACGGACGCGCTGGGGAAGACGACTACCTATAACTATGACCCCCAAACGGGCGTTTTGAACTGGGTGCAGGAGCCAGACCAGACGGACTCCAATCGTACCAATTATACCTACGACAGCAGGCTGCGCACCACCGGCGTCAGCCAAAAGAATGCGCAGGTGGGGTACACTTACTCCACCAATGCACTTCTGACGTCCATCACCTCCGCCTCCGGCACAGCCTATAACTTCGCCTATGGCGCATTCGATCAGCTCAGCAGCGTGCGGATCGGCCGGCGGACGTTGGTGCGCCATAGCTACTCGTCGGACGGCAACCGCACCCTCACTCGCTCCATCTACGGCAACGGGGACTCCGTTTCGTACACATATGATGCCTTGGGCCGCACCACCGCCATGACCTATGAGAACGGCGACACGGTGGGCTACCGCTACGACAACAGCAGCAATCTGGGGATCATGACGGACAGCGCCACAGGCCGGAGCACCCAGTACTTCTACGACTTCCAGAACCGCCTCATGCGCTATGAGGAGTCCGGACAGGGGTACAGCAACACCGTCCAGTGGGGCTACGACGACGAAAACAACCTCTCCACCCAGACCCAGACCCTGAACGGGAACACCTACACCACCCAGTACACCTACGACAGGGATAACCGCCTGACGAAGACCACCGCGGGGAATGTCAGCGCCAGTTATACCTATGATGCCCTCGGCCGCATGACGGGGATCACCGTTAAAAACGGAAATGCTGTCGTGGTAAACACCGGTATTTCCTACACCTCGCCCAGCAGCACCGCCACCAGCACGCAGGTGGCAGCTTGGAACAACGGGGTAGACAACTACACCTATCAGTACAACAGGGCTGGCAACATCTCCTCGTACTTCGACAACGGCGATGAGTACATTTACACCTACGACGACTTCGGCCGGCTGCAAAGTGTCGAGGATTTCGAGGCAGGAGATCTCCACACATATAGCTATGACAGCGGAGGAAATCTCACAACAAGACGGTATATAGACTACTATCATAGTCACGAAGGCTACCAGACACTTGGTTCCTACACCTACGGCGACAGCCAGTGGAAGGATCTGCTGACGGCTTACAACGGCACGCCCATCACCTACGACGCCATTGGCAACCCCCTCACAGACGGTACATGGGCTTATACATGGCAGCACGGGCGGCAGCTTGTGGGCATGGAAAAAGATGGAAGAAGCATTTCCTACGCCTACAACGCCGACGGCAAGCGAATCTCCAAAACTGTCGATGGCATCACCTACAATTACCATTACTTGGGCGACCAGCTGGTGGAGATGACGTGGGGCAGCAACCGCATGCGGTTTTCCTACGACACCATCGGCGCCATGTCCGTGAACTACAACGGGACGGACTATTTCTACCTCCGGAATGCGCAGGGCGATGTGACCGGACTGGTGGACAGTGCAGGCACGAAGGTAGTGTCCTACGCCTATGACCCGTGGGGCAAGACGTGGAGCGCAAGCGGGACGCTCGCCACAACGCTCGGCACATTTAACCCCCTGCGCTACAGAGGCTATGTCTACGACACGGAAACGGGGCTGTATTACCTCAATAGTCGCTACTACAATCCTACTTGGGGCAGGTTCATCAATGCGGACGATGTGGGGTGCCTCGGTGCAGATGAAGGCATACAAAGTTATAATCTGTTTGCATATTGCATAAATAATCCGGTCAACCGATTTGATGCTAATGGGAACTGGTCTATGCCCAACTGGTTAAAGGTTGCGGTGGGTGCTGTTGCAATTGCGGGGTTAGCTGTGGCCACGGTTTGTACTGGCGGTGCGGCAGCTGCGATATGCGGCGCAGCGCTCTCCGGAGCAATTGCAGGCGGATCTTCGGGTGCCGTTTTGGGGGCTATTAAGGGAGGCATCTCGAATGGATGGCGTGGAGCCTTGGACGGCGCATGTTCTGGATTTATGTCTGGCACATTAATAGGGGGCGCAACAGGCGCAGCGTCAGCAGGATTGAATATAGCCACCGGTGCTACAACGGTTGTGGGCAATGCCCACGGGTCAGCGCTACACAAGCTTGCAACAAATATGGAAGCTGGTAAAATGGCGGCATCAGGGCAGTATTCTCAAATTGGCATAAATAAGTCTTTGGGAAAGATGGGGCTGAACGGCGGATTAACAAGGCCAGACGTGATAGGTATTTCAAAGAGCGGATTCGATAAGTTAATTGAAGTTGTGAGCCCAAAACAAAGCACCCGTTATATTGCGAATAAGATGCTCAACATGTTATCTCATAATCCAGGTGCTATCGGAAAGGTTGTTAATTGGGTTAGAAGAATGTATAAATAGGAGGTATGAATTTGATTCCCAAAAGAATCCAACCTTATTTTGAAGTCAAGCAGCAAACGGTAAAGAATGACACCTGCTTGGTTGAAGGAATGCTCACTTGTTGTGACGACCACAGCTTTGATGTGTTTGGTGTTGGGGAATTAAAACGCAGTTTTTTCCTGAAAATGTTTCTGGCTCCTAAAAATGATAGAACTATGATAAAAGCTTGCTGTAAAAAGTGCGGCAAGTCCATCTTGGTGTTTGACAGTAACTGCGACGGGTATGAACAGAACCGTAAGAAAACGGAAGATCATGCAGCGCCGCAGCCTATCACTTGTGTAAAATGCGGAAACCGCGATTTTTCTGTCGGCATTAAGTATGAGTATTCAAACCTTCAAGAACTAAAGGAACTGGAGGAACAGGAAGCAATCCAAATTGATGATGCTTTCTCTTGGATATGGATAACGCTTTGTTGCAACACCTGCGCTGCCAAATACAAATATTTTAGTGATTATGAAACGGCATGAATTTTAATTAATACCCAAAATTCCCATCCACGGCGAACTATTCTCTGCCAGCCCTACCTTTAGCAAACAAAAGGCAGGGCTGGCAGAGGGAACCCCATCACCTACGACGCCATCGGCGCTATGTCCGTAAGCTACAACGGGACGGACTATTTCTACCTCCGGAAATGGTTCCCATTATCACGCAATGCTAATTGAATGGGATGGGCAACATCAAGGCAATCACTATCTTCCTGGCGCGCCGGTTCCCGAACCATGGAATTCAATTTATTTTGGAGGATGACCATGATAATCAATTCATTGAACGGACAAATAATCAATTCAAAAAAAATATATCTTCATGACGATATTCTGAAAAATCTAATTTTTCATCGAAACAGCAAAAACTTGCATGTATCCCTTTCAAAAAGCTGGCCTACACAGGAAAAATATACCATTGACTTTTTACAAGTGATAGGATTTGAGATGACTTCTTGCGATTTTTGGGGCGCATCTCCGCATATTCTGGACTTTGAATATGTAGAAAACGGCAAACTAATTTCAAAACTGTTTTCCAAAAGAACCGAATATGATTCTTTTTGCACATTAAAACAGCAAAAGGACTACATTGAAACAGTACTCACCTTTACTTCGGGTGATACACTGGCAGTAGCGTGTGAAAAGGTTGTCATTGGAGAGGCTGCGCTTTAGCTATATTGGGTTTTGAGTATGTTGTTCAATATTGTTCGATTTTCGTTTTGCGGAATAGCTTTCCTTTTCGCCGTTATTTTGATTAGAAAGTCCCATATGCGCCGCAAGCGCACATGGACGATTATCGCCTTCATAGCAGCGGTCGTGGTGCTAACCGCTTCTGCGCTTATTCCGGTCGAAAATGCCTTTTTGTCCTTTGCATCGCCGGAGGCAGCATATCGCTACAATCATTCTGGCGCTGTAATGCTGGAGATAAATGGAGAAAAGACAACTTTTTTGGTGGGTGAAAAAGGCGATACATATGAGTATGCGATCATTCCTAAAGCAAAAGACGGCTGGAAGCTGGGGGTTGGCTCAGACGTAGATCGAGTTGTTCAAACTGTATCGAATGGAATTACCGTCCAAGTGTACCAATACAAAAAAACAGGCGAACACTACATTGTGGTGCAAGACACAAACGGGGGTGCGTCGAGCATATCGGATACACAGAATTCTGAGTTTCTGCACTTGGAGAAAACAAACAGCGTGCTTAATAAAGTCTTTTTTACTTACTATGCGTTTATAAACGATTTTGGGGATGGCTATGCATTAACTGTGAATGGAAAGCTGATTCCTGATTTGCATGGAACATTTTTGACTGAATAAGAAAATGACCGCGGAGCCTGCCAGCCCTGTCCTTAGAGGATAAAAGGCGGGGCTGGCAGGTGGCACCCCATCACCTGCGACGCCATTGGCAAGTTAAAGGAGAACCCCTTATGATTGATCTTCGAGGTTATATTGAAGCTAAATTGCGCGATATTATTTTGTCGTGGGATGAAGCGGGAATATATGGCATCTCATTTCTCGTGCAAGCAAATGAAGCCTATGCATACAACGGTCATTCCAATGTGCCGGAGTTTTCTGTGAGCTATAACACCGAGAACGACTGCCGAGGCGCAGCTCCTTTGTCAGAAACACGCTGGAACTATGCCTTTTGGCGCCAAAACGAAACTTATATTATTGAAGCTACAGCCGCTAACGAAGGAATGAGGGTTCTTTTTAACTGGTATGAAGAAAACGGCATTGACAATGTTGGTTATGAGGACCTTACCTTCTGTTACGATTCAAAAATGCGTTATATTGGCAAAGGCCCTGTTGGTCTCTATGAACTGCTCCAGGAAATTTCGGCGGCGGCAAAAAGTCTGCATAACAGCGGCTTTATCCGGCGCAAATTTGGCAGGTCTATCCCGATCATTATTCATGATTTGGAATATTCCTGGTATACAATCGAGGCAACCAAAGCGGCTAACACGGAGGGCGAAGCAGACGAATTTCTTTCAGCCATGAAAGAGCTTGGGATTGTCGACTAAACAGCGTGAATTTTATCCCTTTCAAAAAGCTGGCCTATACAGGGAAAATATACCATTGACTTTTTTGCCGATGTGAAAAGAGGACTGACATGCGAAATGCGTGTCAGTCCTCTTTTGCGTCAATACTATGTCACCTTATCTTCGCGGGCAATTCTTCGATAGAACCACAGAGCCGCCAGCATGGAGAGGCAGTCCACGATGGGCTGCACCATGGTACAGCCGTACATGGGGAGCAGCCCGTCCAGCAAAAACAGGAGCGGTATATCCAGCACGCCCTTGCGCAAAACGGAGCAGATCAGCGACTCCTTTGCCCGCCCCATGGCTTGGAATTGCGTGATCATGGGGTAGCACACCGCCATCATGGGCATGGCCAGCACCATGATCCGCAGGAACGCTGCGCCGTAGGCAATGGTGGCCGGTGTGTCGATAAACGATCCGATCAGCGTGGGTGCCAGCAGTTCATACAGGAGCACGCACAGCAGGGAGAACGCCACGGATACGCCGCAGCCCAGCTTGAACACCCGACGCCGCCGGTCGTTGTTGCCGGAGGCGTAGTTGTAGGCCAGCAGGGGCAGGATGCCGCCGGATACGCCGATGGAGAAGTACAGCGGCAGCATATCCAGCTTCTTGACAATGCCCAGCGCCGCCACGGCCTCGGTGTCATAGGCGGACATGAATTTCATCAGCGCGCCCACCGCAACCACTGTCAGCAGGTATTGGGCGCAGGAGGGGAAGCCGATCTTCAGGATGCCGCCCATGTATTTCGCAGTATAGCGCAGGCCGTGAAGCCGCAGCGAGATCATGGAGCTGCGGCGCTTACAGAAGAGACAGGCCAGCAGGAACAGCGTGCCGACGCCGTTGGAAATGGCCGTAGCCAGCCCTGCGCCCTCGGCTCCCAGCCCGAAAAACTGCGGCAGAACAAAGAACGGGTCGAGGACGATGTTGATGATGCCGCCCAGCGATACGCCCGCCGAGGCCAGACCGGCGCTGCCCTCCGCCCGCAGGAGATTGGACAGCAGAATGTTGAGGATAGCGCAGGGGCCGCCCCAGATGACCACCCATTTTGCATAATGGAACGCCAGCGCATAGGTTTCAGCTGTGGCGCCGCACAGATGCAGCAGCGGGGAGGCAAGCAGGGCAAACGCGCCGGAAAACAGCACCGCCGAAAGCAGGCACCACCAGAAGGAGATGGCTGCGATGCGCCGCACGCCGTCCCCGTCGTGCCGACCCATAGCCCGAGCCATGCAGCTGGCGCCGCCCACGGCAAACAGGTTGGCGATGGCCGTCATCAGCACGGTGACGGTGTAGGCCACCGATACCGCCGCTGTCTGAGATGGGTCGTTCAGCAGCCCCACAAAGTAGGTGTCTGCCAGATTGTAGAGCAGCAGCACCATCTGGCTGGCGATGGAGGGCAAAATCTGCCGCCGCACCGCCTGCGCCACAGGCATCTGCTCAAAAAGATAGGTTTTGTCGGTCAAAGGATTCATATGGCGCCTTCTTTGTGGGATCTATAGGCACATGCAGTTCGCTTTTTTCTAAGGCCAATCTGCAATACACGCGCCGCCGATGTTCGCTGCGCTGCTTTCCCCTGCATCAAACCAACAAGTCCCATTTCCCGTATCTCTTGCCGTTTTCTCGGCGGATATAGTTTTTATCCTGCAGAGATCTCATGATCCGCTTTACAGTTGCGATGGACTTGCCTGTTGCGTTCACAAGCTCTTGCTGCTTGATTGCCGGGTTTTGTGCGACCAGTTCCAAAACCGCCAGTTCTTCCAGCGAGCAGTCCAAAGTATCAAATTGATACTTTGGAGCTTTGAAATTGATACTTTGGGGATGGCTTTCCTCCACATAATCAATGTGCATATAACGATTCTTCAGCTCGTAATCCGTGCCTAAAAGAAGATTGCTGAAAAACATTTCCAAGAATTTTGTGGTGGCGTGAACGCCCTTTTGCAGATTCGTGTAGTTTGCTCGGACCAAGGCGTTGCGGAAGTACCACGAATTCTTTTCAAAGGCGTCGTTTTTCACACGAAAGCCGAAGGTTTTCATATACTTGATCATAAAGACAGCGGTGGCACGGGTATTTCCCTCGCCGAAGGGATGGATCTGCCAAATGTCCGAGGCAAATTTTGCCAGATGCTTCACCGCTGCCTCTACGGACAGGCCCTCATAAGAGAACTGTTTTTCGGCAGCAAAATCGTAATCCAACGTGTCCTTGATGCTGTTCCAGTCCGCATAGATCACGGTGTCGCCGTTCAGCACCCACTCTTTCTTGGTGATGTTGTACTGCCGAACCTGTCCGGCGTGACGGAACACACCCTCAAACAGTCTGCGGTGGATGGAGAGCCACTCGGCGGGCGAAAACTGGAAGGCTTTTTCACCCAGCAGCTTTGCGATTCTGGCGGAAACGATGTCCGCTTCTTTGGTTTCGTTCTCTATCTCGGTGCGGGTGGTGCGCTGCTCATAATAGCTATGAATGCGCTGCTGGGCTTCATCAATGGTGATTTTGCCCTCGATGTGGTCTTTGGCGGTATCCAGCAGATAGGCAGAGGTGTTCAGCCCGTCCACCGCCTGCAAGCCGATGGCCGTTTGCCACGCCTCGCTTTTTTCGGCTCGGTCGGGTTCGCCCTGCTTGATATATTCCTCCAGTTCAAACTGCCACTTCTGATCCGGCATATTTGCACCTCATTCCTTACTCAAATCTTCCGCCTTGAAGGTCGTGTATCCCTCGTAATAGTAGCTGTGGTCAATGCCCTTCCTATAGACCTCACGGCTGTTTATCTCGTCGGTCAGCGCCGCCTTCAGCAGCACCTTAATTTCCACATCCTTGATGGGACTGCGCTCCATTGCAAGAAGATAGTCTTCTTTATTCCAGTCCACGACCTTGCCGACCTCGGTTTTCAGAATATGGTCGAGCCAGATGCGGGTGCTGCGCCCATTGCCCTCCCGAAAGGGGTGGGCAATATTCATTTCCACATACTTTTCGATGATCTCATCAAAAGTGGACTGCGGCATCTTGTCGATGCTGGCCAGCGCCGCTTCCAGATATAGCAGCGGAGCTTGTCAGCCCCAATTTATTTTCCGGTGCCATAGCGCACCTCCCAAACCGTTACTTATCCGCTGCCACGCCGGACTTCATCCAGGCGTCCACTTCGCTGACCTTGAATTTCCAAAGGCGGCCTATTTTCGCCGCGGGCATACTTCTTTTCTCTATCCAAGCGAGCACCGTATCACGGCTGACACCGAGGTATTCGCAAATCTCTTTCATGGAATACCAGCGTTCGATGGTCGGTTCCATTAAAACATCCTCACTTTCGGGCGGCTTCTTGCGGCGATAATTCTATAGTATAAGTATACCACAATAAGGCGGTTTCCTCAAGGATCGTTGCGGATTTATGCGGATAATTGAAGAAAAAATTATAGTATAGGGCAGTATAAAAGTGCCAGAAGCAGCTGCCAAGAGCGAGGCGGGCAAAAGAAAAGAGCCCCGGAGGGCTCTTCCTTGAAATATATCGTCGTTTAGCTTTTTAGCTTTTTCATATCTGCCAACAGTTCCTCCATATCATCCGCTTCCAACATCCTGCGGTGGGCGTCGAACTTCTCATACTCTTCCAGTGCCAGCTTTTCAGCCACCTCGCGCTTTACTGTGCCGAAGTTTTGCAGCACCTCACGGCCATTGAACTGCAAAAACTGGCACAGCTTATCGTCCCAATCGGCCATGTGCATCTCGTGGTGCTGCTTCGCCTGCAGCTCCGCATAGTCCAGGTACATATTCACGATGAGGTTCAGTGTGCTGATCTCCTCGTGGGTCATGTAGTTCTTGGCCACCGTCACATCCTTCCGGCGTACCTTCGCCCCTTCAAAGGCGTTTAGCCCCATGTTGTCCTTGGCGGCATCAGCCCGCGCGGCGATGATCTCCGGTGCGGTGTGTCCGGTGGCGGCATACTCCAGCTTGTTCTGCACCGACTTGAAAAAGTCCTGCGCCGTCCGGCTCTTGCTGTCGTAATCCACCGAGAGGGCAAATATCTCCTTGACCTTTTGGTAGACGCGCTTTTCGCTGGCGCGGATGTCGCGGATGCGCTCCAGCAGCTCGTCAAAGTAATCCGCGCCGAACTCACGGGGATTCCGCAGGCGCTCGTCATTGAGCACGAAGCCCTTTTTCATGTACTCTGTCAGAACGCCGCTGGCCCACCGGCGGAAATGCACGCCCACATTGCTGCGTACCCTATAGCCCACCGCAAGGATCATGTCGAGGTTGTAGAATTTGCGCTCGCGGCGCACCTCGCGTCCACCTTCATTTTGAACTTGTAAGAAATCCTTACAAGTTGCCGCCTGCTCTAATTCGCCATCATCAAAGATGTTTTTAATGTGAGAGGTTATATTTTGCGGCGTTGTCTGATATAACTCCGCCATCGTTCGCTGGGTCATCCAAATTGTGTCTTCGGCAAAATAGACATCAATTTTCGTGTCGCCCTTTTCGTTTTGATAAATCAATATCTTACCTGTGTTTGCCAGCTCCCCGCTCATGCTCTCAGCTCCTCTCGGCCTATGCGACTGCATTATTTGTTCTTAGTATAGCCTATCTGCCGCTCCGTTGCAACTGCTGTCGGCTCTTTGTGGAAAATGCGGGGCTATTTGCCCGCCTCGTTTTCGCTGCATTTTCCGGTCGGTTCGGCGTGGGAGCGTCTATAATTCACGAGGTTGTCCTCCATGATATGGCAGAGGAAGGTCATGCCGTCTTTTGAGATGGGAACAATGTGGAGCGCGGTCAATCCTGTTCCGAACCGTGCCTGCATTTTTCTTTTACTCCGATTGAAGAAAAGGCTTGCCAGCACCGATGGCGCAGAGGCCAGAAGGATGCCTCGAGCCTTGTTTCCCATGTTGTTTAGGATGTGGTGGTTGAAGCAGAACGGACTCCAAACTGAAAGATGCCTATATCGGCACCCCGCGCCGCATCCGTCTGAACGCCGGATGCGGCGTGATCTCTTTAAGCCGTCTCGCTGCCGACCTGGAAGGACTTTCCATCTTGTAGGCGGCGTAGTCGTGAATAGAATCACTTTTTATAATACGAATTTTCCGCATGCAAACCTTCTGCCTTTCGGGTTTCCGAAATGCTTTGTTGGCATATTTGTTGCATTTTTGCCCTTGTCATCCCGAAAAGCCCTTGAAAATACTCGTTTTTTTGCTGCTTTTGATGTTACTGCAAGAGCGAGGATGAGTTTCCCCGCTAATACCGCAACATTTTCCCGCTAATAGCGTAAGTTTTCCTCGCTAATACCGCAACTTTTCCCCGTAAATACCGCACCATTTTTGCAGGGCTTTATCTATCATGTTCAAGCCACTTTTTAACTGCCTGAGAGGGATTGCACATCGAATTCGGATAATTTTAGGAAAAGGCTTGTCCATCCGCCTAAATCATTCTCTTTTTATTAATATTTTTTCCTTTTTTCAATTTTTTCTTCCCATAAGTTGACGGAAACACACAAAAGCAACAAGCTATATAATAGTTGAACAAAAAGAAAGCAACTTTTGAATATCGGGGCGGAAATCGGTGGAAAATAAAGTGAGAGGGGGGACGCCTGCTTGGAGATTCGGATCGTAGATGCGGATAGGTTGGTGGAGGTTTGGCTGGCCAAGGCCGAGAAGGCGAACCTCACGGTGCAGGACTATTTGCAGGAGCTCTACGCCCATTTCGGGGCGAAAAAGTACACCGTGGCGGTGTATAGCTCCGGAAACGGGGACTTATTTCAGGATACGCTGGCGCTGCTGCGCTACAACCGCCGCCGCACCGCAGAGCGGGAGGTAGAAGCGGCAAAGGGGACGCAGTGATGGCGCTCCTGGGGCGGCAAAGATTTGAATTTTCCAACTTTCAATCTGCATTCAAGATGAAGAAAAGGCCCACAGAGGCCTTTCTTTTTTGCGTCTCTTGCCGGCGAGATTTTTGCCAAAATTTCTTCAAGTGCAGGGGAGAAATCTTTTCAAGGGCAGATGTATAGTGCGAGGGTACATCCCGAATAGAGAAAGATATTTTTGCGTTAAAAAGCACATTCAACGATTGACAATTATGCCGTTCACCGATACAATATAATTACCGAACAAACGCATAAATTCAAAACGGGAAGACATTCACCCGAAAATTTTACTTAAACTCGAAGGCAAAATACATATAACTAAAGGAATTGAGGTCTTATTATGTGTGGTGCAGAAAATAATATTTTACTTGCGAACACCTCAAATAACGACGAGCCGATAGATTTGTTATCCCGACAGGAATTCATTGACCAACTGATTCACATCTCCGAATCCTTGTCCTTAAACAAGGAAAATGCCTGCTATGCAATCAACGGTGAGTGGGGCGTTGGAAAAACATTTATTTTAGAGGCGTTTGAAAAGAATGTTTCCCTTCACGGCCAAGAAGGTACTCTCCTCAGCAAATTCCTTGCATTTCACTATAACTGCTGGCAATATGATTTCTATGAAGAGCCACTGATTGCTATGGTTGCTGCTATTCTTGACCAGATTGATGAAAAAATCCGCCTTATTTCTCTTCCGAACAATCAAATAAACTGGATTTGCTAATCTTCACAGAATATTTCACGTCCGAATTCAGGACTGAGAGAAGGGGCGAAATGTTCTGAGGGATAAATAACTGAATTGCACATAAGTGGATCCGCAAAAAACAACTTAGATAGGAGCACAAGAGATGGGGAAGATTCATTTTAAGGCAGATATGAAAGCTGCAGTTCTGAAGATTATCAATGAATCACATGATTGTGCAGAAATTGCAAGCGATCTGTTCAGAATCCAAAGGATGATCGTATATGGGACAGATGAAGAAGCCATGCATCTTGATTTGGAATTGCGGCGAAAATATCCCATAATTGATACTATGCTGCGAATTGCAAATTCTCTGCCGACGCAGCCGTCTCAGCGTACTGCTGCGGTATCAGGTGAAACTCCGAGCAAAGCAAATTTGTGGCAGGATTATTACGGTATTCTCTGTGATACTGCTGTTAAAAAGAATATTAAAAAGAACATTGAAGATTGTATCGACCATATCGAGGTTTTTTGATTAATTGAGTTACAAGAAAGGGGGCATTCTTTGGCGTGAACCTAAAGCAAAAGCGGAATATAGCGAAACAACTAAGCTGCAAAAAGTAGAATAGCATGACATTGAAGACTCGTATCTCAATTATGGAAAGCAACGAGAAAAAGCGCCAAGAGGACGATTTTAACAAGAAGGTTTCTATATGGGGATGGATTGCTACCCTTGCCCTCGTAGGCTTTCCGTATCTTCTTTTGATCGTCGGCATAGAAATAATCAAAACAAAGTTTTCTAATATTTCTTGGTGTTCAGCCTATGGAATAGCAGGCACAGTAATTGCAACAGCTATTGCTGGAGCCCTTTTTGCCGTAGGGAAAAAACGGTGTTTCGAAAAAATTCACATTTTTTTAAGGAAACGAATGAAACAATAAACATAGATTGTTTCGATGATTTGATTGACGGACTGCGCTATGTTTGCTCTTAGTCTATCAACCTATGTACTGGCATATCACTTCTGCTATTTAGGTGTGATTTTTCCCCATCTTTTCCCCAGCTCCAGCATCGCAAAGCAAAATTGCTCCCACCGTGCCAATGTTATCTGTGACGGGTCGCCCTCGCGGATACGCATGGTGCGGCGGATCTCCTTGGGGATCACCACCCGCCCCAGGTCGTCTATTCGGCGTACGATTCCGGTTGCTTTCATATATAAAAACTCCTTGCTGCATTTAGTAGTACTCCTATTATCCGTCAAATTTCCGGATTTATGCCGCAAGGGTCATTTTTTTCCACAGGTTACCGGGAGGATCTTCGCTTTAATTCTGCCGGAATTGCGCGGAGCTTTGCCCACAGGGTTTTGCTTTTTTCAATCAAATCATCCATTCTCTGTAATTCGTAAAGAATACATTTTGGAACTATTATTTTCTGTATGTACCACGATGTAAATCTTGAGGACAACAGAGATAATAAAAAAGCATAACATGCCCCGCCTACATTGTCAACCTGTACAAGCATAGGCAATATAGCAGAAAAAGCTTTGTGCATATTTGTTCGTTCTGCCGCTATATTTCTCCATCATACACACAGATGTAGGCTGATTTTTCGGGCAGGGCGACGATACCGGCACCTTGCCGGGATTTACAGCCTAACCGTCTACCGAAGCGTGAAACTTCGGTGACAGATAAGCGTGTTAGAATGTCCGTAACGCCAGCAAAAAAGTAAAGAGCGGCATAGCCGTTAAGCTATGCCGCAGACTGTCAAGGCAGATAGACTTCAAAATCTATCTGCCTTGTGCTATTCGGGGAAACCGGTAGCGTGTTTATTTGCCGGACTTCAGGGTAAAGCCGAAGACCTTGCGAGTGAAGCCGCTCTGCATATTTTCCACGGTGGTCACCTGCATGGTGTGCCGCTTGATGCCGGAACGGTTCCACAGGGCGGCGAATTCCTCCGCAAACGCCCGCAGCGTCGGCTCCTCCTGGCTGGCAAGGCAGGGTAAAAAGTAGGTCACACAGAACAGGGCGTCCGTTTCCAACATAGTTTTGCGCTTGAGCCAAGAATAGCGGGCCCAGTCTGCCTGCAGGCCGGAGAGAATACTCTGGGCCAAGGTGTGGGTATCCGTCCCCTCCGCTAAGATCTCGGCATACAGGGGTGCGCAGTCCTGCTGGTGTGCCTGACAGTATTTGAGGTACTCGCGCTTATTAAAATGGTCCATAAAGGAGCGGGAGCCTGTGATGAGCTCGGAATAGTTCAACCTTAGTCCCCCTTTCGTTTGCCATTGTAGCCGAGCTGTAGGCTGATGTCCGCCGTCACCGCCAGCAGGCGCTCAATGGTGTCTTTTTTGAACTCAGGGGTCACACGAGAGGCTCGGGTAGACACGCTGACGGCAGCGACGGGATCGCCGGCGTAATTAAAAATGGGGCAGGCAATGCAGTAGACCCCCACTTCATTTTCCTCGTTGTCGGTGGCGTAGCCCGTTTCCCGAATGACGGCCAGAGACTGCTTCAAAACATTTAGGTCGGTGATGGTGTTGGGAGTGATGGCACGGATGTCGCTGGCGTTCCATATATCGTCTACATTGTGCTCGGGCAGGAAGGCGAGGATGCATTTGCCAACACCGGTGCAATACAGCGGGTTGCAGCTGCCCACGCGGGATCCCATGCTCATCAGCATGGTGCCCGGCTCGACCTTATAGAGATAGGTAACATACGGGCCGTCCCGCTGCACAAGGTGAACAACCTCGCCTACATAATTGGAAAGGGCGTTGAGACGATCTTTGGCAATGGCCACCAGATCGAAAGACCCCGACAGCCTGCCACCGATCTCCAAAAAGCGAAGGGTGAGGCAGTACTTATTCGTGTACATTTCCTTTCGAGCGTAGCTCCGATTTACCAGACAGTGTAAAAGGCGGTGCACGGTGCTGGAGTGCAGCCCGGTCATTTGCGAAAGTTCCCGGATCGACAAACCCTCCGGCGCAGCGGATAGGATCTCGATGATGTCTAAAACACGGTCAATTGACTGAACAGGAGCCGCTGAAATGTTCTGCGGCGCAATGCGATTCATAAGAAAAATACTCCCCCATTATTATATATTTTATTTATAGTGTAATTTTATAATTTGTTTATAGTATATCAGGAGTAAATTCATTTCGCAATATGAAATGCAATTTCGATGTATGATTCGGCATTTTTCACAACATCTGGTAAAAGCAATTGTAAGGAGTAACAAAAGGCCCGAGCAGGCCGCGTTTTGGATATTTTTTTTCTTGACAGGGGCTGAATTTGATGGCTTAATAATATCATAATACAAAATATAATTCCATAATGTGAAAAGAGTATGTGCGATGAAGGAACAAGTATTGGACAGCATCCTGCGCAACAAGGTCGTTGCCATTCTTCGAAATGTAGATGATGACAAGATCTACCCCACCGCAGAGGCGCTCTACGCCGGAGGGATCAGACTCCTGGAGGTCACATTCAACCAAAGCGATCCCGATCCCATCGGCGGCACGGTCAGCCAGATCCGCCGGCTGTGCAAGGAGTTTGAGGGTCGAATGTATATAGGAGCCGGCACAGTGATGACGGCAGAGCAGGTGCAGGCAGCAAAGGGAGCCGGGGCATCTTTTATCATTTCTCCCAATGTTTCCCGGGCCGTCATCGAGAAGACCGTAGCTCTTGACATGGTATCGATGCCCGGCGCCATGACTCCTACAGAGATTGCCGACGCCCACGACTACGGTGCAGATCTGGTAAAGGTTTTCCCGGCATCGATTCTTGGTGCAGCCTATGTCAAGGCGGTTCGGGCACCGCTGGAGCACATTCCCCTTATAGCCGTGGGCGGCATTGACAGCGGGAATGTAGCTGAGTTCGCAAAGGCAGGCTGCTGCGGCTTTGGCATCGGCGGAAGCCTGGTGAGCAAAAAGATGATACAGAGCGGCAACTATGACGCGCTGACACAAACGGCAAAGGATATCTTCGCTGCGCTGCAGTAAAACAGATGGAGGCAGACAATGAAAAGAGTAATTACTTTTGGAGAGATTATGATGCGCCTGAACCCCGAGGGCTATCTGCGGTTCGTTCAGGCGGACAGGTTTGAGGCGACCTACGCCGGCGGCGAGGCCAATGTGGCGGTTTCGCTGGCCAACTACGGCGAAAACGCCGCTTTTGTGAGCAAGGTGCCGGCCCACGAGATCGGGCAAGCGGCTGTCAATGAGCTGCGCCGCTACGGCGTGGATACATCTATGATGGTTCGGGGCGGCGACCGCTTGGGTATCTACTTTGCAGAAAAGGGCGCCTCCCAGCGTCCGTCCAAGGTGATTTACGACCGGGCCAACAGCGCCATTGCCAAGGCATCCCGCTCCGATTTCGACTGGGACGAGATCCTCAAGGGCGCAGACTGGTTTCACTTCACAGGCATCACCCCGGCTCTGGGCGGGGAGCTGCCCCAGATTTGCCTGGACGCCTGCAAAAAGGCCAAGGAGCTGGGCGTGAAGGTCTCCTGCGACCTGAACTACCGCAAGAAGCTGTGGACCCGGGAGGAAGCCAACCGGGTGATGACGCAGCTGATGTCCTATGTGGATGTATGCATCTCCAACGAGGAGGACGCCAGCGATGTGTTTGGCATTGTGGCCGATAACACAGACATCAACACCGGGAAAATTGACCGGGACGGCTATATCAGTGTGGCCGCGAAGCTGCAGGAGCGCTTCGGCTTTGAAAAGGTGGCCATCACCCTGCGGGGCAGCATCAGTGCCTCCGACAACGACTGGGCCGGCATGCTCTACAGCGACGGCAAGGCGTGCTTCTCCCACAACTATCGGGTCCACATTGTGGACCGTGTGGGCGGCGGCGATTCCTTCGGCGGCGGCCTGATTTACGCTCTGCTCAACGGCTACGACCAGCAGAAGGCCATCGACTTCGCCGTGGCAGCCTCCTGCCTGAAGCACAGCGTGGAGCACGACTTCAACATGTGCTCCGTGGCAGAAGTAGAGTCTCTGGCCGGCGGCAATGCGTCCGGCCGGGTGCAGCGGTAAGAAAAATGAAAACACCGTTTTCGCAGGAGAACATCGGCGAAGTGATCTTCGCTTTGCAGCCATCCAGACCTATATTGTGTACCACGAAAAATGCCGACGGAACAGATCATGTGGCGCCGTTTGGCTGGTGCACGCCCATCTCTCAGTACCCACCTATGCTGGCTCTGGCCATCGCCTGCAAGCCGCATCGGTCGCAGACCCTTGTCAACATCGAGCGGGACGGCGAGTTCGTCGTGAATCTGCCGGACATGTCGCTGGCGGACAAGCTGGTGGAAACATCCTATAAAACAAAGCTGGGAGAAAACAAGTTTGATAGGAGCGGCTTTACCCGCATGTCCTCCCGAATGGTGAAGCCCGTGTGCATCGAGGAATGCAGGGCGCATTTGGAGTGCAGGGTGCGCCGAATCGACTATCCCGGCGACCATGGAGTGATTTGTGCGGATATTGTGTACGCCTGCTATGATGACGATGCGTTCGGGGGGCACATGCTCATTGACACCCGGCATTTTCGCCCGGTCATTCATTTGCAGAATGTGAACCCCAAAGAGGCCGACTCCCAGATCCATGTGTTCCTGAAGGCGGCGGATGTGGAGGTTTGCCAAGTTCCTTTTCCCAAGCAAAAAAGCATTGAACAGTGAACAATAGGAGAATATCATGGGTATTTATACACTAAAAAAGGAAGATATTTCCCCGCTGCTGAAAGGCTTGACTGTATACGGCACCGGCGGCGGAGGTGAGCCGGAATTCGGCCAGGTGATCCTGGACAACGAATTCGCCCAGGGCCGTGACTGCCGAGTCATTGATCTGCAGGATGTGGAGGACGATGCGTTTGTATGCAGCGGCGGGATCATGGGCAGCGTGAAGGCTCTGGAGAATGTCGCCTATTCTGACATCGTGGCCGAGTGGGAAGCCGAATTCCCGCTGGTGAACGCCGTGCGGACTATGGAGCGACTGATGGGGAGAAAGGTGGACTACATGGTCCCCTTTGAGACCGGCGGACTGAATACCCCGGTTATCATGGCGGCCTGCAACCGGCTGGGTATTCCCATGATCAACGGTGACGGCGTGGGTCGTGCAGCCCCGGAGACACAGATGACCTGCTTCATCGGTCACGGTGTCAGCCTGTATCCCATGCCCTTGTCCGACCGCTACGGCAACACCGTGATCGTGGAAAAAGCAGACTCCTCTACTTATGCCGACGAGGTGGGCAGATTCATCGTGTGCAAGGGCGGCGACATGGGAGCAAACGCCCATTACCCCATGAGCGGCGCCCAGGCAAAGAAGGCCTGTGTGCCTGACACCGTCCTGGACGCACTGGAGCTGGGCAGAAAGATCGAGGCCAGCCAGGCCCAGGGCATCAGCGCATGCGAGGAAGTTATAAAGCACTTTGAGGCCAAGGAACTGTTCTGCGGCACCATTGACAAGATTGAGGGCGTGGACAAGGGTGGCTTCTACCTGACCAATATTCACATGGTGGGTGACGGCTGCTTTGCCGGACACACGGCGGAGGCTGTGTTCAAAAATGAGAGCATGGCCCTGTGGGTGGACGGTGAGCTGAAGATCATGTTCCCGGATCGGCTGTTCATGCTGGATCCCGCCACGGGTCTGGGCGTGCCCACGGTGACACTGCAGCAGGGCACAGCGCTGAAGCTGGTGGCGACGCCCTGCCACCCGAGGATCGCAGAGTTTATCCAAACGCCCATCGGTCAGCAGAGCATGGGCGCTTATCGCTACGGGTATCCGGAGCTGAAGTATTTTGCGTTCAAGAAGTGAGCCTGAAGGGGGGAAAACGATTTGAACGATATTATTTTGGAAACAAAAGGGCTCGGAAAGAGCTTTAACGGCAACTGGGTGCTGAAAGATGTGGATTTTGACCTGCGAAGAGGCGAGATTCACGCTCTGGTGGGTGAAAACGGCGCAGGAAAGTCCACATTTATTAAAATGCTCTCCGGCGTCTACCACCCCGATGCCGGCTCTATTGAGTTGGAGGGCAGTGCAGAGGACATCACCAATGTGGCCGTCAGCGAAAAACTGGGGATCCGCACGGTGCATCAGGAGATTAATCTGGTCCCCTATTTCAGCATTTATGAAAATGTTTTCATCGGTTCCGAAATGACCAAGCGCATTGCTGGCATTAAAGTGATCGACAAGAAGAATATGCGCAAACGCTCGCAGGAAGTGTTGTCCATGATGGACATTCACATTGACCCCAAAACCTCTGTGGCTGCTCTGAACGCCACCATGCAGAAGGTGGTGCAGATCTGTTCCGTGTTGGTGTATGACCCCAAGATCGTTATTTTTGACGAGCCCACGGCGGCTTTAGGTGTCAATGAGCAGAATCATCTGCTGGAGATCATCCGCAAGCTGAAGGAGCGGGGGCTGACGATCATCTACATCTCCCACAACCTGGAAGAAGTGGAGCTAATCGCAGACCGCTGCACGGTGTTCAGAAATGGCGAAAAGGTTGGCCTTCTGGAGCGGGATCAGATGAAGATTGAGAACCTGATCCCGATGATGCTGGGCAACAAAACCTATAACAACTATAAGCGTGACAAGTCCTATGCCACTGACGAAGTAATCCTGGAGTACAAGAATGTCAGCACCCACAGGCTGCAGGATGTGTCCTTCCAGCTGCACAAGGGCGAGATCATCGGCTTTGCGGGCACCGTGGGTGCAGGCAAATCGGAAACGGCGCAGGCTGTTTTCGGAATAGACAAGCTTACCGGCGGCCAGATTCTTGTGGACGGCAAGGAATATAAGCACACCACCGGAGGTGCCATTGCCGCAGGCGTTGCGCTGGTGCCGGAGGAGAGACGGATCCAGGGCATCATTCCGGACTTTACACTAACAAAAAATGTGACGCTGGCCTTCCTGAACAAGTGGATCAAGCGGGGCGTCATTCAAAATAAGAACGAGCGGGTCACTACGGACGAATACATCAAGAGATTGTCCGTTCGAACCACGGATGCCACGCAGTTTATCAAGAACCTCTCTGGCGGCAATCAGCAAAAGGTGATTCTTGCCCGTTGGCTTGCGGGTGACTTCACAATCGGCGTTTTTGACGAGCCCACAAAGGGAATCGACATTAAGGCAAAAGAGGATATTTATATTCTCATCGATCAGCTGGCCTCTGAGGGCAAGGGCGTGATGATGATGTCGTCCTATCTGCCTGAGCTCCTGACCACCTGCGACAGGATCTTTGTTATGAAAGAGGGCAAAATTGCAGGTGAGTTCTCCACCCACGACTTTGAGGGCGATCTGGAGAGCCAAATTACAAAAGTTATGCTGGGAGGAAATATTAATGAGTAAGCTAAATGCCAACAGCCTGAAAAGGTTTGATGCCATCACCATGATCCGCCACTACGGCACGGTGGCCTTCGGCGTGGTCATGTTCATCGTATTCTCTGTGCTGAGTAAGAGCTTCTGCACATGGGACAACCTCATGATTATGCTGCGCAGCATGAGTATGCTGTGCATCTGCGCGCTGGGCTTCACCTTCGTTATGGCGGCCGGCGGTTTCGATATGAGTGTCGGCGATGCATCGGGCCTGGTCAATATAATCTTTGTGTACGCCCTGATCTCTTACGGCAACCTGCCGCTGGCCATTGTCCTGGGCCTGCTGATCGGCGTGGGCGTGGGTCTGCTCAACGGCGTGCTGGCCGGCATTATCGGCCTGCCCGACTTCATTGCTACCTATGCGGTGGGCTCCATCACGCTGGGCATTAAAATGCTGCTCTCCAAGGGCAAACCCATCAACATCCCCAAGGACGCAGGTCTGCCTTCCCTTACCTTTGCCATCGGCCAAGGCCGGGTCAACATCCTCGGCGTAGAGATCCCCATTCCCGTTCTCATTATGATCGTGTTCTGCATCCTGGTGGTATTTATCCTGAAGAAAACGCCTCTGGGCCGCCGAATCTATGCCATCGGCGGCAACAAGGTGGCCAGCCAGTACAGCGGCATCAATGTGAAAAAGTACCGTGTGATCAGCTTCCTGTTCTCCGGCGTATTCCTGGCAGTGGCCTCCATCATCCAAACTTCCCGCCTTGGCTCCGGACAGCCTTTGGCCGGCACCGACTTCATGATGGACACCATCGCAGCGGTCTATCTGTCCACCACTATGTTCGGCGAGGGTGAGCCCACCCCCGAGGGCACCATCACAGGCGTGTTCATCATCACAATGCTGACCAACGGCATGACCATGCTGGGCATGCAGTATTACTTCCAGTATATCACCAAGGGCGTCATCGTCATTCTGGCGGTCATGATGTCCATTGCACTGGGCAAAAAGTCCAAGTAAAAGCGGCCGCATGTATCATTAAAACGGAGGAAAAACATATGATTCGAGTTCTTGGTTTTTGCGCATCCCCCCGGGTCGGCAACAGTCTGTTTCTGCTCAATCAGGCGCTGGAGTCCGTAAAGGCCCGCGCTGCAGAACTGGGCGAAGAGGTGGAGATCGACACCTGCACCATCCGGGCCAAAAAGCTGGCCGGCTGCGTGATGTGTCAGGGCTGTATGCAGGACGGCATTTGCCGCATTAAGGACGATTTCGGCGAGCTGCAGGAAAAGTGGCTGAAGGCGGATGTCGTCATCTACAGCGTTCCGGTGTATCACATGGGCGTCCCCGCCCAGCTGAAGGCATTTCTGGACCGCTTGGGCAACAGCTCTTTCGGCCGCTATAAGAAAATCTTCGGCGAGGACATGGTGACCACTCCCCGGCCTATGAAGGTGATCGGGTGCATCTCGCAGGGCATCCACAGCAACTCCGGCCAGGAGAACACCATCCTGCAGATTATCAACTCCGCCCTGATCAGCGGGTGCGTTCCCGTTGTGGGCGACATGTGGGAGAGCTATGTGGGCGCAGGCGGCTGGACGCTGAATGACGAGTCCAGAAACGCCCTTGAGAAGCAGTTTGCAGCCGGCGAGGAGAGTGCCCGTGTGGCAGTGGTTTCCTCCAGATCGTTGGCTGTGCGTGCCATGGATCTGGCTGTGCTGCTCCGCAACGGCGCCAAGAACAGCCCCGCAGTGATGAAAGACCCCAAGTACATTGCCTTTAAAGAGACCATTAAGGACTGATAGTTGACAGAGGGATCTGTTTACTATAAAAAAGGTCATGTCATGCAGCGCCATGGCAGGGCCGGAAGACAAACACCACACTAAAAGGAGGAAAACATGAAAAAAGTATTTGCACTGATCCTTGCTCTCGCAATGAGCATGAGCCTGTTCGCCTGCGGACAGAGCGGTTCCAAGGATGACGGCCAGAAGAAGTTCAAGGTCGCCATCAACTGCTGGGGCCAGGCCAACTTCTTCGGCCGTGCGGGCAAAGAGGCCATGGAAGACGAGCTGACCAAGCTGGGCTGCGAGATCATCCCCACCGTGACGGACAACACCCCTGACCGTATGAAGGCCATTGAGAACGCCACCGCTATGGGCGTTGACGCCATCATCGTGCAGGAAGGCGACATCACCGAGGCTGAGACCGCCGTTCTCGAGGCAAAGCAGAAGGGCATCATCATCGGCTCCATGGACTCCGGCACCGCCGACTATGTGGACTTCTATGTTACGTCCGATAACACCCTGCTGGGCAAGACCACCGCCGAGGCTCTGGTGGAGAAAATGGGTGCCAAGGGCAAAATCATTGAGATCATCGATGATAGCGGCTCCATGACCCGTAAGCGCAAGGCTGCCGCCCACGAGGTGTTCGACCAGTACCCCGACATTGAGATCGCTTACAGCCTGGTTTACTCCTGGCCCGACTACGACGCCGACATGATGAATCAGGTTTCCGCTGTCCTGACCAAGGAAGGCGACAACATCAGCGGCGTGTTCGCAGTCTTTGACGGCGTGGGCGTTTCCGCTTACAAGGCCATCAAGGAGTTCGGCCTGCAGGACAAGATATTCATCTGCGGCGTTGACGGTGACCCCGATGTTTACGCTCTGATGAAGGCTGACGGCGAGAACTGCAACTTTATCTGCACCATGGCCCAGGATCCCGACACCATGGCTCGCACCTGCGTGCGTGCAGTGGTGGACCTGCTGAACGGCAAGACCCTGGATTCCAAGGTCGAATACATCCCCGGCATTAAGGTCACTCCCGCAAACGTGAACGAAATCGGGTAATCGATAGTTTAATAAGCGGAACGGATAGTCGGGGCTTATGCCCCGGCTGCCGTCTCGCCTACTTGAAAGGAGCTTAGAATAATGGCATTTTGGCATGTGAATAGAGAAGACATAGATGCATATCTGATGGGCATGTCCACCTATGGCACCGGCGGCGGAGGTAATCCGGAAACCGGCAGAGCCCTGCTGAATGCGGGGCTGGACAACGGCAGAGTGTTCAACATGGTGGATCCGATGGATGTTCCCGATGATGCGGTAATCTGCTCCGGCGGAATTATGGGCAGTGTCCGCCGTCTCTCCGACGAGGAGATTACGGATCCGGAAAGCTCCGCCAAAATGCTGGTTAAGTCGATCCGCACCATGGAGCAGATCCAGGGCAAGAAGGTCGACTATCTGATCCCCTTTGAGGTTGGCGGGTCCAACACGCCGGTGATTATGTCCGCCGCCGCAATGATGGGTATTCCCTGCATCGACGGCGACGGCGTGGGCCGTGCGGCTCCCGAGACGCAGATGACCACATGGATCGGCAAGGGCATTTCCCTGACGCCCATGCCCGTTGTGGCCGAGGACGGCAGCAGCGTGGTGGTCATGGGCGGCAGCGAGCCCACCTATGCCGACGAGATCGGCCGCGTGGTGGTGGTAAAGGGCGGCGGCAGCGCAGCCAATTCCCACTACTTTATGACCGGCAAGCAGATGAAGGAAAGCTCCTGCCTGAACATCCTGTCCCGGGCCTTGGAGCTGGGCAAAGTGCAGAAGAAGGGCAAGGAAAGCGGCACGAATGTGGTGGATCAGGTGCGCAGCATGCTGGGTGGCAAGACGCTGATCCGCGGCACAGTCCGCAGCGAAAAGGGCGTGGACGAAGGCGGCTTTTATCTGACCGAGCTGCTGGTGGACGGCACGAATCAGTGGAAGGGACATGAGGCACGCCTGATCCTGAAGAATGAGACCATGGTCATCTGGGTGGACGGACAGCTGCGCTGCGTGTTCCCCGACTATATTTTCATGCTGGACGCCAACACCGGCGCTGCCATTCAAACGGCGGACATCAAGGCCGGTATGGAGATCGAGTTCGTAGGCGCCCCCTGCGACCGGCGTCTCAGCGAGACCTTGAATACCGACATCGGCAAGGCGGCTTTTACCCCCAAGAGATACGGCATGACGGATCTGGACTATGTTCCGTATGCTGAGCTAAACAAATAATTGACTGATATAGAAAGGATCTGAATATTATGGCTAAAACTTGTACTTGGGCTTTTATCTTCCGCAGTGACGGAGCACACCCCGATGTGGACTATACGGAAATGATGCACTGCGGCAACCGCTTCCTGATTTACGGCACGAACACCGTGGAGGAAGGCTGTGAGGTGGCCAAGCGCATCGTGGAGGAGGAGAACTGCATCCTCATCGAGCTGTGCGGCGGCTATGGCCCCGACGGAGCGCAGAAAATCATTGACGCTATCGGTGGAAAGATACCCGTGGGCTATGTCACCTATCCGGAATCTGAGATCCCCAAGCTGTCCATTTTGCAAGACTGATTTCTTTCGGGAGGTTTCCTATGTTTGCGAAGTTTGAGTACACCGCTCCTGCCACGGTTGAGGAGCTTCTCGGTATTCTGGCTCAGGAAAAGGCAGGAACCGTGATCTACGGCGGCGGAACTGATGTTATAGTGGACTTGCGCAGCGAAAAGCTGCAGGCAGAGCGCCTGATCGACATCAAGACGATCCCCGAGCTGCGCCGCATCACGGAGAAAAAAGACTGCATCTGCGTGGGCTGCGCCGCGACGCTCACGCAGATCCATGATGACCCGCTGGTGAACAGATATGCGCCCACCGTGGCGCAAGGCTGCGGGCAGGTGGGCAGTGTGCAGATCCGCAACAAGGGTACGCTGGCCGGCAACATTCAGACCGCATCTCCGGCGGGAGACGGGCTCAACGGCGCCATGGCGGCCGATGCCGTGGCGGTTTTGCAGTCGGTGTCCGGTCAGCGCAGAGTGCCGCTGACGGAGTATATCGTCGGTCCCCGCAAGACCCAGAGAAAAAACGACGAATTTCTGGCTTATATCGAGATACCCAAAAAAGAGATGACCTTTGCCGAATTCTTCAAGGTGGGCCGCCGTAATGCGCTGGCTATTTCCGTTGTGAATGGAGCGGTGACGCTTTTGCAGCGCAGCGGAGTGGTGGAGGACTGCCGCATCGTGGTGGGAGCGGTTGCGCCCACGCCGCTTCGCATGGTACAGGCGGAGGAAATACTGCGGGGCGAAAAGCTCACGGCGGAGCTGGCGGCGAAAATCGGCAAGCTGGTTTCGGCCTCGGTGCATCCTATTTCCGACATCCGTGCCAGTGCAGAGTACCGTGGGTATATGGCCGGCACAATGGTCAAGCGGATGCTGGACAAGGCCATGGAGGGCTGAGAGATGGTAACATTTACATTAAACGGAAAAACAGTGACTTCTCACAGTCCCTGCAACACGACACTGCTGGAGGTTCTGCGAAAAGAGTTTTATCTCACCGGCGTGAAAAAAGGCTGTGAGACCGGTGAGTGCGGCGCATGCACGGTACTCTTCGATGGGAAAAATGTGAACTCCTGCATGATGCTTATCGGCGAAGCCGAGGGGCACGATGTCATCACCATTGAGGGCCTTGCGAAAAACGGCGAGCTGAGCGCCGTACAGCGCGCGTTTGCGGAGGTCGGAGCCATTCAGTGCGGCTACTGCACACCGGGCATGATCCTCTCCGTGGAGGGCCTGCTGCGCAGGAACCCCGATCCAACGGTGGAGGAGATCAAAGAGGGCATCGGCGGAAATCTCTGCCGCTGTACGGGCTATCAGCAGATTGTGGAGGCCGTACAGTATGCGGTGAACTGGAGGAAACAGCATGAGTGAGGTGAAAGCTTTCCGCTTGGATGCGGTGGACAAGGTAACAGGCCGGGCCAAATACGGCGCAGATTACTATGACCCGCACATGCTGTATGCCAAGGTGTGCTGGGCTCCCGCTCCCCATTGTCGCATCAATAAAATCGATATCAGCGAGGCAAAGGCGATTCCGGGCGTATATGGTATCGTTACCAGAAAAGACATCACCGGCCCCAATCTGACAGGCGTATTCACTGTCTTTGACCGGCCCGTGCTTGTGGGCGAGGGCGAGGAGTGCAAATTCGTGCAGGATGCCATTGCTCTGGTGGCTGCCGACACGGAGGAGATCGCCATGGAGGCCGTACGCAAAATACATGTGGACTACACTGAGCTGCACGGCGTGCACACCGCCGAACAGGCACTGGAGGAGCACTGCGAGCCTTGCGTGGAGAGGTCCGTGCAGCGCGGTGACATGGCCAAAGGCTGGGCGCAAGCTGCGGTGACGGTGGAGGAGGACTACTATATTCCCCTGGGCGAACATAGCTACATCGAACCCGAGGGCGGCTATGCCTGCATAGACGAGAGCGGCGTGATCAAGGTTTACTGCGGAACCCAGGATCAGACCATGAACCAGCGCAGCATCTGCCGGGCGCTGGACTATCCCTTCAGCAAGGTGCATTACCATGTTCCCTATGTGGGCGGCGGCTTCGGTGGTAAACACCTGCTCACCGTGCAGCCCTACCTGGTTTTGCTGTGCGCAGTGCTGCAAAGGAGCGTCCATCTGACATGGACCCGTGAGGAAAGCATTGCCTTTAGCTGCAAAAAACAGGGCACATTCGGCAGGATTAAGCTGGGTCTGGACAAGGACGGCAAGATCTGCGCTCTGGAGGGGCATATCGACGGAGCAGGCGGTGCCTATCTGGCCAACAGCGGCGACAACTGCAACGGCGTTATCGCCGGCATGGCGGGGCCCTACCTTGCGCCCAATGTTAACCTGACGGGCAGCATGTATTACACCACCAGCCCCGAGCAGGGTGCCTTCCGCAGCGTCGGTGCCATGGACGGCTGCACCGTGTTTGAAACGCTTCTGACGGAGGCGGCTGATAAGCTGGGGATGGATCAGCTGGAGGTGAGAAAGCGCAACTTCCTGCGCACGAAGGAGGAGGTGGAGCACTGCTCTGACCCCTGCTTCATTCGGATGAATTCTCCCCGCTGGCCCATAGACGAGCTAATGGACATGTGTCTAAAGGAAGCGGGGAAGCTTCCGCCTCCGAAGCCCGGCAAGCACTATGGCCGGGGCTACTCCGCCGCCAAGGCCGCCTACGCAACCCGAAATACCGACTGGCATTCCGGTTCTCCCGTGCAGATGCATATGTTCATGGATGGCTCTATCACCGTGCATACGGGCTTTGAGGAACTGGGACAGGGTGTCACAGGTGTTGCGACAAGGATCTGCGCACAGGCCATGGACACCGACGAGGACAAAATCACCGTTCTGCGGAGTGACACCCATGTTACGCCGCCTGCAGGCGCACTGGGCTTTTCTCAGGCCACGGTCAGTGTCGGAAACAGCATTATCCGGGCGGCCAACCTGATGAAGGAAACGCTCTGCAAGAAGGCGCAGACCTACCTTGAAACCGACGAGGAGCTTACCTTCAAGGGCTACGCATTTTATGATAAGAATGGCAAATGCGTGCTGGACTGGGAGGAATTCGGCAAATACATCTTTGCGCAGGTGGACTATCTCAGCGTTGTGGCCCGTGACCGGGGCGATAAGGAAACGGCCATTGAGTATGGCGTCACGCCCATAGCTTGCGTCTGCGATGTGGAGGTGGACGATGAGACCGGTGAGGTGAAGATCCTGCAGATCATTCACGCCCATGATTCCGGCAAGGTGGTCCATGAACCCAGCGCCAGAGGACAGGTTCTCGGTGCCACGGTCATGAGTCAAGGCTGCTACCTGATGGAAGAGTTCAAAATGCGGGACGGGTACCCGGAAACGCCGTCGCTGGCGCAGTACCTGATCCCCACCGCCATGGATATTCCCGAAAAGAACACGGCTCTTTTCCTGGAGGGCAACGGAGCGGACGACTGTCCTTTCGGCGCCAAGGGCCTCGGAGAGCACCCTATGTATACCACCGGCGCAGCCATTTCGGGCGCTATATACGATGCCATTAAAAAGCCCATGCTGCATCTGCCAGTGACGCCGGAAAAGATTTTAAAGGCAATGAATAAATTTTAACAGACGCTTTCCGCCGCTCTGCAGACGGCAGATGGCACAGGTGAGGTTAATCTATGAGTAAGGAAATTCAAAATAAATTGGCAGCGTCCGGCCTGGTCCCCGTGGTGGTTCTGGAAGATGCCAACGATGCGCTTCCCACGGCCAAGGCACTTCTTGCCGGCGGCCTGTGTGTGATGGAGATAACCTTCCGCACGGCGTGTGCGGCGGAAGCCATTTCTCGGGTGGCGGAAAACTGCCCGGAGATGACCGTGGGCGCCGGCACCGTTGTGACGCTGGAGCAGTGTAAAAAGGCCGTGGCCTGCGGCGCAAAGTTTATTGTATGCCCCGGCTTTGATGCCGAGGTCGTGGCTTGGTGTGTGAAGAACGACATTGCCGTTACGCCCGGCTGCGTGACGCCCAGCGAGATCATGGCGGCCATGAAGCTGGGGCTGGATGTGGTGAAGTTTTTCCCTGCCGGAGTCTATGGCGGCCTGGATGCCATGAAGGCGCTGTCCGGTCCCTTCGGCACCGTAAAGTTTATTCCCACCGGCGGCGTAAACGCCAAAAATTGCGGTGAGATTATCGCCGCCCCCTTTATCCACGCCGTAGGCGGTAGCTGGGTCTGTGCAAAAGCGGACATTGCAGCCCATAATTTTGACAAAATTACAGCCCTCTGCAAAGAGGCCCGCGCCAAAATGCTGGGTTACGAGCTGGGGCATATGGGGATCAATCAGGACAGCAGAGAGCAGTCCATTGCCACCTGCGCTCGGTTTAAGGACGCTTTCGGCTTTGAAACCAAGGTGGGCAATTCCTCTAACTTTGCCGGCGCCGGCATTGAGGTAATGAACACGCAGTTTCTGGGCGAAAAGGGCCACATTGCCATTCTGACAAACTCCGTTCCTTTGGCAATGAGTGATTTGGAAGGCAAGGGCTTCAACTTCAAGACGGAGACCGCAAAATATAAAAACGGCCGCCTGACCGCCATCTATCTGGAGGAATCCATCGGCGGATTTGCGGTGCATTTGGTGCAGAGATGAGGAAATGTAACATGGAATTTATCAGTCAAAAAGCAAAGGGTCTGAAGCAGGGTGCCATCCGTGCCATGTTTGACCGGGCAGGAACTATGACCAATGTTATCTCCTTGGGCATTGGCGAGCCGGACATGGCCACGCCGCAACTGGTTTGCGACGCAGCCACGGAAGCGCTGCATAAGGGGATCACTCACTATACGCCCAACGCCGGGACGCTGGACTTCAGAAAGGCCATTGCCGCCAAGAGCTACCTCAAGGACATCGGCTATGACCCCGCCAGAGAAATCATCGTGACCAATGGCGGCATGGGGGCACTGAGCCTGCTGTTTCTGGTGCTTCTGGAGGAGGGGGACGAGATTCTCATTCAGGATCCCCAGTGGCTGAACTATGTGGCGCAGGTGAAGTACTGCGGCGGCAAGGCGGTTCGTGTGCCCACTGACAAGGCACATAATTTCATTATGCAGCCGGAGACCATCGAAAAACTCATCACGCCGAAGACCAAGGCACTGATGATTAACACGCCCAATAACCCCACCGGCTCCGTGATGGATGAGGAGACCATGCGCCAAATCGCCGAGATTGCCGTGAAGCACGACATCCTCGTCATCTCAGATGATGTGTATAACACCCTGCTCTATGACGGAGCAAAGAACACCTGCATCGCCGCTTTTCCCGGCATGAAGGAGCGGACGGCCGTGGTGAACAGCCTGTCCAAGAGCTATGCCATGACCGGCTGGCGCATCGGCTTTGTGGCCGGTCCGGCGGAGCTTGTAAGCGCCATGACAAAATGTCAGGAGAACTTCAACGCCTGTGCCAATGCGCCCGGCCAATACGCCGGCACCGTGGCCCTTGCACACCCCGAGCTCTGCGAGGAGCTGCGAAAGGTGTTTGAAAATCGGCGCAGGCTCCTACTGGACGGCCTGAAGGGTATCAAGGGCATCGAGAGCAACGACCCCAAGGGCGCATTCTATGTGTTTGCAGATATCTCCAGCTTCGGTCTGAGCAGCGCAGACTTCTGCAACCGTCTGCTGGACGAGCAGAAGGTGGTCTGCATCCCCGGCAGCGCATTCGGCGCATGCGGGGAGGGCTTTATCCGCATTGCCTATACTTGCTCGGACAGTGATCTGGTCGAGGCTGTGGCCCGGATCAAGACATTCTGCGAGTCGCTGTAAAAAACTGAGCTTTGGCAGCCCGGCGCACTGGTTCGGGCTGCCAAAAAACTTGTATTTATTAGGAGAAATAATATGTCAGCGTTATCCAAATTGCAGCCAAAAGCGGTTTTTTCTTATTTTGAGCGACTCTGCAGTGTGCCCCATGGAAGCGGCAACACAAAGCAAATCAGCGACCTCTGCATTGCCATGGCGGAGGAACTGGGGTTGGAGTGGCGGCAGGATGTATCCAACAATGTTGTGATATGGAAAAAGGCTTCTCCCGGCTGCGAGAATAGCAAGCCTATTATCCTGCAGGGACATCTTGACATGGTTTGCGCCAAGGAGGACGGCTGCACCAAGGACATGACCCGGGAGGGGCTGGATCTGCGGACGGACGGCGAGTGGGTCTGGGCGGACAAAACCTCTCTGGGCGGGGACAACTGCATTGCCGTTGCCATGATTTTTGCCATTCTTGCGGACAAGACGCTGGTGCACCCGCCTCTGGAAGCCGTGTTCACGGTGGATGAGGAGGTCGGCATGGACGGCGCCGCTGCGCTGGACTGCTCCGACATAAAGGGCAGGAAGCTCCTGAATCTGGATTCAGAAGAGGAGGGCGTTTTCACTGTTTCCTGTGCCGGGGGTGCTCGGGCAAATTGCTTTATCCCCGCTGCCCGGGAGGGCCTGTGCGACGAAGTCTGCTACCAGGTGACGCTGGACGGGCTGCTGGGTGGTCATTCCGGTGGCGAGATCAACAAGGGCCGAGGGAACGCCAATGTTTTGATGGCCCGTGTGCTCTACGCTGCTTCACTGGAGATGGACGGCCTTCGGCTGTGCAGCATTTGCGGCGGCCAGTTTGACAATGTGATCTGCCCGAAGGCCGAGGCCGTGGTGGCGGTGCCGGCGGAGAGCGCAGAAAAATTCTGCAGCCTTATCGCTCAGTACTGCTGTGTTCTGCAAAATGAGTATGCCGCCAGTGATGCAAGGCTTCGCCTGACTTGCTGCCGCGCGGCGGAACAGCCGGCACTGTCCTGTGGGAAAACAGAGGCCGTGCTGACCACGCTCTTTTCTCTGCCGCAGGGCGTGCAGGAAATGAGCTTCGACTTTGCCGGACTTGTGCAGACATCGCTGAATATGGGCACCCTTGCCATGAAGGAAGACGGCGTACATTTTTCTTACTCCGTGCGCTCGTGCATCGCCTCCCAGAAAAAAGACCTTCTGCGCAGGGTATCTGCCATTGTGACCTCCGGCGGAGGCACGGTAGAGGTCAGCGGGGATTATCCCGGCTGGCAATTCCGGAAGGAATCCGCTTTCCGGGATGTAATCCTGCAAAGCTATAAAAATGTGACCAGCGAGGATGGGCGGATTGAAGCCACCCATGGCGGCCTTGAATGCGGATTGTTTATCGAGAAAATTCCCGGGCTGGATGCCGTATCCATGGGGCCGGAGCTCCATGATGTGCATTCCGCCAAAGAGCGCCTGAGCGTGGCTTCTACGCAGCGGACATATGAAGTGGTGTGTGAGGCGCTGAAAAACAGCTGCACGCAGTGAAAGGAAGCGTACGCCTGCGGCGGCCATAACCCCTTTTCGTAATACGCGCAAGCCTCCGGCGTGGTGTAAGATAGGTACACCATGCCGGAGGCTTTCTCTTTTTTTACTTTTCGGCAGAGGGCTCCGTCGGCCAACCTCTTTAGCCGGATGAAATACCGCCCAGCTCTTATCGATCCGGTCAAGATTTATGCGCTTAGAGAGATATTGTACGGAGTCCCTAACAGAGAGCGAGGCGGGCGTTGTGCAGAAAATCCCTGGAGTCTCTTGTTATGCAAGAGTGATATGCTCCCTCTATGAGAGACAGCGAAAAACAAACTGTCAATCATGGAGGGAGCCTATCATAACACTCTCCGTATCGGGGCTGACATAAACCGCATAGTTTTTGCAGGTCCCACTGGCATCGACCTCTGTGCTGCCCTTGTCAATCGATGGTAGTATGTTGCTTTTAAATTCCTCGGCCAACCACCAAGTATAAAAATTTTAAAACAACCGGCTTTTCCTTCAGTGAAGCTCATTGCCCCTTTTGTCCGCACTTCAAAATGTTGATTATTTATGATACAATAGTTTAAAGTATGCGGGCTTCCAGGGCAGCGTCGGGCATCAGGCGCTTGCGGCGTGAGTTGAAGGGCTTGGACTTTAAGGGGCAGACAAATCGAAATTTGTGGAGGGGGACATTATGCAAGGAATAAAAAATATGCTTTTAGGTACCCGCAAGATAATGTGTGCTGTGTCAGAGCTGTTTGATCGGATCGTGGACAAGAATCTGCTTGTCCGCCGCATGTATGTTGTGGCAAATCATGTCCTGCCGGAAACCGATGCCCCGAAGAAAAACGGCGGCGCTGTCCAGCTTGACCTCTTCACCGACTATGCCGCCGAAGAGGAAAAGCAGAAAGCTGAGGACGCTGCATTGGAGCGTGAGCGGAAAATACAAGCCGCCACGCTTGCGATCAAAAAGAAGTACGGCAAGAATGCCATCCTCAAGGCGATGAATCTGGAAGAAGGCGCAACTGCCAAAGACCGCAATGCGCAGATCGGAGGGCATAAGGCATGAAGGATCAAACAAATCGGGATTTGACGGGATGAAAGCGAGAAATAATTATGGAGATATTTACTTTTAACGGCTATGATGGAGAAAAAATAGCACTGAAATTAAAAGAAGTCATAGGATTTCCTGATTCAACAAGCTATGAAGGTGGCTACGGTATAATTTGCTCATTGGAAATTGATGTTGGCTGTTATAAGGCGAAATTTGATAGATACTATTCAGCAACAGGTGCTTTGTATAGTTTTTCAAATCAATTAAAGGAATGCTACGAAAGATTGGAAGGAGAAGCAAAGTATGCACTGCTCTTAGAAAACGATTTAATATTTACCGTAACAATGGGTTCTTCTGGACATGCAACGGTAAAGGGTAAATTTCAGGAAAGGCCTGACATTAATAATGTTCTCTCTTTTGAAATGGATACAGATCAATCATGTTTCCTCTCTGTAATTAGCGGAATAGAAAGTCTGAAAGATAAATATGGAGATATGCAAGGGCTAAAATAAATGGAGTTGTCGATAAATCCCAGTTTATCTAAGAGGTGAGGTGCAGAATGCGTATGAACAATAGGTACGACGAGATTATGGGGTTTCCTCACCATGTCTCCAAGACGCGGCCACAGATGCCCATGTCAGATCGAGCGGCGCAGTTTGCACCCTTCGCCGCCCTCACGGGCTATGACTCCGCCATCAAGGAAACCGGGCGTCTGACCGACGAAAGGATTGAGCTTGACGAGGAAGCGCTGACCGCATTGGACAGGAAGTATCAGCTTCTCATGGATACCCTCGATGATGCATCCACCTCGATCTGTGTATTGGATGACAACTGCTGATCCTGCAAATAGTAGGTCGCTTCCGCCGTCTCATAACGGTATTGCGGGACGCCGTTGATCACTCCGGTCTTAACCGTTTTCGTTACCACGGTTATCGTGACCGACTTGTAGGTATAGTAAGTGACCGGCGCGATCGCTTCATTTTCCCGTTCAACCGAGGTTACGGGAAACATGTTGGCTGTCACACCGTCCAGCTTCTTTTGCATATCCTCCGGGTCGTTGCTGAGCTATTCCACCGAAGTGGAATATGCCGACAAAATATAGGCGGTGTCGTACCCGGCCGAGCTCTGCGCATAATTGATCAGCGCATTCATCGAAAGCTCCCGGTCATAGCCGCCGTCTGAAATCAGGCGTTCTACCTCAGCCATCGAAGCGTCGTACCCGGCCTGGACAATATCCGAAACCGTCTCGGAGAGATTTTCATAGATCTCCGTGATAGATACCGTCGGCTCATTGCCGTCGATACCGAGCGCTTTATTGATGATAATCCCGGGCAGCTCTACGATCATAACAATGAGGAAAACCACCGATAGGCACAAGCAGACCAGAATTTTAAACAGGGTATGCCGCATCGCCCATGCGGCGGAGATGATCGCGCCCCAAGGACTACCGGCGGCTGTACCGGCTGCAATTTCTGCCACGGCTTTGCCGCCCTCCACACCGGCCTTTACGGTTGCCGCAGCGGCATTGGCTGCTGCTTCCGCGCCTTTTTTCGCCGCCTGCTTTGCGGCTTGTTTTCCGGCATTTTTGGCGGCTTTTGCCGCCTGACCGGCCGCTTGGCCGATGTTATCCGAACCGTCTCCCATTTGCTGCTTTTGCGGCTCTGCCATTCTTTCACCTCCGTATTCAAACTGCCAAAGGCAGGCTTGTTTTCTCTTTTATATAGGAAGACAGCCGAACCGAATCCATTGCTCCGATTCGGCTGTCCGCCGTTTATCGTCTCCGCCTTGGCGACTTGATCTCCGTTTGATCACGGGATTTTGGCTCACCATAACGGGCGGTGTGCTTTTGTACCGCACGGTTTCCGTAGAGACGGTGCGTACATTATCGCCGTCATAGACCGGTTTTCCGTTCTCATAAACCGGCTTGCGTTCCACTGCAGCCTCGCCGTGTACTGCGTACCACTGGCTGCCGTGAACATCTTCATATACCTGATAGTCACCGCGGGGAGGTGCATACTGCGATGTATCATAGAACATCGTGCCGGATCCGTTTTCATGCCGGACCTCAAAATGCCCGTCCATACGACCGGATCCATCCACGCTTGTGACCGGTTGCTCGTAACTCGGCATAAAGCTTTGGAACTGTGCCCGATTATAGCCATCCGCCGCGTCGCCCGCCTCAAAGGGAGGCGTTTCTGCGTGCTGATGTATGGCGTACCACTCTACGCCGTTGGCCGCCTGGATTGTGGAATGCGGTGCATCCGGCTCGTTATAATATGCACTGTTGTACCATCTGCTCACGCCGCCGTCCGAAGATGCCTCAATGACACCGTCTCCGACCGTTCTGAGCGTTGCACCATCCGCATCCGGGAATGCAGCTGCGACCTGTGCCGCCTCAGCGAAATTGCCGCTGAATACGGGCGCATCATAAAATGCTCCGGCTCCGGAGCCGCTGGCCATCTGATACCACTGACTGCCGTCCGAGGCATTGACAACGGCGTGCGGACCGTCCGGCTTTTCAAACTGGGAAGCATTGAACATCTCGACAGCCGTTTCTTTCCCGTCGGCACCGATCGCCTTTGTGGAGATATGTCCGCCGGTGATCTGCGTATCCGAGAGATCCATGCCTTTCATATGCGGCATATAATTGCCGAGACTGCGGTTGGCAATGTCGCCGCCGATAGAACTGGACACATTCGGTGTTCTGGACGCTACGGAAGAGATGGACTCTCCGGTCAATGTGGCGCCGTTACGGGCTGCCATACCGCCGAAAGCTCGACCGACAAAGCCGATCGTTCCACCGGCGCCCATTCTTGTGCCGCCATCCACGACCGCATCACGGACATACGAATTGCCCTTGAAGCGGTTGGCAAAGCCTGCAGCGAACCCTGTTGCTGCTGCGCCTGTGCCGGTTGCGGCACTGCCTCCGCGGAACACGCTGCCGGCGCTCCTTGCGCCTCCGGCCACGCCGGTGATCACTCGTGCGGCCATCAGCAGTTCCATGCCCATACCGGAGCCGGTCTGGGCTACATTCAGTCCCATTGCCGCGAGATAGCTGTCAAACTTCTGTGCCGTTTTGAGGAACGCCACTGCACAGAACAGCCACAGGAACACATTGCTGTTTCCGTTGGACAAGGCGCCGCCTGTGCCGATGTACTGGCCAACCGAGGTTGAAAAGCCACGCAGGAACCAGACATTCATCACAAGGAGCAATAGCTGCGACCCGACCATCCGGCACCACGACCGGAATACCGGCGTTGTTGCTTTGGATGCGCCCATAGAAAAGGCGAGAGGTGAGGTGTAGCACAGCACACCGACAACGATGTACCGTTCCACCGTTTCAAGCAGCAGCTTGAAATAGTTCCAGCCCAGCGCAATTTCCAGTATGGTGAGCAGCAGCAATCCGACCACCGAGATGGTGGCGATAAGACTGGTCAGGCCGTTTTGAAGGGCCTGCTCGATTCCGGCAAAGGTGAAGTCCTCCGCCGTCATCTGAATGTCCATGAGTGCCGTATATGGCGCTGTTGCGATTTTCAATGTCAACAGGAAAATCGGCTTGGCATATGCGATCAGAAAGGCGAACAACGCACTTCTGCCAAGCAGTATCCATGGGTTTTCTGCTTCCGTTACAGGGCCTCCGAATACACGGAACAACTGCCAGACTGTGATCAAAAACAGCAGTGCCCATGCGGTGTACTGCATTACGGTAAAGGCTTTGGATACAAACGGGAAGTATTCTTCCATTGCCGTCATATCCGTGCCAAGCGCCTGAAGGAAAAGCCCGGACACGGCATCCATCATGTCTGACACAACGCTGCTGATCCAGGTGACGATTCCTTCAAAAATCCAGTCAAGCATAGGTGTTCACCTCCTTTCCGCTTGACCGGGTCTTTTACGGGTTGTAGTTTCCACCGCTGATGAGGGGCTGCAGATAGGCAACGATAAAGCCGAGAGAATTCAGAACGATCCAGGTGATCACGATCCTCTTGAGCCAGCTCGTCGCCTCGTCGACGGCTCGTTGATTGCGCGATATCATGCGTACCAGCAGGGCGATAGCGGCCACGGTGACTGCCACGATGGTGCTGATCGCCACAAGCTCTCCGTAGATATCCTTCATGATCATCGAAAAACGATCCCACATATCTGCGGCGAATACCGCCTGTGTCGAAACGAGCAGTGCCGCCACAACGCCCACAAGCGACCAGTATGCGGTTTTGATCTTTCCATCGCGCAGCCGAAGCTGTCTGTTCATGCGTTTGGCCCTCCTTTCTTCGGTATTGGGCAGCAAAAAACGCCGTCTCTTAAAGCTTTTCAGCTCAAGAAACGGCGTCGGTTTCGCCCGATCCCAGTTTGGGACGATATTATTTTAGCACATTCGCGTTCCCGTGTCATCGGCAATCGTGTGCCAACTTTTCGCCTTTTTATGAGCATATTCATTTCAGTCCTTCCAGAAGCGTCAGCATTTCCAGCCAGAAGTCCACATCCGGCGCAGCTGTCGCCCACAAGCGAATGGAGAGAACGGAAATGGCCTGCTGACGATAGCGATAAAAGTTCCGTGACGACAGGTTTAGGCGATACAAAACCTCCTGATGGTTGAGCGCCTCCGGCACTATGTAGGCTGTGTAGATGAGATTATACAGTCGTTCGCCGTTGTCCGGCTTTTTTCGGAGCACGGTCAGTGCCTCGTTGAGCCGATCCATCAACAGGCGAGATTTTTGCATGCCCTGCATCCGGCTTTCGATCTTCTTGTTGCCCAGCGCCACCTCGACATCCACATCCTCGATCAGCTTGTCCACGCCTTCAAACGGCCGGTCAAGCTCGGCAGCAACCGTCTCGGGGAAGCATTCCAGCATCCACACCAGCGTGCGATAGTGCTGGAGAAGCATCAGCGTGTTGTGATAGCAGTTTTTTGTCTTTTCCTGTCTGGCAGCACGCTTTTGTGCATCGTCGATCTGGCTGTCTCCCAAGATGCCTCGCTTTGTCAGAAGTGTGATAAAAGCGTCTGACTGCGCTTGTATTCGTTTTTCCTGCTGCTCATACTGCAGTTCATCCTGTTTGCTCATGATAAAACATCTCCTTTGCGATTTTGGTGATATCCGTCGGCCTGCACGGTCCGCGGATTTTATTCGTTTCCTGTACCTTGAGATCGAAATACCCTTTACTCCGGCAGACATACTCACAATTCTTACAGTTCCAACACGGAGAAAAATACGCGCGTATTATACTGCCTGAAAGTGCAACGCGATTTTCTTCCACATTGTCAATCGACTTTTCCACGGCATTTCTGCTGTACCATGCGACCAGCCGGTTGATGTGTTCATTGTCACTGCCTACCTTGTGCGTATTTGCACCCCAAATGCGTATTTCGTCAAGAATACGCAGGATTTCTGCCTGCTCAGGCAAGGAAACCTCAGTATCCATCGGATACGATTTATTGAAAACGAGGCAGCCGTAAGAGCCGGGAAGACGGTACAGAGCAAAGACATCCCTGTGCTTTTTGAAAAATCTCCATACCTTTGTCTTTTCCCAGCCCCAGCGCTGACCCAGTTTTTCCATAGTTAATATGGCGCCGTAATTGCCGTATTGAACAGCCGGCGCTATAAAAGAAAACGCATTGCCCGGTTCTTCTGATACTGTGTGGCACCAGAGGTCCAGCCATGCGTCTGCTTCATCAAATATATATCGCTCCTCGGCAAGTCGCTGCGTAATATTGCGGGGGAGGCAGAGAAACCCAAAACCGTCTGTGGCATACACGGGTCCGTTCATGCACTCCTCGCCGGAGCATTTTACGACCCAATCCGTTAATTGATAGGTCAGCCTTTTGGTTTTGCTGTCCAGTGTGTATTTCAGATAACCGAGGTCTGACAGCGTATCGAGTATCTCTAAAGCCTGTACGCGGCTTTTGATGCCGAGAATACTCTTCAGCCCAACAATACCTCCGGACCACATTCCGGGGCTCACAGCGTTCTTATGGCCACAGTAGGAGGCGTGTCCTTTGCGAAATGCAGCTCGGGCGGCGAGCTTTGCCCAGGCACCCATAATACCTTTGCCGACCGGCAGGGTATCTCTTCGGAGCTTTACCCATTCATACTTCATCAAGCATTTCAACATCAGCGCCTCCTCCCTTAGAATAATAAAAAAAGACGACCTTTCCGTCGTCACATAGTATCAGTCTTCGATTCTTACGATCAGTCCATTCAGCTTGATCAGCTTCACGCCTTTGAGATACCAGAACTCACCGAGTTCGATTCTCGTCGGGATCCACTCTCCGTCAAGCAGCACCTCCAACCGTTCTCCGCAGTGAAGGCCGCCGTAGTAATCCAGCGGCCCGAAGCGAATGTCCATCCGACCGATTACATCATCCTAAATCAGTACACCTTGTTTTTTCATCCTTATCCTCCTCGTGAAATAGGAAAAGCCGAATGAGTTTCAGCGCTCATTCGGCTTTTCTGTGTGACAGGCTATTCAATATGTTTTGCTCGGCTGCCTATAAATCGGCTCCTCCTTTCGGGCATATTAAAGTCGAATTATGCCCGGGTCTCGAATCTAATTCTTGGACAAAATCAGCAAAACCCCGGTGTTTATGCGGCATAATCCTCTTTGTGTTATTATACCGCAATCATCTATTCGGCGTACGATTCCGGTTGCTTTCATATATAAAAACTCCTTGCTGCATTTAGTAGTACTCCTATTATCCGTCAAATTTCCGGATTTATGCCGCAAGGGTCAATTTTTTCCGCCGTTTATCGGGGAGAGCGTCGTCATTAATTGCAGGAAAGTAAACTTTATTAAAAAAATTGATAGCCAGAAAAAATGGCATCCGGACGGCGCTCTGACCGTCCGGATGCCTTGGTATGCGGAGCGTTTATTTTACGCCGAACAGCAGGTCGCCGTATGTGGGGAAGGGCCAGTAGCCGGCAGCGGTTTGGGTCTCCGACTCGTCGGCCACGGCTCGCAGCTCACCCATGGCGGGAATGATCTCGCCGCAGATGAAGGCCGCCTCCTCGGTGGCGCTGCGGAGGGTATCCAGCTGCACCAGCTTTTCCTCCAAAGCGTCCACCCGTCCATCCATGGTGTCCACCAGAGAGGTCAGCCTGTGCAGCAGCTTTTTCTCATAGCCGCAGGACAGTTCTGCCGAAACGGCGCGCTTGGCGGCGGCAGCCGTGGCCAGGTCGGATACATATTCCTCCACCGCCGGCAAAATCTCCTTTCGGGCCATGTCCACCATGGTCAGCGCCTCGATGCGGACGGTCTTGCAGTAGTTTTCCAGCTGGATCTCATAGCGGGAGCGAAGCTCGGACTCCGTGAAGACCTTGTGTCGCATCAGCATGGCCATATTGTCCTTCTGGATCAACATGGGAATGGCGTCCGGCGTGGTGCGCAGATTCAGCAGACCCCGCTTTTCGGTGGCCTCCTTGATCCAGGCATCGTCATAGCCGTTGCCGTTGAAAATGATGCGCTTGTGCCGGCGAATGACCCGCTGGATCAGATCGTGGAGCGCCGCGCTTAGGTCAGCGGCAGACTCCAGCTCGTCGGCGTACTGCCGCAGGGACTCGGCCACCGCCGTGTTCAGCATGATGTTGGCGCAGGCAATGGAGTTGCTGGAGCCAAGCATACGGAACTCGAACTTATTGCCGGTGAAGGCAAAGGGGGAGGTGCGGTTTCGGTCAGTGGTGTCCCGGAAGAAGTGGGGCAGCACATCCACGCCCAGCTTCAGCTTCTTCTTCTCCACGCCGGCATAGGCCGTGTCCGTCTCCAGGGCCTCCAGAATGGCCGTAAGCTCGTCGCCCAGAAACACGGAGACCACGGCGGGAGGCGCCTCGTTGGCGCCCAGCCGATGGTCATTTCCGGCGGTGGCCACAGCGGCTCGCAAAAGCCCCTGATAATCGTCCACAGCCTGCACAACGGCCACCAAAAACAGCAGGAACTGGGCGTTTTCATAGGGCGTCTCCCCGGGAGAGAGCAGGTTGACGCCGGTATCGGTGGCCAGAGACCAGTTGTTGTGCTTGCCGCTGCCGTTGACGCCGGCAAAGGGCTTTTCCTGAAGCAGGCACACCAGGCCGTGCTTGGCGGCCACCTTCTGCATGATCTCCATGGTCAGCTGGTTCTGGTCGGTAGCGATGTTGGTGGTGGTGAAAATAGGTGCCAGCTCGTGCTGGGCGGGAGCCACCTCGTTGTGCTCCGTCTTGGCCAGAATGCCCAGCTTCCAAAGCTCCTGATTCAGGTCGGCCATGTAGGCCGCCACCCGAGGCTTGATGGCGCCGAAATAGTGGTCGTCCAGCTCCTGCCCCTTGGGGGGCTTGGCTCCGAAGAGGGTCCGGCCGGTGTAGATGAGGTCGTGACGCTTGTCGTACATATCTTTATCAATGAGGAAATACTCCTGCTCCGCGCCCACGGAGGGCAGCACGCGCCGGACGCTTTCGTTGCCGAACAGCTTCAAAATGCGCAGCGCCTGCCGGTTCAGCGCCTCCATGCTGCGCAGCAGGGGCGTCTTTTTGTCCAGCGCCTCTCCGCCGTAGGAGCAGAAGGCCGTGGGGATGCACAGGGTCGTCCCCTTAATAAAAGCAAAGCTGGTGGGATCCCAGGCGGTGTAGCCCCGCGCCTCAAAGGTGGCGCGCAGGCCGCCGGAGGGGAAGGAGGAGGCATCCGGCTCGCCCTTGATAAGCTCCTTGCCGGAGAACTCCATGATGACCCGTCCGTCGGGAGCGGGGGTGATGAAGCTGTCATGCTTTTCCGCGGTGATCCCTGTCATGGGCTGGAACCAGTGGGTGAAATGGGTGGCGCCGTGCTCCACCGCCCAGTCCTTCATGGCCGCGGCCACAGCATCGGCCACGGTGGGATCCAGCCTTGCGCCCTTTTGAATGGTCTGCTTCAGGGAACGGTATACATCGGCGGACAGGCGAGCCTTCATCACGCGGGTATCAAAAACAAGGCTTCCAAAATATTCCGGTACAGTTGTCATAATGGATACTTCCTTTCCCAAAAAATAAAAAAAGAGACACTGCGTCCGGACGGGGGGATCCCCTCCGAGACGCCGGTGTCTCTTAACATGGCCGAATATACACCCGAGGGCTGCAAAAGTCAATGAAAAAATGCGGAGTCTGCGCATTTTTGAACATTCTGCCACAATGGAGAAAAAATGAACAAAAGAAATTTTGCAATATAGACGATTGAAAAATGCAAAATTAGGGGATATACTATGTCTGAACGACGGAGTTCTGCAAGAGAGATTAAGTTCTCTTGCAAAACTGCGCCGTTTTTTATTATTATAGGAGCTGATTTTATGAATAAACAGGAAGGCCGGATACGCATCCCGTCCGGCTGCGCCATTTCCGCCGTTATCTCCCGCGACGGAAAGCGCATGACCGGAGAAAAGATCATCGAGAGCATGCGCCCCATGCACGACCGCTCCAACGGGCTGGGCGGCGGCTTTGCGGCCTACGGCATTTATCCGGAGTACAAGGACTTTTTCGCCCTGCATATGTTCCTGGAGGATCGGGCTGCCCGAAAAAGCTGCGAGGCTTTTTTGCGGGAGACCATGGAGATCGTCCACATGGAGCGCATCCCCATCCGCACGACACCGGCCATCACCAATGAGCCGCTGATCTGGCGCTTTTTTGTCTCGCCCCTGCGCAGCACTCTGGCCTCCATGCAGATCGACGAGGAGGAGTGCGTCACCCGCGCCGTCATGGCCATCAACACGCGCATTCAGGGCGCCTATGTGTTTTCCTGCGGCAAGAATATGGGCGTGTTCAAGGCGGTGGGCTATCCCGAGGATGTGGGCTATTTTTACCGGCTGGAGGACTACGAAGCCTATAGCTGGACAGCCCATGGCCGCTACCCCACCAACACCCCCGGCTGGTGGGGCGGTGCGCATCCCTTTGCCCTGCTGCAATACTCCATCGTTCACAACGGCGAAATATCCTCCTATGACACCAACCGCCGCTTCATGGAGATGTTCGGCTACAAATGCACCCTGCAAACGGACACGGAGGTCATCACCTATATCGCCGATTACCTGCTGCGCCGGCAGAAGCTGACGCCGGAGGAGCTGGCCTCTGTCATCGCCGCCCCCTTCTGGAGCACCATCGACCGAAAGCCGCCCCGGGAGCAGGAGAAGCTGCGGTATCTCCGCAAGGTGTTCTCCAGCCTGCTCATCACGGGTCCGTTTTCCATCGTGCTGGGCTTTGAGGGCGGGCTAATGGCGCTGAACGACCGGCTGAAGCTGCGCAGCATGGTGGTGGGCGAAAAGGACGACAAGGTCTATATCGCCAGCGAGGAGGCTGCCATCCGCGTCATGGCGCCGGATGCGGAGAATATTTACGCGCCGGCCGGCGGCGAGCCGGTGATCGTTCGCGTAAAGGAGGGGAAATTCTAATGGGGATCGACTATATTTATCCGCCCTTCGAGGTCGTCCGCGACCCTGTGCGGTGCATAAACTGCCGCCTGTGCGAAAAGCAGTGCGCAAATGGCGTACACGGCTTTGACAAGGAGCGGGGCTTCATGACCGCCGACGAGAGCCGGTGCGTGGACTGCCAGCGCTGCGTGTGCTTCTGCCCCACCCACGCCCTGAAGATCCGCAAAAGCGACTGCGCCCTGCGGGACAATGCCAACTGGGACGAGGACACCGTGCAGGAAATTTACAAGCAGGCCGGAAGCGGCGGCGTGCTGCTCTCGTCCATGGGGAACCCCAAGCGCTATCCGGTGTATTGGGACAGGATCCTCGTCAACGCATCTCAGGTGACCAATCCGCCGGTAGATCCCCTGCGGGAGCCTATGGAAACGAGGGTGTTTCTGGGGCGAAAGCCCGACGGCATCCGGCGGGACGAAGCGGGGCAGCTTGTCTGCACCCTGCCGCCGCAGATCGAGCTGTCCATGCCGGTGATGTTTTCCGCCATGAGCTACGGCTCCATCAGCTACAACGCCCACGCCTGTCTGGCGCAGGCGGCGCAGGAGCTGGGCATCTGCTATAACACCGGCGAGGGCGGGCTTCACGAGGATTTTTATGCCTATGGCGACAGCACCATCGTTCAGGTGGCCTCCGGCCGCTTCGGCGTGCACAAGCAGTATCTGGAGGCCGGCGCCGCCATTGAGATCAAGATGGGGCAGGGAGCCAAGCCGGGCATCGGCGGCCACCTGCCCGGTGCGAAGATCGTGGGCGATGTGTCCCGCACCCGCATGGTGCCCGAGGGGACAGACGCCATCTCTCCCGCCCCCCACCACGACATTTACTCCATCGAGGATCTGCGCCAGCTGGTGTACTCCTTAAAAGAGGTCACCGAGTATAAAAAACCCATCATCGTCAAGGTGGCCGCCGTGCATAACATTGCCGCCATCGCCAGCGGGATCGCCCGCAGCGGCGCGGACATCATCGCCATCGACGGCTTTCGGGGCGGCACCGGCGCCGCGCCCACCCGCATTCGGGACACGGTGGGCATCCCCATTGAGCTGGCTCTGGCGGCCGTGGATCAGCGCCTGCGGGACGAGGGGATCCGCAACCACATTTCCCTCATCGTCAGCGGCAGCATCCGCTCCTCCGCCGATGTGGTCAAGGCCATTGCTCTGGGGGCGGACGCCTGCTACATCGGCACCGCCGCTCTGCTGGCTCTGGGCTGCCACCTGTGCCGCTCCTGCCAGACGGGTCGGTGCAGCTGGGGCATAGCCACGCAGGATCCGGAGCTGGTGCGCCGGCTGGACATCGAGGAGGGAAAAAATCGGCTGGTGAACCTGCTGACCGCTTGGAAGCACGAGATCAAGGAGATGATGGGCGGCATGGGCATCAACTCCATCGAAGCCCTGAAGGGCAACCGCCTGATGCTCCGCGGCGTCGGCATGACCGACAAGGAGCTGGAGATCCTGGGCATTGCCCACGCAGGAGAATAATTTTCTATACAAATTATACGGAGGTGTGCTATAATGACCCATATTGATGCGTCCGGACTGGATTACCGGCAGCTGAACGCCGCCATCCGCAGCTGCTCCGGCGACGCGTCCGTTACCGGCTGCTACGGCCAGCGTTTCATCGGCGCAGGACTGGAAACGGGAAACCTCACCGTGACGGGCACGCCCGGCAACGCGCTGGGTGCCTATCTCGACGGCGCCTGCATCGAGGTGCGCGGCAACGCACAGGACGCCGTGGGCGACACCATGAACGCGGGCCGCATCGTCGTCCGCGGCAGCATCGGCGACGCCGCGGGCTATGCCATGCGGGGCGGCGAGCTGTATGTGGAGGGGAACGCCGGATACCGCGCGGGGATCCACATGAAGGCCTACGGTGACAAGCAGCCGGTCATGGTCATCGGCGGCAAGGCCGGCAGCTTTCTGGGAGAATATCAGGCCGGCGGCGTTATCATCGTTCTGGGGCTTACCGATGGCCCCCGCCCCATCGTGAGCAATTTTCCCTGCACAGGCATGCATGGCGGCCGGCTCTATATCCGCTCGGACTGCAAAAAGATCCTGCTGCCCAAGCAGGTCATCGCCCGTCCGGCCTCCCGCAAGGATATGAACATGGTGCGGGACTATCTGCATACATTCTGCGAGCTGTTCGGCGGAGACTGCGGCGAGCTGCTGCGCCAGCCCTTCACCGTCATCACCCCCAACAGCAGCAACCCCTATAAGCAGCTTTATGTTACAAACTGAAGGAAAGCAGGTGGACTTGTGGAGTATACACCAAGGGAAGTCATGGAATTTGTGGAGCAGGAGGATGTGAAATTCATCCGTCTGGCCTTCTGCAATGTCTATGGAAAGCAGCACAATGTGGCCATTATGCCCGGGGAGCTGCCCCGCGCCTTTGCCTACGGGATCGCCATCGACGCCTCCGCCATCGAGGGCTTCGGCGGCGAGGTGCGCTCCGACCTGCTGCTGCGGCCGGATCCCTCCACCCTCATCCAGCTCCCCTGGCGGCCGGAGCAGGGCAAGGTGGTGCGGATGTTCTGCGACATTTTCTATCCTGATGGCCGTCCCTTTGAGCGGGACACGCGCAGCATCCTGAAAAAAGCCGTTTCCGAGGCCGCCGAAAAGGGCATCGAGTTCGCCTTCGGCGCGGAGATGGAGTTTTACCTGTTCAAGCTGGACGAATACGGCCAGCCCACCACCCTTCCCCATGATCAGGCCGGCTATATGGACATCGCCCCCGACGACAAGGGGGAGCATATCCGGCGGGAGATCTGCCTGATGCTGGAGCAGATGGGCATCCGCCCCGAAAGCTCCCATCACGAGAGCGGCCCCGGCCAGAACGAGATCGACTTTCGCTATTCCGATCCCCTGACCGCCGCGGATAACGCCATCACCTTCCGAGCCGTGGTGCGCACGGTGGCCGCGCAAAACGGCCTGTGCGCCAGCTTTCAGCCCAAGCCCCTGCCCGACAGGGACGGCAGCGGCATGCACATCAACATTTCCGCCAAGGGCAGCGGGACGGAGGATCTGCTGCCCGCCGTTATCGCGGGCGTGCTGGCCAAGAGCGCGGAGATCACCCTGTTTCTGAACCCCAGCGAGGAGTCCTACCGCCGTCTGGGCAGGGACAAAGCGCCCCGCTACATCACTTGGTCGGAGGAAAACCGCTCCCAGCTGATCCGCATTCCCGCCGCCGTGGGGGAGCAGCGCCGCGCGGAGCTGCGCTCCGCCGACTCCACCGCCAACCCCTATCTGGCCTACGCCCTGCTGATCTATGCCGGACTTTACGGCATTGCGCATAAGCTGACGCTTCCGCCTGCCTCGGACTTCAACCTCTACACCGCCTCGGCGGAGACCTTGCGGACGCTGCGGGCGCTGCCCGATTCCCTGAGCGAGGCCATCGCTCTTGCGGAGGCCGACCCGTTCGTGCGGGCGCATCTGCCCCACTCGGTGCTGTGCGCCTTCGGCGGGCGCTGAGCCGTCGGGAACCATAGGGGAAAGGAGGGGAGCCTGTGGTATTTCAGGACAGGGTCTACAGCGTTTTGATCGTTACTGCCTCAGACCGCTTCACAAACAGCATTATGCCGCTGCTCCCCATGACCGATTACTGGCCGGTGAAAACGGCGGCCAGCGTGGCCGAGGCGCGCAGGCGGCTGGCCGAAACGGAGTTTGACATTGTGCTCATCAATACGCCGCTGCCGGACGATTTCGGGATGCATCTGGCCATTGACATTTGCGCGGGCAGCGGCGCCGGCGTGCTGCTGCTGGTGAAAAGCGACCATTATAACGAGATCTATTCCAAGGTGGTGCGCTACGGGGTGATCGCTCTGGCCAAGCCCACCAATCGGCAGATGGTGGCGCAGAACCTGCGGATCCTCTGCGCCACGCGGGAGCGGATGCGGCAGATGCAGGCCAAGCAGGCCACCGTGGAGGAAAAGATCCGTGAGATCCGCCTGGTGAATCGGGCGAAATGGCTCCTCATCGAATGCCTGCACATGACGGAGGCGGAGGCGCACCGCTATATAGAGAAGCAGGCCATGGATCTGCGCATTTCCAAGCGGGAGGCGGCTGAAAATATTATAAAGACCTATAAATAGCAAAAAACCGCCCATAAAATTTCCTACAAAACCGCCCATAAAATTTCCGCTTTGGAATTGACAAAGACGGGCTGCTCGCAGTATAATAACCGCTGTTGAACAATGGCGTTCGCCAAGGGACTTTTGCCCCCTGGCGGGCGCCTCTTTTTTATTTTTTGCAGGAGGATGGCGTATGACGAAGTATATTTTTGTGACCGGCGGCGTGGTGTCCGGACTGGGCAAGGGGATCACGGCGGCGTCCCTAGGGCGGCTGCTGAAGGCGCGGGGTCTGAAGGTGGCGGCGCAAAAGCTGGATCCCTATATCAATGTAGACCCCGGCACCATGAGCCCCTACCAGCACGGCGAGGTCTATGTGACGGAGGACGGCGCGGAGACCGATCTGGATCTGGGACATTACGAGCGGTTCATCGACGAGGATCTGAACCGGTATTCCAACCTGACCACCGGCAAGGTCTACTCCAATGTCATCGCCAAGGAGCGTCGGGGCGAATATCTGGGCAGCACCGTGCAGACCATTCCCCATATCACCGACGAGATCAAGCATTTTATTTATCGGGTAGGGGAGCGCACCAATGCGGATGTGGTCATCACCGAGATCGGCGGCACCATCGGCGATATGGAGAGCCAGCCCTTCATCGAGGCCATCCGTCAGGTGGGACTGGAGGTGGGCAGAGCCAATTCCCTCTATATCCATGTCACTCTGGTGCCCTATCTGAAGGCTTCGGGAGAGCACAAGTCCAAGCCCACCCAGCACTCGGTGAAGGAGCTGCAGGGCATGGGCATCACCCCCAATATCATCGTGCTGCGCTGCGATGAGCCTATCCGCGACAGCGGCATTTTCCACAAGGTGGCCGGCTTCGGCAATGTAAAGCTGGACTGCGTCATCGAGAATCTGACGCTGCCCGTTCTCTATGAGGCGCCCCTGTATCTGGAGGAGCGGGGGCTGTCCTCCGTGGTCTGTCGGGAACTGCATTTGACTGTTCCGGAGCCGGATCTGACCGAGTGGCAGGCCATGGTGGCCGCCATCAAGAGCCGCAGCAAGACCGTGACCATCGGCTTGGTGGGGAAGTATGTGCAGCTCCACGATGCCTATCTTTCCGTGTCCGAGGCTCTGCGCCACGCGGGCTTTTATCTGGACGCCAAGGTCAATATCCGCTGGATCGACTCCGAGGGCATTACTGCGGAAACGGCGGAGTCCGTGCTCTCCGGTCTGGACGGCATTCTGGTTCCCGGCGGCTTCGGCAGCCGCGGCATTGAGGGCATGATCCTGGCGGCGCAGTACGCACGGGAGAACCGCATTCCCTATTTCGGCATCTGTTTGGGCATGCAGGTGGCGGTGATCGAATTTGCCCGCCATGCGGCCGGCATCGCCGATGCCGATTCCGGCGAGTTTGCTCCGGAATGCGCGCATAAGGTCATTGATTTCATGCCCGGCCAGAGCGACGAGGTGGACAAGGGCGGCACCCTGCGTCTGGGCAGCTACCCCTGCGTCATACGCGCAGGCTCGACGCTGGAGCGCTGCTACGGCACGCAGATGATCTCCGAGCGCCACCGCCACCGCTATGAGTTCAACAACGACTACCGCGAGGCGCTCACCGGCGCGGGGCTGACTCTTTCGGGGCTGTCTCCCGACGGCCGGCTGGTGGAAACGGTGGAGCTGTCCGACCGGCCGTTCTATGTGGGCGTGCAGTACCATCCTGAGTTCAAGAGCCGACCCAATAAGCCGCACCCTCTGTTCAAGGGCTTCCTCGCCGCCGCCTTAGAGAAGCAGCAGGAGCTGTGACCGCCGCATAAACCGATAAAAACAGCTGCGTTTACCTACAAAAAGTCCTGTTTTCAAGCGAAAACAGGACTTTTTAATGCACTTATTTCTCTCGCTCCATTTGCTTGCGCAGCCGTGCCTGCCTGCGCGCCGCCCGCTTCTGCCTTCTTTTTTCCGGAAAAGCGCGGAGCTTTGCCCACAACGATTTGACTTTTTCGATCAGGTCGTCGATGCGCTCGTCGGTTTTGCGGTCGAGGGTGCGATCCAGAATATCGTTCAGCAGCACGGCGAGAGCCACCCCTATGGTTCTTTTTGCAAAAGCATTTCCGGCAATGGCTTTGAGGATCCCATCCACTGCCGTCTGAAAGGGTTCGCCGCCGAGGGCACTCAGACCCCAGAGCAGCAGGGCAAAGACGATGACCGCGGCGAAAACCAACAGGACGCATTTTATCAGCCGGAAAAAACCATAGAACACCACCACCGCGGTCAAAACGATCCACAAAACAAAGAACAGCAGCAGGAAAAGCGCCACTATATCGCTCATTTGCCTGCTCCTCCGTCCATGGCCGGCAGTTCACCGCCGTGTTTGGCTCAATTCGCCGTATTTTTAATTATAGCATATTTCGCGTTCCCTCATAAGCGCTATGCAGGACGGGCGCCCCCGTATCTTAAAGCAAGCTGGCGGGCTTCCCTAATGAAGCGTCCCGCCCCATGCGGGGCGGGACGGGATAAGTTACTCCGATTCCTCGTAGCGGAAGCTGAAATCGGTGATCTTCGGGCTGTTCCATGTGTTGAAGTCAAGCTCCTCGGACGGTATCGTCAGATTGTAAATGGTGGCGTTGTGGTTTCCGATAAAGAGGTTCGGGTCAAAGCTCCGGCTGAAAAGCCGACTGTCGCCGTCGACCACCGTGAAATCAATATTTGTCAGCGCCTTGCCCGTGTCCGTGCCGTTGGCCACATAGAACGTGATTTGGAGATTATTATTTATGTCCATATACATTTCCATGATCTTGCACATCATGGCGCCGTCGTAGTAGATCATGGAGTTGTTCAGGTCAAAGGGAATGAAGAATTTCGCCCACGCATAGCCCTGTTCCCGCGCCTCCAGACCGTGGTAGGTGGCGCCGGCGCTGTCGTAGCTGTCCTGCAGGCGGGCGCGCACGTTGTCGTTCCACTCCAGCTTCCAGCCGTCGCCGGAGCGGGTCATGATGGTGGAGAGGTACACGGCGTCCTCCCGCTGCGCCGGATAGTTCGCCGGCAGCCGGTAGTACAGCGCCGTGAACCACACGGCGTCGCCGTCGTCCGCCGCCACGGCAATGAGGCTCTGCCCGTATTCCCTGAAGGTGTCATACGAAGCGTTATAGTACTGGTCGATGACCCCGCTCTCCGTGTTGCGGAAGAGCTTTTCAAAGGAGGCTCTGTCCCCTCCGGCGTACTCGAGGAGCTTGTCGGTCAGAAGCTGCGCCGCTTCCGTTCTGTCCGTGTCGCCGCTCACGATGACGTCCGTATTGCTCGGCGTCGTATCTCCGGAGGGCGTGTTGGGGGTGTCCGTGCTGCCTGTGTTGTCCTTGCCTGCGGGATCGGTCTGCACGGTGTCGCTTTTCCGATTGCTGCCGTCAATGGCGCCGTAAAGCGTCGGCACACCGAGGTTCGTAAGGAGGCAGACCACCAGCCCGCAGGCGATAAGTCCGCCGGCAAAGGCGGCAAGCCCTCGGCCGTTTTTCTCCGCCGCGCCGCCCTTGAAAGCGGCTTTTTTGATGCCGAGGAGCAGAGAATTTTCTCCCGACAGAGCCGATGTAAAGAGGAGCAGCCCCAGCGCCAGCACAAAGGCATACGGCAGCAGGAGCGCCAGCCCCACGGCGGCCAAAAAGAACCACAGCGCCGGCGGCTTCAAATGCACCATGCTGCTGAGGGTGGCCTTGAGCCGCTTGCCCGCGCCGCCCCGCTTTATTTCGGTGATGAGCTTGCTCACCGCCGCGATAAGGCAGTAGAAAAACAAGGCGGAGAAGATCTGGTTCGCCGCGTTGTGTCGGGAAAAGAGGGTGCCGGCAAAGAAGGCCGTGACCGTGGCGGCGACCAAGGCCATAAGGAGCTTCGAGAGGAAGCTTGGCCAGAAGCGCATGCCCTCGTAGGAGCGCAGGATGCCGTAGGCGGCATTTTTCAGAATATCTTTCACTTTCATAGACGCCACCTCACAATACGGCCTTGAGCACGGCCACGACGACCGCCACGCAGACATTCACCGCCAGCGCGATGAGAAAGCCCCGCGCGGCCTTTTTGGCGGAGGGCTTCTCCGCCTTCTCCGGCTGCTCGCTCTCGGGGAGGGAGAACTCCCGCTTTCCGGCCAGCATCTCCCACAGCCAGACGCGGTTTTCCTCGGTCTTGGCAAAGGCGTGGGCATAGTTTTTCATGGTTTGACCGTCGGTGACGGCGCCCAAAAACTCATAGCCCTTTTCGTCGGCCAGCAGCAGGGCGCTGTGGGTGACGCTCCCTTCCCGCCGCTCAGCCAGCAGGCGCAGATGGGGGGTCTGGAGCGTTGCCTCCACGTCGGCGCGGAGCGCCAGATGCACGGCGACTTCGGGCAGGGGCAGGGTGACGGAGAGCTGTCCCCGCACGGCGTCCAGCCGCGCCCAAGCTCCGTTCACGGGGACATAGTATGTATCCGAGCAGCCCTCCGGCTCCTTCAGACGGGTGCGCAGGCATTTTTCCGGCGCGAAAATGGCTCGAAGGAAGGGAAGGATCTCCGGCTTGACGTGCAGGGCGTCCCCCTCCTGCACGATAAGCCCCTGCCCCAGAAGCAGGTCGTTGAGCTGCGCCAGCAGCTCCGGCTCCAGCTTTTCCTGCATTTCGGCGATGATGGGGGAGAGGTCTTTCATGGGGGCGATGGCGCTGGGGGTCAGCCCCGCCAGCTCGCCCAGCCGCTGGGCGGCGAGATAAGACAGTGTGAAATTCATGCGTTTTCCTCCCTTCTCAGCGGTTCGCGTAGAAGCGCTCTATGCGCTGGCTGAACGAATCCCGCAGCGTCTCCAGCACGGGATTGTTCTCGGCGGACTTTTCGCCCAGCGTTTTGAAGACCTCATAGGCAAAGTTCCAGCCGCCTATGCCGTCCTCGCCGTAGATGCCCTGCCACGTCTGGCCGATGCTGCCCTTGGTGAAGAGCAGGTCGCCGGTGAGGCCGATGTTTTTCAGATTCTCGCCGTAAGCGCCGTCGGCAATATTCTGCGTAAAGGCGTCCACGTCGAACAGACCGGGGTATTTCGTCCCCGCCGGAGCGGTGGGGTTCTTCTGCGCCTCACCCCAGACAGAGCGAACGGCGTCCTTCAAAAAGTCCACGCCGTGCTGGACGTTGTTCCCCACGCTGAGGGCGTCGCCCATGGGGGAGTCCCCCAGAAACAGGCCGCCTACGATGTCCCAGACCGCCGTGGCGGGGTTGGCCTCGCTGAGAGCGCCGGTGATCTTATCCACGGCGGGCGCCTCGATGTGGGTCTTTGCCCAGGCCTCTGCAAAGCTCCCCGTTTCGGCGTAGGCGTCCATGAGATCTTGCAGGTCGCCGGCGGTCTTTATGAGGTCGCTGCCCAGCTCGCCGGCCTTGCCCATGTCCTCGATGGAGTCGGCGATCTTGTCCAAAGCCGCGAAAATATATTTATTTTTCTCCACATTGTCGGCGTAGCTGGTCTTGCCCGTCCAGTCCCAGCTCCAGCCCTTTTTGCGCTGATCCTTGAAAAGCCAGGAGAAGTCCGCCTTGGTAATGCCCAGAGACATGAGCAAAAGCAGCAGGGCGCTGAGGGTCAGGCCGCCGCCGTTTATAAGCCGCTCCAGCCAGCCCAGCGGGTTTTCAAAAATGTCGGTGAACCCCACGTCGCTGTCATATTCGCCCAGCCGCCCGCCGGTGGAGTCGTCCACGTCCTTGCCGGAGGTGGCGAGGGTGCCCTTGTAGTCGCCGCTGCTCTTGAGGCTCCAGTGGCCGGTGTAGGTCTTCACCTCGCCGCTCATCATGGCGATCCTGTCGCCGTAGGAGCGGAAATAGGGCTTGCCGTTTTCGTCCAGATCGGGGGTGAGGGCGTCGTTCTTATTAATAAGGGTGTCCAGCAGGTTCCAGGTGGAGCTGCCCTTCTTGGCGTAGAGGGTGAGGCCGAGGATTTTATCGTTGTCGCTGAGGTCGCTGAGATACTGGAAATCCTCCCAGCTCTGGTCGGTGATGCCGAAGTCATAGTTGCCGAGAACCGTGTCGTACCAGCCGAAGGCCGTGAAGTCGATGAAGGTCATGTTGTCGGGCAGCTTAATATCCCGCAGGGAAATGCAGCCCTCAAAGGCGCCCATGGCGATCCAGTCCAGCTTGGGCATTTCGGGAATGCTCTTGAGGGACACATCGTTTTGGAAGGCATACTTTTCTATGTATTCCAGGTTCTTGCAGCCGGAAATTTCCTCAAGATTCACCGAGCTGAGCCGCCGGATGCAGGTAACATTGTCGTTGATATATACTTTCTTGAGGTTATGATCCTCAATGTCCACACCGATGACCTTCACCTGACCGTAAAGGGGAATGGTGACGGTCTCGGGGACGGCGATCTCCGTGCCCTGACCCGTATAGGACACATAGCCGCACAGCTCGCCCGTGGCGTACTCCGCCATCAGATCGGTGACCACCCAGTCACCCAGCATGGAGTAATCGTAGCTATACCAATGGCGGGAATAGTTGACCCGAGGACCTGCAAGCTGCCCCTGCTGCTGGCGCTGCATATAGTAAATGCGGGTCATGTCCCGCACGGTGTCCCAGGCGGGGTCGTCGGCGCTGGCGGGCTTATTGATGACGGTCTGCATGCCGGTGTAGAAAAACTGATAAAAGGCAAAGGCGCCGGGCATCTCCCAGTGAGCCAGAGGGTCAGACTCGGAGGGCGGGGTCAGGCTGACGGTGGTGAGAGCCTTGCCGGAAGTGCCGATGAGGCAGCCGTTTTCATCCACCTGGAAGAGATCCGGCTGCTCGGTGACGGTGGAGGTGCCGACGGTGTAGTTCCGCTGGGGCGCGTGATCGGAATCGTCCTTGGGGGGATAGTAATAGCCGTAGTAGGCCATGCCCGCCACGGTGTTTTCGGAGACGAAGGCGAGGTAATCCTCCAGGGTTTTGCCCATGGAGGTGCCGTCGTCATACACGATGCCCTCACCGTTCCATTGGGCGCCGGCTTTCCATGTGCTGTAGCAGGTGGGGCAGTAATAGGTCTGCACATAGCGCAGTTTATTGCCTACCTTTTCGATGATGCCGGGGACGGTGTAGCGTCCGTCGTCCTCGACCTCTACATAATATTCTATCATTTTGTCGCCGTGGCCGGAGCAGGTGTAGCGCAGGCCGGGGACTTGGGCGGCGTTTCCGTCGCAGAGTCCGTAGTAGTCCTCCAGCAGCACCGTGTTGCCGCTGGGTCTGGCCAGCGCCGTCACCGGCACAAGCGCCAGCACCGTCACCGCCGTGATCGCGGCGGCCAGCGCCCGCGCCAGTCGTTTTTTGTGTTTTTTACTTTGCATAGGCCGTACCTCACCTTTCCCTTGCTGCAAGTCCGAAGTTAGTGCCGTTTATAATTAGACACAATAACTATAGCATAAGCAGCCCCGCAAATGCAGCCTGTTTTCCGAAGCGTCAATTGACTCTTTTGGAAACTCACCGCCTTGCCTTTAAAAAAGGAAAAATTTTCCTTCGCATTAAGACAATTATCCGTATTGCGGCGGACCGGACAATATGATATGATTTATGTCAAGAAAACTGGCTTTTTAGGGAAATTTTTGTCTGACGCGCGGGAAATTACGGGAGGGAAACTTTATGCAGGAAGCAAAAATTGTCAATTCGCAGCACAATTCTGCCAAAAAAGGCGAGATTGCACAGACGGTTCTCATGCCCGGCGACCCGGGACGGGCGAAATACATTGCGGAGAAGTTTCTGTCCAAGGCGGTTCTGGTGAACGATGTGCGGCAAATGTATGCCTACACCGGCACATATAAGGGGAGGCGGGTGTCCGTCATGGCGCACGGCATGGGCGCGCCCAGTATGGCCATCTATGCACATGAACTATTCTCCGATTATGACGTGGAAAATATCATCCGCATCGGCACGGCAGGCGCGCTGGTGAGCGGCATTGATCTGGGCGCCATGATAGCCGTTTCCGGCGCGTGCTACAACACGGGCTATTGCCACCAGTTCGGTCTGAACGGAACGTTTTCCGCCGTGGCGTCCTTTCCGGTGCTGTCCAATCTGGTGGAGATCGCCCGCTCCCGCGGCGTGCAGTGCTACCCGGGCATGGTGCTCTCCAGCGACGTTTACTATCAGTACGACCTGAAAAGCGACATGCGCTGGGCGGAATTCGGCGTCTGGGCGGTGGAGATGGAAACGGCAGCGCTGTATATTGAGGCGGCCAGAACGGGGAAGCGGGCGGCGTCCCTGCTCACCATCACCGGCAGCTTGGTAACGGGGGAATATATGGCCGCCGGCCGGACGAACCGCGTGTGCGACGACATGATCGCCGTGGCGCTGGAAACGGCCATCTCCCTCTCGCCGGCGGAGAGCCTGCCCGGGGGCGAGCTGCACTCCTGGCGGGTGTCGGCCGTGATGGAGTACATTTCCAAGCACCTGACAGACCGCATCACCATAGAAACGCTCTGCGCCATCACCGGAACCAGCCGCAGCCACCTCAGCTACATCTTCAAGGCCGAAACCGGCTTCAGCATCGTGGACTACATCAACCGCCAGCGGGTGGCGGCCAGCTGCGGCATGCTGCGGTCAACGGATCTGCCGGTGATCGACATCGCCCTGAGCTGCGGCTTCAGCGACCAAAGCTACTTCAACCGCATTTTCCGCAGCATAAAGGGCGTGTCGCCCTCCCGATACCGGCGTTACGGCGGAGCCGAGTGAGCCGGCAATTCAGCAATTAATCATTCAAAAATACCAAAAAAAGGACAATGTTGAAATAAAAATCCTGCGCCTTCTGCTATACTCCTGACATCGGCCATCACGCAGCCGGCCGCGCGGCCTCTGCCGCGGCGGGGAGCCATTCCCGCAGCCGTGCCGGCTCTTTGACAGTAACGAGATTGGGAGGACCATACATGAACAACGGCGCAACCATACAGGCACAGCACAACCTTGCCCATGCAGGGGACATAGCGAAAACGGTTTTAATGCCCGGCGATCCGGCGCGTGCCAGCTATATCGCTCGGAACTACCTCACGGATGCGGTTCTTGTGAACGATCTGCGGCTCATGTATGCCTACACGGGGCTGTATAAGGGGGAGCGGATCACGGTCATGGCGCATGGCATGGGCGCGCCCAGCGCCGCCATCTATGCCCACGAGCTGTACGCTTGCTACGATGTGGACACCATCATCCGCATCGGCACGGCGGGGGCGCTGACCGGCGACCTGCCTCTGGGTTCCATGGTGGCGGCCTCCGGCGCCTGCTATAACACGAGTTACTGCTCCCAGTTCGGCCTGAACGGCGTGTTCTCCGCCGTGGCCTCCTACGACGTGCTCCGCAGCCTTATGGAAACGGCGCAAAGCCACCGCGCCGCGTGTCGGGCGGGGGTGGTGCTCTCCAGCGACGTGTACTACTGCTTCGACAGCGCCAGCGACCTGCGCTGGGCGGATATGGGCGTGTGCGCCGTGGAAATGGAGACGGCGGCGCTGTATATAGAGGCGGCGCGCACGGGGAAGAGCGCGGGTGCCCTGCTGACGGTCACGGGGAACGTGGCCTCCGGCGAGTTCCTGCCCGCCAACGAAACGAACCGTGTCTGCGGCGACATGATCCGCGTGGCGCTGGATACGGCGCACGCGCTGGCAGCAAATGGAAAAACCTCCTAAATTGCCAGTCAATTATACTAAAAAAAGGACAATCCTCAAATCATTTGCTGTTCATACCTGCTATACTGCAAGTAACGGTTCTCGGCGTGGCTGCCGAGAGAGGATCCATATGGAAAGATCAAAAAAGAGGAGGATACCAATGAAAAAGTTTTTGTGCCTTATGCTGGCCATGGTCATGGCTCTGACCGTGGTCGCCTGCGGCAAGAAGCCTCAGGACAACAGTGACCCCAAGGGCAGCGACCTCAAGATCGGCCTGATCTCTGGCCTGACGGGCTTCGGCGATCTGTCTATGAACGACCAGGCCAAGACCGGCTGCGACATGTGCGTTAAAGAGTACGGCGTGACCTACAAGGCCGTTGAGCCTAAGGACACCACGCAGGTTCTGGACATGATCCAGTCCTTCGCCGGCGAGGGCTACCAGATCATCATCATGGCCGTGCCCGACTATGATGACATTCTGGCCGATGTGGCGCCGCAGTACCCCGACATTCAGTTTATGACCATCGACTCCACCATGTCCAAGGACAACGTGATGGCCGTTGAGTACCTGACCCACGAAGGCTCTTACCTGGCCGGCGCCGCTGCCGCCATGGTCAGCAAGACCGGCGTGGTGGGCGCTGTGGGCGGCATGGATCTCACCGCCATCAGCCGCTTTATCGACGCTTATTTCCAGGGCGCCAAGTCCGTGAACCCCGACATCAAGTGCGTCGTCAAGTATGTGGGCACGGATTATAATGCCTGGGCGGATACCGCCACGGCCAAGTCCATCACCCTCGACATGATCGACAACGGCTGCGACGTGGTGTTCCAGGTGGCCGGCGGCGCGGGTCTTGGCACCATTGAGGCCTGCCAGGAGCGCGGCGTGTATGCCATCGGCGTCAACTCCGACCAGGAGTACATCGCTCCCAACACCGTCCTCACCAGCATGCTGACCGTGGGCGAGAACGCCATCTTTGAGGCTGTGGGCGACTATGTGAACAGCGGCAAGAAGTTCACCGGCGTGTTCCAGGCGAATCTGGCCAACGGCTGCGTTGACATCGTGTACAGTCACCACTTCACGGATGATCAGATCACCCAGCTGAAGGCGATCCGTGAGCAGATCATCAAGGGTGAGATCAAGGTGTACGATGCGGTCAATCCGTAAGTAAAGCTATGCCTCGCAAATGACCAAAGGGGCTGTTGCGGCGAATACAATTTCCCGAGCTGTGTATTGCGCTTTGCAGCAGCCCCTTTATTATACCTCTGTATACGGCATTCAGGAACAGGAGGCGGAATCTTGGATTTCAAGGGTATTGAATTTCACAACATAAAAAAAGACTTTTCCGGCAAGCCGGCGCTCAGCGGCATTGACCTGCGCATTCAGCGGGGCACGGTGCACTCCGTCGTGGGAGAAAACGGCGCCGGCAAATCCACGCTGATGAACATTCTCAACGGCGTGTTCCCTCCCAGCGGCGGCTATGTCACGCTGGACGGAGAGAAGCTGGCTCTCACCAATCCGCTGGACGCCCTGCGCTGCGGCATCGGCATGGTGTACCAGCACTTCATGCTGGTGGACGAGCTGCGGGTGTGGCAGAACATCGCTCTGGGCATGGAGGAGACCGGCCCGCTCCGCATTTTGGACGAGAAAAAAATGAAGGCGCGCATCGAGGCGGCCTGCAAAGAATATAATTTCGATTTTGATCTGGACAGCGTCACCGGCGACCTGCCGGTGGGCGAGCGCCAGCGCATAGAGATCTTCAAGGTGCTCTACCGCAAGGCGGAGTACATCATTCTGGACGAGCCCACCGCCGTTCTGGTGCCCGAGGAGGTGGAGCGCCTGTTTGAAAGCATCGAGGCGTTCCGCAGGGCGGGGAAGACCGTCATCTTCATCAGCCATAAGATCGAGGAGGTGCTCCGCATTTCCGACCGCATCTCGGTGCTGCGTCGGGGCGAGCATGTGGGCACGCTGGATCGCAGGGACGCCACGGCGGAAAAGCTGGTCAACATGATGGTCGGCCGCGAGATCCATATCGACGGCGACCCGCTGCCCACGGAAAAGGGCAATGTCGTTTTTGAAATGGAGGGCGTGTCCACAGCGCAGAAGGGCTTTGGCTGCGCGCTGCGCGACGTGCGCTTTTCCGTCCGGCAGGGCGAGGTACTGGGCTTTGCCGGCGTGGACGGCAACGGCCAGTCGGAGCTGGTGCAGGTGCTCATGCACCTGATGCCCATTACCTCCGGCGCCATGCGCTTTAACGGCCAGGACGTCACGAAGCTGTCCACCGGTGAGCTGCGCAAAAAGGGATTTTCCTGCATCCCGCCGGATCGCCACCAGCAGGGTCTGGTGCTGGACTCCTGCGTGTACCGCAACATGGTGCAGGGCTTTGAGGATCAAAGCTGCTTTAGGCGCATGGGCCTTCTTTCACCCCGCAAGGTCATTGACCGGTCGCAGCAGTTCGCCGAGGAGTACGACATCCGCATGGACACCGTCTATCAGGACGCCCGCGGCCTTTCCGGCGGCAACCAGCAAAAGATCATCCTCGCCCGCGAGTGTGGGCTGGCCGATCCGCAGCTGGTCATTGCGTCAAACCCCACCCGCGGTCTGGACGTGGGCGCCATTGAGTTTGTGTATCAGACCCTGGAGCGCCTGAAGGCCGACGGCCGTTCGGTGCTCCTCATCTCCACGGAGCTTTCGGAGATCATGCGCCTGTCCGACAGGATCGCCGTGCTGTTCAAGGGGCAGATCATGGACGTGGTGGAGCGCGGCGAAGCGGACATAGCCCGCATCGGCAGCCTGATGATGGGCATTCAGACGAAAGGAGGCGGCGAGGATGCTTGACCGCAAAAAAGCCATGCTGCGGGATCTGGGTATCATGCTGCTCAATATCCTCATCGCCATGGTCATCGGCAGCATATTCATCCTGCTCCAGCATGAAAACCCCCTGCGGGTGTACTATTATCTCATCGTTTATCCCTTCACCACCGTCGGCGGTCTGGCCAAGGTGCTGGCCAAGGCCACGCCTCTGATCTTCACGGGTCTTGCGGCGCTGGTCTGCTTCCGCTGCCAGCTGTTCAATGTCGGCGTGGAGGGGCAGATCTATCTGGGCGCTCTGGCCGGCTCTCTGGTGATCCTGTTCGTGCCCGTTCCGTCCGCCGTGCTCCTGCTGCTTCTGGCGTGCCTGACGGCTATGCTGGTGGGCGGCCTCTGGGCGATGCTGGCGGGCTGGCTGAAGGTGCGCTTCCGCGTTCACGAGGTCATCTCCACCATTATGCTGAACTATGTGGCCACGTCCATCATGACCTATGCCGTGGTAGACCACCTGAAGCGTGCGGACGGCAACTATTCCCGCACGGAGAATTTCGGCGTCACCTTCACCAAGCTGATGCCCCCCGAGCAGCTGAACTCCGGCTTCTTTATCGCGCTGCTGGCCGTGGTGGTGATATTCCTGCTCATGAGCTACACCCCCGTGGGCTGGCGCATCGACGCCGCCGGCAAGAATCTGGAGGCTGCCCGCTTTTCCGGCATCAACTCCAAGCGTCTGATCCTGGTGGCCATGGCCATCTCCGGTATGCTGGCCGGCCTGTGCGGCATCGAGCGCGTGGCGGGGGTATACGGCTATCTGGAGTGCGGCTTCTCCCCCGGATACGGCTATGACGGCATGATCATCGCCATCATCGGCCGCAATAACCCCTTCGGCGCCCTGATCGCGGCGCTGTTCTTCGGCCTGCTCAACTATGGCGGCGTGGCCATGAATATGTATACCCATATCCCCACGGAGTGGGTCTATGTGCTCATCTCTATCATGTTCATACTGGTGGCGGCGCAGGATCGCATCATCGTCAGCCTGTTTTCGGGCGTTTCCAAGCGGCTGCACCGGAAAAGGAGGGCTGAATAATGGGTGATATTTCCATCGTATCCATTCTGACCCGTATGCTGGCCACAGCCACGCCTCTGGCCATTATGGGCGTGGGCGGCCTGTTCGGCGAGCGCGCCGGCATCGTCAATATCGGCCTGGACGGCAACCTCCTCATCGGCGCGTTCTCCGCGGCCATCATCAGCTACTATACCCAGAGCGCCTGGCTGGGGCTGCTGGGCGCCGTGGTGATGTGCACCCTCATCGCCCTGCTCCACGCCTACCTCTGCGTAACGGTGAAGCTGGATCACGTCATGAGCGGTCTGGCCGTCAATATTCTGGCGGCCAATCTGACGGTGTACCTGCTGGGCGCGCTGTTCAACAGCAAGGGCAATTCCCCCATCGTGCCCCAGCTCCAGAATGTGGACATTCCGCTGCTCAGCTCCCTGCCCTATGTGGGCAGCATGTTCCGCAATGTGTCGGTCATCACCTGCATAGCGCCGTTTATCGTCCTGCTGGGCTGGTATCTGCAAAAGAAGACTCCGGCGGGCATGCGGGTCATTGCGGCGGGCACGAATCCTGCCGCCGCCCGCTCCGTGGGTATAAATGTGGAGCGCACGCAGTACCTCAGCGTCCTCTTCGGCGGCGTGTGCTGCGGCCTGGCGGGTGCGTTTCTGAGCATTTCCTATATGAATATGTTCGTGCGCAATATGTCCGCCGGCAAGGGCTATATCGCCATCGCCGCCATCCTCTGCGGCAACTATGACCCCGTGGGCGTGGCGCTGGCCAGCCTGTTCTTCGGCCTTGTGGACGGCCTGCAGATCGCCCTTCAGGGCAACAGCGTCATCCCCAGCGAGTTTATCCAGAGCATTCCCTATGTCCTTACCATCATTCTCGTGGCGGTGGTCATGAGCCGCAAGGATCGTTCCGCCGGCCACCGGCGCTTACTGAAGAAAAAAGGAGTGACATCCAAATGAAAATGACGCCTAAAGAACGCTTTCTCAGCGTGCTGTCCTTTGAGCAGCCGGATCGCATCCCCATCATGGATTTCGGCTACTGGCCGGAAACCATTGAGGCCTGGAAGCAGCAGGGGCTGCCCAAGGAGCTGGAGACCTATGAGGAGGTAGAGTCCTTCTTCTATGGGGATCGCGGCTTCGAGCTGAACATGGTCAACCGCTGGGGGCCTGCCCTGCCGGAGGGAGCCATATGGGGCATCTTCCCGCCCTTCGAGCAGACCGTTCTGGAGGAAACGGAGGATACCATCCTCTATGGCGGCGAGGGCGGCAAGGAGCTGGTGCATAAGTCCTCCGGCTCCCTCAGCCATGTTATCGAGTACCCCATCTCCGATCTGGAGGGCTTTGAAAAGAAGATCGCCCCCCGCATGATCGGCAGCGACGAGCGCCGTCTGGAGCCGGGCTTTGACGAAAAGCAGGCCAAGCTCCGCGCCGCCGGCGAGCCAACCGGCATCTGGCTGGACGGCTTTCTGGAGTATCCTCGGGAGCTGATCGGTCTGGAAAACCTGTGCTATGCCTACTATGACGACCCCGAGTTCGTGCAGGGCATGAACGCCCACCACTGCCAGTTCAACATGGATTTTGCCGAGATGATCAACAAGCATACCCAGCTGGACTATGCCTGCATCGTGGAGGACATGGCGGGCAAGCAAGGCTCTCTGGTGTCCAAGGCCATCTGGGACGAGTTCATGCGCCCCTACTATGTAAAGCTCATCGACAAGCTGCACTCTCTGGGCGTGAAGAAGATCCTCGTGGATTCCGACGGCAACACGGCGGAGATCTGCAAGTGGCTGGTGGACGTGGGCATTGACGGCCACTATCCCCTGGAAGTCCGCGCGGATAACCGTCCGGAAAAGCTGCGCAAAATGTTCCCCAACCTGGCGCTCATCGGCGGCGTGGACAAGTTCGAGCTGATGGGCGACACCGCCGCCATTGATCGGGAGCTGGAGCGCCTCATGCCCGTGGTGGAGCAGGGCGGCTATATCCCCTGCATGGATCACAAGGTGCCGCCCACCGTTTCCCTGTATAATTATCAGTATTATATAGAGAAAAAAGCCCGTATGCTCGAGCGCTTTGAGCGGCATTGAGGCCGCGGGAGAGAGTGACGATGACGAGCAGAGAACGAGTGAAAGCGGCGCTGGAGCACCGGCAGCCGGATCGCTGCCCCGTGGATTTCTGGGCGGTTCCCGAGCTGGTGGAGCGTCTGGCGGCGCACTACGGTGTGGCAGGGGAGGACGAGCTGCTGGATATTTTTCAGGTGGATATGCAGTTCATTTTTCCCGACTGCAAGCTCATGCCCTTCCCGCGGGAGCCGGACGGCACATGGTTCGATGAAATGGGCGTCCACCGCCGCGAGGTGCGCAACCGCTTCTGCGTGTATGAGGAGTATGCCTCCAGCCCCCTGGGCTATGCCGAGGAGGTGGAGGATCTGCAGCGGTATGACCGCTGGCCCAGCATTGACAATTTCGACTGGGACACCTTTGCCGAAAAGATCGCGCCGGCGCATGAAAAGCGCTATACGAAGCTGTATTCCGGCGGCCTGTTCGAGTATGCCTGGGCGCTGCGGGGCTATGAGCAGTTTATGATGGACATGGTGGAAAGCCCCGAGATCGCCCATTACATCATGGAAAAGCTCTGCACATACTGGTGCGCCTTTGTGGAAAAAGCCCTGACCGTGGCAGGCGATCATATTGACGTTGTCTATGTGTATGATGACATTGCCAGCCAAAACAGCCTGCTGATGTCGCCGGCGTTTCTGGAGGAATTCATCTATCCCTACCACCGCCGCGTCAACGCCGTCGCAAAGCGCTTCGGCAAGACCATCATCTACCATTCCTGCGGCGCCGTGGTGCCGGAGATCCCCCGCATCGCGGCGCTGCCGGTGGACGTTTTGAATCCGCTGCAGCCCAAGGCGGCGGGCATGGATTTTGCCATGCTCAAGCGCACCTACGGCAGCACGCTGTGCTTCCACGGCGGCATCTGCATTCAGGAGCTGATGCCCTTCGGCACGCCGGAGCAGGTGCGCGCCGCCGCCAGACGCGCCGTCTCCGTGCTGGGCGAAAACGGCGGCTACATCATGTGCACCGCGCATTATATGCAAAACGACACCCCCATCGAAAACGTGGAGGCTCTGTACGACGTATCCAACCGCTGACAAAAAACACACAGCGGGGTCATGGGATCCCGCTGTGTGCCGATGGGTCATATAGAACAGCTCATCTGCCGTAGAATTCCTCCGCCGCTCGGAAGAAGGCATCAATATTGTCCCAGCTGGACAGCGGCGGGATGTCGCAGCCGGAGGAGATGACGAAGTTCGGGTGCTTGCAGCACCGCTCCATCACCTCCAGCGTGGCGGCGCGGACGGACTCCGGCGTGCCGCCGCGGAACTGCTCGGCGGGGCTGATATTGCCCATGCACAGCGTGTCCGCCGGCACCTTGGAGAGAATGTCCGCCATGTCCACCGCGTTGCCGAAATGATAGGCATCGGCGCCGCAGCCGAGGATGGAGGGCAGCGTCAGCGCCGCGGTGTTGCCGCAGTTGTGGTAGATCACGGCAAAGTCGGGATCCTTCACCGCCTGCACGATGCGCCTGCAGTAATCGCCCGAAAACTCCTGCGCCAGAGCGGGGGAGAGCAGGCCGGCCAGCGGCTCGGCCATGACAACGCCGTGTGCGCCGGCGGCCTTGTAGGCGAGAATGTACTCGGTGATGAACTCCGTGGCCTTTTCCAGCACCACGTGCATCATCTCCGGCTCGTCATAGCAGTACAGCATGGATTCCGTCACGGAAACCAGACGTCCGGCCAGCGAGAACGGGCCGATGACGCCGGCCAGGACAGGCCGGTCGGTGATGAGAGTCAGGGCTTCGCGGATGGCGTCGATATACAGCGCCGTGCGGCCTGCGCCCACCTTGGGAACGGCCAGCGCCTTCGCCTGCTCCATGCGCTCGTCCTCCTCGGCCTCCACCGAGATCACCGGCGCCGTGCAGGTGGGCACTTCGTCGTCGGCCACGCGGATCGGCGCCCCAAAGCACTCCGCCTCCACGGACAGATCCATCAGGCTGACGGCTGCGGCGGACGGCACGCGGTCTGCCACCCGCTTCATGCCCTGTGCCTGCATGTGGCTGTCGGATATGAGATCCCGCACCGTGCAGCCCATGAGCTGGATGGACGGGAAGGAGAGGATGGGCAGGGGCTTTTTGGCGGACGTGGTGAAAAGCGACGCGATCCACTGCTCCATGTTCGTTTTGTTCATGTTTGCTCCTCCATAATTCCATAGTGTTTTCTGCCGGATTCTTATATTCTTATTTAATCAGTTTCCGGCGCGTAAAACTATCGAAAGTCATGCGATTTGTAACGCTATTATACCATAAAAAGCGCCGCTGCGGGGGCGTGCGAAACGGATCCTTGCGGCAAAATCACAAAAACGGCAGACCCTCCCCCTGCCGTAAGGCGCAGAACGCGGAAAATTCCGCAAAAAAACACCATTTTCTGCATTCCGGTTATAGCATTATGGGAGGATCCTTTTTATAATGTCAAGTGAAGCGGGTGCTGAGCCATGAAAAGACACAACGGTTCCGGAAGGGATCTGCTGGATATGCGTCAGGCGCAGGAGATGGTGCGGGCGTTTTCTTCCGCCTGCGCGGTGCCCTGCCGTCTGCTGGATCCGGAGGGCAATGCGGTCTTTCCGGCAGAGCAGCCGTCCGAGCAGGAGCTGTTTTGCACCATGTGCGGCAAATGGCTCTGCTCCGGCCGTTCCTGCGGGGCGCTGCACGCGGACGGCGGCCGGCAGGCGGAGCGTTTCGGCGGCCGATACATCTACTCCTGCCCCATGGGCATGGGCTGGATCGCCGCGCCCATCCTGCTGGGCGGACAGATCCGTGCCTCCCTTTCCTGCGGCCCCGTGATGATGCTGCCGCTGGACGATTATATAGCCGGAACGCCCTCCCTGCAGGAGCGCATGACCCTTGAGCGGCTGGAGCAGATCAGCGGGGTGCTCCGTCAGTTTCCCCGAAGAAGTCCTGCGGATATGCGGCATATCTCCCTGCAGCTGCTGGCGGCCGCCGTCTACATCGGCGACAGCAGTCTGGCGCTCATCGAGCGGCGCGAGGAGGAGTCGCAGTACCAGTCCATCGGCGAGTATCTGCAGCAGTATAAGCTCAGCGGCGCCGCGCAGGAATACCCCTTTGAAAAAGAGCAGCTTCTGGTGCGCGCCATTGCCGACGGCGACGAGAGCGGCGCCCGAGGGCTGCTGAACGACCTGCTGGGCTACCTGTTCTTTTCCTCCGGCAGCGACCGGCGGACATTGCAGGCTCGCTCCTTGGAGCTGATGGCGGTGCTGTCGCGGGCGGCGGTGGCGGGCGGTGCCGATCCGGCGCAGATTCTCTCGCTGAACCAGAGGTTCTCCGAGGAGGTCACCCGTTCGGGAAGCCCCGATGGGTCGGTATACTGGCTCACGCGAGCCGTTACCCGCTATACAAATATGGTGTTTGAAAGATCCGACGCCGGCCGGCAGGGGGCGATCTCCCGCGCGGCGCACTATACGAAGCGGCATTTGGCGGAAAAAGTCACGCTGGAGGCTGCGGCGGCGGAGGCCGGCTTCTCCCCCTCCCATTTCAGCCGCATTTTCAAGGAGGAGATGGGCTGCACCTTCAGCGAGTATGTCAGTCGGCTGCGGGTGGAGCAGAGCAAGATCCTGCTGCTGGCGGGCAAGCTGTCCGTGCAGGAGGTGGGGGACGCCGTCGGTTACGGCGAGCAGAGTTATTTTATTAAAGTATTTCGCAAATACACCGGCGTTTCGCCGGGCAAATTCAGAAGAAGACAAGGCTGCTTAAAAACGGAAAAAGAACGGGACAGTTCCGAACAATAATAAACACAAGAGAGGAGAAATAATTATGAGCACATTGACCGAGATTTCCGAAACCCTGCAGGCAGGGCGTGCAAAGCTTATCAAGACCCTGATCCCCCAGGCGCTGGAGGAGGGCATTCCTGCCCAGCAGATCCTGCAGGATGGCCTGCTGGCCGGCATGGAGGTAGTAGGCCGCCGCTTCAAGGCCAACGAGATCTTCGTGCCTGAGGTGCTGGTGGCGGCGCGTGCTATGAGCGTGGGCGCCGAGCTGCTCAAGCCGTATCTGGCGGAGTCCGGCGTCACCTCCAAGGGCAAGGTGGTGCTGGGCACCGTGAAGGGCGACCTGCACGACATCGGCAAGAACCTGGTGCGCATGATGCTGGAGGGCAAGGGGCTCACGGTCATCGACCTGGGCGTGGACGTGCCGCCGGAGAAGTTTGTGGACACGGCCATTGAGCAGGACTGCGGCGTCATCTGCTGCAGCGCTCTGCTGACCACTACCATGCCCATGATGGAGGAAGTGGTGCACAAGGCCGAGGAAGCCGGTGTGCGGGACAAGATCAAGATCATGGTGGGCGGCGCTCCGGTGACGGAGGCGTTCTGCCGCTCCATCGGCGCGGATGTGTATACCGTGGACGCCGCCTCCTGCGCGGACGCTGCGGTGCAGCTGCTGGCCTGCTGAAAAATCTGAGTGGGGCGTCTGCCGGTGGGCGGCCGTCCCGCTCGCTTTGCCGGAACGGAGGAGAAAGCCATGCGCAAAGAAGAAATGCTCCGCTATGCTGCGGAGGCGGGAGCGGATAAGGCCGCATCGGTGTCGGTGAGGGACATTCCCTTTGACCCCTCGTTTCGGGAACTGTGCCGCCAGAATGCCTGCGGGCAGTACGGCAAAAGCTGGATGTGCCCGCCCCATATCGGGGATATACGGGAGCTTATCGCTCGGGCGCAGACGTATCAGAATGCCGTTCTGTATCAGATCGTCCGCCCGCTGGAGGACAGCTTCGATTTTGAGGGAATGATGGCCGCCGCCCACGAGATCAACCGCATCAGCCTGCACCTGCGGCGTATGCTGTCTGCTGCGGCGCCGGAGGCTTTGGTTCTGGCGGCGGGCGCCTGCCTTTTGTGCGAGCGCTGCACGCTGCCTGACGGAGAGCCGTGCCGGTTTCCGCAGTTGGCGGCGCCCTCGCTGGAGGCGTATGGTGTGGATGTGTCGCGGCTGTGCGCTGCCTGCGGACTGCCATACGTCAATGGTGCGAACACGGTGACATATTTCGGCGCCGTGCTTTTTAACGGGGAGGATGAAGATGCCTAAGCTGACTTTGCACTATCCGGACGGGCGGACGGAAACGCACCGCGTGGAGTCCGGAACCCGTCTTTTAGACGCGGTGGAGCCGGCGTATCGGACGGCGCCCTGCGGCGGAAACGGCCGCTGCGGCAAGTGCCGCGTGCAGGCGACCGGCTGCCTGTCCGAGCCGCAGGAACAGGAGAAATCCCTTTTGGGCGATGATCTTCTGCGGGGCTGGCGGCTTGCCTGCCTGACCCGCGTGACCGGCGACGCGGAGGTGACGCTGCATCAGACGGCGCAGCTGCGGGAGATCTGCGCAGACGGCGAGCTGCCGCCTTTTGTCCGGCAGCCCCTGTTCGCGCGCTACGGCGCCGCGGTGGACATCGGCACGACCACGCTGGCGGCGCAGCTCTATGACCATGACGGCCGCCGTCTGGCGCAGGCCGTGGCCGCAAACCCGCAGGCCGTGTTCGGGGCGGACGTGATCTCCCGCATAGAAAAATCGCTGGCAGGGGAGCGGGAAGCGCTGATGCGCTGCATCCGGCGGGGCATCGACGGGCTGCTGGCGGAGCTTTCCGCAAGCGCCGGCGTTTCTCCGTCGGACATAGACGCGGTGGTCGTCACCGGCAACACCACCATGCTCTATCTGCTCACCGGCCGCAGCGTGGACTGCCTTGCCCGTGCCCCCTTTGCGGCGGACGAGCTGTTCGGGCGCTGGGCGCAGGCGGGGGAGGTGGAGCTTGCTTCGGTGCCGTCGGCGCGGGTGTATTTGCCCCGCTGCATGTCCGCTTTTGTGGGTGCCGACATCACCACAGCGCTGCTCTGCAGCGGCCTCTGTGAAAGACCCGACAGCGCCCTGCTGGCGGATATTGGCACCAACGGGGAGCTGGCGCTGTGGCACGGCGGCCGTCTGCGCTGCTGCTCCACGGCGGCGGGGCCGGTGTTCGAGGGCGCGGGCATCTCCTGCGGCATGCAGGGCGTGGCCGGCGCGGTGAGCCATGTTCTCTGGGAAAACGGCGCCGTGCGCTGCCGCACCATCGGCGGCGGGGAGCCGCGGGGTATCTGCGGCAGCGGGATCATAGACGCGGCGGCGGTATTCTGCGGGCTGGGGATCATAGACGAGACCGGCGCGTTTACAGGCGGCCGCACAGACTATGCTCTGGCGACGGGCGTGACCGTCACGCAGAAGGACATCCGCATGCTGCAGCTGGGCAAGAGCGCCGTCTGCGCCGGCATCCGGACGCTGCTGGAGGCGGCCGGACTGACGCCGGAGGCGCTGACGGAGCTGTCGGTGGCCGGCGGCTTCGGGACTTATCTGGACATACGCAACGCGGCGGCCATAGGTCTGTATCCGGCGGAGCTGGAGGGCAAAACAAAGGTGCTGGGCAATGCGGCGCTGGCCGGTGCCGCCATGCTCCTGCTGGCGGAGCCTTATGTGCAGAAGAGCTGCGCGCTGGCGCAGCAGGCGGAGACTGTGGATCTGAGCACCAGCGCGGTCTTCATGGCGCACTATGTGGACTGCATGGAGTTTTGAAAACGGGAAAGTGCCGCCGCGGGGTGGCTTCCCCCACAGAATTATTTTTGGAATACAAACAGCGCGAGCGTCGTCGGACGGGCATTGTTGCCCACCGGCGGCGTCTGTTTATGCCCTCTTTTGGTTATTTCGACAGAAAAATGCGAAATAATTTGGTAACTTATCCATGCAGAACGGCTTTGACATTTGCACGTTTAGCTGATACAATAAAGAAAAAGTGGAAACGATACCGGTAACATTACCGGAGACAGGCTTATTTCATACATCGCAGGCGGAGGGCGGCGCACCATGACCATCAAGGACATAGCAAAACTCAGCGGCGTGGGCGTGAGTACGGTCTCCCGTGTCCTCAATGACCGTCCCGACGTCAGCGAGGAGAGCCGCCGCCGCGTGCTCAGCATCATCGCCGAGCATAACTACCTCCCCAACAATTCCGCCCGTAGCCTTGTGCGCACGAAGTCGGACGCCATCGGCCTGGTGGTGCGCGGCGTGCAGAACCCGTTTTACACCGGCATCATCCGCGCCATCGAGCGCGATCTGGACGCGGCGGGCTGCACCATGGTCATGCGTCAGATCGGCTCCTATGACGACGAGATCAAGTGCGGCGCCATGATGGAGCGGGAAAAGCGTCTGCAGGGCATCATTTTTCTCGGCGGCCGTTCGGACTATACGCCGGAGGAGATCGCCCTGCTCAATGTCCCCTTCGTCTGCTGCTCCTACACCAATTCCTATGGATCTCTGGATCCACATAAATACTCCTCCGTGACCATCGTCGATGAGCAGGAGGCCTACCGCGCCGTCATGGAGCTGGCGCAAAAAGGGCACCGCCGCATCGCCGCCTTGGTGGCGAACCCAACGGACTGCTCCATCTGCCAGCTTCGCTGCTCCGGCTATGGCCGCGCCCTGCGTGAGCTGGGCATCGCTCCGGAGGAGGGCGAGATCATCCGCGCGGACGATTTCACCATCGAGTCCGCCTACCGCGCCGTGACGGAGCGGCTCAAAAAGCCGGCGGACTTCACCGCCATCTTCGCCATTGCCGACGACATGGCCATCGGCGCCATGCGTGCTCTGCGGGAGAGCGGACGCTCCGTGCCCGACGACTGTTCCATCATCGCCATCGACGGTCTCACCGTTTCGGAGTACATCTACCCCATGCTGACCACCCTTTGCCAGCCCACGGACGAAATGGGTGCCAGGAGCGTTGAGCTTCTGCTGGGGGTCATTCAAGGCGGTGTCCACCGACACCTGACGCTGCCCACCACCCTGCGCGCGGGACAGTCCGTGCGCGACCTCACCAAATGATTTTCCCGCAGTACTGCGTGAAAATAAATATGAAACAAGGAGAATGATGAAAATGAAGAAGTTCCTGTCGTTTGTCCTCGCACTCGTCATGGCTCTGGCTCTGGTCGCCTGCGGCCAGAAGCAGGGCACCGCCTCCGGCCGTGTGTTCTGGCTGAACTTTAAGCCCGAAGCCGATGCCTCCCTGCAGAAGATCGCTGAGATGTACACCAAGGAGACCGGTGTGCCTGTCACCGTGCAGACCGCTGCCTCCGGCACCTACAACGAAACTCTGACCTCCGCCATGGATAAGGAAGCTCCCCCCACCCTGTTTGTCGTGGGCAATCAGGCCGCCGTGGGTACCTGGGGCGACTATTGCTATGACCTGACCGGCACCAAGATCGCCGGCGAGCTGAACACCGACGCCTACAACCTGTATGACGCCAACGGCAAGCTCTGCTCCATCGGCTATTGCTATGAGTGCTTCGGTATCATCGTCAACAAGGATCTGCTCAAGAAGGCCGGCTATGAGCTGACCGACATCAAGAATTTCGAAACCCTCAAGGCCGTCGCCGAGGACATCCACAAGCGCGCCGGCGAGCTGGGCTTCGATGCCTTCACCTCCTCCTCCATGAGCGACGATTCCAGCTGGCGCTTCACCGGCCACCTGGCTAACCTCGAGTACTACTATGAGTCCAAAGACGATCCCGCTGCCTGGAAGACCTGCCCCGCCTCCATCAAGGGCACCTACATGCAGAACTACAAGAACCTGTGGGATCTGTACATCAATAACAGCGCTGTTGCTCCCTCCACTCTGGCTGCCGGCGGCTATGACGCCGAGGCTGAGTTCGGCAAGGAAAAGGCCGTGTTCTATCAGAACGGTTCCTGGGAGTGGGCTGCTCTGACCGGCACCAAGGATAATCAGTACGGTCTGGATAACCTCTCCATGATCCCCTTCTACTGCGGCGTGGACGGCGAGGAGAAGGCCGGTCTGAACTGCGGCACCGAGAACTGCTGGGCTGTGAACGCCAAGGCTTCCAAGGAAGACATCAATGCCACTCTGGACTTCATGTACTGGATGGTCACCAATACCGAGGCTTCCAAGATTCTGGTGAACGAGTTCGCCGTTATGCCCTATAAGCAGGCTGTCGAGTCCGCCTGCGGCTTCCTGGCTGACGCCAACGCTTACACCGCTGCCGGCAACTACGTCATGCCTTGGGTCTTCAACTTCCAGCCCAATGTTGACGCCTATCGTGCCGCTCTCGTCTCCGCTATGAACCAGTATGACAACGATCCTACCGATGCCAACTGGGAGAAGGTGAAGACCGCCTTCGTGGACGGCTGGGCTGTTCAGTACAAGGCTGCCAACGGCTAAACCAAGCGAAAAACGCTTAAAACCCTGCAAACACCAAGAGGGGCGGGCATTCGCCCGTCCCTCTCTTTATAAAACCCGCCGCATGAGAACGCCGCCTTCGCGCAAACTATCCATGCGGCAAGCCCTTTTTCTTTATAATAAATCACGGCAATGACCGCAGGAGGTCTGCGCCGTGCTCAGTAATCTATCTCGATGGGAGTGATCGAATTGAAGCGTAAGCATGGCGCTGCAGCGGGCAACAGCTCGCCCACCCGCCGCCAGATCCGCCGCTGGTTCCCGCTGTTCATGGGGCCTGTGGTCTGCGCCTTCATCATCGGATTCTTGTATCCGTTCTGTAAAGGTGTGTACCTGTCCTTCTGCAAGTTCAAGACCACCTCGGACGCCGAGTTCATCGGCTTCGGCAACTATCTCAGTGCCCTGAAGGATGCCAGCTTTATGCATTCGTTCTGGTACACGGCGCTGTTCGCGCTGGTGTCGCTGATTTTCATCAACGTGCTGGCCTTTGCCGCGGCCTATGCGCTCACCCAGGGCATCAAGGGCAGCAACCTGTTCCGCACGGTGTTTTTCATGCCCAACCTCATCGGCGGCATCGTGCTGGGCTATGTGTGGTCCATGATCTTCGACGGCATCCTTTCCCGCTACAACACCTCCATCCTGCTTGAAACGAAATACGGCTTCTGGGGTCTTATCATCCTCATGTGCTGGCAGCAGATCGGCTATATGATGATCATTTATATTGCCGGCCTGCAGGCCGTGCCCGATGACATGCTGGAGGCCGCGAAGATCGACGGCGCCAGCCGCTGGCAGACCCTCTGGCGTGTCACCATCCCCAACGTGATGCCCTCCATCACCATCTGCACCTTCCTCACCCTCACCAACAGCTTCAAGCTCTTCGACCAGAACCTGGCGCTCACCGGCGGCCAGCCCTTTAAGATCCAGCCGGACGGCTCCGCCATCAAGACCACCGAGATGCTGGCGCTGAACATCTATAACACGTTCTACGGGCAGAATGTCAATGCCCGCGGCACCGCGCAGGCCAAGGCCGTGCTGTTCTTCCTGCTGGTCGCCGCCATCGGCCTCATTCAGCTCCGTGCCACCCGCAAAAAGGAGGTGCAGCAGTAATGAAAAACACCCTCACCGCCGAACGCCGCCGCAAGACGATCCTGTCCGTCGTGCTGGCCGTCATCTGCATCATCTATGTGCTGCCCGTCGTCGCAGTGGTCATCAACTCCTTCAAGTTCAACACCTACGTCAAGACCGACACCTTCAGCCTGCCCAATGAGGAGAGCTTTGCCGGCTGGTCGAACTATATCAAGGGCATGACCTTCGGCAACTATCCCTTCTGGAAGTCCGCGTTCTACAGCGTGTTCATCACCGTGGTCTCCTCGGCGCTGATCCTGCTGTGCACCTCCATGGCTGCCTGGTACATTGCCCGGGTGAACAGCAAGCTCTGCCGTGTGATATATTATCTCTGCGTCTTCTCCATGGTCGTCCCCTTCCAGATGGTCATGTTCACCCTCTCCAAGACGGCCGACCGCGTGAAGATCCCCTATTTCAATTTTGTTAGCGGTGTGTTTGACAAGGTCGCCCTCAATACCCCGTGGACGATCCCCATCATCTACCTCGGCTTCGGCGCAGGCCTTGCCATCTTCATGTTCGTGGGCTTCGTGAAGTCTATTCCTCTGGAGATCGAGGAGGCCGCCGCCATCGACGGCTGCAGCCCGCTGCGCACCTACTTCTCCGTGGTGTTCCCCATGCTGCGCCCCACCATGATCTCCGTGGGCATTCTGGAAATTATGTGGGTCTGGAACGACTACCTGCTGCCCTACCTCGTGCTGGACAGCACCAAGTATTTCACCATCCCCATCCACATCCAGTACCTCAAGGGCAGCTACGGCACGGTGGATCTCGGCGCCACCATGGCGCTCATCTTCCTGAGCATCGTCCCCGTCATCATCTTCTACCTCTGCTGCCAGAAACATATCATCAAGGGCGTCGCTGCCGGCGCCGTGAAAGGCTGATTTTCCATGACTCGATCCTCCGGCATTCTCATGCCGATCTCCTCGCTCCCCTCGCCCTACGGCATTGGCACCTTCGGCAAGGCGGCCTATCAATTTGCCGATTTTCTCCATGCGGCGGGGCAGAAATACTGGCAGCTCCTGCCCCTCGGCCCCACCAGCTATGGCGATTCCCCCTATCAGGCTTTCTCCACCTTCGCCGGAAACCCGTATTTCATTGATTTGGACACCCTCGTGCAGGAAAAGCTCCTCACCAAAAAGGAGATCGCCGCCTGCTCTTGGGGCGCGGATCCCCGCTATGTGGACTACGGCAAGATATACAAAAGCCGCTTTACCCTGCTGGAAAAGGCCAAGACGCGGGGCTGGGAGCGCGACCGCGAGGCGGTGGCCGCCTTTGAAGCGGAAAACGCCCGCTGGCTGCCGGATTACGCCCTGTTCATGGCGCTCAAGCGCCACTTCGGCATGCAGGCGTGGACGGAGTGGCCGGACGAGGACGCCCGCCTGCATAGATCCGACGCCATCGCGCGCTATCGCGCGGAGCTGCGGGAGGACGTGGAGCTGTTCATCTACCTCCAGTTCCTTTTCTTCCGCCAGTGGAGCGCCCTCAAGAGCTATATCAACGGCCTGGGCATCCGCATCATCGGCGATATTCCCATCTATGTGGCCATGGACTCCTCGGACGTGTGGAGCGAGCCGGAGAATTTCCAGCTGGATGAAAACAATGTCCCCACAGAGGTATCCGGCGTCCCGCCCGATTATTTCAGCGCCGACGGTCAGCTCTGGGGCAACCCCCTCTATGACTATGAGGCCATGCAGAAAAACGGCTTTGAGTGGTGGATCCGCCGCATCGGCGGCGCCACGAAGCTCTATGACGTCATCCGCATCGACCATTTCCGCGGCTTCGAGAGCTACTGGGCGGTGCCCTACGGCGAAACCACCGCCATAAACGGCCGCTGGGTCAAAGGCCCTGGCATGGCACTGGTGGGCGTGCTCACGGGCTGGTTCCACGACATCGAGTTCATCGCCGAGGATCTCGGCTACCCCACGCCGGAGGTCACGCAGCTTCTGGCCGATTCCCGCCTGCCGGGCATGAAGGTGCTGGAGTTCGCCTTTGACTCCCGCGACACCAGCAGCTACCTGCCCCATAGCTACGGCGAAAACTGTATCTGCTATACCGGCACCCACGATAACGCCCCGCTGGCGCTCTGGCGCACGGAGGCGGACAAGGCGGACATTGCCTTCGCTGTGGAGTACCTCGGCCTGAACGAAAAAGAGGGCTTCAACCGCGGCGTTATCCGCGGCGGCATGAGCTCGGTGGCCAAGCTGTTTGTGGCGCAGATGCAGGACTGGCTGGATCTGGGCGCAGGCCACCGCATGAATGTCCCCGGCACCGGCTGCGGCAACTGGACATGGCGCCTGCTTCCCGGCGAGGCCGGCAAGCGCCTGGCCAAGCGCATCTATGAGATGACCCGCATCTACGGCAGGCTCTGACCCCGGCCTCCCAACCAAATAGCGCGCGCAGTCCGTCGGTTTTCGGCCGGCGGACTGCTTTTTGTGTCCGTCATGTAAAAATGCCCGCGGCCGGCGGAGCAAATAAGAAAAAATCCCCGCCCATCTATTGACAGCCGACCGCTCGGTAGGTATTATAAATACAGATTTATGCAGGAGGTGTGCGCGATGGAAAAAGGCGGCACGAAGCGGGAGATACTGGACGCGGCGCTGGAGCTGTTTTCCGTGCAGGGCTATGGAGCCACCTCCGTTTCCCAGATCGCCGATGCCGTGGGCATCCGCAAGGCATCGCTTTACAGCCATTTTTCCAGCAAGCAGGAGATCTTGGATACCCTTTTCGGGGCTATCCGGCAGCAGTACGACAGCCACTCCCTGTTTTCTCACATGGATCAGTGGGAAGCGGCCTGCGCGGCGGACAAGCCGAGCGACGTCCCCGCGACCGTCACGCGGCTCATTCTGGAGCAGGTGCGGTTCATTCTCCACGACCCGCAGGTCAGCCGCGTCAGAAAAATGCTCCTCATCGGCCAGTTCAGCGACCCGCAGATGGCGCAGCTGTATACAAGGCAAAACTATGACAACGTCCTGCACGCCTTCACCGGCCTTGTGGAGCGGCTTATCCGGCAAGGCAGACTTCGGCGGGGAGAGCCGTCCCTGCTGGCGGCGCAGCTCTGCCTGCCCGTCACCGTGTGGATCGACCTCTGCACGCGGGCGCCGGAGCGTGAGGCGGAGGTTGAAACGCTGATCGGCCGCCATGTCCGCCAGTTCTTTGCGGCCTATGGCGCGGAAGGCGGTACAAAAAATGCATAATTTGAATAAAAAACGCCTTCTTCCGGCGCTGGTGCTGCTGCTGGCGGCGGGAGCGACCCTTTTTCTGCTGCTGCATGAGCGGGAAACCTTCGTCAGCCAGCGCCGCGCAGCAGGCGTGATACAGATCCAAAAAGAGGAGATCCTTGAGTGAAACATTTAGTGATTTATGTCCACGGAAAAGGCGGCAGCGCCGCCGAAGCCGCGCATTATGAGGCTCTTTTTCCCCATAGCCATGTGGTGGGCTTCGACTATCGGGCGCAGACCCCTTGGGAGGCAGCGGAGGAGTTTCCCGCCTTCGTGGCGGAGCAGCGTCGGGGCTGCGACGCCCTCACCCTCGTGGCCAACAGCATCGGCGCCTACTTTTCCATGTCCGCCCTCAGCGAGAAGCTGGTGGACAGCGCCCTGCTCATCTCCCCCGTGGTGGATATGGAGCGGCTCATTCTCGACATGATGGGCTGGGCGGGCGTTACGGAGGCGGAGCTGCAAGAGCGTCGTGAGATCCCCACCTCCTTCGGCGAAACCCTGTCGTGGGAGTACCTCGCCTATGCGCGCAGACATCCCATCAGCTGGAGTGTCCCCACCCGTATCCTGTACGGCGAAAAGGATAACCTGACGTCCTATGCCACTATATCCGCCTTCGCCAAACGCATCCGCGCCCCCCTTACGGTGATGCCCGGCGGCGAGCACTGGTTCCACACGCCGGAGCAGATGGCGTTTCTGGACGACTGGGTTCGCTCGTCCGCGTCCGGCTTGCGTGAAGGCGATCCCGCGGCGGCGGCCACGCTGCTGGGTCTATTGTGACCGCCTTAAAAATAGCAAAAATCGTTAAAAAATATAAAAGGGACGCACATCATTTCCCGATGTGCGTCCTTTTTTCTGACGATATTCATTCTGTATCCCGCCGGCTCTTGAAAACCGTTTCCGGCGCGTGGATCACTACCCGCGTATCCTTTTGCACGGAGCTTGTGAGAAAGGCGTTGCCCCCCACCACGCTGCCCCGTCCGATGACCGTGTCGCCGCCCAGAATGGAGGCGCCGGAGTAGATGGTCACGTCGTCCTCCACCGTGGGGTGCCGCTTGCCGGGCAGGGAGTGGTGCCCGTCCCGCGTGGACAGAGCGCCCAGCGTCACGCCTTGGTACAGCTTCACTCGGTCGCCGATAACGGTGGTCTCACCCACCACAATGCCGGTGCCGTGGTCGATAAAGAAGTAGTCCCCGATCTGCGCCCCCGGGTGGATGTCAATGCCCGTGTGGCTGTGGGCGTATTCGGACATCATGCGGGGCAGAATGGGAATGTGCAGCCGGTATAGCTCATGCGCCACCCGATACACCAGAATGGCAAACAGCCCCGGGTAGGAGAACAAAATCTCCTCCCTTGACCCCGCGGCGGGGTCGCCGTCAAAGGTGGCCTCCAGATCCATTTGCACCTGTCGCGCGATCTGGGGCAGCTTCGTGACCATTTCGGCGGCCAGCTCGGCGGCCTGCGCCTCCTGCTCCTCCGGCAGGGTCAGGGCGATCTGCCGCTGGAGCTGCTTTTCAATGCGCTCCAAGAGCAGGGCGGCGTAGTCCTCCGGCGCAAGGCTCATGAGAGCCGCTTCCCCGTAGTAGGCGGGGAAGATCAGCCGCCGTATGTCTTTAATGAGCAGGATCACCGCCTGCCGATCGGGAAGGCGCAGCTTCTTGCCGTACAGAGGCACGGCGCCGGTGGAATAGGTCTGCGCCATAGCGCGGGCGGCGGTGCAGATATGCGTATCGTCCATCATAGATCACTCCTGAAACAAGGGGGTGGAAAGGTAACGGTCGCCGGTGTCCGGCAGCAGCGCCACAATGGTCTTGCCGGCGTTCTCCGGCCGGCGTGCCAGCTCGCCTGCGGCGTGGAGGGCAGCACCGGAGCTGATGCCCACCAGCACGCCCTCGGTGGCGGCCAGCAGGCGGGTGGCGGCGTAAGCGTCCTTCTCCCACACGGGGATCACCTCGTCCACCACGCTGCGGTCAAAGTTCTGGGGCACGAAGTTGGCACCGATGCCCTGAATGCCGTGTCCGCCGGCTTTACCGCCGGAGAGCAGGGGGGAGGCGGCAGGCTCCACGGCCACGATCTTCACGTTGGGGTTCTTCTCCTTGAGATAACGTCCCACGCCGCTCACGGTGCCGCCGGTGCCCACGCCGGCCACGAAAATGTCCACCTGACCGTCGGTGTCGTGCCAGATCTCGGGGCCTGTGGTGCGGTAGTGCGCCTGGGGATTGGCGGGGTTGTCGAACTGGCCTGCCAGGAAGCTGTTGGGCGTCTCGGCGGCGATCTCCTTGGCCTTTTCCACGGCGCCCACCATGCCGCCCTTGGCGGGGGTCAGCACCAGCTGCGCGCCGTAGGCTGCCAGCATCTGGCGGCGCTCCACGCTCATGGACTCCGGCATGGTGAGGATGACCTTGTAGCCTCTGGCAATGCCCATGGCGGCGAGGCCGATGCCGGTGTTGCCGGAGGTAGGCTCCACGATGGTGCCGCCGGGCAGGAGCTTGCCGTCCTTTTCGGCAGTCTCGATCATCTCCAGCGCCACGCGATCCTTCACGGATCCGGCGGGGTTAAAGTATTCCAGCTTCACAAGCACCGTTGCGGGGAGCTGAAGCTGCTGGCTGTAGCGCACGGGCTGCAGCAGGGGGGTGTGACCGACCAGTTGGGATGCAGAGCGATAGATATTCATAATGACCTTCCTTTCATAGTGGGGCAGAAGATGCCGACGCATCCATATGTGAAAAAAACAGAGGGTGCGTCATGCACCCTCTGCCGATTGGTGAAAAAATGTACTGCCGGAAAATCAGGCTTCCGGCGACCCAGCAGAGCATACATGACCAAAATGGGCGCAACAACAACAGACCATACAGATGGCCTTGCAGCAGTTGTTCTGAGCGAAACGGTTCATATATGCTCTCCTTTCCTGATGATGCCTTAGTATACGGTAATTTTTCCCGAATTGCAACTGGCAAACTGCACAAAATATTTCCTATTAATGTGGTAGGTTATTTTGCATATTTCGCCAGGAGCCTGTCATAGGTGCCGTTTGCCTTGATATTTGCAAGCCCCTTGTTAAACAGCTCCAGAAAGGCCTGATTCTCGGCATTGCAAACGGCGACGCAGTAGCCCACGGGCTGGCTCTCGCTGCTTTCCACCATCTGCAGGCCGATGCCGCTTTCGATGCTGTCCCGCATGGCTTCCGTGTCCTCGAAGCAGGCCGCCGCCGTGCCGTTCAATACCGCCGCGTACATGGCGTGGGAGTCCTTGTAGGTGGCAATGGAGAAGCCGTATTGATCCTTCAGGCTCTTGGCGTACTCGGCGCCCAGCGAGCCGGAGACCACGGCCACGGCCTTTCCCGCCAGATCCTCCAGCGTGTTGGTGTCGCTGCTTGGCTCCATGGCCATGCTCTGGGTCACGCCGTCATAAAAGCTGTCTGAAAAGTACCAGCCGCCGTCGGCGCGCTCCTGATTGCTGGCAAGGCTTCCCAGCAGCACCTGCGCCTGATGGGAGGTAAAAACGCCCATGGCGGTGTTCCAGTCCGAGAGCCGCAGCTCGTACCGAAACCCCTGATCCTCGGCGATGGCCTCCAGAATTTCGGCGTCCAGCCCCGCGGCCTTGCCGTCGGCGCCCGCATAGATAAAGGGGCTGAGATCGTTGTCCGCGGCAATGATCCATGTGCCCGCCGGCGTCTTTTTGCCGCAGCCCGCCAGCAGGAAAAGCGCCGTCAGCGCCCACAGCGCCAATAAGATGCATTTTTTCATTTGAAAGATCCTCCGAAAATACCACCAGAGCAGGTACGCCTGCCCCCTGCGGCCTGTCGGGTCGGTCACGGCCTGTCAGACCTCTGCCTTTTTCTGCCGTTCTTTCCGGTCATAGTAGAGCCGCGACAGCAGCAGTCCCGCCTCCGCCACGGCGATGCCGGCGAAAATATCCACCACCACATGCTGCTTCACCAGCACCGTGGAGGCGCACACCAGCAGGGAGAATACGAAGTTCACCCACTTGTACCACTTCGGCACCTTCCTGCAGTCCACCAGAAACCGCCAGCACAGCCAGGAGTCCACACAATGGATGGACGGAAACAGCGCCACCGGCGTGTCCGCCGCGTATATGGTGCGGGTGAGCCAGCCAATCAGGCCGCTGCCGGCCGCCTCCGGACGGGCTATGGTGGTGGGCAGCAGCAGGAAGAGCACAAAGCACAGCGCCTTTGCCGTCATGTCTGCGGTGATAGACCGCCTGCAGTGCTCCCGACTCTCCCGCGCGGCCATGATGTAGTTCAGCCCCCAGGAGATGTAAGCGCCCCAGTAGATCAGCATGAAGACAGGCACGAAGGGGATCCGCCCGTCCAGCGAAACGGACAGGTCGTAGTGATAGCGCCCGTCCGTGAGCACCTTGGCCAAAAAATACAGCGAAAGCTGCCAGGCCAGAGCGCCCAGAAGCCAGGGAACCGTGTAGCGGGGAACCAGCCGCCCCAGCCTCAGTTTTTCCTTCATAGTATGACCTCCCCCTGTGTGTCCCTATACTATACACACTTTTAACGCACTTTGCAACCGTTTTTCCTCGCGGGCGTCACGCCTCCTCCGCTGTCAGCGTCACTGTAAAGGTAGAGCCTTTGTCGGGCTTTGAAAACACAGTCACCTGCCCGCCGCACAGCTCCACTGCCCGCCGCACGATGGACAGCCCCAGCCCGTTGCCCCGATTGTCCGGATACGGCTCCGCCCGATAGAATTTATCAAATATGTGCCGCTGGGTCTCCTCATCCATGCCGATGCCGGTGTCGGAAACGGACACGGTGATCTCGTCCTTTTCCTTGCGCAGCACCACGGTGATCTCCCCGCCGGTGGGGGTAAAGCGTATGGCGTTGGAAATGAGGTTGGACCAGATGTGCTCCATCAGCTCCTCATTGCCGTAGTAGTCCACCGGATCCAGATCTCCCGCCACCGTCAGCCCCTTCTGCAGCCAGCCCCGTTCCTGCTGGTGGATGCATCGGCGTAGCTGCTCGTCCAGACTGAAGGTGGTCTTGCCGGACACGATCTCCGTGTTCTCGTACTGCGTCAGCTCCAGAATGTGGGTGCTCATGGCGGCCAGCCGCTCCGACTGGCGCACGATGGTGTCCGTGTAGGTCTGCCGCTGCTCCTCCGTCAGATCCCTGCTCTGCAGCAGCTTGGCAAAGCCCCGTATGGAGATGAGGGGCGTTTTGAATTCATGGGAAAACGTATTCAAGAAGTCCGACTGCAAAAGCTCCACGCTGCTCAGCTCCTCGGCCATTTTGTTGAAGCTGCGCACATAGCTGGCCACTTCGCCTCTGGCGCCCCGCAGCTCCACCCGCACGGAGTAGTCGCCGGCGGCCACGGCCTGGGTGGCCTGCATCAGCCGCGACAGCGGCCCCAGATACCACCGGAATATGAGAATGGCCAGCACCACGCCCAGTATGGCGCTCACGGAGAGGATAAGAATAGGCCACAGCAGCGTGTAGCTTCTGTCCTCCAGATGCACCAGCCGCTGCACCAGCGAGTAAATGCCCAGCGCCACCGTGGCGTATACCACCACCAGCCCCAGCACCAGCAGGAACATGGTGCCCAGCAGCCGGACAGGCGGGTTTTCCTTTTTTTCTTTATTTCTGCTCATTTTTCTCCTCTCGGGGCAGTCCCATGTAGCCAAAGCCGCGTATGGTGCGCAGCTCAAAATCCCCATTCTCCCGAAACCGATCCCGCAGGCGGGAGATATACACCTCCACGGTGTGCTCGTCCACCTCGCTGTCCAGATCCCAGATGTCGTCGATGAGCTGCCGCTTGGTAAAGAGCGTCCGCGGGTAGCTCAGGAGCTTGAACAGAAGCATGAACTCCTTGGCCGTCAGCTGCTCCGTGCCCCGTGGGGTAATGACCTGCAGAGCGCTGCGATCCAGCACCGTGTCCCCCACCGTCAGCCGCCGCTCCGCCGTGCTGCGGTAGCGCCGCAGCAGCGCCTCGATGCGCCAGAGCATCTCCTCCTCGTCCACGGGTTTGACCATGTAGTCGTCCGTGCCCGCCCGAAAGCCCCGTCGCTTGTCCTCCTGGGTCACCCGCGCCGTCACCATCAGCACCGGCAGATCGCAGTTCCCCTCCCGCAGGGTCTGGGTAAAGGCGATGCCGTCCATGCGGGGCATGGTGATGTCCACCACCGCCAGATCGCATTGGTAGTGCTCCATGACCTCCAGCGCCTCCACGCCGTCCTTGGCGGGGCACGGCTCGTAGCCCGCCTGCCGCAGCACTTCGCACATCAATAGACGGGTGCTCTCGTCGTCCTCCGCCACCAGGATCCGAAACATACGCCCCTCTCCTTTTCCGTTTTTTCTGATTCTACCATATTATTCCCCAAAAATCGAGCTTTTTTAGAGGTTCATTTGAGCTTTACCCTTTATACTGCCCATAGTGATGATATAGATAATAGGAGGAGTGGCAACATGCACAGACCCGTTTGCATTACATACGACAGCACCTGCGACCTGACGCCGGCGCTGCTGGAGCGCTTCGGCATCCGCACCGTACCCCTGACCATCCAGAGCGGGGAGCGGGTTTTCCCCGACGACGGCAGCTACACCTCGGCGGATCTCTACGCCGAGTACCGCAAGGAGGGTATCCTCCCCAAGACGGCGGCGGTCAGCCCCCAGGAGTTTTGCGCTTTTTTTGAAAAAATTCTTGCCGAGGGCTTTGACATAGTTCACATCGACATCAGCGCCGACCTCTCCGGCACCTGCCAGAATGCGCTGATGGCCGTGTCCGAGCTGGGGGCAGAGGAGCGCATCCACGTGGTGGACAGCCGCCAGCTCTCCTCCGGCGGCGGCCTGCTGGCGCTGCAGGGCGCCAAGCTCAGGGATCAGGGCATGGCCGCCGAAGACATCGCGCGGGAGCTGCGCCGGCTGGCGCCCTTCAGCGACACCAGCTTTGTTCTGGACACGCTGGAGTATATGTGGAAAGGCGGCCGCTGCAGCGGCGTGGCGGCGCTGGGCGCCAACGTGCTCAAGCTGAAGCCGTGCCTGGAGATGCGGGAGGGCAAGCTGGTGGTCTGCAAGAAGTACCGCGGCTCCATGGACAAGATCTATCGCCAGTACATCGCCGAGCGGCTGGCAGGCAAAAAAGTGGTGGAGGACTGGGCGTTCATCACCCACTCCGGCGAGGTGGCCGAGGAAACGCTGCAGGAGCTGACGGCGCTGGTGAAGACGCTGGCTCCGTTCCGCGAGGTTTTTGTGACGCAGGCGGGCTGCACCGTGTCCTCCCACTGCGGCCCCGGCACCCTGGGTGTGCTGTTCCTGCGGGCGGAATAAGCGGAAAAAAACTTAACATTTGTGTTTACACAGGGCGGCTGCCCATAGGCCGAGATCGTAACAAAAGCCGCATTTCCATGTAACAAAAAAGCAGTCCCTGCCGTATATCCGGCAGGGACTGCTTTTTTTGCGCTCTGCGGCGGTAGGAGGGGGATAGCCATAGAAAAAACGCCGGCTGCTATAAAAGCCGTTCTTTACCGAAAATGCGGAAAAATAAGATATTATGTTCTGAAACGAACAAACGGGGCAAGCAAATGGCGGAAAAGCGTTTATTATCTAAAATTCACGAAGATTAACGGAATAATTATGTGCTAAATGCACAAAAAACGGGAGATTATTTGACAGAACAGAGAAAGTGACAGAGCGATAAACAATAGTTGTTGACATAAGATAGAGGGATGTGCTTAAATAAATGTACGAAAACGAACATTATGGTGCGTAATTGGAAAAAGCTGAAACCGACGGCGGCCGCATGAAGCTGCGGCATAAGAAAAGGACAGAAGGTGAGGAATCGTATGGAAGAAAAAAAGATCCTCCTGAAGGCGGAGAACATCGGCAAGGAGTTCAATCGGGTCAGAGTTCTCTCGGACATTGATTTTGACCTGCGTGCCGGAGAGATCCATGCGCTGATCGGAGAGAACGGCGCGGGCAAATCTACCTTCGTCAAGATCATTTCCGGCGTGTATCAGGCGAGCTTCGGCCGGTACTTTGTGGACGGGGCGGAGTGCTGCTTCAAAAGCACCGGAGAGAGTGAAGCGGCGGGGCTTTACACCATCCACCAGGAGATCAATCTGGTGCCGTACTTCAATGCCTACCAGAACATCTTCATCGGCAGCGAGAAAAAGGGCGCGCTGGGGCTGCTGGACGAGAAGGCCATGGCACGCAGGGCGCAGGAGGTGCTGGCGCAGCTGAATGTGGAGCTGGACATCCGCCGGCCGGTGAAGCACTTCAACACGGCCTTGCAGCGCATCATTCAGATCAGCGCCGCGCTGGTCTATCAGCCCAAGATCCTGATCTTTGACGAGCCGACTACGGCACTGGGCGAGGAGGAGCGGGACAAGCTGCTGGAGATCATCCGCGACCTGCGCGCCTCCGGCGTGGGCATTATATTCATCTCCCACAACATCGAGGAGATCACGGCCATTTCAGACCGGGTGACGGTCTTTAAGGACGGGCAGAAGATGGGCACGCTGGAGGGCAGCGAAATAGACGGCCGCCGGATCGTGCGTATGATGGTGGGCGAGCAGGAGTACGAGAGCTTTTCCCGTGGAAGCTGCATCGACTATGACTGCCAGATGCTGCGGTTGGACGGCCTGTGCAACAGCAAGCTCAAGAACGTGAGCATGACGGTGCACAAGGGCGAGATACTGGGCGTAGCCGGCGTGGTAGGCGCCGGCAAGAGCGAAACGGCGCGGGCGGTTTTCGGCATAGACGGGCTGGTGAGCGGCAAGGTATATGTGGGCGGTCGGGAGTATAAGCCCAAGCCTACCACCGCCGTGAAGGCCGGCCTTGCGCTGGTGCCGGAGGAGCGGCGGGTGCAGGGGCTGGTGGGCGAATTTACCGTGGCGGAAAACGTGGCCATGGTGTATCAGGAGAAGTTCACCAAGGGGTTTTTTCTGCAGCGGAAAAAGGAGCGTGCCGTGGCCGAGGAGCATATAAAGGCGCTGACCATCAAGACCACAGGGCCGCGCCAGATCGTCCGCTTTCTCTCCGGCGGCAACCAGCAGAAGGTGGTGCTGTCCAAGTGGCTGTGCGGCGATTTTGACGTGCTGATCCTGGACGAGCCGACCAAGGGCATAGACGTCATGGCGAAGCGGGACATTTATAAGCTCATAAGCGATATTGCCGAGGAGGGGAAGGCGGTGCTGTTTTTCTCCTCGTATCTGCCGGAGCTGCTGGACTTCTGCGACCGCATTCTGGTGATGAGCGACGGCGAGGTGATAGGGGAATTCCCCGCCGGCGGCGCCGACGCAAAAGAAGTGATCACACACGCAATGTTGGGAGGTAAGAGCAAATGATGACTAATAAAAGCGACGTGGCGAAAAGGATCGTCCGCTACTACGGGACGGTGATCGTGGCCATTCTGGTGTTCGTATTCTTCTCCGTTTCCGCAAACGGATTTTTCACGCTGAAAAACGTGATGCTCCTGCTCAAGCAGATGTCGGCGCTGACCATCATCACGCTGGGCTTCACCTTCGTGATGGCTGTGGGCGGGTTTGATATGTCCGTGGGGTACAGCACGGGTCTGGTGGGCATCATCTTCGTCAAGATCCTTATGAACACCACCAATTTCTGGCTGGCGCTGCTGGGCGGCATTGCCGTGGGGCTGGTGATCGGCTGTGCCAACGGCCTGCTGACGTCCTATGTGGGGCTGCCGGATTTCATAGCCACCTTTGCCATGGGCTCAGTGATCTACGGCGTGAAAATGATGATGACGGAGGGCAACCCCATTTATGTCAAGGGCGTGGAGGGCGCCGGCATCGACCTGTTCCGCTCCCTCAACAGCAAGATGCTCTTCGGCGTGGTGCCGGTGATGGCCGTTATCATGCTGGTGTTCATCGTTTTGTGCTTCATCCTGATGGAAAAAACCACGCTGGGGCGGCGCATATACGCCATCGGCGGCAATCGGGAGGCCGCCCTGTTCTGCGGCATCAACGTGCGCCGGTATAAATTCATCTCCTATGTCATCTCCTCTCTGGCGGTGGCGTTCTCCGCCGTGCTGGTCTGCTCCCGCCTGAACTCCGCCCAGCCCACCTCCGGCGAGGGCTACCTGATGGACGCCATTTCGGCCTGCTATCTGGGCACTACCATGTTCGGCGAAGGTCAGCCCACTGTTCTCGGCTCCGTGGTGGGCGCGTTTATCATTGCCATGCTCTCCAACGGCCTGACCATGCTGGGCATGACATACTACTTCCAGGACATTACCACCGGCGTCGTGGTCATTGTGGCGGTGCTGCTGAGCGTGGTGATGAACAGAAAGAGCAAGTGACGCGGCAGACGCAGCCGCGTGAATACCGAACGAAATACAGAACGAAAGAAAGGACTTGATGAAATGGACAAAATGATGAAAGCGATCGTTTGGAACGGCAAGCCCTGGTTCGAGGGACTGAGCTATGAGGATTTCCCCGTGCCGGAGTACGGCGGGGACTGGGTGCTGGTGCGCAACAATGTGTGCGGTATCTGCGGCAGCGACCTGCACTTCTTCTCCGGAATGCAGGACGGCCGCTTCCCCGCTAAGAACCTGCCGGCGGTGTTCGGCCATGAGGACGCCTCCACCGTGGTGGCGGCAGACCCTGCCACCGGCTTCAAGGCCGGCGACCGCGTGGCCGTGGAGGCCATTCATTCCTGCGTGAACTTCGGCGGCTCCTGCCCCCGCTGCATGAGCGGCCAGTTCCACATGTGCGACGAGGGCATGACCCACATCGGCCTGCCCTATGTGCGCATGCTCCCCGGCGGCTACGGCGAATACTCCGCCGTGCACAAGGACAAGCTCCACAAAATTCCCGACAACGTGTCCCTGGACGAGGCGGCGCTGCTGGACATTCTGGTGGTGAACGTACACGCCGTCCGGCTGGGCGATCCGCAGCTGGGCGAGTGCTGCGTGGTGTACGGCTGCGGCGTTGTGGGGCTGAGCATGATCCAGGTGCTGTACGCCAAGGGAATCCGCAACCTCATCGCCATTGCCAAGTACCCCTATCAGGCGGAGATCGCCAAAAAGTGCGGCGCCGCCCAGGTGGTGCTCTATAAAAACAAGGAGCAGGTGGTGCAGGACGTCATGGCGCTCACCGGCGGCAATGGCGCCGACCAGACCTACGAGTGCGTGGGCGGCTCCTCCGGCGCCATCAACGATGCCGCCGCCTTCACCACGCGGCAGGGTAAGATCGTGATGATGGGTATTTTTGCCGGCGTTCCGGAAACGGATCTGAACACCCTGTTCATGAAGGAGATCTCCCTCATCGCCTCCAACAGCTACGGCATGAGCGGCTATCGGGATGAGTTTGCCATTGCGCTGGAGATGCTGGCCTATAAGCAGGTGGATCACAACCTGCTCATTTCCCACCGCTTCAAGCCCGAGCAGTATGTGGAGGCCATTGAGGCGGCGCGGGGCAAGGACAAGAGCGGCGCCGTGAAGGTTCTGTTTGAGCGGGACTGAGCCGGCGAATATGAAAAGGCACTCAGGCAGAGGTGCGGTACAATGCTCTGCCAAAATATAAATTAGGAGGAAAAAGAAGATGAAAAGAGCCCTGTCCCTTATTCTCGCGCTGGTTATGGCCCTGACGCTGGTTGCCTGCGGCAACAAAGACGGGGGGAAAGACGACTCCTTCGTGATCGGCATAACCACCTTCAGCACGTCCACCGTTTTCTCCCGCAATGCCCGTGAGGTTCTGAAAAAAGAGATCACTGCCCACGGCGGTACCTACATCGACAACGTGGCCACCGATATTCTGAGCCGTGACGACGCCATCAACAACTTCGTTTCCCAGGGTGTGAACGCCATCATCCTGCTGTCCGGCGACGTGAGCGAATGCGAGGAGAGCCTGCAGGCTGCCCACAAGGCCGGCATCCTCATCGGCTCCTGCGACGCAGGCTACATCGACTGCGTGGATATTTACACTTCGTCCGATAACTACGCCATCGGCGAGCAGGTCATGGGCGCTCTGTCCGAGGCCATGGGCGGCGAGGGCAAGATCCTGCAGATCTACAACGACATCGGCTCCATGGATCGCAAGCGCAAGGGCGGCGCGGCCGACGTGGTGGCGCAGAACGATAAGCTGTCCATCGACTACGGCATGGTCTACGCATGGCCTGATTACTACGACGACATCAAGTCCAAGATGGAAGCCATCATCCTCTCCGACGGCAGCAAGATCGGCGGCGTGTTCGCCACCTTTGACGGCGTGGGTCTGGCGGCTCTGCAGGCTGTCCGCGAAGCCAAGCTGGAGGCCTCCATGCCCATCGTGGGCGTTGACGGCGAGGCCGAGGCGCTCAACGAGATCGCCAAACCCGACAGCGCCTACTATGCCACCGTGATCCAGAGCTGGGATGACTGCGGCGGCGTGTGCGTGAACGAGATCTTCAACGCCCTGAAGGGCGGCACCATCTCTTCCTCCCAGATCTATGTGCCCGGCATTCTGGTGACGAAGAAGAACGTGGCCGGCATCCAGAGCCAGTACCCCGAGCTGTTTGAAAAGTAAGTAGTGGCATCCGCTGCGTCAGGTGCGCCTTCGGGCGCGCCTGACCGGCGGCGCAGGCGCAGGAAAGCGAGGTTTCTCTATGGATAAAAAGACCATCAGCGCATACAGGCAGAAGCTCAGCGACGGACTGTTCGGCGCCGTGCTGCCGTTTTGGGAAAAATACGGCGCAGACCCCGTGAACGGCGGCGTCCGCACTTGTCTGGATCGGGAGGGGAAGGTTTTTTCCGCCGAAAAGAGCGTGTGGATGCAGGGGCGGGGCGGATGGCTGTTCAGCCATGTGTATAATGACTTCGGCCACGACAAACGGTGGCTGGACATGGCGGAAAGCTGCGTAAAATTTGCCAAAAAGCACTGCATCGACCCCGCGGACGGGAGAATGTATTTCATCGTCAGCGACGAGGGAGCGCCCTTCCGGAAAAGAAGATATACCTACAGCGAGTTTTTCTACATCATGGCCTGCGCCGAATACTATCGCGCCACCGGCGACGAGGAGTATCTGCAGGAGGCGCGGAAGTACTACCGCATGGTGCTGGACATCCACGATGACCCCAGCAAGGATCCCTACAAGATTACGCCGAAGTTTCTCCCTGCGGCGCCGGCTATGCGGGGCCTGTGCGACGCAAGCGTCCTCACGCTGGTGAGCCGCACCCTGCGGCAGGCCGACCCCGCCTATGCATCGGAGTACATCGCAAACGAAAAAAGATTTATCGCCGACATCTATACCTATCATTTTAACGAGGAGTACGGCGCGCTGATGGAATGCGTCGGGCTGAACGGAGAGTACATCGGCCATGTGTCCGGCGGCCGCATCACAAACCCGGGGCACTGCATGGAGGCGGCGTGGGGACTTCTGCGGGAGGCCGAGGAGCTGGACATGCCGGAACTGATCCCCTTTGTGGAAAAAGTCTATGAAGGCGCCATGCGCCACAGCTGGGACAAGGAGTTCGGCGGGCTGCTGTACTTTGTGGACGTGGAGGGCTATCCCCCGCAGGCTTATGAGCACGACATGAAGCTCTGGTGGGTGCACACCGAGGCGCTCATCGCCGCCATCAAGCTGTACAGAGTCACCGGCAAGGAGCGGTATTTTGAGGACTTTAAGATGCTCATGGAATACTGCTTTGCCCACTTTAACGACGAGGTATACGGCGAGTGGTACGGGTATCTGCGGCGCGACGGCGCCCCCACGGAACCCAGAGCCAAGGGCAACGTGTTCAAAGGGCCGTTCCATGTGCCCCGTATGTACTGCGAAGTGATCCGTGAGCTGGAAAAGCTGGAGCGGATGTGAGCCGGCATGAAAAAGATCCTGTTTATGTCCGATGTGGACGGCACGCTGGTGGACGGCGGATACATCCACCCGAGGGTGCTGGAGGCGGCACGGGAGTTTACCGCCCGAGGACACCTGTTTGCGCTGGCCACCGGCCGGCATAAGTTCTCCATCGGGGCGCTGTGTGAGCAGCTGCCGGTAAATGCCCCCTGCATCATCCTTGCCGGAGCGGCTACCTACGACTCTGCCACAGGAAAATGCGGAAACCTCTTGCCTATGGAGGAGGGGGTGAAAGCGGCCTTGGCGCGGATCGTGGCGGAGTATCCCGAGGAGCTGGCCGTGCAGGTCTTCACGGCGCGGACGCAGTTTAACCTGCGGCTCAACGACTTCATGCGGCGGTACGGCATCGCCGAGGAGGTGGGAAAGCCCGACGCGCCCCTCAGCGCGCTGCAGGGGGAGCAGATCCTCAAGCTGGGGTTTAACTGCGAGGACACGGCGGTGCTGGAGCGGTGCGCCGCGGAGTTTTTCTCGGATAAGAACCGCTATGAATGGCACTACTCCTTCCGCATCGGCATCGAGGTGTGCCACCCTATGGCCGGCAAGGGAAACGCCCTGCGCCGGCTGCTGGAGGCAGGGGACGTCCGAGCCGACTGCATCGCCGTGGCCGGCGACAGCGCCAATGACCTGCCCCTGTTTCCCTGCGCGGACGTGCGGTTTGCGCCGCGGGATGCGGCGGCGGAGGTGCTGGAGAGGGCAGACCATGTGGTGGCTGCGGCGCGGGAGGGCGGCGTGGCGGACGCACTGGAGCTGCTGCTGAAAAACGCATAAAAAAATCCGCAGGCGCGGCGGCCTGCGGAGAAAAGACGGTCAATCGTCGGCGTAGATCACCCGAGCGCCCAGCGCCCGATATTGCTCGGCCTCCTGGGGGGGAAGACCGCGGTCGGTGATGATGGTGTCGATCTCTGACACCTTGGCCACGGCCGTGAAGGCGGTGTGGCCGAACTTGGAGGAGTCGATCATGCAGATGATCCGGTCGGCGGTGGACATCAGCGCCCGCTTTGTGGAGCGGTCGCCGTAATAGTAGATCATCAGTCCGTCCTTGGGCGTGATGGTGCTGATGCCCAAAAACAGCTTGTTCACCCGATACTTTTTCACAAACTGGATGCAGTCCTCACCGTAGATGACGCAGGAGTTGCCGTCCCGCTTCACGCAGCCGCCGGCCACGAACAGCGTCACATTGGGCTTATACATCAGCTCGTTGACGATCTGCAGGTCGTTGGTGAGCACGGTGATGGGGAAGCCCCCCAGCAGCTTGGCCAGCGCCAGGGAGGTGGAGCCGTCGTCCATGAAGATGACGTCGTGGGGCGCCAACATGGTCAGCGCCTTGGCGGCGATGCGGGCCTTTTCCGCCTGATTCTTCTCCCGACTCTGCTCCATGGGGAAGGAGGAGGGCTGCTGCTTGGAGATCACGGCGCCGCCGTGTACGCGCTGCAGCAGATTCATCCCCTCCAGCCGCTCCAGATCCAGCCGGATGGTTTTCGGCGTAACGTGCAGCTGCGCTGCCAGATGCTGCACATCTACATACTGCTTTTGCTGGATCAGCTCCATGATCTCTTCCATTCGCTTGGTCTGCATCATAAAAAATCCCTTTCCTTTCCGGAGGTAGTGTTTGAATTACTGGTTATAAAACGTCCGAATTTTTTGAAAGTTAAGCAAAAAAGTTCCACATCGAACGACGACGTACAATTTTGAGTTTATTTATACCCATTATAAACATTTGCTCTGCTGATTTCAAGAGCGTATTTCATTTTGCGAGGAGAACCTCGCCGCAAGAGCGCGGGGAAGCCGAGGAAATACGGATAAACACAATATCATCAATCAAAGGAGAGAAGAGCATGAATAGTTTCCTGCAGGAAGTCATCACTCAGGGCGATTATCTGAAGAAGACTGCGGCCTACTACCGCTCCGAGGGGGCGGAGGCTATGCGGCAGATCACGGATCTGTTTCATGAAAAGAAAATGAATCGTGTGGTTCTCACGGGTATGGGCAGCTCCCTGTATGCAATGGATACGGTGCTGAGCTATCTGACCGGTCATGGGATCCCCGCGCTTTCCTATAGCTCCTTCGAGCTGTCCCGCTTCCAGTTCGGGCAGCTGGACGGGAGGACGCTGGTCATTGCCGTGTCCCAGAGCGGCAATTCCGCCGAGGTCATCGAGCTGGTGGAGAAGGCCAAGGCTGTCACCACGGTGGTGGGGATCTTCAACAACGAGAGCAGCAAACTGGCGCAGTTGGCCGACATCCGCCTGCCCATCGGCGGGGACAAGGAACTGTCCATCACCAGCAAGACCTATGAGCTTACCATGCTGATCCTGAACATTCTGGCGCGGCATCTCACGGGCGAAGTCACCGAGGCGTTCTGGGTGCAGGTGGAGCAGGCCGCCCAGTGGTGCTGCGACTGGTGCGCCCGCTGGGAGGAGAACTCCAGACCCCTGTACGACTTCGCTCAGGGCGTGGAGCTGTTTGACCTGCTGGCAAACGACACGTCGCTGGCCACGGCGCGCCAGCTGTCGCTGGCCTATCGGGAGGGGCTGCACAACTGCGCCGCCGTGTGGGAATGCGCCGACTATGCACACGGCCAGTACCACAGCGCCAAGATGGCGGAGAAGTATCTGGCGCAGATGTTTTTCCCCGTTCTGGAGCCGGACACGAAGGAGATGAAGATGCTGAACTTCATCCTCGACCACGGCGGAAAGGTCATTGTGTATACCACCACCGACCTGCCTCGGCGGGAGCGCCTGATGACGGTGAAAATGCCCAATCTGCCCAAGACCCTTATACCGCTGGCGGAGAGCGTGGCCGCCGAAACCTTTTTGGCCATGCTGTTCGGCCCCACCTGGGTGAAGGATCACTGAACCGACCTATCAAAATTCTTTTAAGGAGGAGTATATCATGATCATTGATGTATCCAATACCATCGGCCGCCACAAGTTCAAGGCCGAGATCACCGCGGAGTCCCTGCTGCAGCAGATGGACGCGGCGGGCATCGACAAGGCTGTGATCAGCTGCTACGCAGAGAGCCTTGACAACGAATCCGTCTATCGCGCTATTACGACGTATCCTGATCGGTTCATCGGGCTTTACACCGTGAATCCGTGGGACAAAAACGCGGCGGCGGAGCTGGAGGATGCGCTGGCAAACAAGGGCTTTAAGGGCTTATATATGAATCCCATCCGCCATGGCTACATGCTCTGCGAGCACGAGGTGTTCTACCCGCTGCTGGACGTGTGCCGCAAGTATAAGGCCGTTGTGTGGTGCTACGGCGCCGCCGAAACCTTCTGCCTGCCTGTGTTTTTCACCGCCATTGCCCAGGACTACCCCGATGTAAACATCATTCTGGGGCGGCAGGGGCTGAACTATGATAACGCCAGTGCCGTGGAGATCGCCAGGAAAAACCCCAACGTCTATCTGGATACCTCCGCTTCCATGGACTTCAATGCCCGCCGCGCCATGAAGACCTCCGGCGTTGACAAGGTGCTGCTGGGCACCGGCACCCCCGACGCCGGCTACTATGAGCTGGAGCTGCTGAAGGTGCGCAGCGCCGCCGCCGAGTACCCGGACGGCGAGGAGAAGGTGCTCTACAAGAACGCTGCGCGGATTTTCCGACTGGAGGAGGAATAAAAAATGATTATTGATCTGTTTTCTCACATCGGCCCCCGCAAGGGCGAGTTTTACAAGGTGGAATCCCTGCTGGAGCTGGAGGATCAGGCCGGCGTTGACAAGGTGATGATCTGCTCCCAGCTGGAAACCATTGACAACGGCTATATTTTCGACTGCACGCAGCGATACCCCGACCGCACGCTGGGCTTCGGCGTCATCAATCCATGGGACATGGACGGCGAGGAGGAGCTGGAGCGGTGCTTCCGCGACTACAATTTTTATGGCGTGAAGATGAATCCCATCCGCTTCGGCTACAGCGCCGACCGCAAGAGCCTGCTGGGGCCGTTCTTCGAGCTGTGCAGCAAGTATGGCAAGTGCATGGTGGTGCACGGCATGTCCGACATGTTCTCCGTACCCGACAAGTGGGGCGAAATGGCGCGGGCGTACCCCGATGTGCCGGTGGTGCTGTATCACATCGGCGTGCCGCTGATGGTGGAGCGCTGCTGTGAGCTGGCGAAGACCCTGCCCAATTTCTATCTGAGCACCAGCGGCTCCTATGTGCCTGCCATCAAGGCTGCCTATGACGCCGTTGGCCCCGATAAGATCATCTTCTCCTCGGATGCCCCCTTCGGCAATCCGGCGCAGGAGATCGAAAAGGTAAAATTTGTGGTGAAAAACGAGGCGCATCTGGACAAGATCCTCTGCCAGAACGCCAAGGACATCTTGCACCTGTGAGGCACGCGAGAAGATGAGCAGTATTATGTGGAGCTATATTGCCCAGGAGCAGGAGACGCTGGGGAGGCTCATGGGCAGCGAGGCCGTGGGAGCTTTTGCCGCCCGCGCGGGCGGCGGGCTGGAGGCGGTTTATATCGCCGCTCACGGCAGCTCCTTTAACGCCGCCACGGCTGTGGCCGATTTTCTGGCGCGGGTCGCCGGCCTGCGGGTATACGCCGTGACGCCGGCCAACTTCTGCTGCAGCCATGCCGCGCTCTGCGCGGAAGACCGCGGCAAGACCCTCGTGGCGGCCATCAGCCAGACGGGGACAAGTGCGGGAGTGATCGAGGCGCTGGAGCTGGCACAGAAATGGGGCTTTGCCACGCTGGGGATAACCGACGTGGGCGATTCGCCCGTTGCCCGAAAGGCCGATCACATGCTGCCGCTTTTGTGTGGGGAGGAAGACAGCAACGCCAAGACCAAGGGCTACAGCGCCACGCTGCTGCTGCTGATGCGTCTGGCCGTGGAGCTGGGTCTGGCGCGCGGGACGATCTCCCGGGCGCAGGCGGAGGACATAAACGCCGAGCTTGCGGGCATGACCGAAAAAATTCCCGCTCTGCGGGATCGAACCGTCGCGTGGTGCGTCGAAAACGATTTCGGAGCGGCTATGAAGGATCTGTATGTGCTGGGCAGCGGCATGAATTTCGGAACGGCGCAGGAGGGGCAGCTGAAGCTGATGGAAACCATGTGCATTCCCACCATGTTCAACGACATCGGGGAGTTTTCCCACGGGATGCACCGCTCCATTACGCCGTTGAGCAGCGTGCTGCTTCTGCGCAGCGAAAACGAATACGCCGGATTGACCGCGCAGATCTACCGCTACCTGCGGGGAATAACGGAGCACGTCTGGATGATCGACGCCACCGGCGAGCCGGCTATGGACGGGCACTGCCTCTGCGTGGAGCGCTTTGCGCAGACCCAGTCGCTGCTTTTGACAACGCTGGCGGTGCAGGTTCTCAGCGTGTACGCCCCTGAGCGGCAGGGGCTGGATCCCAACCGCAACGCCCACGACGATTTCACGGAGGTGGTGGGCACCCGCGTTAAAGAAAAAGAAACGGAGGGACGGCCGTGTATCGGGTAGGCATTGACTTGGGCGGCACCAATATCGCCGTGGGTGTGGTGAACGAGGACTACAAAATTATCTCGTATACCACCGTGCCCACCGAGGCGCGGCGGCCTGCGGAGCAGGTGATCGCCACCATGGCGCAGGCGGTGAACACGGCGCTGGAGCAAGCGGGCATTCGGGTGGAAGACTGCGCCGGCATAGGCGTGGGCGCTCCAGGCACCTGCGACGTGAAAAACGGCGTGGTGTACCGCAGCTACAGTATGGACTGGACGGATCTGCCGCTGGCAGATATGCTGAAAGAATATTTTCCCGTTCCTGTGCTGGTGGACAACGACGCAAACTGCGCTGCGCTGGCAGAAGTGAAGGCCGGCGCGGCCAAGGGAAGGGAGAACATTGTGCTCGTGACTCTCGGCACGGGCATCGGCAGCGGCATTGTCCTCGGCGGCAGAATTTATTCCGGCCTGAAGGGTAACGGCGCCGAAATGGGGCACATGATGCTGCAGTTTGAGGGCGGCCGGCCGTGCTTCTGCGGGCGCAGAGGGTGCTGGGATGCGTATGCCTCCGCCACGGCGCTGGTTCATCAGGCAGAGGAGGCCGCGAGAGAGCATCCGGAGTCTTTGCTGAGCCGGTTGGATAAAATCGACGGCAAAAGCGTTTTCGACGCGGCGGATCGGGGCGACATGACGGCGCAGATCGTGCTGGAGCGGTACTGCCGCTATCTGGCGGTGGGCATATCCAATATCGTGAATGCCCTGGCGCCGGAGATGATCCTCGTGGGCGGCGGCATCAGCCGACAGGGTGACCGCATTCTGACGCCGGTGCGGGAGTATGTCGCGCAAAACTGCTTTGACAAACGTCCGGAGGCGCTGCCCGTCATAGCCCCCGCGCAGATGGGCAACGAGGCCGGCATCGTGGGCGCGGCGGCGCTGGCAGAGTAGCGCATGATAAAACGGCAGGGGGCGATGGATTCGCCCCTTTTGCCTGCGCAGACAGCATAGAAAGGAGGGAACCTGAGATGCGCGTATTTGTAATGGAGGATTATGCGGCCATGAGCCGCAAGGCGGCGGAGCTGATGGCGGCGCAGATATTGCTGCAGCCGGACAGCGTGCTGGGGCTTGCCACCGGCTCCACGCCCGTGGGGCTGTACCGGTGCCTGGTGGAGAGATTCAAGGCGGGGGAGCTGGATTTCAGCGGCGTGAAGAGCGTGAATCTGGACGAATATCTGGGGCTGCCCGCCGAAAACAGCCAAAGCTACCGGTACTTTATGAATCGGAATCTTTTTCGCCATGTGAATATCAACATGGCCAACACCCATGTGCCGGACGGCCTCGCGGCGGATCCGGAAGCCGAGTGCGTGCGCTATGACGAGCTGATCCGGCGCATGGGCGGCATTGACATGCAGCTGCTGGGCATCGGCAGCAACGGCCACATCGGGTTCAATGAGCCGGCGGACAGCTTCCCTGTGGGGGCGCACTGCGTGGACTTGGCGGAGAGCACCATTCAGGCCAACGCCAGATTTTTTTCCGAATCCGGACAGGTGCCGAGGCAGGCGCTGACCATGGGGATCGGGCAGATCATGCAGGCGCGGCGGGTGCTGATCCTCGCCAGCGGGCGGGAAAAGAAGGCGGCGGTGCGCAGAGCCTTTTGGGGTCCCGTGACGCCGGAGGTGCCTGCCAGCATTCTGCAGCTGCATCCGGATCTGACGCTGGTGATGGATCGCGCGGCGGCGGGGTGATATGTTCCGCAATTTTTGTAATTTCCAAAAAATAAGAGGAGGGACTCCCGCAGGGGAGTCCCTCCTCTTATTTTATTGCGTCTTTTGCTTTTACCTAAGCCTGAGCGGTCAGCTGCGGCGCTTTCTGGTGAGCACCATGGCTGCGCCGGCCAGAGCCGTGACGGTCATCATGGACACCCACAGCACCATGTGCGCGCCGTCGCCGGTCTTGGGCGTGTCGCCGCCGCTCTCACCGCAGGTGCAGGCGGTGCAGACCACGTCTGCCCGATTGCTGATGCGGATGCGGGGCGCTATGGCGGTGCCGTCGGCCAGGACGAAGGTGTTGTCGTAGGAGGCCAGGCCGGTGGCCGCGATCTCGCAGCCCACCTTGAGATCCTTCACCTCGGTGTCGGAGCAGATGTAGCCGTCGATGAACACGCGGGCTACCTTGCCGGCGGCATCCTTCACGAGGATGGTCTGCACCTTGCCCTCGGCCATCTCGATGGCGGTGACGTGTCCCTTCAGGGTGATGAGCTGACCCAGCACGGAGCCGTCATTCACCTGGGTGGCGGTGACCACCTTGGGCTGCACGGGGGTGCCCTCGCCGATCTTCTCGATCTTGGTCACGGCCAGCTGCCGCTCGCCCTGATAGGAGCTGGTGGTGCCGGACACGCGGACGCGGTCGCCGATCTTGAAGTTGCCGGCCACGGGGAAGCAGTTGATGCCGCCGGTCTCATCCTGCACGTAGATGCAGTCGAAGAACGCGGTGCGCTGGTCATAGCCGGAGGCGTTGGAGGTGACGATGCCCTCGATGGTGTACTTCACGCCCTCGTCAGGCTGCTGGTGCACCTCGGAAATGGGGGTGATCTTCACGGGGTTGAGCGACTGCACCAGATTCTCGCAGATGCGATAGTTGGAGTAGTTCTTCTCGGCGCCGTTGTCGTCGATGGTGGCCTGCACCTCGAAGTTGGACATGAAGGCCGCGCCGGACACGATGATCATGCCCTTGCCCTCCAGCTGCTCGGTGGCCATGACCATTAGGCGGGTGTCATTCTCCTTGTAGGCGTACTTGGGAACGGCTGCGCCGCCTACACCAACGCCGTCAGAATCCATGGAATAGGTGGTGGCGTGGCCATAGACCACGGGAGAAACGGTGTCGGGCAGCTTGCTCGTGGGCGTGCCGTTTGCATCCACGACGTAGACGGAGGCGCCGCCGTAGTGGCTGAAGCGCTCGGTATACATCTTGTCGTAGGGATGGTCATCGTCCACGATAACGCCCTTGTTCAAGGGGTTAGCCATGTTATAGTCGCTGAAATAGAGTCTGTGCGTCTCCACGCCGTCGACGGCGCTGCGCACTTCGTCCTTGGTGGCGTCATCGCTGATGCGGAGACTGGAACCCATAGCCGCCAGAAGGAGGTTCTGCTGGGCGGCCATGTGGTCTGCGGCGGGGAAGCTTCCGTAGGATTCATAGTAGTCAGACCAGCCGGCCAGGATCACCGTGCCGCCCGCTGCGTTGAAGTCGGCAATGGCCTTGATCTCGGCATCGGAGTAGGTGGCATACGGGTCGCGGATCTTCTTGTCGTCGCGGCGGCTGGGAGCGGTGAGGATGATGGCCTTGAACTTGGGATTCTTGCAGGCGGCCAGCAGCTCGTCGCCGGTGTTCAGCTGCACGGTGCGCACGCTGTACTCCGCCGCCAGATTGCCGAAGTTGCCCATGCTGTCCTTATAGTTGCCGTTGACATACTCGTTATAGTGGGAGGCGTCGATGCCGATATACACCAGCGAGTCTGCATCCAGCACGTCCAGCTCAATGGTCTTGGTGAAGGTGTATTCCTTGTTGTTCTGCTCCACCACGGCGGTGACCTGAACGGTGAAGACGCGGGCGGTGGTGGGGGTGTACTTGAAGGGGATGTCCAGCGTGCTGCTCTTGGCCAGGGTGTAGCCCTTGCCGTCCGTGCCCTTGTCCACGCCGATGACCGTGTTGCCGATGGTGTAGGTCAGGGACTTGACGGTGGCGTCAGCGTCCTCGCTGTTGAAGAGGGTGGCGGTCAGGGTCAGCTCCTCGTTGGTGACGGGAGTGGCGGTGCCGGAGACCAGATTGGAAACACCCAGCTTCAGCGTGTCGCCCACCCACACGGGGGAGGTGACCGCCAGATCGCCGTCGCCCTGGGTGACGCGGATGAAGTAGTAGCTGTAGTCGGGATCCAGCGACACGGACAGGATGCCCTTGGCCAGCTCGGCGGGATCGTTCCAGGTGTGGACGACCTTGCCGGAGTTGACCACCACTTCCACCTTGGAGATGGTGTCGGTCTTGTCGGGATCGGTGACGGTGACCTCAAGCAGCAGCTTGTCGGACACTTCCTCGGTCTTGATGCTGGAGCCCATCATCAGGCCGTTGACGGTGTAGGTCAGCTCCAGATTCTTGTCCTCGGTGGAGTACATACGCATAGCGCGGATGGCCTCGTAGATGCCCGCCTCGGAGAAGTCGTCGGTGATGATAACGTCACGGGCGTCGTTGGCGTTGCCCCAGCGACCCTTGTGGTTATCCTGGTTGTTGGTGGGAGCCAGGTGCCAGCCCTTATCCAGCGCCATGATGTACTGCTCATAGCTGGGATAGTAGCCGCCGGCGCCGATCTGACCCTCGCCGTTACCGACCTCCACCATGTATATGCGGCTGTCGATGACGGGATCATAGTAGGCAAAGTCGCTGAAGTTGCCGAAGGTCTTGCCGGGGTGGTTGAACTGGCTGATGGACTCGGCGCCCTCGGCCTGACTCAGCAGAGCGTAGTAGGCCTTCATGCCGGAGTCAGCGGTCTTGTTGTTCAGAACGGTGTTGTTGCGGGAGACGATGCCGGCGGTGTTGAAGGTGTTGATATGGCCGGGGCCGCCGGACCAGGTCATCTCGAAGCCGCCCAGTGCCAGCAGGGTGCTGCCGTTGACGGCGTTGAAGTCGGCAATGGCACCCTTGTACTCGCTCCAGAGGCCGCGGCTGTAGTCGGTGGCCTTGCTCATGTCGTACAGAGCACCCTCCGGATTTGCGGCGCCGCTCTTATCGAAGTAGTTGGAGTGGTCGGTGAAGGCCACGAACTGGATATTGGCGCTGGCGTTCAGACCCTTGATATACTCCAGAGCGGAGGCCAGCGTGCCGGAGCCGTCGGAATACTGGGTGTGGCTGTGGAGCTGGCCGAAGTAGGCCTGATACTTGGTCTTGCCCACGGTGAAGAACCAGTTGAAGCTGGCCTCCTTGTTGTCGGCGCGCTTGACGTTCACGGTGACCTCGGTGCGGCCGTCGGCCAGATCAGCAGCGGGGGTATAGGTGATCTTGCCGTTTGCATAGGTGGCCGTCACGGGCTTACCGGCCACGGTCATGGTGATGGTGGGGTTCTCGTCGGCGTTGGTCAGCTCCACGCTGATGGTGGGGCGCTTGTCGTCGCCGGTCTGGAAGCCCCGAGCGGGGGAGGGATTGGCGAACATAGGCTCATCCTTCACACTGATGACCGCGTCGGCGGAGAAGGCGATGTTCTTGTTGTCCGTGCCGGAAACGGTCACGGTGATGGTGCCCTCGCCCTTCAGGGATGCGGCGGGCACGGTGACGGTGTATACGCCCTCCTCACCGAGCACCACGTCCAGCGCCTGCGTGCCCAGCTTGGCGGACACGTCACCCTTGACGCCGAAGGGGGCGTCCACGGTGAAGGTGAAGGTGTAGTTGGTGCTCACATAGGCATAGTCCAGCTTGCCCAGCACCACGGCGGGGTTGTTCACGATGCCGCCGATGGTGGCCACGGTATCCGCCACGGGATAGAAGTTGAAGGAGTAGATGGTGTAGTCGGTGACCTTGTTGGGATCCATGGAATACACCGTGAAGCCGTTGGCATAATACTCCATCCACTGGCTGTAGCCCTTAAATTTGGCGGTGCGGCTCTCCATCTCGTAGCCGCCCGCATTGCCGGAGCAGGTGCGGACGAGCCAGTCGGCGTTTTCGTCGGCGGTCATGGAATAGTAAGCCTTGTTGCCGGTTCCGGTGCCGCTGGCGCTGAGATAGCCGTAGGTGTCGTTATAGAAGCGGTAGTATTGGCCGCTCTGCCGCACCTCGAAGATGGCGGCGCCGTTGCCGGAGAGGAGCTTGCCGCCCTTGATCTCCACGGCGCCGGACTGGCTGATGGAGCCGTTTCCGCCGTCGGCGGCCATAGCGGTCTTGGAATTGTTGTTATAAATGACCACCTTGCTGCCAACGGTCAGCGAGCCGCCGGGGGTGGGCGGCGTCACGCCGGAAACGTAGTCGGCGCTGGTGCCGTTGCGGAGCTGATAGGTGCCGTTGTGGGCAGAGCAGCAGCCGTACACGGCGGTGATGTCCGCCACGGTCACGCCGGTGGCCAGCGGCGCGCCCTTATAGAGGTTGGTCGTGCCGGAGGCGTCGGTGACGGTGGTGCTGCCGGTGGCGTTATAGGTGCCCAGCGTCACGTCCTTGATGTAAACATACTCGCTGAGGTAGTTAGCGCCCATCTGGGAAACGGTGATCTCCTGGGCGGGGATGGCCTCCACGCCGGTCTTGACCACCTCCATGGCGGGGTTCTTCATCTGGGGCACGCCGCCATACGGATCCACGGTGCCGGTGATCTTCACGATGTCGCCGACCTTATAGCTGGCGTAATTCTTGTAGTCATACACCTGGAAACCGTAGATCTCGCCGTCGATAACATCCTCCAGAATGATGGAGTTGATGCTGGCCTTGTTGTTATAGGCGTTGCCATAGTGGTACACCACCTGACCGATCACGGTGACATTCTCCGTCTTCGCGGTGATGGCGCCGGCTTCCTTCACGGTGATGGCGCCGGCGGGGATCATGCCGTCGGAGATGGGGTCAAAGATGTCGCGGTGCGCGGTGATCTCGCTTGCCACCGTGGTGCGCAGCTGCAATTTGTTGAAATACCCAACAGCGGCGGTGACGTCCACCTTGTCGCCCACGGCGAAGGGATAGCTGCCGTCCACCTTCTTCATGGCCGCCTTGAAGATCTGAATGGTCTTGCCCTCGGCGTCCTTCACGGTGACGTTGGGAGCGGCGAAGCTGCCGTTTTTGTCGTAAATCTCGGTGATCTCCAGATCCGTCAGCTTCACATAGGTGCAGATGTCAGCGTTAGTGATGGCGCCGATGGTGGTGGGCTTGGCGGCCAGGGTGAGGCCGGAGGACTTCACATAGGTGCCCTTGGAGAGCTGGGGCTGGCCATTGTAATCGCCCCGCGTGCCGGTGCCCACGATGGTGTCGCCTAATTTAATATTGTCGTCAGCGGCAGACAGATACAGGCAGATGCCGCCGGTGGCGTCCTGCAGGTAGACGTTCGACCCGTCCGTAAAGGTCACAACGCCCTTCACGGTGAACTGCGTGCCCGTGTTACCGGCCAGCGCATCGCTGATGGGCACAGCCGTAGGCTCCGGCTCGGGGTCGGAGCCGCCCGCGTCGGTGACGAGGAACAGCTTCATGGCGAAAATGTCTTCCTTGGATTCACTATAGGTGAAGGTGCTGAACTCTGTGTACTGGGCGTACCACTCCACATAATAGGTGGGGCGGGCGGCATTGATGATGTAGAAGCAGCCCTCGGTGGTGGCCTTCTTCAGTTCCCATGTGTTATTGTCCGCGTCCAGAGGCAGGCTGGCATTGGTGGCATTCATGGACAGCTTCTTACCGTCGGCGGAGGTAAAGGTATACTTGCCGTCCTTGATGTCCACTGTCCAAAGCTCGGTGCTTTCGTAGCCGGTGAGGTGATTGGTGTTTTCCAAAGTCACGGCCACGCCCGCGCGGTAGAACTCCTTGCCTGCGCTGTTGACAGACAAAGCCATGTTCGCCGAGGGGTTAAAGATCACGACCTTGTCGCCGTCCTCCAGCATGGAGAGGTCGCTGATGACGCCGCTGGGACGGGAGAGAGTTTCCTCCAGCTTATAGAGGGTGACGGGTTTCTGGTTCGTGTAGGTGCCGCTCTTAAAATAGCGGAAACGCATCTGGCCTTTGGTGGCGTTAAACCGCAGATAGGCACCGCCGGACACGATATTCACGGTGCCATCCGCATTCAGGGAGATGGTGTTGGGGTTTGCATTTTTGCCCGTATCAAGACCATTCTTATCCTGCGTCCGGTAAATATATTGTCCGTTTGCAGCCTTGATGGAATAATTGCCGTCGGCCATTTTTTCGATGGTGACTGCAATGGCTTCCGCCGTTTCAATGGTTTTGTTCTCTGTAATTTCGACAGATTTATAGTCGTTAGTAGCGTCTATTGCGGCGAGGCTGCTGTCAAGAGCCGCCTTGTTTGCTTCGGACACGATCAGGTAAGTTCCTGACTAGTCTTTCGGCGCTTCTGTGACCTTTTTATAGGTCTTTGGCGTCGGATCCGCTGCAAATACCACCTGCGGCAGCATGCTCAGCAGCATCACCAACGTCAGCAGGACGGACAGAAGCCGCCTGCTAAGTCCTTTCCTCTTCAAAATATGATCCCTCCTGTTCATTTTGCACATTCGTTTCCGCCGGATCTGCCGCAAAGACAACAAAAGCCGCCCACCCCGCGCAGCGGGCAGGCGACCCTTCACAACCGTTTCGGGAATGCTGAGATGTCATCCGAGTGACCAGGACAGGGGGGCTGTGAAGGATTTTCGGAGATCCAGAGCAAACTTTCTGTGTTGATATTGGTATTATACCATACATGATATGGGATTGCTACCCCTCTTTTTTCGCAAAGCCGAAAATTATTCGCCATATTTTTGCTGAATTTGACAAAAATGGAACCGATTTTCCTGCGGCGTATGCTCTTGACATCAGAACCGGAACTTGATATGCTGAATGAAACCAAGATACGGAGGAATCTCTCCATGAAAAAATCCAAGAACCCCCCCACCCTGTCCGGCTTCGGCGCGTGGTGGCGCAAAAACCGCCTGAGCTGCATCGTGCTGCTGGCGTGCGTGGTGCTGTTTTTCATTCTGCGCGCGGCGGCCGCCACCATCGACCAGCCGCTGCCGCGGGGCGACGACTACGCCGAGTATGAGACCGCCGTCGTCACCGACGTTCTGGCGGACAACACCGAGGTGGACGAAGTGTCCGATGGCGCCAAGCGGGGCGAGCAGCTCCTGCTGGCGGAGGTGAAGACCGGCCAGTACAAGGGCGAGGTCATGCAGGCGTATAACTACGTCGGCCCCCTCTACGGCCAGACGCTGAAAGCGGGGCAGAGGGCGGTGCTGGTCATCTCCACCTATGCCGACGGCACCCACACCGCCACGGTGTATGAGTACGACCGCACCGTGGGGCTGGCGGTGATCGTGGGCCTGTTTCTGCTGACCACGGTGGCCGTGGGCGGCAAGGTGGGTGCTAAGTCGCTGGTGGCGCTGGCGGTGACGCTGGTGTGCCTGTTCTTCATCCTCATCCCCCTGCTGATGAAGGGCGCCCCCACGCTGCTGACGGTGTTTTTGATCTGCGCCTATATCACCGTGGTGACGATGGTGATCTTGGGCGGCGTGACCCGCAAGACGGTCTGCGCCGCGCTGGGCACCGTGGCCGGCACGGCGCTGGCGCTGCTGTTCGGCCTGCTGGCGCAAAGCCTGCTGCACATCGACGGCATGCGCCTTACGGACGTGGAGGCGCTGCTGCAGCTGCGGCAGACGGGCACGCCCTTGGGCTTGAAGGGCCTGCTGGTGGCGGGTGTGGTCATCAGCGCGCTGGGTGCCGTGATGGACGTGGCCATGAGCATTTCCTCGGCGCTGACGGAGGTGCACACCGTGGCGCCCGAGCGCACCGGCAAAGACCTTTTCCGCTCCGGCATGAACATCGGCCGCGACATGGTGGGCACCATGACCAACACCTTGATTTTGGCTTTCCTGGGCAGCGGCCTCACGTTTATTATTTATCTCATCTCCCTCGGCCTTGACCCTCGCCAGCTCATCAGCTCGGCCTATGTGGCCACGGAGGTCATCAGCGGCATCTCCAGCAGCATCGGCGTGATTTTGGCCGTGCCGCTGACGGCGCTTATCACCGCGTTCCTGCTCACCAAGGATAAAAAGACCGTACCGGCTGTAAAAAAATAAGAAATAATAAGGAAAACCGCCCGTCCGCAAGAGGAACTCCATCTTGCGGACGGGCTTGCTTTATGAAAAAACGCCGCCGTCCGCCAACGGCATCTCTTGCCAAAATCTTTGTCATTGCGAACCAGCCCGCAGGCTGGTGTGGGAAACCGTATTCTCCACGCACTGCACTCCCGCATGGGGAAGACGGATTCCCACGTCGCTGCGCTCCTCGGAATGACAGTTTTTATGAAAATGCGGTGCCCGGGGGCGGGGCAGAGCCGCCGCCCCTACGCATACGCTATATTTTCCCTGTAGGGCGGCACCCGTGTGTGCCGCCGCCCGACACGCACCGCACTCCCAACGGCGGGGCACACTGGCCCCGCCCTACAGGCATTTTATCGAGTTCGTAGGGGTCGGCGTCCCGACGACCCGCACCCACCGCACCCCCATATCCCTCCGTAGGGCGGGGTGCCCTCACCCCGCCGCCGACACGCGCCGCACCCGCCAAAGCCCTGTCATTGCGAGGGCATGAAATGCCCGTGGCAATCCGTATTCCCCTTGCACCGCACCCTCTGCCATATGGGGAAGACGGATTCCCACGTCGCTGCGCTCCTCGGAATGACAGTTTTATGAAAATGCGGTGCCCATGGGCGGGGCAGAGCCGCCGCCCCTACGCATACGCTATAATTTCCCTGTAGGGCGGCACCCGCGTGTGCCGCCGCCCATGTATTTTTGACGAATAAAAAACAAGCACCCACCGGAGTGAGTGCTTGTAATAAGTTGAATCAGCGCTTGCTGAACTGTCGGGGCGTTAAGAAAATGTGCCGGTGGCACATTTTTAGCCTCCGACCGCAGCAGCTATGCTGCGAGGACGCCTCAGTTCCGAAAAAACAGGGACTTCCACAAAAGCGGAAGTCCCTGCAATAAGCAAAGAGTATAAAATCAGCGCTTGGAGAACTGCGGCGCACGACGGGCGGCCTTCAGACCGTACTTCTTGCGCTCCTTCATGCGAGGATCGCGGGTGAGGAAACCGGCCTTCTTCAGAATGGGGCGGAAGTCGGGGTTCACCTGCAGCAGGGCGCGGGAGATGCCGTGACGCAGAGCGCCGGCCTGACCGGACACGCCGCCGCCCTCGACGGTGGCAACGATGTCCACCTTGCCCAGAGTGGAGGTGGCGTTCAGGGGCTGACGGACGACCATCTTCAGGGTCTCCAGACCAAAATAATCGTCGATGTCGCGGCCGTTGATGGTGATGGCGCCGGTGCCGTTCTCAAACAGGTGGACGCGGGCCACGGAGGACTTACGACGGCCGGTGCCGTACTTGTAGGGATTCTTGGACTGATACATTCTTCTTTTCCTCCTTACTTGACCAGCTCGGGCTTCTGAGCCTGATGCTCATGCTGCTCACCGGCATAAATGTGAAGACGCTTCAGAGAGTCCTTGGTGACGATGTTGCGGGGCATCATGCCGCGCACGGCCACACGGACGGCCACCTCGGGCTTTTCCTGCATGAGGATGCGGTACTTGGTCTCCTTCAGGCCGCCCACCCAGCCGGAGTGGGTGCGATAGTACTTCTGCTCCATCTTGTTGCCGGTGAGGATGGCCTTGCCGGCGTTGATGACGATGACGTTGTCGCCGCAGTCGGCGTGGGGGGTATAGGTGGGCTTGCCCTTGCCGCGCAGCAGGTCGGCCACGATGACGGCGGTCTTGCCCAGGGGCTTGCCGGCGGCATCAACGACGTACCACTTGCGGACGATGTTGCCCTTGTTTGCCATAAAAGTGGACATGGTGTTTTTCCTCCAGTATAATAATGTATTGCTTTACTTTTTCATGCTCCCTTGGTAAAATCGGGGGGAGAGAGAAAACAATAGACTTGCGCTCAACACGCAAGGATATTTATACCACGTTCGGCGCGGCTTGTCAACACGAATTTGATTTACATGGCAAACTCCTGCCGTTATCTCTTGTTTTCTTTGATTATCTCCTGTTTTCTGACTTTGCATTTTATATTTTCGGAGGAGTGACCCTATGCAGCATATTCTGGGACTCGTGCGCCGGTGTGTGGAGGATTACCGCATGATAGACGCCGGCGAGACCGTGGCGGTGGGCGTGTCCGGCGGCAAGGACAGCCTGCTGACGCTGGCGGCGCTGGCGCGTCTGCGGCAGTTTTATCCCGTGCCGTTTCAGGTACACGCCATCACGCTGGAAACGGGCACGCCGAACATGAGTTTTGACGCCGTGGCAGACCTGTGCCGCGAGCTGGACGTGCCCTACACCCGCATTTCCGTGCCGGTATACCAGATCGTGTTTGAGGAGCGGAAGGAGAAGAACCCCTGCTCCCTGTGCGCCAAGCTCCGCCGCGGCAGCCTGAACACGGCGCTGGGGGAGCTGGGCATCTCCAAGATCGCCCTCGGCCACCACTTTGACGACGCGGTGGAGACGATGCTGATGAACCTGCTCTTTGAGGGGCGCATCGGGTGCTTCCAGCCGGTGACATATCTGGATCGCAGCGGCATTACCCAGATCCGGCCACTGCTGTACTGCCACGAGGACGAGATCCGGCGAGCCGTGGAGAAGCTGAAGTTGCCGGTGGTACACAATCCATGCCCCGCCAACGGCTCCACCCGCCGGCAGGAGGTGAAGGAACTGCTGGTCGAGCTGGAGGGGCGGTACCCCAACCTGCGGCAGAAGATCTTCGGCGCCGTGCAGCGGTATCCGCTGTATGGGTGGAATCTGGAGGAGATGGAGAAGTAGGGGCGCCCCCCCTCAGTCACGGCTCCCCTTATGAGTTAATGACGGCGAATAGCAAGGAGCGCGGTGAGTATCGGGCGGCGGGGTGACCACCCCCCGCCGCAAAAGGAAACAAGGTTCGATGCAAAGAAACAGCAAAGCAGGGCGGGGGCTGCCCGTCCTGCCCATTATGAAATAATTAAAATCATTATGTAAGCACCCACTGCACCAGGAGCAGCAGGCCGAAGCCGGGGACGCCCAGAATGCCGATGACGGCGGCGTTGAAAATGTTCAGCCCCAGCGAAAGACCCGTGACGGCGGTGGTGAGGTTCAGCAGCCACAGGGCGCCGAAGCCCAGAGCGGAGTTGAAGACCACCTTCAGCGCCAGCTTCAGCGGCGCGGCGAACAGCCGCAGGCACACCACCACCAGAAACAGCAGCGTGAGTCCCAGCGCTATTTTTTCTACGACGGACATGATTTTCCCCCATTCATATTTCCCGCCGGCATGCAGGCCGGCTCTGCCCGCAGCGGCGCCGGCGCCTCCGGACGCACCGCAAGACCCTGCATGGCCTTCATCTTGCGCAGAAGGAAGTCGTAGCGGGATTTCAGCGCGTTGATGTCGTAGATCCCCGCCTCGATGAGAACAGGATCCGTGACGAAGTCGAAGCGGTCATAGGCGTGGCGCAGCTCCTGCGCTGTGTCCCAGATCTCCTGACGCAGCTCCAGCATCCTCAGATCCGAATTCGCGGTTGCGGTTTGATTTTTCATGGCGATCCTCCCGGCGTAAGCCTTGTTTCATTTTACTGTCAGTTTGGCCATTTATGACGGCGTTTAATCGGGGGGACAGATTTTTTTCAAAAAAGGAGAGTATCCATGGAGCATGAAGAGTATATGCGGCAGGCGCTGGCACTGGCGCGGGAAGCGGCGGAGGCGGGCGAGGTGCCCGTGGGCTGCGTCATCGTGCGGCAGGGGCAGGTCGTCGGGCGGGGGCGCAACCGGCGGGAGGAAAAGCAGCACACCGCCTCCCACGCCGAGATGGAGGCCATCCGGCAGGCCAACGAGTGTCTCGGCACCTGGCGGCTGGACGAGTGTACGCTGTATGTGACGCTGGAGCCGTGCCCCATGTGCGCCGGAGCCATTCTCAACGCCCGCATCCCGAAGGTGTATTACGGCGCGAGGGATCGGGAGATGGGCGCCTGCGGCGGCGTGCTGAACCTGTTCATGGAGGATTTTCCCGCGCATCCGGCGCTGGTGGGGGGCGTGCTGGAGGCGGAGTGCCGCGGGGTGCTGTCGGATTTTTTCCGCAGACTCCGGAGGATTTAATACTTTTTTAATAAATGAGGGATAACTTTTTTAATATCCGGAGGATATGATGAGTACAGTCAGAAAACTTTTTCATCAATCTTCCTACCAATTTAGGCAGAGGACTTCGCCAAAAGTCCCCTGCCTTTTGGTTTTTTGCGGCATGAAACCGCCCGACGGCGCATAGACATGGCCAAAAGGAGGCGGATACCAATGAAGCAAGCTCTGACCGCAGGGGTCGCGTGGGTGCTGCTGCTGTTCGGCGGCGCATGGCTGCTGGCACCGAAGCCGGCGCAGGCGCAGCCGGAAAAAACGGACACGCCCACCCAGCAGGAGGAAAAGAACGTTTTGAAGGACAGCCAGTCGGTGCTGCAGGTCTATGACGGGGAGAAGACCGTGGAGATGACCATGGCGGAGTACCTGCCGGGCGTGGTGCGGGGGGAGATGCCGGCCACCTTTGAGGAGGAGGCGCTGAAGGCGCAGGCCGTGGCGGAGCGCACCTACATCTACTACAACATACAGGGCGGGCGCAAGAGCAACCATCCCGACGCCGACATCTGCATGGACTACCACTGCTGCAATGCGTGGGTGTCGGAAGAGCGGGCAAAAAGCAACTGGGGCGATAACTATGAGGAATATAATCGAAAAATAATACAATCTGTAGAGGAAACGGACGGGCAGGTGATGCTCTATGACGGGCAGCCCATACTGGCGGCGTTCCACTCCTCCTCGGCGGGGGTCACGGCCAAGAGCAGCGACGCGTGGGTGTCGGATCGGCCGTATCTGGTGAGCGTGGAAAGCCCCGAGGGGGCGGACGCCGTGCCGAATTATTACAGCGTGAACACCTTTACCCCTGCGGAATTTCGGGAGAAAATTCTGGCGGCGGAGCCGACGGTCAAGCTGGAAGGCTCGCCCACGGGCTGGGTGACGGACTTGCAGAAGAACAGCTCCAATCGGGTGGAGTCCGTGACCATAGGGGGCGTGCCGCTGCGGGGGACGCGGGTGCGGAGCATTCTGGGGCTGCGCTCGGCGTGCTTCACCGTGGAGTGTACGGAAAGCGCGATCACCTTTCGGGTGACGGGGTTCGGCCATGGGGTGGGCATGAGCCAGTACGGCGCCAACACCATGGCCAAAGAGGGCAAGACCTGGCAGGAAATTTTGCAGTGGTATTACCGAGGGGTTTCTATTGAAACGTGGAAACAAACATGATATAATTTGGCGGTAAAATGGGGTGATTGCCCCGCCGATACCCGATGCATTTCATGAAAATGTCATTCCGAGGAGCGCAGCGATGTGGGAATCCGTGTTCTCTGTGTGACAGGGGGGTGCGGTGCGTGGGGAGTACGGATTGCCACACCAGTGACGTCGGTCACCGGTTCGCAATGACAGGGATTTTGGCAGGAGGCGCGGCGCGTGGGACATCACCCCCTGCGAAGACACCGGAAATGCGGCGCATGGCGTAGGGGCGACCGCGAGGGTCGCTCCTACGCAGGACGTGAGGATGCGGCGCAAACGGGTCGTCGGGGACGCCGACCCCTACGAGGGAGATAGCGGAAGATGCGGCGTGCATTACGGCGCGGGGATGTTTACAAAATGTTCAGGAAAACGGACGTTTTCACGGTATAATAAAAATAAAGAAAAGACCGCCTGCCGGCGGGAACAAAGGAGGATGCCCCATGGCACGCAATATTCTGGTAGTGGAGGATGACCGCAACATATCGGATCTGATCCGCATGTATATGGAAAAGGAAGGGTTCGAGGTGCGCAGCGCCTACGACGGCGGCAAGGCCATTGAGGAATTTGAAAAGCAGGCGCCGGATCTGGTGCTGCTGGACATCATGCTGCCCGTTATGGACGGCTGGGCGGTGTGCAGCAAGATCCGCGAGACCAGCAAGGTGCCCATCATCATGCTCACCGCCAAGAGCGAGGTGAACGACCGCATCACGGGGCTGGAAATGGGGGCGGACGACTACATCATCAAGCCCTTTGAGATGAAGGAGCTTATGGCGCGCATCAACGCCGTGCTGCGCCGCAGCGAGATCCCCGACGACACAAAGAAGCGGCTGGTTTTCGACAAGCTCATCATCGACCTGGACAGCTATGAGCTGATCGTGGACGGCAAGAAGATCGACACGCCCCCCAAGGAGCTGGAGCTGCTGTACCATCTGGCCAGCACGCCCAATCGGGTGTATACCCGCAACCAGCTGCTGGACGAGGTGTGGGGCTTTGACTATTTCGGCGACAGCCGCACCGTGGACGTGCACATCAAGCGCCTGCGGGAAAAGGTGGAGAACGTGTCCGACCAGTGGGCGCTGAAGACCGTGTGGGGCGTTGGGTACAAGTTTGAAGTGAAGTGATGATGAAGGAGATCAAAAACAAGTTCCGCAGCCTTTACTGGCAGCAGTTCAGCCTCATTGCGGGCATCGTGATGCTGACGCTGCTGCTGCTGGGCGCTTCGTTTTACGCCTTGAGCTACAACTACCTCGTGGGCGAAAAGCGGGACGAGATGAAGGTGCGGGCGCAGCTCATCGTGCAGATGTCAGAGGAGTATCTGACGGTGGACGAGAGCGACGAGGGCGGGCAGGACAGCAGCCTCAGCCGCATGGCGGGCGTGGCCAGCATGATGACGGAGGTGAACTTCCTCATCTGCGACGGAAACGGACAGGCGCTGCTGACTACGGACTCGGATCTCGCCGGCAAGAGCATACGCCTGCCGGAGGAGCTGCAGACCCAGATTTTGGAGAATGAAAACGGCTTTGAGGGGAACACCACCCTGGGAGGGCTGTACCGGCTGCGGCAGTTTGCCGTGGGTCTGCCGGTGAAAACGGCGGACGGGCAGGTAGTGGGCATGGTGCTGGCCATGATCGACGCCACCCAGCTCATGCGCCTGTGGCGCTCGTTTACGGGGCTGTTTTTCATGATCTCGGCCATTGTGCTGCTCATTGCCTTCGTGGCCAGCTCCTTTATGTCCATGCGGCAGATCCAGCCTATCAAAGAGATGCTCAAGGGTACCCGCGCCTATGCTGCGGGAAACTTTGACATGCGCATTGAGGACGAGGGGCGGGGCGACGAGATCGGCGAGCTGGCACGGTCATTTAACATGATGGCCGATTCTCTTTCGGAAACGGAGCGGCAGCGGCGGGACTTTATCGCCAATATTTCCCACGAGCTGAAAACGCCTATGACATCTATTGCCGGCTATACCGACGGCATTCTGGACGGGACCATCCCCCAGAAGGACGAGCGGAAATATCTGCAGATCATCTCCGACGAGAGCCACCGGCTCAGCCGGCTGGTGCGGCGGATGCTGGATATTTCCCAGATCCAGTCCCAGGAGATGCACAAGGAGGACTTTGACCTGTGCGAGAGCATGCGCATTGCGCTGCTGAGCATGGAGCAGAAGATCAACCAGCGGGGGCTGGACGTGGAGGCGGACATCCCCGAGGACTCCGTTATGGTGCGGGGGGACAACGAGCTTATCACGCAGGTGGTCTACAACCTGCTGGAAAACGCCACCAAGTATGCGGCGGAGCACTCCGCGCTGTATCTGGGGCTGGCCTGCCGCGGGGAGAAGGCGGTGGTCACCGTGCGCAACACCGGCAACACCATTCCGGCGCAGGAGATCCCGCTGCTGTTTGAACGATTCCATAAGTCGGACAAGTCCCGCAGCGTGGACAAGGACGGCTACGGGCTGGGGCTGTATGTGGTGAAAACGATACTCAACCAGCACAAGGAGCAGATCACCGTGACCAGCGAAAACGGGGTAACGGCCTTCAGCTTTACGGTGCAGATGGCGGATAGCACCCGCAGTTACGGGGAGGAACAGGAAAAATGACAGACGAGAACAACATGACGCCTGCCGGCGAGGAGAGTCGAGAGGTAGTATCCTGGTATGTGCCCCGTGAGCAGGGGTCGGAGGTGGTGCACTGCTATGTGCAGCCGGAGCCGCTGCCCCAAAGCGTCCGGCCGCAGCCCCAGGCGGCACCGGCCAAGAAGAAAAAGAAGGGCTGGGTCGTTTTTGTGATCTTGGCGGCGGTGCTGGCGGCGACTGTGGGACTGACGGCGCTGCTGGTGTCCATCTTTTCCGACGATTCTCCGTCGGTGCCCGATGACGGAAGCGCCGGCAGCATTGTGGATATTTCCGGCAGCGAGCACTGCTTTGTGCCCGTCAGCCCGCCGGAGCCGTCCGTTCGCATGGAGCTGGCCGCTCCGCTGGAAACGGCGCTGACGCCGGCGGAGGTCTACCGGAAGGTGGGGCCGTCCACGGTGACGGTGCTGGCTACCAACGCCGCAGGCACCAGCTCCATGGGCACCGGTGTTCTGCTGACGGAGGACGGGTACTTTATCACCAACGCCCATGTGGTGTCCGGCGCTGTGAGCAGCATGATCATTCTGGACACCGGTGTCACCTACGAGGCCAAGCTGGTGGGCTATGCACCGGAGCGGGACATCGCCGTGCTGAAGGCGCAGGAGGCCGAAGGGCTGACGCCGGCGGAATTCGGCGACTCCGACTATTGCAGCGTGGGCGAAACGGCGTATGCCATCGGCAACCCGCTGAATTTGAAGCTGCGTGCCACCTTTACCAACGGCATGATCTCCGGCCTTGAGCGGCAGATGGAGCTGGACGGCAGGACGCTCACCATGATCCAGACCAACGCCGCCGTGAATAACGGCAACTCCGGCGGTCCCCTCATCAACGAGTACGGGCAGGTCATCGGCATCATCACCATGAAAATGAGCCGCAACGGCAGCGGCGCCGAGGCGACGGTGGAGGGGTTGGGCTTTGCGCTGCCCACCTCGCAGGTGGCCTATGTGGTCAACGACATCATGACCTTCGGCGAGTTCCGCGGCATCCCCACCTTCGGCTTCACCATTGCCACGGAGCAGGCGGAGGACGGGAGCAGCTATGTGACCGTGCACTCCGTGGAGGCGGGGCTGGCGGCGGAGGCGGCCGGCGTGCTGCCCGGCGATGTGCTGGTGGCCGTGGACGGACACGCCATTCACGACAACTGGGATCTGATGGATTACCGCCGCACCCTGCACGGCGGGGACACGGTGGATCTGACCCTCCTGCGGGAAGGAAAGGAGATCCACTGCCATGTGACCCTGACGGCGACGAAGTGAGAGCGAAAAAATAATAAAAAAAGACGGGCAGCAGCCCGTCTTTTTTTGAAAAAAATCAGTCGACAATGGTATAGCCCGAGGAGGCGAGGGCATCCAGCGCTTGCGTATAGTTTTTCCCTTTTACAAGAACATAGTCGGTGTTATAGGTGGAGATCGCAAAAATAGAGAGGCCGATATTGGCTAAAACGGCGGCGATCTCGGACAGGATCCCAACAAGTGAAAAATCCAGAACGCCTTGGATGCGGAAGGCACGCCAGCCGTCCTCCCGCCGGATCGTGTTGGACGGGACTTCGCCTGTGGGGCAGACAAGGGAGCGCTCCTCGTCGGTTTTGCCGAGGAAGCAATAGTCCGAATCCGGATCGACAAGGGAATAGTTTTCCACCTGACACACGGAAAAGCTCTGGGGGAGCGTTTTTATTTCCATATAGATACCTCCTGCGCCATTTTACAGGGACATGGGCGGCTTGTCCCTGACAGGATGATAGCACGGGGGAGCGAAAAAAGCAACCGCCCGCTATGGCGGGGGGACGATCGGGCGGGACAGAGCCGGCGGGGGTCAGCTGCTTTTGGGGGACTTGCCGAAGACGGTGTAGAGGCCGGCCAGGAGCAGGAAGACGCCGAAGGGCTTTTTCAGCACGGCTACGTCCACAGCTGTGGCCAGAAGGGAGCCAAGCGCCGCGGCAGGAAGCCCCCACGGGATGGCGGAGCGCAGGAGGGGGGCGTCCAGGAGACCGTTTTTCCGGTGCTGCGCCACGGCCATGGCCGCCGTGGGGAGAAAATAGAGGAGGTTCACGCCCTGGGCGGTGATCTGATCCACGCCTAAAAACAGGGTCATCACCAGCAGCAAGAGCGTGCCGCCGCCAATGCCCCAGGCCGAGAGGATCCCCGTTAAAAAGCCGGCCAGAGCCGGAAGGACATACGCTTTCACAGCAGGTAGCGCACGCCGCCGTAGAGCAAAAAGACGCCGAAGAGCCGCCGCAGCCACGCGCTCGGTATTTTTTTGAACAGCTTGCCGCCCACAAAGCCGCCCACAAGGCCGCCCAGCAGGTACGGCAGCGCCGTCAGCAGGCGCAGCCCCGTGCGCAGCAGGTAGATGACGGCGGACAGGACGCAGAAGGGGAGGATCACCGCCACGCAGCTGGCGAGCGCCTTTTTCTGCTCCGTTTTGCACCATGCCGTCAGCAGCGGCACCAGCACCGTGCCGCCTCCGCCGCCGAACAGGCCGTTCACAAGGCCGCCGGCGGCTCCGCTGAGAGCGTATTTCCACTTTTTTTCCACAATCGCACCCCCTTTATGTAGCCCCTCCGCAGCGGGTCGGCTGTGGAGGGAAGGGGCTTTACAGCTTGCGGAAGCTCTGGCAGTCGGTGCACTGATCCACGGAGGGATTGCTCTCGTGGGTGCCGATCTGGATGGAGTTCAGACCGCAGTTGTTGACCTCGCTGCAGTGATGGGCGCAGCTGGTAACGGTGCACTTGATGGCAGAGTTGGGGGTGCAGGCGCACCCGTCGTTGGTGCAATTAGACATAGTTTTCTTCCTCCAAAAAAATAAACTCAGGCATGAAGCCCGAGTTTATTTTGCGCCGCAGGAAAAAAAGTATGCGAAAAAAATATGGATGAGAAGAGTTTCGGCGATGGGGGACGGATTGCCACAGCCAGTCTGCGGACTGGCTTCGCAATGACAGAAATTTTTGAAAGTTTACATCGTGTGCAAAGCGGGGATCAGGGCGGAGGCCAGAGCAAAATAGATCAGCAGGCTGGTGGCGTCCACGATGGTGGTGATGAAGGGGGAGGCCATGACGGCGGGGTCAAGCCCCACTTTTTCCGCCAGCAGCGGCAGGCAGCAGCCCACGCATTTTGCGAAGATCACCACGAACAGAATGGTGAGGCACACCACGGCGCAGACGGTGAAATTCACGGCGTCGTTGCCCAGAAGCATGCGATCCACCAGCAGCATTTTCACGAAATTGGCCGCCGCCAGACACACGCCGCACAGGAACGAAACCCGCAGCTCCTTCCACAGCACCTGCAGAATGTCGGAGAAGTCCACCTCGTCCAGACTCAGAGCGCGGATCACCGCGACGCTGGCCTGGGTGCCGGAGTTACCGCCCGTGCCGGAGAGCATGGGGATGTAGGCGTTGAGCACCAGACAGGCCGCCAGCTTGCTCTCGTAGTGGTTGAGGATCATGCCCGTGAAGGTGGCCGAGAGCATCAGCACCATGAGCCACGGCAGGCGGGCTTTCCACGTGGAGAAAATGGAGGTTTTCAGGTAGGGCTTGTCCGAGGGCAGCATGGCCGCCATCTTCTCGAAGTCCTCCGTGGTCTCCTCTTCAATGACGTCCATGGCGTCGTCCACGGTGACGATGCCGATGAGGCGGTTTTCCTGATCCACCACGGGCATGGCCAGATAGTCGTACTTGCTCATGGCCTGCGCCACGTCTTCCTTGTCGTCCAGCGTGGTGACGGAGACCACGTTGGGATCCATGATGTCCTCGATGCGGTCGTCCTCGTCGGCCAGCAGCAGGTCGCGGACGGAGAGCACGCCCTGCAGGTGGCGGGTGGGGTCGGTGACATAGAGGATGTTGATGGTCTCCAGCTCGCCGCCGATGCGGCGGATGCGCTTGAAGGCGTCCGCCACGGTCATGTCTTTTTTCAGACTCAGGTACTCCACGTTCATGATGGAGCCGGCGGAGTCCTCGGGATATTTCAGCATTTCGTTGATGGACTTGCGCATCTCGGGGGTGGCCTTGTCCAGAATGCGGATGACCACGCTGGCGGGCATCTCCTCCACGATGTCCACGGCGTCGTCCAGATACAGCTCGTCCAGCACTTCTTTCAGCTCCGTGTTGGAGAAGCCGTTGATGAGCATTTCCTGGCTGTCGGACTCCAGCTCCACGAAGACCTCCGCCGCCAGCTCCTTGGGCAGCAGACGGTACAGCAGGGGCATCAGCTCCTCGCCGGCCTCCTCCAGAAGCTGGGCGATGTCCGGCGGCTCCAGGGGGAGGAGCAGGTCGCGCACGGCGGCGTATTGCTTGGTTTTTAGCAGCTCCTGGATCTTTTCCAGATAGCTGTCCAATTCTTCATCGTAATCAAACATTTGGCGCTCCTCCTTTCCTGCCATTGATCCACAAGGGCAAAAATAAAACCACAGCCGCTGACCCGATGGGGCAGCTGCTGCGGGAATGAACGCACGAAAGGCTATGAGAACGCCCCCTGCGCTTTGTCCACCGTAACAAGCTTTAGCATCGCGGGGCAATGAAACTGCGTTAGATGATACCTTGGTTTCGATATCGCCTGTTCAAACCCTCTCATGGTGTCTCCACCACTTCGCGGCAGCAGTCCGTATCCCTGCGGTAGCCTTACCTACCGGAACATTATAACTGGCGAAAATTCCTGCGGAATTTTCTGCCAAAAGGATCGCAGCCTGCTGCGCGCATAATTTTGATCCTTTGGCTCAAAATTTCACACTGGCAGCCTGAGAGGAATTTTTCCCCACGCGCATGTCGCGGTGAAAAATGATCTCATTTTTTTGCCGCCTGCGGGCGGCAAACTCTGCGAGGCCTTTAACATATTCATAGTATGCCAAAAAAATGTTAATGTCAACCCTTTTCGCGGGGGGAGAAGGGAAAAATATTGCGCGGCGGCACAAACGGGCGGACAGGGACGGGCGACCCTATGCAGAGGCTGGGGGGCAGCGCATGAATATTACGGATTGCCACGTCGCTGCGCTCCTCGCAATGACAGCTTTTTGGGGAAAGAGTGCGTGTCGGCGGCGGGCAGACGGAGAAGAACGCTCCTGCGGGGGGCATGGGGTGCGGCGGCTAATGGCGGGGCGTCGGGGACGCCGCCCCCTACGAAGTGTAACAAGAAATGCGGTGGGTGACGGCGGGACGATGAGAGCATCGACCCCTGCGGAGGGAGGGTATTGCAAACGGGCGACCGCGAGGGTCGCCCGTACAGATGGCCGGATCACTTGCGGGGAATGACGGTGCCGTCGTTTTTGTGGATGCTGGCCTCGGCCAGCGTGCCGCGGACGCAGGAGGTGGGGTAGACGATGCTGCGGCGGCCGATGACGACGCCGGGGTTGAGGACGCTGTTGCAGCCCACGTCTACGAAATCGCCCAGCATGGCACCCACTTTTTTGCGGCCGGTGTCGATATGCTCTTCGCCGCAGTGGATAACCACATGGGTCTTGTCGCTGCGGACATTGGAGGTGATGGAGCCGGCGCCCATGTGGGACTTGTAGCCCAGAATGGAGTCGCCTACATAATTATAATGGGGGGTCTGGACGTTATCGAACAGAATCACGTTTTTCAGCTCCACGGAGTTGCCCACCACGCAGTTTGCCCCCACCAGAGCGCTGCCGCGGATGAAGGCGCAGTGGCGCACCTCTGTTTCCGGCCCGATGATGCAGGGGGCGCCCAGATAGGCGGTGGGGGCTACGGTGGCGGTTTTATGCACCCAGACCTGGGGGGAAACTTCGTCGTAGCCCTCCAGCGTGGGGCCGAGGGCGAGAATGAAATCCTTGATGCCCGCCAGCGCCTCCCAGGGGTAGGTGAACCGGGAGAGGTAGTCTTTGGCAAGGGTGTGGTCGAGGTCGAAAAGGTCGGTTATAGTCAGCATGGTGCTCTCCTTGTGTTATTATATAGTGTATGTTTGGATAAAACGGTTTGCCGCGACCGGTTTGCGAGCTGCCCCGCAATGCCGTGGGATTTTGCATGGTGCCATTGTAGCACCGCCGCCGGGTTTTGTAAATATATTCAAAAATTGTTTACAGGGTGGGCATTTACATTTGGCGCTCTCTGCGCTACAATATGGTCAATAATGGTCAGGAGGTGCGGCGGCATCTCTTTTTACACGAAGGGAGCGTTTTTTATGCGCAAAAAGCAATTTAAGGCCGAGTCCAAGCGGCTGCTGGATCTGATGGTGAACTCCATTTACACCCACAAGGAGATCTTCCTGCGGGAGATTTTGTCCAACGCGTCGGACGCCATTGACAAGCTCTGCTACCTGTCCCTCACGGACGACAAGGTGGGGCTGAACCGGAGCGACTTTGCCATCACCATTGCCGTGGACAAGGACGCGCGCACCATAACCGTCAGCGACAACGGCATCGGCATGAGCGCAGACGAGCTGGAGAACAATCTGGGCGTCATCGCCTCCAGCGGCAGTTACAAGTTCCGCCAAGAGCAGAGCGAGGACTTGGGCACCGACATCATCGGCCAGTTCGGCGTGGGCTTTTACTCCGCGTTCATGGTGGCCGACCGCATCACCGTGGTGACGAAGAAATACGGTGAGGCTCAGGCGTGGAAATGGGAGTCCTCCGGCGTGGAGGGCTACACCATCACCGAGGCGGAGCGGGACGCCGTGGGCACGGACGTTATCATGCACATCAAAGAGGACGGCGAGGAGGCCGGCGAATTCAGCCGGTATCTGGAGGACTGGACGATCAAATCTCTGGTGAAAAAATACTCCGACTACATCCGCTTCCCCATCAAAATGCTGCTGCCCCACTCCGTGAAAAAGCCGGACAGCCCCGAAGATAAGCCCGAGTATGAAACGGTGTACGAGTGGGAGACCCTCAACAGCATGGTGCCCCTGTGGCAGCGGAAAAAGAGCGAGGTGACGAAGGAGGAGTACGACGAGTTCTACCGCCAGCGCTTCGGCGAGATGGCGCCGCCCCAGAGCGTCATTTCCGTGTCCGCCGAGGGCGCCGTGACATACAAGGCGCTGCTGTTCATCCCGTCCAAGGTGCCGAGCCTGTACTACACCCAGGACTTCAAATCGGGTCTGCAGCTTTACTCTGCGGGAGTCATGATCATGGATCACTGCGAGGAGCTGCTGCCGGAGCATTTCAGCTTTGTGCGGGGCGTGGTGGATTCGCCGGATCTGAGCCTGAACATCTCCCGCGAGCTTTTGCAGCACGACCGGCAGCTGAAGATCATCTCCGCCAATCTGGAAAAGAAAATTCTCGCGGAGCTGAAAAAGATGCTCTCGGACGACCGCGAGGGCTATGAAAAGTTCTATGAAAACTTCGGCCGCGCACTGAAGGTGGGCGTTTTGAACCAGTTCGGCGAGAAGCGGGAGAATTTGCAGGAGCTGCTGCTGTTTTATTCTTCCACGGAGAAAAAGCTCACCACCCTGCGGGAGTATGTAGGCCGCATGCCCGAGGGGCAGAAGTATATCTATTATGCCGCCGGCGACACCGTGGAGGCCATCGACAGCCTGCCCCAGACGGAGCTGCTGAAAGACCGCAGCATGGAGATCCTCTACTGCACGGATCGGGCGGACGAGTTTTTGGCGGACAGTCTGCGGCAGTATGACGGCAAGGAGTTCCGCTCCGCCGTGGACGGCGAGTTGGGGCTGGAGGACGCCCCCAAGACCCAGGAGAGCGACAGCGACCGAGAGTGCCTCGCCTTCATCAAGGAGACGCTGGGCGACCGCGTGGACGAGGTGAAGGCCTCCGGCAAGCTCAAGACCCACCCCGTGTGCATGACCAGCGGCGAGGGGCTGACCTTTGAAATGGAGAAGTATTTCAAGGCCGTGCAGCCGGAGCTTCAGATGAAGGCCAAGCGCATTCTGGAGGTCAACGTGGCGCATCCGGCGTTTTTGAAGCTGGAGAGCGTGCGCGCCGCCGATCCGGAGCTGGCGAAGAAGTACGCCGAGGTGCTGTATAACCAGGCGCTGCTCATTGCGGGTCTGCCCATCGCCGACCCCTCGGGCTACACTGATCTGGTCTGCTCGCTGTGGAGCTGAGCTGACGGGGGGATTTTAGCATTGCACCCCCAACAAAGCTCCGCGTTTACCAAAAATGTCATTGCGAAAAAGACTGATAAAACAGGCATTCCCATTTTCCGCCCCGCGCCGGTCATGCTCCGTGGGGCGGGATCTCCCTCAAGGCGGGCGGCATCCGAATGGGCGCCGTCCGCTGCCTTTTTATGCGGCTATAGTGTAGGCTTTTTCCTTGCTTGCAATGGGATAAAAAATGGCTTACAATAGGCAAAAAGGAGGCGACGACATGATCCTATATATCAACTGCTGCGCACGTCGCGACTCCCGCACGGATCGGCTGGCGCGGGCGCTGCTGGAGAAGCTGGGGGACTACGAGGAGCTGCGGCTGTACGAGGAGCCGCTGCGGCCGCTGGAGGCCGAGGACTTGGCGCGGCGGGACGAGCTGCTGGCGCGGAAGGACTACGGAAACGAGATGTTCCGCTATGCCCGCCAGTTCGCGGCGGCGGACACCATCGTGGTGGCGGCGCCTCTGTGGGATCTTTCTTTTCCGTCGCAGCTGAAGGTCTACATTGAGAATATCTACGTCACCGGCGTCGTCACCCGATATGACGAGAGCGGGCAGCCCGTGGGGCTGTGCAGGGGGGAGAAGCTGTATTATGTCAGCACCTCCGGCGGGCCTTTTGACGGGCGGTACGGCTACGAGTACCTGAAAAGCATCGCCACGGAGTGCTTCGGCATCCCCTCGGTACAGCTGGTGACAGCGGAGGGCTTGGACATCTGGGGCAATGATCCGGAGGCGATCTTGCAGAGAGCCATAGAGGGACTTGCAGATGGTAAATAAGCTGCACTCAAACAATAAAAACGCCTTCCGGCTGCGGCTGGGAGGCGTTTTGCGCTGTGATTAAAAATCAAATTCCTCGCTTTTGGAAAAGGGAAAAAGAAAAAGCTCCCAGCAATGTGCTGAGAGCTTTTTTGGCAGCGGGAGAAGGATTCGAACCCTCACATACGGAGTCAGAGTCCGCTGTAAAAATTATCCATAGATTCTTTGGCTCGTTTAATAACATCCGGGGTTGTAGAAGTATAAATTTTGCTGGTCACAGAAATATCCGAATGACCCATGAGGTACTTTGCAATGTTGATCGGCACGCCGGCTCGCTGTAAATCTGTGCAGTATGTATGCCGCAAACAATATGGCACAAGATCTTCGGCTACTACGCTTTGCACGATTTTGTTCCGATAAACCTTAGCGCCCATTTGAATATCCAAGGCTCGCTTGAAGTTGTTCCAATAGTCATTTGCACTACTGGACGAGTGCATTTGCCCAGTGAGCGGTTGGCAGAAAAGAAGTTCATCTGCACTTTTTTTCTTGACCCAAAGGCGTTCATACAGATAATCGGGAATGGGGAGCACTCGCACCCCAGCGGAAGTTTTTGGGTCTTTGATTACAACTTTTGTTCCGCTTTCTACGGCACGACTAATAGTTATTGTTCGTTCCTCAAAATCGACATCCCCCCACCGCAATGCTATTGCTTCACTGGGTCTTACTCCCGTTTGAAGTAGAGTCAACACATAAAGCCCAGCATAGTGCTTCTCAGCCAACAGCAGTATTTCCCTTCTCTCAAAATCCGTAATACCGCGGTGCGTTCCTTCTGGAGCCTTTGGAAGCATGATATTCTCCGATGGGTCGCTCAATATCAACTTGCATGATTTTGCTCGTCGAAACATAGCTTGAATCACGATTTTTACTTTTTGGGCTGTAGACTTGCTGCTACAGGCGCTGTTCAGTATCTCCTGAAGTTGCACCTCTGTTACTGATCTCATTGGTATATCACCGATTTTCGGCAAAATGTAGTGTTTCAGCTTCTGCTGGTACATTGCTGCCGACTTTTTGGTAATGTCACGGTTTGCAATAAATGTGCTATACCATTGCTCTGCCCACTTTGAAACACTCATGTCGGGTGATTGGTAGCACTGAGTAAGTTCTTCGAGCAGAGCTTTAATATCTTGGACATCCATTCTTTTCTTGTTTCTCCTTACTTGCTGTGAATTTCCATATTATACCATATCCGGCAATACGGTGCATGAACCGTGTTGCCGGTTTTCATACCCCTCTTCCTTTCTGGTGGGGAAAGCAGCCTGTGGGTTCCGTTTCCACAAGCTGCGACCCTCACCGCAGCAAGGAGCACACTCGCAAGAATTCAGTTTATATCCGGCAGGCCGGCGCATGAGCCAAACTGTCGGTTGACCTCCGATCCGGCAGGGGTGCGCACCCCTGCCGGACAACTTTATCGGAGGAAAAATAAAAACACACAGGAGGCAAAAAATGAAAACAATCGCTATTTGCAATCAAAAAGGCGGCGTCGGTAAGACGACCACCACCATCAATCTGGGTGCCGCTCTGGCCAAGCTGGGTAAGCGTGTGCTGCTCATTGACCTGGATCCCCAGCGCAACCTCAGCGACACACTGGGCTATGTCCCCGACAACACGCCCAGCACCGTCAATGAGCTGATCTACTTCACCGCTTACAATATGCCGGTGACCATGGCCAATTTTGTCCGGCATCATGACGGAGAGAACCTGGACTATATACCGGCCACGCCGGCACTGTCCAGCGCTCCTACCCTGCTGGCCACGGTGGCCGACGGAGCACGGGTGCTGGCACGAGCAATTGCGGGGTTTGACATGGGCAACAGCGCAGACGGCTATGACTACTGCCTGCTGGACTGCAAACCGTCGCTGGATCTGCTGACCATCAACGCTCTGGCAGCGGCAGACGGTTTGCTGGTGCCGGTGGAGCCGGAGGAGTACGCCGTTGCCGGCATTTCCGACCTGCTGGGCACAATGAGCCAGGTACAGCGCTCGTATAACCCTCCGTTGGAGCTGCTGGGTGTGCTGCTTACCCGCTGTGATCGGCGCCGCAGCAGCATCCACCGTGTGCGGGATGATCTGATTGCCGCGCTGGGCGATAAGGTATTTAATACCATGATTCCCTACTTGACCGAGGCCAGCAATGCACCTCGTGAGCGGCGCAGCTGCGTGAGCAAAGAGGGCAGCGAGATCGGGCAGGCCTACATGGCCGTGGCAAAGGAGGTGCTGCATCGTGGATGATTATAAAATTCATGTAGAGCTGGCTGTGGACATCCCACGGGATAGCAAGCTGGGCGAGCGCATCATTGCCTTCTCCAAGGCAAGCGGTAAATCACCGGAGCAGGTGGCCAAAGATTTAGCCGTCTATGGGTTTATGGATCATATCAGACAGATGATGCCTGTGGCACTGAGCGAGGGCTGGTTTGAGCCTCGGCCATCAAGGCTGCTGGATATTACGGAGGGAGAATAAATGACCTTACAGGAACGCCTTGCCATGTCGCAAGGGCAGGATAACGGCATGTCCATTATCCTGGGCGGCATCCCTGCCGTCAATCAGGAGCAGGTGCAGCAGCTGCCGGTGACGGCGCTGCGCCCCAAGAGCAACCACACCTTCAAGGTGCGGACGGACAGCGCACATTATGCGGCGCTGGTAGACAGCATCCGCAGCAGCGGTATACAAACGCCCCTGCTGGTGCGTCGTGACCCGATGCAGCCTGGCGCCTATGAGATCATCGCCGGTCACACCCGTTGGACGGCGGCGCAGGAGCTGGGACTGACCACGGTGCCCTGCATCGTGGCGCAGCTCTCCGATGCAGACGCCGACATCATGATGGCGGAGACCAACATCCAGCGTCCGGATTGGCTGCCCTCCGAGCGAGCCAGGACATACAAAGTGTGGCTGGAAGCCGTTCAAACCGAAACGGGTATAACGCAGGGACAACGGACAGATACAACTTCGGGCACTGAGTGCCCGAAGTTGGGAAGAAACCGAGATGTTGCCGCTCAGCGTTTCGGAATCGGCTCTAAAACGCTGGATATGTATATCAAACTCAATGACCTTACGCCGGAGCTGCTGGATATGGTAGACGCCAATGCGCTGGACGCCAAGACCGGCATCCAAGTGAAAGCCGGGTATCAGGTGGCATTTCTCTCCCCTATCAGCCAGCAGGTTGTGGCGGCTGTGTTGGGAGACTATCCAGAGATCCTGTTGAAAGAAACACAGGCCAAAGCGCTGCGGCAGGCGGAGATGGACGGACATCTGACGGTGTGCGCGGTAGAGCAGGCACTGGGATTGTCTGATGAGAGAAAGCCCCTGCAGATGAAGCGTATTAGTTTCGCTGTCCCAGAGGTGCTGTTGCCGGAAGGCGCAAAGCAGCTCACGAAAGACTCTGCATTTCAGGCCGCTTTGGCGGCGTGGATCAGGGCGTATATGGGCAAGAAGGAGAAAGCCTATGAAGAATAACAAAATACGGCCACACTCCATACCAGAAGTCCCGTGTCGGGGCTGCCAGTACGAGCACGGACGATGTGCAAGCGGCCAGTGTAAAAAATGGCGGCAGTGGTTTTCCGTTTGCTGGCCTATTGTTACGGGGCGATCGACGGGATGCACAACCAAGGAACCGTCGAGGCGGTGATGATTTGCTTTGTGGGAAGGGATGTGATACAATATGAAAGACATAGATAGGCAGTTAAATATATGCCTGGCATGGGGTGGCATCAACATATTTCTGCTTCTCGCGGTCTGCATTTGTGGAGCACTCAGTGAGGCGGGCTATCTGGTGCTCCCATCGGAAAGTGAGGGAAACATGGAACACTGGGTATCGCTTGGAATTGGTATTGCAAGTTCGCTGATCGTATCTGCATTAGTAAGCATATTTACTTACAAGCAATTTCTAATCAAAGCTGAAAAAAATATCGCAGCTGAACTGACTTCCAAGCTGGAGCTGGCAGTAAAGGCCGGACTGAATCAGCTGCGCATGATTTCCGACCGCCTGAATCCATCCAACAGTATGATGCACGATGAACATACCGAACTGAAAGCAGACCACAAGGAACTACGGGCTTATCTGCAAGAAGCCGCCAAACGGCAAGATGCAGCTGACGCACGATATGGCCAGCTGGATGCAGCCGGTAAGGGGATCGTGGATGCCATGCGGGTGCTGGAGGGGTTCAGCGAAGTCTTTCAGAGCATGAACAGTAAGGTTTTGGAGCTGGAGCACCAAGTGAAGGAACTCCAGCGTGAAAAGGAGCAGCTGCAAGAGCAGGTGCAGCGGGATGCAGGAAAACAGCAGTCCATAGATTGGACTCACGGCCATGGCCGGGCTGATGATATGGAATTTGAACGGTAAGTTGAGATTTACATTTGACATTTGCCCAATGGTTGCGTATAATAAAAGCGGAATAGAGATATTTCAAATGTTTCTCCGCTGACCGGCAGCGGAGTTCAAATAAGTAACCGGGCGCAAATGTTTCTCCGCCGACCGACGGCGGAGTCCAAATAAATAGTCGGGTTCAAATCTTACGAGCTTTGCTTTGGCAAGGCTCGTTCTTTTTAGGTGAATTATGCAGACAGGACATTTTTACTTTATATCCGACGAATTTTTCTCAAAGTACGATCGGGATAAACTGCTTATGAAAAACAGCGAAGGCGTACACTCTCGCCCATGCTTTTACGCATTCCCAGATCGTCAGCGCCCTTACATATTCTGGTGTATTCCTATTTCTTCCCAGATAGAAAAATATGAGAACATCGTGCAGAGGAAGCTCCAGCGCCAGATGGATCGAGGTGTTAGGAAACCTAAATGCAACACGATTCGCTTTGGGGATGTAATGGGACAGCGGCGAGCGTTTCTCATTCAAAATATGTTCCCTGTTACAGAGGAATATATTACCGAGCCATACATTGATCGCAACACAAAAAATCCAGTTACGGTAGATCCGAAGACTGAGCGTGATGTTTGTACCAATGCCAAAGATGTCTTGAAGCTGGTAATGCGCGGGTATAGGCAGCTGGTTTTCCCAAACATTATGGAAATGGTTCAGCAGTTGGCCGCTGATTATCAGCAACAGCACACGCAGAACGACTTCGGCCTAAAGAATGCCATGGCCAAGCTCAACCCCGTGGAACAGGAGCAAAAGTCTGTTGTCCGGAAGGATGAAGATTGGACTTACTGACCGCAGCGGGTATGATTCTGAGCAAACGGGCACTGAGTTCCCGTTTGCTCTTTGCTCCACGACTTTCCCAAAAGGATTTAACTTCGGGCACCGAGTGCCCGAAGTTAAAAAGGCTCCATACCAATAAGTAAACAAACCAAGCAGCAGCGGCAGCCGAAAGGCTGCCGCTGTTCTCGTCAAAAGGAGGATCTATGACGACCATATTATTAATCATATTGATTGCCTTATGCGTGAGGCTGCTCTTTGTAGTTGCAAATCTCGGTGGAGATATATCTGCTGTGCTATCGACACTACTGATCGCTCTGGCCATGGCTCTCATTGCCGGTGCTGCTACGATTCTTCGCCGCTGAAAATTTCTATCAAAAGGAGGAATCCATCATGCTGAAAGACCGCAAAGGCTCCTACCCATACCCCAAGCGGGATGTGAGCAAGATCCCCATGTTTAACTATGCCGAGATGGATCGGCAGCGGCAGGAGCAGGCAGAGCAGGCCGCCCAGCGCTGGTCGTTTAGTCCTCTCCCCGGCCAAATGCCGGAGGAGCGGAGCGAGGATGACGCCGTGGAGCTGCCGCTGAAGGATCTGTCCGCCAGTCCCAAGAACGCCTTCCGCCAGTTGGACGAGGAAACCTACTCCGAGCTGAAAGCCTCTCTGCAGGCCAGCGGGCTGGTGTACCCCATCATCGTTCGACCCAAGGACAGCATCCAGAGCTATCCCATCAATGGTGAGTATGAGATCCTTGCTGGGCATAACCGTGTCCGAGCTGCCAAAGATCTGGGATGGGCAACCATCAAGGCCAGCATCGTTCGGGTGGACGATGTGCAGGCGGTACGGATCATCAATGATTCAAACCTCCAGCGCACCGGCGTGACCGAGTTGGAAAAGGCATGGGCATACCGGCAGCTGTTTGATGCCATGCAGCGGCAAGGGCAGCGCACCGATCTGATGGTAGAGCTGGAGGGACAGGGTGCCATGGAAGATGACGACGGACTTCCGGACACCGTGGCCGAAAGTCCCAAGAAAGAAACCGCAAGTCTTATTGGTGAGATGTACGGGCAGTCCGGCAGAACTGTCCGTCGAAAAATCCGTCTTACCTACCTCATCGACGAGCCGTACCGGCTCTATGAGCGGAAGGACATCTCGCAGGGTGCTGCGGTAGACCTATCCTATCTGGATGCCGACACGCAGCGGCTGCTGCTCCAGCTTCGGCGCACCCATCGCTTCCCGCTGACGGATAGCAACTGCCATGCGCTGCGGGTGGATTACAACGATTGGAGCCGCAACGGCAGCGAGGCAAAATATGCCCCTCAACGGCTGCTGCGGATCATGCAGGCTCCGGCAGCAGATTCGGAGACCGCTGCACCGGTGCCGATGAAGCCCCGAAAGTACACTGTGCCGGAGACGCTGTTCCCTGCTACCATAAAGAAGCGTGACCGAGAGGCGTATGTGGAGAAAGCCCTGCGCTATGTGCTGGAGCACAATGTGGAATTGTGAGGAGGTAGTTTCATGAACACGGGCGATAGGAAAATCAGTCTCAAGCCACACCACTACATTGTTACGCTCAACATAGAGAGTGAGTTGCCGGAAGAAGACCTGTATGAAAAGCTGTGCTGCGGGTATAGCTGGCCTAACACGGAGAAAGTCCATGCCATAGGTATCCTCAACACGACAAGAGTACATCACTTTTACAGAACCACATACCGGAACATGGTGCGGGCGGAGTTGAAGGCGATGGAAATGCACATTACCGCCTTAGCGGAACAACTTGCTTCGAAGAAAAAATATTTGAATAAACAGTTGTGGTTCCGAAAGAAGTAGCCCACTCGGCTAAAATAAGTATGGGCGATGGAGCAGCCCTTACCATCTCTAATACCTTTTCAAAGATGTCCGCATCATTGAAAAGGGTAACGATATGAAAGCGTTCATCCTCTACAGACGGAAACGCAAAGTATATTGTTTTTTTTCGCCTCGTTGCACTGCAAGTAGCTACATTCGATAAGTTTTAGCCCATTCACATATTTAGTATACAAATATGATGTTTTTTTGCCAACAAAAATATCTTTAACCTTAAGGCCATTTCCTACGGCATGGTTATTGTCGTGATAGCAGCAAAACTTGTAAAGGTTCCGAATTGTATTGAGCTTAATTTGGGTAACAGCTTTTGTGTCTCCACCAACTGTACCTACTCCCTTGCCAGCGCGGCTCTTTGAGTGAGTAACTAAAAAATAAAGATGTTTTAATGAAAAGTCCTTCGGGGCATTCATATCAATTTGACCGTTTATGGCTTCTGCATAAGGCATCCAGCAATCGGCATCGTGCATTCCGCGCCGAAAGAAATGAGCGGCTCTCTTATTTGATGAAATGGCTCTGTAACGAAAAACGCACGAGCACCCAGGACAATAATAATCTCTTTCCCTCTCGGTGGCAGTCAAAATCTCATCTGCCGAGATTGCATTCTCAATGGAATCTGTGTTGCTTTTTCTAGCAAAGAAAGACATAGCAGGCTCCTTTCATTTGTATTGACAACGAGGTAAGCGCATGAATATCGACTAATGCGGGGAAAGACAGTTTCCCCGCATTGCGCCGCTGCGGCGGCTGTCGAGAAAAGCGACAAAACTGCAAAAACCTTCATATTTGCAGTATATGCAAAAAATCTTGATAAATCAAGGTTTTCCAGCCTCGCTTTTTTCGACTTAGCAAGATATACCAAACCTGCCCACCCTTCGGGTGTTCAGCTTAGGTATATCCGAGACAGTCGCCCTCACAGGTATGTTCGGGTTGCAATGGGGTTGCGACCCCCTTGACCCTTGGGGGACGCTCGCCGGAAGTGCGAGCGGCAACCGGGGTGCATTTGCATGCACGCTCGGTTGAAGGTATTCGCCTTACGGCGAACGATATAAAATGCTTTGTGCCGCTGCGGCACAAAGCACAGCTGTTGAAAGGAGAGCGCATGGCAGCATTTAAGAAGTTTGGCGGATTGCGGGCTTCCTCTGGATGCCTGCGCCACATCCTGCGGGAGGTTAAGCGGCCAACTAACATCGACATTGATCCAGACCGCACGAAGCTGAATTACGACTTGGCACCGCAGCGTAGAATGAAGCCATATACCTACTTGAAAAAGAGATTGGGCGAGTTGCGTTGTCGGGATCGGGCGGATTTAAATGTCATGTGCGGGTGGGTCATTACCAAACCCAAGGATCTTCCGGAAAGGGAGGAGCGTCGGTTCTTCCGGCTCTGCTATGATTTCCTGATCCAGCGCTACGGCGGAGAACAGAATGTAGTGACAGCCGCCGTGCATCGGGACGAAAGCGGCGAATCGCATTTGCATTTCTGCTGGATTCCAGTCACTAAGCACACACCCTCTCCATTGCTGGAAAAAGTCGTGCGCTACTTTGAGCAGCACCCCACCGAAACCAATGTATCAAAAATTGCTCAGGAACTGGGCGTGAGCCGCAAGACCGTTCGGCGCTACCGAAACTGCACGGCGGCGGACATCCAGCGGGAGAAGGTGAGTGCAAAGGAGGTTGTCGATCGTGCTGAGCTGATTTCTTTCCACCCAGATCTTAGAGCTTGGCTTCTGCGCCACGGACTGGATGCCAATGTCAACAGCGGCATTACCACGGAGCAGGGCGGCAACCGCACAGTGGCAGAGCTGAAGCAGGAGCGTGAGCGGCTGCGAGAGCAGCACACCACGACACACGAACACGAATTTTAATTTCAGGAGGAAAAGACCATGTTGAACAGAATCATTATTATGGGACGCTTGACCCGTGATCCGGAGCTGCGCCGCACGCAAAACAGTACGGCAGTCGCCAGCTTCACGCTGGCGGTGGATCGGGACTTCAAAGGCGAGGACGGCAAGCGAGCCACGGACTTTATCGACATTGTAGCATGGAGAGCTGTAGCCGAGTTTGTGGCCAAGTATTTCACCAAAGGCCGCATGGCCATTGTGGAGGGGCGTCTGCAGCTCCGTGACTGGAAGGACAAGGATGGCAACGCACGGCGCAGCGCCGAAGTCATTGCCGACAATGTGTACTTCGGCGACTCCAAGAGAGACAGCGGCGCAGCCGAAGACAGCTTAGGCAATGTAGCGCCGGAAGAATTGGAAGATGATCTGCCGCTATGATCTCCGGCAGTAAGCTGTCTTCAAAGCAAAATATCCAAGGAACCACATTGCGGTTCCTTTTTTCATACATAAATTCTAAAGAAAAGGAGCGCATTATGAAAAAGAAAACCAACAGGCGTCTGTCTCTGCTGCTGGCTGTGGTACTGGCGCTGGGACTTATTTTCCCGTCTCTTGCCGCCACGGCCTACGCAGCCAGTCTCGGCGCCAAAATTACCACCTCAAACAAAGAATATGTTTCTGTCAACGGTGTAAGCTACAGCAACTCCTCGGGAATGGCCGATATTTCGGGCTATAAAAATGTAAAATGGCTGTGTATGAAGCCGGCCGGAAAGACCCCCGCAGTAGGGAATAGCTTCTCTGTATCGGAAGTCTATGGCGTATATCGGTCTTTTGCTTGGCTGGCGGAGAACACAACAGACCGAGCTCGCCTTTGGCTTATTCACCAAGCTGTGAGCCAGTACAACGGCACCGGTAACGGCATATTCTTCGATGCGATCAAGGCCGTTTACAATGAGGGAGTCAACTACGACCAATCCAAGATCCCCGATAACTTTATAGTGTTTCGAGCGGATCCAATCACAAACAGTAGGGATCAGATCTGCCTTATGTGGACTTATCAGCCCACCGGCAAGGTGACGCTGACCAAGAGCAGCGCCAATCCGGCCTTGACGGATGGCAACAGCTGCTATTCTCTGGCCGGAGCTGTATACGGCATATATGGCAGTGAGTCGGACGCCCTGGCAGATCGCAGCCGGCTGGGCACTCTGACCACAGACGCAAACGGAAATTCCGGATCACTGGAGCTGAAGGCCGGCACCTACTGGCGTCGTGAGCTGGTGGCGCCCAAGGGCTATGCGCTGGACAGCAGGGCTTATTCCTTCACGGTAAACAGCGGTCAGACCACTACCTTGCGGGTAACGGATAACCCCCAGAGCGACCCTGTGGGTGTACTGCTGAAAAAGCTGGATGCCACAAGCGGTGATGGTGAGATGCGTTGACGGCTGAAAAGGCCGCCCGGGCTTTTTAAGCTCGAACTGCTGCACCGATGGGCGGCAACGCCCACACTGAGCTGCGGAGTGCGTCGGCCATATGGAGTATGGCCGGGGTGCTGATCCCGCTAAAGTCGGTCGAATGTGCCTAAGTCCTTTGGGATATGGCGCAGATAGGCCGGGTGTCGGATAGGCAGGGAGAGAATGTGCGGCCTGCACACGCCGCACTGACGAACCTCCGAAGGTACGGGGCGCTTGACAGGCGAAAGCCTGTATAGCGGTTGAGGCCGAGTAGCTATCATCACGGTGAAAGACCTTTTGAAAAAAGACCGCTACCCCATAGGACGGCTCCTAACCCTATCCAATGATAGGTGCAGTGGAACACAGAAAACAGCTTGCTTGCATAGCTACTCACTCCATGAGGCGGGCAGGCTGCGAGAGCGGCGTCACGAGCGAGGAAGTCCCTGTAATGGGGATGGAGCAACAGGCGCCAGTCATATCTTAAAATTGACACAAAAGATACCCATTTGCATTTTCTGCTAAAACATGGTATGTTAGAATCAAATAGGAAACCTGCGGAGAAAGGAGCGCTATATGAAAAAGCTATTTGCCCTGTTCCTGGCTGTGGCCATGGCACTGACCGTGGTGGCCTGCGGCAAGAAAACGGAAGACGCTGCCAAGGATAAGATCGGCACGGCGGAGACCGGCATGGAATTTTATATTGCCATCGGCGAGGACGGCAGCAAGACTGTGGTAGATAAATCCGGCGCTGCGGCCGAGGGCTTCACGCTGGATGCCAGCGGCAACATCGTGGACAAGGATGGGCAGATCATCGTGGCTGCCGATAAGGTGCAGCAGCTGCCCACAGGGGAGACCAAGCCCAACGAGAACAGCGAGCTGAGCAACGGCAGCGGCGATAGCAGCTCCGTTCCTTCCGCCAGTGGCAGCACCGGCAGCGAAGCCAAGAACAGCACCGATTCCGCAGGCAGCGGATCCTCCGACAACAAGGCGCCCTCCGGCACCGGCGGCTCTGGTAGTTCCGGCAATTCCGGCAGCTCCTCCAGCGGCGGCAGCAACTCCGGCAGCACGCCGACAGCGCCGGATCCCAAGTCGGCGCACCAGCACAGCTGGGAACCGGTGTATCGGACGGTCGAAGATTATGAGATGCGTGAAATCAGCTATTGCGTGACCTGTGGCCAAGATATGACAGGATGGTCTAATACTCAACTAATTGAACATAGTGACTATCATCTGGATCGAGGTGAGAGTGACCAGTGGCGTTCTGAAGGGCGGCAAGTCAAGGTGGGTGAGCACCAAGAAATAGATCATTACATCTGTTCTTGCGGCTCCACAAAAGCTCCCTAAATTCGCAGTTGACATTTATACGGAGGAAGTCTATACTAAGTATAGGCAAGTTGCCTATAAGAATGATATATTCCAGTGCAAAAAAAGCAGCGGCTGGGGGTGCCACCCCAGCCGCTGCGCCCGTCAAGGGCGATTGCTGTTGTTCCATTTATCCCAGAGATAGCAAGCTATCAAACTGGCAGTGATGGACAGCAAAAATGAAAGAATGATTTCCAGTGCAATTCACCTCCTTTCGCACTTGTGCAGAAAGAAGAGATGTAATCGCCCTGACGAGCCATTGACAGTATAGCATAGCTTATCTCTATAATACAACAGAACATTCCATATTTTGCCGACTTTAGCAGGTCGGCATTTTTTGTGTCAATTTTATTATAAGATATGATGGAACGCCCGGTACGCTGAAAGGTGTACGCCGGGTGTGAGCCGGGGGAAAAGGCAGAGAGAAGTCAAAGCCTTACCTATCGGCATAAGTGGCCAGCGGTAATGCGTCGTTGGCCGGTGCAGAATTTACCTTCAGGTACTATGACGGGCAATATGCCACCGTGGCGGAGGCCGAGGCCAGTGGTGCGTCTACCCGCACTTGGGTTTTCAAAACCAATGAAAAGGGACGAATTCGTATTATGGATGAATCCCTCAAGGTGTCTGGAGATAATTTGTTTTATAATAGCATGGGACAAATCACCCTCCCCGTTGGCACACTGCTGATCCAAGAAACCAAGGCGCCGGAGGGCTATCTGATCGACCCCACCGTGTATGTCCGCAACATCACCCCCGATGGGACGCTGGAGGCCGTCAACAGCTACAATGCCCCTGTTGTGCAGGAGCAGGTCATTATGGGTCGGATCCAGATCGTGAAGCACACAGACACCGGCGTCACCAAGGTGGAAACGCCGGAGGTGGGTGCTACCTTCAACATCTACCTTGTCTCTGCCGGCAGCTATGACGCTGCTCCGGCAAGTACCAGGGCGCAGCTCACCATTGACAAGGACGGCTTTGCCATCTCTCCCTACCTGCCCTACGGCCTCTATGCCGTAGAGCAGACCTCCGGCTGGGAGGGTAGTAAGCTGATGGAGCCTTTCACCGTGATGATCGGCGAAAACGGCAAGACCTACAGCTATATCATCAATAACCAGCGGTTCTACAGCTACCTAAAGGTGGTGAAGGTAGACGCCATCACCGGTGTGGCCATCCCCGCAGCAGGCGTCGGCTTCCAGATCATTGACCCCGATGGACAGAAGCTGGAGTGGTGGGGCGCAGACACCTGGTATACGGACGGCAGCGGCGTTATGAAGCTGCCCTGTGAGCTGGAGTATGGCCGAGGCTATCAGGCCGTGGAGGTAGTGGCTCCCAGCGGCTATGTGCTGGCAGACGCACCTTTCCAATTTGATGTGCTGCCTGAAAATGCAGCCCAGGAGGACGGCCTGACTGTGATTACCCTAACAGCCCCAAACAGCCCCACCCAGATCAGCGTGGCCAAGGTGGACTATCAGGGCACTTTCGTTGCCGGTGCTACCCTGCAGCTGCTGGATAAGGACGGCAATGTGGCCGCCGAATGGGTGACGGGGGACGCACCCCATATACTGTATGGCCTGCCCATCGGCGCAGCGTACACGCTGCACGAAGCGGCAGCACCGGAGGGCTGGCTGCTGGCGGAGGACATGACCTTCACCGTGCAGGACACCGCCGAGGTGCAGACCATCACCATGGAGGACGAGCGGGTGCCGGAACTACATACCACGGCAACCGTTGACGGAAAAAAGTCCGTTGTGGCAGGCGGCGTATACGAGCTGAAGGATGTGGTTGCGTATGCGGATCTGATCCCTGGTCGAGAATACCAACTGACTGCAAAAGTCATGGACAAAGCCACTGGGTCGGTGCTGACGCAGGACGGCGAGGAGCTGATGAAAACCATTTCCTTTACGCCCGCCGAAGAAACCGGCACGGTGGAGATAACCTTTGCATTGGACACCACGCTGCTGGGGAGCAAAGAGCTTGTCATTTTTGAGTATCTTTCCAAAGACGGGCGAGAGATCGCTGACCATGTAGATATGCTGGACGAGGAGCAAACGGTGCAGATCGAGCCGGCCATCGGGATCATCACCATCAAGGATAAGCCCAGCTTTATTGAATCCATAAAAACCGGAGATGTAGGGATCGGGGCTGCTGTGATCGCGCTGCTGTGCGCTGCTGCCGCCTTGCTGGTTATTGTGCTGCATAAACGAAAAAAGCAGAATTAATCTTATCACAAAAAAGGAGAGGGCAAACGCCCTCTCCTTTTGCGCGAAAATACTTTTTAAGGAGGGAAATCCATGGAAGTTAAAAGACACCTCTTGGCCGGCCTGCTTCTGCTGTCTACGATGCAGATGGCTTGGGCGACAGAAGGCAGTGAAACCGCCACAGATGGCAATACGGTGATAAAAAACTATCCTTTTGTGGCGGCCAGCCAGGAGGATCTAAAGTATGATGTGCCGCAGGAATTGACGGTGGACGGCAAAATCTACAAGCTCAAGGATGTGAGCTATGAGATCACAGGCCACGAGGATCCTGTGACGGTAACAAAAGCGGTGCAGGTCTTTGACAAGGCCGACTACGACAGGGAGATCACAGAAACTGTGGACGAAACCGCGCTGCGTTTGGTTGCCACAACACCTGTATGGCATGAAACGCCGGCAGCGACGATTACGAAAGAATATGACCGTCAGGGTGCCGTAGCGTCGGAGCTGGAGCGGGATGGCAGAACCTATACGCTGCAGGCTGTGACGGTCGGTACAAAGCACACTGAACTGATGGTGCCGGCCATCTTTCAAACCAGCAATCCGTATAGTAATCTGTTTGCCTTTGGCGGGCAAACCATCGAGCTGACGGATAGTGCAGCGCCCATTTGGGATGGCTGGGAAGAGGCTGTCAAGGCAGAGTTGGGGTTGAACGGCAGCAGCTATACGCTGTCAGGCGGCAGATGGGACGGCGATTTCCGGCAGCAGCACCTCTGGGATGGCAGCTATACCCGCACGGCCATCTATACCGGCACGAGGGAAACGCCCGTCTGGACGGCCACCTATCAGTCGGCGCCGGAGTACACGGCGGAGATCACCTATGTGGACGAGAAATACCCTGACGGGCAATATGCGGCGCTGGCCGTTGCCTCCTATACGCCGGACACAAGCGTAATAGAAATCGTGCTGAAGGTCGGGTGCGGCGCAGCGGTTTTGGCACTGGCTGCAGCCTGCATTGTGCGGCTTTTGGAAAAAAACCACAAGAAAAACAAGGACGAAGAAAGCGAGGAGTAATTATGGATGGATTGATCGGAGGACTGTATGAGATCGTGCCAGCACTGCAGAAGCTGGCGGCAGCGCTGACGATCCTTGCACTGGTGGTGCTGGGCATCGGCGTTATTACCGGAGGCGCTGAGGGGCGGTCAAAATTCAAAGAAGTCATGAAGAACATTGTCATCGGCTGCGCCATAGCCTTTGGCGCAACCTCCCTGGGCAATATGCTCATGGGCTGGTTTTCCTAAACAAAATGATAGGGGGGCGGGGCTGCGGCTCCGTCCCCTATCCACTACATAATGCGGAGGTATGAAAATGAAAAAAACAGAATCCGTGAAGACCTGCCTGGACATCATCCCTGTTCGTTGCTGGAGTTCGGCGGCAGGCGCTTTTCTTTTTGAAAACGGCTCCTGTATGGATATATGCAGGGTCATTCCCCGAGACCTGCAGAACATTGCCGATGATGAGCTGGAAATAGAGATCTATCAGTTTACAAAAATCCTGAAAACCGTAGGCTGTGATCTGAAATTTTTAAGCATGAAATTTCCGCTGTCGCTGGCACGGCAGAAGGAAGTCCTGTGCCACCATCGGCAGCTGGCACAGGACGAAGCACGCATACGCTGGCTGGATCGCCAGATCCGTGAACTGGAGCTGGCGGAAACCAATATCAGCTCCCAGCATTTCTATCTTGCCTTTTGGGGCAAGGATGCAGACACATTAAAAACCGTCCGTGACATGATCCGAAAATACGCCGCCACAGGCTACCGGCCGCTGGTGGAGGATATAGACCTGATCCAGAAAATCAAGGTATTGGAAAAACTTTCCAACATGAACACCGTTATTGATATTTACCCGAATTCGGATGCCGATTTCGTAGTCGGTGCTGATTATATGGGAGGCGAAGAATGAAAAAGAAAAACATCGCACGGAAAGAGCCGGCTTTGGACGCCCGACTTTTTGAGCCGATCCAGCCCCACGGCGGGATCACATTTGCAGGCTCGTCCTATATACGCATGGGAGATGGTTACTGCCGCTGCCTGCATATCTACGGCCTGCCCAACACACTGGACAGACACTGGCTGACGAGGATCTTCGCCGTCAGCGGCTGTATCTGTTCGTTCGATGTAGCCACGAAAAACCTGGCGGAGGCGAAGCGCAACATTAACCGCTCCATCGGCGAGTCAGGTGCCCGCGCCTATGCCGCCAAGGATTACAACGACCTCTATGACGCCGAAAAACGCAAAGCAGAGCTGCAGCAGCTCTACGACGAGCTGGAGCGCATGGGCGAGGTCATAAAACTCTGCGATTTCCGCATTTTCCTGCAGGCACGGACGCTGCAGGAGCTGGAGGAGAAGACAAAGGATCTGCTGGACAATCTGGATGCCTCCGGCTATAAGACTACCACCCTGCTGGGAGAGCAGAAAACGGAGTGGCAGTCGCTCTATGAACCCTTTGCAGTTACCCACGCCAAGCCCGTGGTCATGAAAGGTCTGTCCCTTACGGCTCGGCAGTTGGCGGAGGGTTATCCTTTTGATTACAGCGATCTGCTGGATGAGCAGGGAGCGCTGCTGGGCTTTACGGATATGGGCGGCGCCGTGGTGTTCGATCTCTTTTCCAAAACGGTCAAGAGAAAACATTATAATGCCGCCGTCTGCGGCGATATGGGCAGCGGCAAGTCTACGCTGCTGAAAAAGCTGTTCAAGCAAAACGCCAGCAGCGGGAACAACATCCGCTGCTTTGATGTATCCGGAGAGTTCTCCGCCCTTACGCTGGAGTTCGGCGGCAAGATCATCCGCTGCTCCGGCGTAGACGGGATGCTGAATCCGTTGGAGATCCTGCGCTCCGGAGATGATGACTATGCTTCCTATGCCCGGCATATCTCCAAGCTGCAGGCGTTCTTCCGCTGCATCAATCCCTCTATGAGTGACCAACTCCTGCAGGAGTTGGCCAACTATCTGCGGGAGTTTTACGCAGGCTTTGGCTTGGTGCCTACGGACACCGGCTCCGTCACAGGTCGGGGCGCCGCGGACTATCCCACCCTCTCCCAGTTTCGGGAGTTTTTGCAGGGCTACATCGCCTATGTGGCGCAGCAGGATCGGACGGCAGAAACGGAGGTAGAGACCGCCATCCATGTGGAGCGGGCAAAAAATCTTGATATCATTCTGGGCGCCGTGGAGAATCTTTGCAATAACTATGGCAGGCTCTTTGACGGCCACACCACCATCTCCGACATTACAGCAGAGCGGATCGTCACCTTTGACATCTCCACCATTAAGGAGCTGGGCAATGTATTTACGGCGCAGATGCAGAATCTGGTGTCATTGTGCTGGGATAACGCCATTGCCGTAGGCGCCCCAGAAAAAGAGAAATGGGAAAGCGGAGAATACGCCATCGAGGACATCACAAAGTTCCTCATACTCATAGACGAGAGCCACCGTTGGGTGAATACCTCCATGCCCCTGATATTGGACATGGTGACCCGGTATCTCAGGGAAGCCCGAAAGTATTTCGCCGGCATCGTGCTGGCCTCCCAAAGCGTTCGAGACTATATGCCGGAGGGCGACTTTTCCGGTGCGGATAAGATCCGCATCCTCTTTGAGCTGTGCCAATACAAATTCATGTTCAAGCAGGACAGCAGCGCCAAGGAGCATATCCGCAGGATCTTCGGGGAGGGTATGACCTTCTCGCAGGTGGAGAGCATCCCCTTTCTGGAGCAGGGGGAAAATGTCCTCTCCATTGCCGGAGCCGGAGCGCTGCAATTCCGTGTCTGGCTCAGCAAGGACTACGAGGCGACCCTCTTTTCAGGAGGTAGATAATGAAAAAAATAAAGAAATGGCTGCTTATGGGCAGCGCCGGTTTTTTGGCAGGCGGCTTTCTCCTGCTGCTTGTCGTCACGGCGGCGGGGGCATTTGCGGAGGATCTGTCCGCCGCCTTCGGCGGTCGGCGCACCGGTGCTGCTGCCGGCAATATGGATCCGGCCGGCAATGTGCCTGGCAAGGCCACCTATGTAGGCGTGGACGACACAGAAACGGATTTTTCCCGCCGAGTAGCTGCCGGCATTGCGGCCTCGAAGCCGGATCCGTTTTACAGCGGCTATGCCGGACTTTGTGAGCTGTGGGTCTACGATGTATACGCCGCAGCCGGCCTGCCCTGCAACGGCACCTGCTGTGCCTATAACCACGGTGTGCTCTCGGCGCAAAAGGAAGGGCTTATACCAAAAGGCGCCCTCATATTTTCCGGCGTCATCCCCAGCACTGGCAAGCTCTACGAGAATAACCACCGCGCCGGTGCCTTTTGCAATACCTGCGGGCACTATGCCGGCCATGTGGGGATCTATGTGGGCAACGGCTATGTGGTCGGCAGTCAGGTGCCCTTCCTGCAGTCCGTGGATGCGTGGATCAGCGTATACGGCTACGGCGGCTGGGCACGGAGATAGCGAAAGGAGGATGGAGCATGAAGATGAAAAAGGGCGTCTTGTGTCTGCTGCTGGCATTGCTGTGCCTGCTGCCTATGGGGACGGCTTGGGCGACGGCGGAAACTGAACCGTCGGCCTCGGCGGCCACGGCAGACGATCCCTATATCAAAGACGCCGCAGATGACAGCAGCGAAGCGGACGACCTCCAATGGTATCGGGACAACAGTGCCGTGTTGGAGAACAGAAGCATTATCAGAGACGCCCTGCGCAGCATCGGCTGGGGCGTCACAAAGCTGGTGTGCAAGCTGGCCAATGTGGCGGAGACCCTGTATACGAAGACCTTTGGCATGATCGACATCACCAATTATCCCCAAATAAATAAACTGCTGGAGACACTGAAGCCTGTCCTGGCAGCGCTGACCGTGCTCTGCTGTGCAGGGCTGGGCATCATGCTGCTGATGCAGCAGGAGAAGCACCCGCCGCTGCTGCGAAATATCCTGCTGGGTATAGTGGCCGTCAGCGCTTCGGCTTACCTGTTCTCCACCGCCAATGATCTGGTGATCTCCTTTCGGGACGGGATCCTCGGCAGCGACGAGCAGAAAAACCAATCCTATGCCTTGGTAAACAGTAATCTAATAGATCTGGTCAATGTAGACCTGCAGGGCGATATTAACGCCCTGAATTATAAGGCCGGCAAGGGCATCCTCTACGGTGCCGGTATAGCGGATCAGTATGATATGGACGGCATTGATCTCAGTGAAACCTTAGACTGGTACACAAAATCAAACGGCAAGGATCTGTACGGCTGGTCGGCCAACTTTAATAATCGGGTGAAGTTCCGCCTTGCCCATACGGCAGACGGGGATGTGACCCAGAAAAACTACGACGGTATCACCAAGGCCAACATCGGCAACGAGTTTTACTACCGATATTCCTTTGACTTCTGGGGCTGCCTGCTGCAGCTGGGTGCCCTGTGCATTTTGTTCCTGGCACTTTGCTATAAAAATATCCGCATAGCCTATGAGCTGGTGGTGGGGAGGATCATGGCTTATCTTTTTGCCGCAGATATAGGCGGCGGCGAGAAGCTGAAGAACACGCTGCTTTTCGTTCGGGATACCTACATCACCATGTGCGTGTGCGTCTTGTCCGTGAAGCTCTATGAGATCATGGTGGGCGCTATTACCTCCTTCGGTCTTACGGGGCTGGGCAAGGGGCTGGTGTCCCTATTCATTGCCTACGCCGTAATAGATGGCCCGAATCTGGTAGAGCGCATTTTGGGCATGGATGCCGGGCTTTCCTCCTCTGTGGGGCGTGCCATGGCCATCTTCGGCGCCGGTAAGGCCGCAGGCCGCACCGCTGCCAGACTGGGCGGCAAGGCGGTGCGTGGCGTAAAAAATACCGCTATGGCAGCGGCCGCCGGCACTACCGTCCGGCAGCGTCAGGCGAAAGGCTCCACCGGCGAGCAATTCGGCAAGAAGGTGCATCAGAAATTCCAAAGCGAAAAATCCGATCCTGCTGCACGGCAGCAGACCGCATCGGAGCAGCAGACGCAGCAGCAGCAACAGGCTGGGACAAAGCAGCAAGCATCCGCAGGCGGGGCGGAAAGTGCAGCATTTACCTCCGCATCGGCCGGAGCCGCTGCAGCTATGGATGCAGAGCAGCAGACGCCTCATTCATTCTCCTCTGATTTCATGGATGCACCTGCTGAAAAACAGCAACCGCCCCGTAGGGTATCGAATCCGGCTTTCTCCGCTGCCGTGAAGCGCCTAACCCCCAGCTCGGAATCGTCTGCCGAGGAGCGCAAGGACTTTAACCGCCAGGTGACGGCCATTGTACGGGGGCGGAAACATCGGGCTATCCAGCCACCCGCCGAGGCCAAGCCCTATCAGATAAAGAACTACGAGAAAGCCTTGCAGCTGGAGCAGGCCTATCATTCCTATTCCGGTGAAAAGCCGATAAAGGACAAAAAGAAGAAGGAGGATCAGGATGGCAATCGCTAATGTCACCACGCAGATCGAGAGCAAAACGAAAGTATCAAAGCATATCAACCTCAGCAGCCTGTATTTTATCGTAGGATACCTCATGCTGGCCTATATGCTCCGAGGCCTTGTCTATGATCTGCTGTTTATCCCGTACATGATCTTTTCCGGCTGCTGCGCCATCTATCTGGTGCTGCCGTCCCGCTATAACAAAGGCCGCACGCATTGGGAATCCATTGTGGTACTGCTGCGGGCGGATCGTGCCGTTTATCGGCCTTATATCGAGCCGGAGGGGGGCTTGGAGGTGGAGGACGATGTTTGATTCGGCGCTGCAAAAGCTGCAAAAGTCCGCACGGCCGCAGGGTGTCCGTGGCCTTCAGGTCTTCTGCATCATCTTCCTGCTGGGCAACCTGATCTTCTTTTCAATAGGTCTTTTTTTGCCGAAGCATTACAAGGATGTAGAAATCTCCCCCATAGGCACAGAGCTGGAGCTGGGCGATTACACTTTAACGCTGGATTCCTGGGACTGGGCGGAGAAGGACAGAGCCTTTGAGATCATTTTTGATGTGAAGGATCTGTCTTTGGATCGGGAGCCGGAATATACATTCCGCTTCCGCTGCGGCGACAGCCGCTACCGCTATACGATCTATCGGGATCTGGGCGACCTGCTGGTGGTGCGGGTCTCCGGCGTGGCCAGGAGCTTTGCGCAGGTATCTATGACCGTTTCTGTGGGCGGCACCAGTAAGTCCATTTACATGGATGACCGCTCCATGACCCATGTGGAGCGCCTGACAGACCGCTCCGACGCGACCTACCGTATCCGCGCCGTGGAAGGGAAAATTGCCGGCTATCAAGGATCCATAGAAAAGCTGGAGCAGCAGAAGACGGAGAAGGATGCCGACATCCAGCTTGCTTACGATAAACTGGAGGCGCTGCAGTCGTCCAAGGCCAGCAAGACGCCCCGGCAGCAGGAGGAGATCGACGCCAATATCCGCACCATGGCGGACAAACAGAGCCGGCTCCAAAGCGAGCTGGAGGACATCGTGCTGCAGCAGCAAGCTCTGCAGGCACAGCTGGAGCAGGAACAGCAGCTCTTGCTCCGGTTGCAGGGAGGAGGCGACGGCCAATGATCCTCTGTGTAGGTGACAGGATCAAAATGGGACACCTGACGGAAGCGCTGGAGCAGCGGCTGCATCAGGAGGTCACCTTCCTGCCGGAAGTGCCGGACATCCGCAGGCAGGAAAATGACATTCTGCTGGCCGCTCGGGGCGCCGATGCTATTATCTATGATACCAACGCCTATTATAACGACGGTGAGGAGCTTATAGGCGTCATTAAACGGATCTGGCGCACCAATCAGGTAACGCCCATCCTGCTGGTGCCTACCAGCAACCCAAAAAACGAGATCGTCAAGGCGGCGCTGGCCGTGCAGATCAAGAATATCATCAATGTAGCACTGACGCTGGGGGAGCAGAAAGACCAGCTGGAGAAGATCCTCACCGGCTACTACGCAGCCAACGATGACCGGGAAGACATCCGAGCGGCCGAGGCCGAGGTGGCGGAAGATACCAGAACTCTTACCTCTTTTGTTGGCCAGCTGTACGACGCCAAGCAGCGGGAGGAGGAGCGGGAGCACACGGTCATTGTGCGGAAGAAGGGGACGCCGCAGGTGCTGTTGGAGGCGCTGGGGACTGTCGTTCGGGTGCTGTTTGGCCTCGTGTCCATTGTGCTGATGGCCACAGCCATCCTAGCCTTGCTCTACGGCAACACACGGGAGCTGTTGCTGCAGAATTTACAGCAGCTTTGGCAGGAGGTATGCGCCATGTTGGGAATAGGAGGATAGCATGGATTTTTTTGAAAATATAGATGCCCTGCTCTGGAAGCTCTGCATCCTGGGTGGGATCCTGCTCATTGCAGCGGGGATCTGTCGGCTCCTGCTCCGTGGCCGCAGCCTACCAAGCAGCAGCCGACAGCGCTTACAGGTGCGGCAGGGACTGAAAGGCAGCGGGCTGAAGACGGGAAAAACGCCGGACGGGTTCACCTTCGGCCGGAAGGGCGGGGAGAAAGTCTATCTGCCCTGCGATGCGGAGGGGCATATCGCCGTTTTTGGCGGCAGCGGCGAAGGTAAGACCTCGGCGCTGCTGATCCCATCCCTTCGTGCGTGGAGCGGCTCATTTTTCTGCATTGACATCTCCGGAGATATATCCAAAAATGTCCCCTGCGAGAACAAGATCATTCTCTCGCCGGATGATCCGGAGCATTCTGTCATCTATAATGTCTTTGACGAGATAGACCGCGCGGAGGATCCCGACGAGCGTCGTGCGCTGCTGGAGCAGCTCACCTTCTCCATTCTGCCTTTAGCACCGAAAGCAACGAGTGCGGAGCGCTACTTCACGGAAACCGCACGGAAGATCCTGCTGGCATCTTTCGTGGCGTTCTACGATAGAGGACTTGATTTCTGTGAGATTATGCGGGTGGTTTTTATGAATTCCCCGAAAGGCTTGTTTCAGCTAATTTCTGCCCAAGAAAACCAGCGGGCTATAGGCTATATCCAGACGCTGGCGCAAGAGAATGAAAAGAACATAGCCGGAGCCAAGTCCACACTGGATGAAAACATCAAGCTCTTTGCCGATTACAGTAAAATGGAGCGGATCCTGCGCCGGCCGGCCAGCGCCGCCGAGCCGTATCTGGCTCCGTCGGATCTGGAGTCGTCCCATATCTTTCTGGTGGTGCCGGACAAAAAGCAGGAGTTCTACGGCCTGTTTTGTAACATTGTGGTGGCGCAGATGCTGGATTATATCGGTCAGCGACCCTATGACCGCAGCCGTGACAAACGGATCTTGCTGGCACTGGATGAATTTGCCAGCCTTCGGCATCTGGAGATCCTCAGTCCCATGCGGAAGTTCCGAAAAAACGGAGCCAATATCTGCATTCTCACCCAGTCCCTCTCCGACATTGATCTTGTTTACAGCAAGGACGAGCGGAAGGTGATCCTGGACAACTGCGCCTATACTGTGGTGCTCTCCGGCAACGATCCGGAGACCAGAACTTATTTTTCCGACCTTGTTGGAAAAGCAGATCATGATAAGGTCAGCACCACCACCGGCGGTCGGGCAAACAGCACCTCTACCAGCTCCCAGGAGGGCTACGCTATCCATCCCAACACTTGGAAAAGTCTGGGAGAGCATCTGGTGGTCATACATCGGGGCGGGTATGCTAAATTGAAGAAAAATTACTATTTCAAAAGGTGAAATTCATATCCCACCCACCAAGAGACGGTTCACACCGTCTCTTTTTTATTTGAACAGAAAGGAGTATTCCCATGAACAACGAAACAAAAAAGCCTACCCTGCTGGATGGCATCGAGATCTCCGACCCTGCAGCGCTGGAAGATCTGATGCCGCAGGAGCTGACCGCAAGTCGTACCTTTACGCTGGATGGAAAGGAGGTAACGGCGCATGGCAGCGACAAATAAAGTCCGTGAGGAGCTGGCGCAGGCGTTCCTGGCTGCGCTGAAGGAGGATCGGATCCCGTGGCGCGCCTGCTGGACGCAGGGGCGTCCCTATAACGCCGTTTCCGGCAGGCGCTATAAAGGCGTCAATACGCTGCGGCTCTCCATGCTGGCCGATGAACAGGGCTATACAGATCCTCGCTGGTGTACCTTCCAGCAGGCCAAAGAGAAAGGCTGGAAGATCCGTAAGGGCGAGCACGCCACCAAGGTCGAATACTGGGCTATGTATGATGCGGAGGAGAAAAAGCTGCTGAGCTGGGACGAGGTCAAGCGCATGATGCGGGACGACCCCGATGCCGCCGACAAGCTCCAGCTGCGCAGTTATATCTCTCTTGTGTTCAACGTAAGCCAGATCGAAGGCATCCCTGCCCTGCAGCAGCGGCAGACGACGGATATAGGCGATTTGCGCCGGCAGCGGGACACCCTGCTGGAGAATATGCATCTGGCCTATCGGGAGGAAGGCACCCGTGCCTACTACTCCCCCATGGCCGACATGGTGACGCTGCCTCCGGAGGGCAGCTTCGATGATCCATACAGCTACATTTCAACCTTTTTGCATGAGTGCGGCCATGCCACCGGGCATCCAAGCCGGCTGAACCGCCACATTGAGAATCACTTCGGCAGCGAGGATTACGCACGGGAGGAGCTGCGGGCGGAGATCGCCAGCGCCTTCGTCTCTCAGGAGCTGAGGCTGGAGATGTCCCAAAAGGCCATGGACGAGCATTTCGACCTGCATAAAGCCTATATTCAGAGTTGGATCGAGACGCTGGAGAAAGATCCGCAGGAGCTGTTTGTCGCCATTAAGGATGCCAACAGCATTGCCAATTACCTGATGGAAAAGGGCGAGTTCCTGCAGGGACAGGAGCTTGCCAAAGAAAAGCGGCAGATCCAGCAGCCGAAGCGTCAGGGCACCAAGTATATTCCTGCCGACCTCATAGAGCTGGCGCGCAGCCAGGATGTGTTTGACATTCTCCAGCGCACCGGAGAGCCGCTGGTTAAAAAGGACAGCCAGTGGCGCTCTGTGGCGCATGACAGCCTGGTAGTGACCCCTGGTAAGGGCTACTACTGGTTTTCACGGGCAGAGGGCAGCAAAAGCCCCATTGACTACTTTGTCCATGTCCACGGCATGAGCTTTCAGCAGGCCGCTAAAACAGTCCTGGACGCTATCAACAGAGATATTGCCTATGCGAAGCAGCCGGTGCAGGAGCAGCAGCGGCCTGTCAAAAACCCCAGATTCCGGCCGCTGCCACGGGCGAAATCAAATCTCGACGCCTACAATTACCTCACGCAAGAGCGGGGGCTGGATGCGCAACTGGTGCGTGGCCTGATGGAGAAAGGCATCATTTACCAGACCGATAAATATAAAAATGTCACCTTCGTCGGGACAGACTTTGACGGCGTGGTAGTCAGCCAGTTCGCCCGCTGCTATGACGAGGATTCCGGCGCCAGTAAGTTCCGCCGCTTTGATGCATGGGGCAGCTCTAAGGCCTACCGCTTTCGCATCGAGAACCCAACCTGTCCCCGCTGCAATGTATTTGAAAGCGAAATCGACCTGCTCTCTTACCTCTCCCTGCGGCCGGAAACGGAGCGCACAGAGAACTATATCTCTCTGGGCGGCGTATCCCCCAAGGCGCTATACACCTACCTGCAGCATCGGCCGGACACTACCCAGATCAACATTTGCACCGATAACGATAAGGCCGGCGAAAAATTTGCCAAGGCAATGCAAATGCGGCTGGGGGACGAATATGAGGTTTCCCGTGAAGCGGCGTCCATTGGCAAGGACTGGAACGAATCATTGGTGCGGCTGCGGGATCTGAAAGAAAACTGGGAGCACGAGACCAACGACCCAGATACGGAGGAATGGCGGGATCGGCTGACGCCGCAGGAGGCGAAGCTCGTAGCCGCATGGGATGATGGCTTTGATGATGGCCTGGCTCACATGGCTGCAGACACTCTCGCCCGTTCCCCTCGGCCTACCGAACATGCGCAGGACGATCTCAGCCTGAATGGCGCTTTGGCCAAGCTCAATCCCGCGAAGCAAGAACATGACCCTTTCGCCCGAAAGGATGAGGACTGGACATACTGACCGTCCTTGTCCAATAGGTAAATAAACAGAACAGCAGCGGCAGCCAACAGGCTGCCGCTGCTCATATCTTAGGAGATGAAAAAACAAATGAGAAAGAGCTACTTCAAAGCCCCGAATAGTCTTATCTGCAATGATGCACTCAGCTTCACCGCCCGTCGAGTAGGTATGGCGTTCTTTGCCTATTGCAACGCACTGGGCGGCTGCCGCAAGAGCTATGAGACCATTGCAGCTCTCGCACGCTGCAGCGTGGCCACCGTCGTCAAGGCTGTGCGGGAGCTGCAGGAGGCAGGATATATTTCCGTCAAGCACACCAAGTATTACAGCGGCAAGCTGGAGCGCACCGTATATGGGAAGAACACCTACACCGTCGATCTGGCGCTGCTGCAGCAAGGCTACACCATCTTTAACCGTGCCATATTCTCTCAGGAGCTGATCGACTCTGCCTTTATCGTGTTCTGCGCAGTTGTTATCTGCGCCGGCAATGGTGGTCGTGCGTTCCCCAGCATTTCTGCGCTGCAAAAGAAAACCGGCGCAGTACGCTCCACCGTCTGCGCCGGATTAAAGCTGCTCAAAACCCTTAAAAACTTGCTTGTGCAGCTCTGTGTGAAGAAGAACCGTGAGCATACAGCGAACTCCTACATCCTCTGCAACACCTCGGTTTTCTGCATTCAGCATACCGCAGGGGAGGAGATCTGTCAAGCCCCAGTCGAGGGTTTTTCGCTGAGGAGGGTAGTCCGAAATTTAGAAAATAAGGTTAAGACTCAGATAACGAGAGTATTAAATTACCTGTTGAAGAAAGGTTTACCTACCGTCTAACAAAGTGTCTACAATAGAAGGACAGGGGGAAAAACACAAAAAATCTTTTCTCACACCCGCCCCCTGGCGCAGGTCACAGGTCTGCTCCCAGCTCCAGCAGCAGGGGAGCCCTGTGCGTAAACTCCGCCAGGAGTTTTCCACGGGGGGTAATTGCTGCGGTCGTTACGGCGCTGGCAGCCTGATGCAGTAAGCTGGAATCTGCAGGACTGCCAAATCCCACGCCTGCACGGCAAGGGGCTGACTGCCAACCGCAGCGGCCAGTGGAGGTACAGGATCGGCGACTATCGCCTCCTCTGCCAAATTGATGATGGCAAGCTGGTGATCCTGGCTTTATCCGTGGGGCACCGGCGAGAGGTATACGGGAGCTGAATTACCGCATACTCGAATCACATAAAAAAATACTTGCCTTTTGGGGAAAAAGCAAGTATACTGTCTGTAACAAGTCAATAAACGATAAGCGCCACTTGCGGTTCCCGCCGCAAATGGCGCCAACTCAGACGATGCACACACATCGTGAGAGCATTTGTATCGTTGTTTCTGTGGTGCCCACAGTACAAGCATTGTAGCACCACTGAGCATAAATGGCAAGTCTTTTTCGATGGTGCAATCGTCGGAAAAGACTTGTCTTTTATTGCTTGTCGTTCTTGTTAGTAGGCTGTGAGCGCAGCTTTACTATAAATTGCCAACTGAATGATCGTCCCGGTCAAATACAAGCGCATCTCTCGGAGCTTCGCCACGACATGAGCGGCGCCGCTGCTTCCATCAGCGGTCACGGCAGATGAAACGCAAAGGACAGATAGAGAGTCTGCCCTGCGAGAACGAATACATTGTTTTCGTTGACAACGTGGTGAAGCCCTTGCAGTATTGCACAATAAGGCGCAGGCACAGGAACCAGATCGGGAAGAACGACAAACCAAGCAATGAACAACCAGACTATGGATTCATTATAAACCACGGGGAACTGCATATATGCAGTTCCCCCATGGTTTTTGGCAGCGGGAGAAGGATTCGAACCCTCACATACGGAGTCAGAGTCCGCTGTGCTACCTTTACACAATCCCGCTATGTTCCGAAGAACAAAAACTATTATACAGGATTTGCGTGGTTTGTCAACAGTTTTTTCTTCGGAACGGCGTATTTTTTTACACCGACAGGTCGGCGGCGGTGAAGTATTTATATAGCGGCTTATACAGCACGGCAAACAGCACCAGGCACAGCACGATGCTGGGCAGCATGTAGCTGCCGTTATAGATCAAGGAGTAGATCCACGGGCTGGTCATGGGCTTGCCGAGGAACGAGTCGGGCATATACTTGCCCCACACAAAGACGCCGATGAGGAAATGCACCAAAAAGCGCAGAACGCCGCCGATGAGGGTGCCGTAGTACACGCTCCACTTCCGGCGCGCCAGCAGGCCCGCGCCGAAGCCCAGGGCTACGAAGGCCAGGAAGTAGTCGCAGATGATGGTGGTCCAGTCGATGGAGAATTTGTTGCCGATGAGGTAGGTGATGGCACCGTATACCAAACCGGCGCCGGCGCCCCAGCCGCAGCCGTAGCGGGCGGCAAACAGGATGATGGGCAGCATCTCCAGCGTGATGGAGCCGCCGTTGGGGAACTCATAGAGCTTGATAAGGCTCAGGATCTCCGCCATGGCGATGAAGATGGCGGCTTCGCAAAGCATTTTGGTTTTTGTGTTTTTCATGTTGCATCCTCCAATAAAAAAATTCCCGCATGGCGAGCCACGCAGGCGTCGCAATGCGGAAAACGATCACTCGATATGTACGCATTCCTACGCCGGCATTACCCGGATCAGGTTCGAGGGATCGGGCGGCCATACGCCCATCTCAGCCGGCATGCGCCAGCACCCCTTGGATTGTGGCATCAATATAGCACATTTTTTTCCTGTTGTCAAGAACTTGGCGGCGTGTTATACTGCAAGGGAAAAAGGAGGTCAAATTTATGAAAGAATTGAGAAAAATCATGGCCTTTTTGCTGGCCTTGGTGATGGTGCTGGCCCTGTGTGCCTGCGCAAAGCCCATGCCCATTGCCGCGGGAAAGACCACCGTGGGCGTGAAGGACGGCGAGACCGTCGGTCAGGGCGCCACCGCCTTTTCCGTGGAGGTGAAGGACGCCGAGGGGAAGGCTACAAAGTTCACCGTGCAGACCGACGAGAAGACCGTGGGCGCCGCGCTGCAGAAGCTGAACATCATCAGCGGCGAGGACAGCCAGTACGGCCTCTATATCAAAGAGGTCACCGGCATCACGGCGGACTACGACAAGGACGGCACCTATTGGGCGTTTTATGTTGACGGGCAGTATGCCCTCACCGGCGCGGATCTGACGGAGGCTGCGGCCGGCGCGGTGTATACCTTCGCCGTGGAAAAAATGCAGTGAAAGCATAGAGCAAAAAAGAGGATCTCCGAGAAGTTTGGCTCGGAGATCCTCTTTTTTACATAAAGGGCCGCCCCTGCGGGGGGATGGGGGCGGTGCGTGGGGGGGTGCGGTATGTGTCGGCGGCGGGGTGAGGGCACCCCGCCCTACGGAGAGCGAGGGGGCGCGGTGCAGGCGGGTCGTCGGGGACGCCGACCCCTACGGGGGCGACAAAAGGGGGGTGGATTGCTACGGCTTAATATAGCTCTGCCGCCGTGCGCAGCACCTTGGCGGCCATGCTGCCGGCTACGCTGGAGCCGCCGCCGCTGTTTTCTGCCAGCACCACGAAGGCCAGCGGCAGGGTATCGCTGTCCACGAAGCCCGCGAACCAGCTGTGGGGCGTTTTGCCCTGCCCCACCTCGGCGGTGCCGGACTTGGCGCACACCGGCAGGTCACCGAACCGCGACTGCCCGTACACCGTCTGCACGTTGTTGCGCAGCATCTCGGCCAGGGCGGCGCAGGTGTCAGCGCTCCACAGGTGCATTTTTCCGGAGGAGCCGGTGGAGCGGGCGGCGGTGCCGGTCATGGATGTGACCTTATCCAGCAGATACGGCTCCTGCGCGGTGCCGCGGCCGCCGATGGTGCCCATCATGGTCATGAGCGCGCAGGGGTTGGCCAGATCCTCATACTGCCCCACGCCCGACCAGCCGATCTCGCTGTCGTTTTCACTTATAACATAGGAGCCGGCGGCGGTGGAAATGCCGCTGACGGTGTGGCTCGACAGAAGCCCCGCCTCCTGCGCGTATTGCGACAGGGTTTCGCCACCCAGTTCCACGGCCAGGTGGGCAAAGGCACAGTTGCAGGACTTGGCCAGCGCGCCGGCAAAGTCCATAGTCCCGTGGGCGGAGGGGCAGGTGATGGTGTCCCCGCCGATGACGGTGCTGCCGGTGCATTGGAACGTGCGCGTCTCCAAGCCCTCCAGCTTTTCCAGCGCGGCGGCGGCCGTGACCACCTTGAACACCGAGCCGGGCGTGAAGGTGGAGGAGAGGAAACGGTTGAGGTATACGCCGTCGTACCGCGCGTCGCCGTCCTGAATGGTGGGCGGGTCGGCGGGGTCGAAGCTGGGGGTGGACACCATGCACAGCAGCTCGCCGGTTTTGTAATTGTATACGCCTATGGTGCCCTTGCGGCTGCCCAGCGCCTCGTAGGCCGCCGTTTGCAGGCGGCTGTCCAGCGTCAGATACACCCGACCGCCTCCGCCGGCGGTGCCGGTGAGGAGGTCATAGCCCAGAAGCTGCTTCCGGAAATTCTGGAGCGCGGAGGTGGAGATGTTGCCCGCCTTGTCGCCCACGGCGTGGAGGGTGGCGCGGCGGAGAGTGCCGTTTTCACTGTAAGCGCCGGCTGCGGCGTCATAGAGAACAACGCCGTTGCGGTCGACGATCTGCCCCAGCGCCGGCAGGCCGTCTTCAAAAGCGCCCAGATTGCCGGAAAACGATGCCCAGCGCCCGCCCAGCGCCACATAGCGCACGCAGTACGCGGCCAGCCCCGCCAGAAACAGCAGGAGCAATATATAAATAAGGAGTGTGCGCTGCTTTACCTGTTTCATTTGCGGTTCTCCTTTTTGAAAATTTCGTCCACCGGAATGTCCGGCCGGTCGGCAAAGAAGCCCTCCTGCTTGGCCTTGGGACGGGGTGCGGCGCTCTTTTTGGGCGCCGGCGTGACGGAGCGCAGGGCGAAGCTGGCGTTTTGGCGGGTGTCGGCGGCCTTGAGATAGGCCATAAGCCCCCAGCAGGAGATCATGCTGGAGCCGCCCATGGACACAAAGGGGAAGGTCACGCCCGTCAGCGGCAGCAGATCTACCGCGCCCAGCACGTTCAGCGCCAGCTGGCACACCAGCATGGCGGCGGTGGCGCAGGAGAGGATGGTATAAAACGCGGAGCGGGCGGTGGCGGCGCACCGCAGGGTGTATACAATGGGGATCACCAGCGCGGCCACGCAGCACAGCGCCAGAAGGAAACCAAATTCCTCTCCCACCACGCCGAACACCAGATCCGTGTTGGCCGCGCCTACATATTTGAGCCACGCTTTCTCCGTCCCCGCGCCGAACAGACCCCCCGAGGCCATGGCGCTCATGGTGCGGGTCTGCTGGTAGCCGATGTCCTGGGCGTGCTCCCAGGCGTGCAGCCAGGCGGCGAAGCGGTCGGCGATATAGGGCTTAAAACGCAGGATAATGCCGCAGCCGAAGGCGGCCGCCGCCGTCAGCATGGCAATGGAGGGCAGGTCGCCGGTGCGCAGGAAGGCGATGCACAAAAACGCCACGAAGAAGATAAGCGCCGTGCCGAAGTCGCTCATCAGCGCCAGACAACCCACGCAATAGGCGGAAAACAGAATGGTGAAAATCAGGTTCCGCTTGGCAAACAGCCGATCCAGCGTGGCGGCTCCGGCCAGAATAAAGGCGATCTTCACCAGCTCCGAGGGCTGGAAGGAGAGGGAGCCGATGGCGATCCAGTTTTTTGCGCCGAAGATCCGCTGCCCCAGCACCACGTTGAAGGCCAGCAGCGCCGCGGCGGCTATAGCCACCGGCCAGCGAGCCTGAATGGACAGGTGCAGGCTCCGCAGCACGCCGCTCATGAGCAGGAAAAGGAGCATGCCCATGATGACGGTGATGAGCTGTTTATACAGGGCGTCGGGGGCGTAGGCGGCCGTCACCGCCGCGCCCACGCTGATGAGCAGAAAAACAAGGGATTCCAGCTCGTAGGCCGTGCGCCGCGCCGCCCGATAGACCCAGTACAGCGCCCACGACAGGAGCATCAGACTGCCGAAGGCCACGGCGATGGGGAGCCGATCCTCGGCTTTGGCGGTGAGAAACACCTGCAAAAACAGCAGAAGCTGGCAGAGATTCACCAGCAGCAGCGTCCCCACCTGCGAAATGCGGCGGCGCTCCTGCTCCTCCGTCCGGCGGCGCGCCAGTCTGGCTTCGTCGGATTCGCTGGAGGGGAAAAAGTACATTTCCACGCCCCCTGCGGCGATGCAGTCGCCGGCCTTTATTTCGGCCTTGTCCGTGGTGCGCGCTCCGTTGAGCAGCACGCCGCTGCTGCGGTTCACGGGATACACACACCAGCGCCCCTGGTCATTGCGGCAGATGGCGGCATGGCAGCGGGACACGGAGGGGAAGTTCAGCCGCACGTCGGCGCTGCGCATCCGCCCCACCATGTTCTCCCAGTGGGTCAGATCGTAGCGGGTGCCGTTGGCCAGACTGACAAATCCCCACACTTCCGGCGCCTCGCGGGAACCAAACAGGGAGACGGCGCACCGCACCACCACCCAGGCCGCCGCCAGAAACAGCAGGATCCGCCCCACCCACAGCACGGTGGAGCCGGCGGTCAAGTTGGAAAGAAATGCAATCATAGAAAACCTCGTGTCGTCTATATTAAATAGGTAGTATTCCACCCTATGATAGCACGCATTCTGCCCAAATGGAAGACCGCAGAAGATGACATTAGTGTAAGTAATGGCAGAAATCAAAAAAAGTAAAAATAAGGCTTGACAAGAGGGTGTGGGGCGTGGTACTCTAACGAAGTCGTCGAAAGGCGGCGGCTGCGGAAAGGAAGCCGAGAGCGCAGAAAAAACTTGGAAAAAGTTGAAATTAGTGCTTGACATGGCAGGCATAACGCGGTATAATAAAACTGTTCCGCAAGCGGGACGTGTACCTTGTAAATTAAACAACGAACGAAACGAAAAGCACCAGACGGGAGCACTGAAAAGTGCGACTAAAACTTGGGGAAGCGGGGTTAAGTCAATTACCCGCGGAACTAAGTATAAAAAGTTTTTGAAGCTATGACAAATAGCTCTGTAAAGATTAGCTCAGCAGAA